>Ga0190275_10000092_pt1 | contig 108889 bp, 109 predicted proteins | sample Popmic550T_FD_133745 | JGI IMG/M metagenome (GOLD analysis project Ga0190275, IMG submission 133745) | Populus adjacent soil microbial communities from riparian zone of Yellowstone River, Montana, USA - 550 T | ecosystem: Environmental > Terrestrial > Soil > Riparian zone > Trees stand... | reverse complement strand
GCGGCTCGGTTCGCAGCTTCGGCGACAATTACGTCACGCACAACAGCGTCGACGGGACGTTCACCGCGCCCAACGTTCCCAAGCTCTAGCGCTTCGGAACCGGGACAGATCGGGAGCGGCGCGTTGTCCGGCGCGCCGCTCCCTTTTCATGTGCCGGGCGGCACGAAAGCGCGGCGGCGATGAATGCGGCCGATCGGCATGCCCCCGCAAAGCGGCTCGCCATACTCGAGACCGGCGCGCCGCCCGGCGATTTGGCTGGCCGGTTCGGCGACTATCCGGCGATGTTCCGAAATTTGCTCCGCTTCGAGGGGCCGAGCTTCGACGTGTCGGCGGGGGAATTGCCCGCCCGGGCCGAGGAGTATGAGGCCTATTTGATCACCGGCTCGCCGGCGGGCGTCTACGACAAGCTGCCCTGGATCGGGCGGCTGGCGACCTTCCTCAGGCTCGCCAAAGGCCGCGCGAAATTGGTCGGCATCTGCTTCGGCCACCAGATCATGGCCGAGACGTTCGGCGGCCATGTCGAGAAGTCGGCCAAAGGCTGGGGCGTCGGCCTGCACACCTATCCGATCGTCCATCGCGAGCCGTGGATGGACGAAGCCGCCGCGGTCTCTGTCCCGGCCTCGCACCAGGACCAGGTGGTGCTCCAGCCGCCGAATACCGAGCTCATCGCCTCGTCCGCCTTCACGCCCTACGCGGGTCTCGCATGGCGCGATCAGAGCGCCGTCTCCTTCCAGTTCCACCCCGAATTTTCGCCCGCTTACGCCAAGGCACTGATTGAGGAGCGCTACGATCGCGTGTCCGATCCCGACGCCGCGATCGCCTCGCTCGACGCGCCCAACGACAATACGCGAGTCGGCGACTGGATCAGGCGCTTCCTGTTGAGCTAAGGCGGCCTCCACAGTTTGAGAGCAGGGAGCCCGCCCCATGAAGACCCGCGCCGCGATCGCCGTCGCGCCCAACGCGCCGCTCGAGATTCACGAGGTCGACCTCGAAGGGCCGAAGGCCGGCGAAGTGCTGGTCGAGATCATGGCGACCGGAATCTGCCATACCGACGCCTACACGCTGGAGGGCAAGGATTCGGAAGGCATCTTCCCCTCGATCCTGGGCCATGAGGGCGCCGGCATCGTCCGCGAGATCGGCCCGGGCGTCGCCTCGGTCGCGGTCGGCGACCATGTCATCCCGCTCTACATCGCCGAATGCCGGACCTGCCCCTCCTGCCTCAGCCGCAAGACCAATTTGTGCACGGCGGTCCGCGCCACGCAGGGCAAGGGCGTCATGCCCGACGGGACCAGCCGCTTCTCCCTGGGCGGCGAGACCATCGCCCATTATATGGGCTGCTCGACCTTCTCGAACTTCACGGTGATGCCCGAGATCGCGCTGGCGAAGGTCCGCGAGGACGCGCCGTTCGACAAGATCTGCTATATCGGCTGCGGCGTCACCACCGGCATCGGCGCCGCGATCTGGACCGCGGGTGTCGAGCCCGGCGCCACCGTCGCGGTGTTCGGCCTGGGCGGGATCGGCCTCAACGTCATCCAGGGCGCGCGGCTCGCGGGCGCGGTCCAGATCGTCGGGATCGACGTCAATCCGGCCAAGAAGAAGATGGCCGAGCATTTCGGCATGACCGACTTCATCAATCCGACGGAGGTGGGCGCCGACAAGGTCGTCGCGGCGGTGGTCGAGGCCACCAAGGGCGGCGCCGATTATACGTTCGACTGCACCGGCAACACCGATGTGATGCGCCAGGCGCTCGAGAGCGCGCATCGCGGCTGGGGCGTGAGCGTGGTGATCGGGGTCGCCGAATCGGGACACGAAATCTCGACCCGGCCGTTCCAGCTGATCACCGGTCGGACGTGGAAGGGCACAGCCTTCGGCGGCGCCCGCGGCCGCACCGACGTGCCCCGCATCGTCGACTGGTACATGGACGGCAAGATCGAGATCGACCCGCTCATCACCCACACCATGCCCCTCGACGACATCAACAAGGCGTTCGACCTGATGCACGCGGGCGAGAGCATCCGGAGCGTGGTGCTCTACTGATGGAGCGGGTCGCGGAGTGGAAGAGCCACGGCGGGACGCAAGGCACCTATCGCCACGACAGCCGCGAGACCGGCACGGCGATGACCTTCTCCCTGTTCCTGCCGCCCCAGGCGGAGAGCGGCGGCAAGCTCCCGGTCGTCTGGTACCTCTCGGGCCTCACCTGCACCCATGCCAACGTCACCGAGAAAGGCGAATATCGCCGCGCCTGCGCCGAGCTTGGCCTCATTTTCGTCGCGCCCGACACCAGCCCGCGCGGGGATGGCGTGCCCGACGACGAGGCCTATGATTTCGGCCAGGGGGCGGGCTTCTACGTCGACGCGACGCAGCAACCCTTCGACTCGAATTTCAGGATGTACAGCTACGTCACGAAGGAGCTTCCGGCCGCGATCGCGGCGAACTTCCCGGCCGACATGGACCGGCAGGCGATCACCGGCCATTCGATGGGGGGCCACGGCGCGCTCACCATCGCCCTCGGCAATCCCGGCCGTTACCGCAGCGTCTCCGCCTTCGCGCCGATCGTGGCGCCGAGCCAGGTGCCGTGGGGCGAAAAGGCGCTCGGCCGCTATCTCGGCGACGATCCGGCCGCCTGGCGCAGGCACGACGCCGTGGCGCTGATCGAGGATGGCGCGCGGGTCGACGACATCCTCGTCGACCAGGGCATTGCGGACGATTTCCTCAGCCAGCAATTGCGGCCCGAGCTGCTCGAGGCGGCCTGCGGCGCGGCCGGCATCCCGCTCCAGCTCAGGATGCAGCCGGGCTACGACCACAGCTATTATTTCATCTCGACCTTCATGGAGGATCATCTGCGCTGGCATGCCGAGAGGCTCAGCCGATGATGTTCGCCTCCCGGAGCGCGGCGATCCGCTCCGGGTCGTACCCGAGCTCGCCGAGCAAGGCGTCGGCGTCCATGCGCGGCGGCGCGGGCCGCTCCGTCATCGTCGCGGAGTAGCGCGGCGCGGGGGCGGGCTGAATCACCCCGTCCACGTCGATGAACGTGCCGCGCTCGCGATTGTGCGGATGATCCGGCGCCTCGGCGAGGGAGAGAACCGGCGCGAAGCACGTGTCGCTGCCCTCGAGCAGCGCGCACCAATGATCGCGGGTGCGGCTGCCGAACAGGGTGGCCAGCTTGTCCTTCAGCCCGGGATCGTCCTGAACGTCGAAGTCGGGATCGTCCGAGAGGCCCAGCTTCTCGCGCAGAAGCGCCCAGAATTGCGGCTCGATCGCGCCGACCGCGACCCATTTGCCGTCGCTTGTCCGGTAAGTGTCGTAATAGGGCGCGCCGCTGTCGATGCGGTTGACTCCGGTGCGGTCCTCCCAAAGGCCGTGCGCGTAAAGGCCCCAGGTCAGGCTGGCGAGCAGGGCCGATCCGTCGGTCATCGCGCAGTCTATGACCTGTCCGGAGCCGCCCGCCTTTACCGCGAGCAGCGCGCTCACCATGCCGAAGGCGAGCATCATCCCGCCGCCGCCGAAATCGCCGACATAATTGACCGGCGGGGACGGCTGGCCGTCCTTGCGGCCGATCGTGTGGAGCGTGCCGGAAAGCGCGATATAGTTGATGTCGTGGCCGGCGGCGTCGGCCAATGGCCCCGTCTGGCCCCAGCCGGTCATGCGGCCGTAGACGAGCCTGGGATTGTCGGCGAGCAGCAGGTCCGGCCCCAAGCCCAGTCGCTCCATCACGCCGGGGCGGTAACCCTCGATCAGCCCGTCGCAGGTCTTGGCAAGGTCGCGAACCAGCGCGATACCTTCGGCCTGCTTGAGGTCGACCGTGATCGTTCGGCGCGACCGCGCCAGCGGATCGCCGGGAAGCTTCCAGCCCCCTTCCCTTTCGACCCGGATCACTTCCGCGCCGTGATCGGCCAGCATCATGCCGCAGAAAGGCGCGGGCCCGAGCCCGGCCATTTCGAGGATGCGGACGCCGGCGAGCGGGCCCGCCATTCAGAGCGCTTCGACGATCGTCACGTTGGCGACGCCGCCGCCCTCGCACATCGTCTGCAGGCCAAAACGCTTGCCGCGCGCCCGCAGCGCATGGATGAGCGTCGTCATCAGCTTGGTCCCCGACGCGCCCAGAGGATGGCCGAGCGCGATCGCGCCGCCGTTGACGTTGAGCCTGTCCGGATCGGCGCCGACATGCTCGAGCCAGGCCAGCGGCACCGGCGCGAACGCCTCGTTCACTTCGTAGAGATCGATGTCGGCGATCGTCATGCCGGCGCGGGCCAGCGCCCGGTCGGTCGCGAACAACGGCTCTTCGAGCATGATCACCGGATCCCCCGCGGTCACGGTCAGATTGTGGATTCGCGCCAGCGGGGTCAGGCCGTGCGCCTTCAAGGCCGCTTCGGAGACCACCAGCACGGCCGAGGAGCCGTCGCAGATCTGGCTGGCCGAGGCGGCGCTGATCACGCCGTCCTCCTTCAGCAGCTTGACCGCGCTTATGCCCTCGATTGTGGCGTCGAAACGGATGCCCTCGTCGACCTTGTGGGTCTCGACGCTTCCGTCGGGGAGCGTCACCTCGACGGGCACGATCTCGGCGTCGAACGCACCCGCCTCGGTCGCCGCCCTGGCGCGCTGGTGGCTGCGCAGCGCATAAGCGTCGAGGCGGGCGCGGTCGTATCCGTATTTCTTCGCGATCATCTCGGCGCCCATGAACTGGCTGAAGAAGGGCACGCCATATTTTTGGGTGACGCTCGTCGGGAACGGGTTGAAGCCCTTCTCGGCGACCATGGAGAGGCCCATCGGCGCCCGCGTCATGCTCTCGACGCCGGCGGCGATCACCATGTCCTGCGTCCCCGACATCACCGCCTGGGCCGCGAACTGGATCGCCTGTTGCGAGGAGCCGCACTGGCGGTCGATCGTCACCGCCGGCACGCTCTGCGGCAGCCTGGAGGCGAGCACCGCGTTGCGCCCGACATGGAGCGACTGCTCGCCCGCCTGGGTCACGCAGCCCATGATCACATCCTCGATCGCGGCGGGGTCGACTCCGGAGCGGTCGACAACCGCATCGAGGCTGATCGCTGCGAGATCCACCGGGTGGATTCCGGCGAGGCGGCCGCCCTTGCGGCCCCCGGCGGTGCGGACGGCGGCGACGATATAGGCTTCGGGCAACGACTTCTCTCCTTCTGGATCAGCGATTGTGGGAGATATTCAATCAGAATGAAAGCGCGCGACATTGGTGTGGCCAGCGCCGGGGCAGACCTATGGCCTTTTGACAAGCTTCCGCGTGGAAATGGTCCGCATGGACAGGTTTTGAAGCACGCGCGTTCGAGCGCGCAGTTTCGCCGTGTAGACAATCGGACTATCGGTCAGAGCGAAAAACTCCTCTGCCGAGCCGTCTTGAATATGCGGCCGGCCACAAGACCGACGGGCGCCTTCCCAAGCTTGGCCTGCTGGCGGAATGCTCGCGCCAGTGAAGGACCAGCTCCTCGGCCTGTTTCATCCTAGGCTCAAGAAGCGCTCGGATCTTGACATGCACGTTCGCCAGCCCCTCCACGTACTCCCGAACGAGGGGCTTCGAGTCGATCGTTTTTCCGAGTGCGGCTAGCTCTGCGACGGAGGCCTTAATGGACCCATCCGCGTCCAGCTCCTTCATGAAGATGCTCACATACCTGTCACTTGCTATCCGCCAGAATGGTGGCGGCTGTCTCCTGCGAAATCAGTGACAGTCACTATTTTCGGGCAGGTACGCACCTGTCCCCTGAGCGTTGCGGCGCGTTCACGACGGCGCGCGCGATGGCACCGGCGGAGCGCTTTCCTCAGCTTGAACCTTTGGGGTTTCCTGTCCCTCGATTTCTTGATTGCCGTCCGGCCTTCCGAAGACGTAGCCAAGCGCGCCAGCTATAATCGCAGTCGATGCCTGATCCAGTTTCCCGCTCAGAGCCAGCACGCCTACCAGCGGGAGCGCGATGCACACGGTGGTAAAGCGCATGATCTCCCAAGTGATGCCGCCGTCCTTCTTGATGCGGTTCCACATCATCCCGCCGACAGCTACCAGCATAACGACGACAAGCATTCCCGATAACACCGCTGATGAGTCCATCGCCCGGCCTCCCTTGCTTGCGCCAAGCATATAGGAAGCGAGGCCGGTGCGCGATATGCGCAAGGGACGAAATTCAAACCGGGAAATCAGTGGAAATTAGCGACAGTCACTATTTTCACGCGAGGGCTGCGGCGGAAAAAGCGTGACTGTCACTATTTCCAACTCGCCCGCGCCGGGCGCTGCGGTCAGGCGCGCCCCACTGCCGCCTCGACAGCATCGATCGCGCGGGGCACGCCAGCGCTCAGATGCTCGTAGCCGCGCGCCGTGACCAGGAAATCATCCTCGATGCGGACGCCGAAACGCCCGTGCAGATAGATTCCCGGCTCGATCGTCAGCACGGCGCCGGCCGGAATCGGCTGCGACAGATCCTCGGGATCGTGGACGTCGAGGCCGACGGAATGGCCCAGCCCGTGAAAGAAATCGTCGCCGTGATTCGCCGCCCGGATAACCCCGGTCGCCGCGGCCGCCAGATCCTCGTGGACGGCGCCCGCGCGAAGCAGGCTCATCGCCGCTTCCTGGGCGCGCAGCACCGTCTGGTAGACGGCACGCTGCTCCGGCGAGAAGCGGCCGCTCGCCGGGAACGTCCGGGTGATGTCGGCGGCATAATGGCCGACCTCGGCCCCGACATCGGCCACGATCAGATCGCCGGCCCCGATGATTCCGTCGTTCCCGGCATAATGGGCGACCGCGCCGTTTCGGCCCGTGCCCACGATCGAGGGGAAGGCAAGGCCGGTCGCCCCGGCCGCGGCGAATTCGCTTTCGATGATGCGCTTGAGCTCGAACTCCCGCATTCCGGGCCGGACGGCCGCCATCCCGGCCCGCAACCCGCGCTCGGTAGCGGCGACGGCACGGCGGATGAGCGCCAGCTCACCCGGCTCCTTGACCCGGCGCATGCGCGCGAGGAGCCCGGAGCTGTTGACGATGCTGGAACCGGGGAGGCGCGACGTCACCTCCTGATAGAGAGCGAGAGCCTGCGGGATCGGCGCCGCCGGCGCAGCGAGCGGACCCAGATAATGCAGCCGCGGTGCGCGGCTCGCCACGTCGATGAGCCTGCGCCCCACGCTTCCGGTCCGATAAACGCGCTCGAAGCCGGTGCGCTCCCGGACGGCGCCCCCGATGATCAGGCGCTCGCCGTCCCACCGCTCCGTGTCGGGGTCCCGCGAAGCCAGGAACAGGAACTCCTTGTGGGTCCGCTCCCCGGGCGCGAGCAGGAGCGCGGCGCCCGCCTCGTCATGGATGCCGGTGAGATAGGCGAAGTCGCTGTCCTGGCGCGCGCCTCCGCCCACGGGCCCGTTGGAAAGGCTGGCGGCAGAGAATATGACCGCTGCGCCGCCACCCATCATCTGCATCAGGCGCTGTCGCCTTGCGCGGAAGATTTCGGGCGGGAAGGGCGACGTGCCGGCGGGGCTCCCCGGCCCCGTGGCGCCGGGACGCAGCGTCTGGCCCAAGGCAGGCGCGCCCGAAAGACAGACGAGGGCGCCGGCGGCGCTCTGGATGAAACCACGTCTGTCCAGCATTCCGGCCCTCATCGCTGACGACCCGAAAGTAGCGGTGACCATGACGAAAGCAACCAGGATCCCCCAACCCCCTGTCCCGGGAGCGGTTGGCCGATCCAATGCGGGGTCTCGGCATATCGTCCAACGATAAACTTCTTGACGTCAGGCAATATACCTCATATCGTCCGACGATAAGAAATGGACGGAGGCCTCACTTGTCGCACAATCATGCCACGCTGCTTGGCGTCTCGCGATTGCTCGTCGGAATATTGCGCGTTCTCAACCTCGTCATGGGTGGGCTCCTCATCGCCATGTTCCTCGCCAGCTTCATCTTCGAGCCGCTGTTTCAGGAGTTTTTCAGCAAGCGCCCGCCGCGCATCGACCCGGGGATGCTCCTTCCGGCCCTGCGCGTCTGGATGCTGCTCGCAATGCCGATGATCGCAGCTGTTCACATCCTGTATTCGCGGCTGCTGGAAGTTATCGAAACGGTTCGGGTCGGAGACCCTTTCGTGCCGGAGAATGCGGCCCGGCTGAGGACGATGGCCTGGTGCCTGCTCACCGTCGAGCTGCTCCGTCTTTCATTCGGAGTGATGGCGGCGATCATGAATGCCGCGGGCTCGAACATCGACTGGTCCTTCTCGGTGAACGGCTGGGTGGCGGTGGTGGTGGTCTTCGTGCTCGCCCGGGTGTTCGAGGAAGGCACGCGCATCCGCGCCGACCTGGAAGCGATGATCTGACATGGCCCTTCTCGTGAAGCTGGACGACGTGCTCCACGCGCGCCGCATGACCCTCACCGAATTGTCCGGGAAGGTGGGGATCACCCTCGCCAATCTCTCCATCCTCAAGACCGGCAAGGCCAAAGGCATCCGCTTCGCCACGCTCGAGGCGATCTGCGACGCGCTCGACTGCCAGCCCGGCGACCTGCTCGAGGTTCGCCGCGGGGGGCTGGAGGATGAAGAAGCTCCCCCGGTTGCAAGGGAGGAAGAGCATATATGAACGGCATCATGTGGATCCACATCGCCGGCGGCCTGATCGCTTTGGTGTCCGGCACCGTGGCCGTCGCCATGCGCAAGGGCGGCGCCATGCACGCCAGGGCCGGCACCTGCTTCGTCGTGTCGATGCTCGTTCTGGGCGTCACCGCCGCGATCCTGGAGCCGTACAGGTCGCCGCCGGGGTCCCCGATCGGCGGGATCCTGGTCTGCTATTTCGTCGCGACCTCCTGGGTCGCCGCGCGCCGGCGCGCCGGAACGACCGGCAAGTTCGAGATCGCTGCCTGCATTTTCGTGCTCCTCGCAGCGTCGGCCACCATCTGGGAGGGGTTCACGGGCAATGCGACCACGCCCGCGGGCCGCGGCCCGATTTTCGCCTTCGGCGGGGTCTGCTTGCTCGCCGGCCTGCTCGATCTCAATGCGATCCTGCGCAAGCAGCTCAAGCCCGCGCAGCGGATCGCGCGCCACCTGTGGCGGATGTGCGTCGCCTTCTTCATCGCGACCGGGTCCTTTTTTCTCGGGCAGCAGGACGTGATGCCGGAGGACGTCCGCGGCTCCCCGATCCTCTTCGTCCTGGCCTTCGCGCCCTTCGCCGTCATGGCGTTCTGGCTGGTCCGCGTTCGCTTCGCGAAAGCGATCGCCCGGTCGAAGCAGTCGGGTCTCATCTTCATCGGGCGGCAACCCCAGCCCGAGGCTTGAAGGACAATGCTCATGCTCAACCGCCTCTTTCCCAGTCAGGTCGACAACAGGTTCGATGGATATCGCGCGGCGCTTTGGCTCCTCGGGCTGCTCATCGCGCTGAAGCTCGCGATGAGCCTCAACTCGATCTTCAACACCGCGTCGGTCGCGCAAGGCGCCGACGGCATCCCGCTGGAGAGCTTCAGCCCCGCGGCAGCGCGAGAGGTGCTGCTCCTGTTCGCGCTGATGTCGCTCGGGCAGCTGTTCCTCACGCTGATCGCCCTCACCGCGCTGATCCGCTACCGGGCGCTGGTCCCGTTCATTTACCTGGTGCTGCTGGGCGAGCACCTCGCCCGGCGCTTCATCGTACAGAGCTATGCCCTGGCGGGCGCTCAGAGCACCGCGGTCGCCTGGTACGTGAATTACGGGCTCCTGACCCTGCTGGCGCTCGGGCTGGCGCTGTCGCTGATTCCCGCCCGCGCCGCGCGCCGGTCATAGGGGACAGTCACTTTCAGGCTGCCGGCAACGCGAATTCGAACCGCCGCGCGTGAAAGTGACTGTCCCCGTTCCCCCGCGCCACTTTCACAGCGACCTTGCGATCAGCAATTTCATGATCTCGCTCGATCCGCCGTAGATGCGCTGGACGCGGGCGTCGCGCCACATGCGCGCGATCGGATAATCGTTGATATAGCCGTAGCCGCCGTGGAGCTGGAGGCAGGCGTCGACCACCTGCCAATGCGCCTCGGTGACCCAGAGCTTGGCGATGGCGGCGGTGGTGGCGTCGAGCGCGCCCTTGAGGAGGCGCTCGATGCAATCGTTGACGAAGACCCGGGCGACCACCGCCTTGGCCTTGCAATCGGCGAGGACGAACTGGCTGTTCTGGAACTCGATGATCGGCTTGCCGAACGCCTTGCGTTCCTTGACGTAGGCGATCGTCTCCTCGATCGCCCGTTCCATGGCGACCGCGCTGCCGAGCGCGATCAACAGGCGCTCGCGCGGCAGCTCGGCCATCAGCTGGTAGAAGCCCTTGCCCTCTTCGAGGCCGAGCAGATTGTCGGCCGGCACCCAGACGTCGTCGAAGAACAATTCGGACGTGTCCTGGGCGTCGAGGCCGATCTTGTCGAGCTTGTTGCCCCTGCGGAACCCCTCCGCCTCGCCGGGCTCGACGATCAGGAGGGAGACGCCCTTCGCGCCCTCGCTCGGGTCGGTCTTGGCGACGACGACGATCAGATCGGCGATCCGGCCGTTGGAGATGAAGGTCTTGGCGCCGTTGATCCGATAGCCGTTGCCGTCCCTCAAGGCGGTGGTGCGGACCGACTGGAGGTCGGAGCCCGCGCCGGGCTCGCTCATCGCGATCGCCGCCACGCGCTCGCCGCTTACCAGCTTCGGCAGCCACCGCTGCTTCTGCCCCTCGGTGCCGTGAGCCTGGATATAGGGCAGGATGATCGCGTTATGGAGCCCGGCGGCAAAGCCCTCCACGCCCCTCCTGATCACCTGCTCGGCGACCACCGCGTCGTGGCGGAAGTCGCCTCCGGGGCCCCCATATTCCTGGGGCACGCTGACCCCGAGCAACCCCGCCTGCCCCGCCTCGCGCCAGAATTCGCGCTCGACCTCGCCCGCCTCGCGCCACTTCGCGACCCGCTCCGGCGGCGCGTTGCGCTCGAGGAACCGGCCGACCGAGTCCGCGAACATGCGCAGCTCCTCGTCGGCCATGAAGGCGGGCTCGGGGAAGTCGGTCACGGACCGGGTTGTGGAGGGAATTCACCCGAAATGAAAGCGTGGGGCGCTTTCATTTCGGGTGAATGGTGGGCGTGGCAAGGATTGAACTTGCGACCCCTGCGATGTCAACACAGTGCTCTACCACTGAGCTACACGCCCACGCGGAGGCGCATGTAGCGAGGGCTTGGGAGGGGCGCAAGCCCGGCCGCTGAGTGGGGGACAGTCCCCCTAGAGCCGCCCGTGCTGGTCTTCGGTCATGAACATGCGCTCGACCTCGGCGACCAGGTCCTTCAGGTGGAAGGGCTTGGAGAGGACCTTGGCGTCGGGGGTCTTGCGGCCGGCCTTGAGCGCCACCGCGGCGAAGCCGGTGATGAACATGACGCGGATGTCGGGCGCGATCTCGGCCGCTTTCTGGGCGAGCTCGATGCCGTCCATCTCGGGCATGACGATGTCGGTCAGGAGGAGGTCGAACGGCTCGCTTTCGAGCAATGGGATGGCGGCGAGGCCGTTGTCGACCGCGACGACGCCATAGCCGACCCGCTCCAGCGCGCGGGCGAGGTAGATCCGCATCGAATCGTCGTCTTCGGCGAGAAGGATTCTCAGCATGCCCGCTCCCTTGGCCGACGCTTATGCGCGAAGGGGTTAGGATTTTCCAGCGCCCGATGGCCACACGTTGCACCCGTCCCAGACCGGGCCTAGTTGGTACGAGAGCATGACCGAGCCCAAGCCCGCGCCTTTCTTCCGCATCGGCCCCGAACGGCCGGTTTCCCCGGTCGTGCTCTCGGTCCCCCACGCCGGGCGCGACTATCGTCCCGAGCTTCTCAAGGCGTCCCGCCTCGACCAGGCGGCGCTGGAGACGCTCGAGGACCGGCTGGTCGACCGGCTGGTGTGGCGCGCCACCGCGGCGGGCGCCACTGCCTTCATCGCCCGCGCGCCCCGGGCCGAGATCGATCTGAACCGCGACGCGCGCGAGATCGATCCGGCGCTGATCGCGCCGCCGCTCCCGTCCGCGAGCCTGGTCCAGTCGGCGCGGAGCCGCGGCGGCCTAGGGCTGATCCCGTCGCGGATCGCCGGCGCGGGCCCGATCTGGCGCGAGCGGATCCCGCGCGCCGAGCTCGCGCGCCGGATCGAGGAGGTCCACGCGCCCTATCATGCGGCGATCGAGGCGGCGCTCGGCCACGCCCGCGCCCGCTTCGGCGAGGCGGTGCTGCTCGATTGCCATTCGATGCCGCCCCGGCCGCGCGCCCAAGGCGACGCGCCGCGCCATGCGGCGATCGTCTTCGGCGACCGGCACGGGACGACGATCGGCGCCGATTTGCTCGACGCCGCCCTCGTCGCGGCGCGCGCGCTCGGCTACCGGGCGCAATGCAACGCGCCTTATGCGGGGGGCTATATCGTCGCCCGCCACGGCCGCCCGAGCGAGGGCTTGCACGCGGTCCAGGTCGAGATCGACCGCTCCATTTATCTGGACGCGGACCTGCGCACGCCCGGACCGGGCTTCGAAGGCGCGGCGCGGCTGATCGCCGCTTTGGTCCAGGCGATCGAGGCGCGGCTGCTCAGGCCCCCGGAGGCTATTGCCGCCGAATGAGCAGCTCGCTGGCGGCAATAGTGCGCGGAATAGGAAAAAGACCGCCTCGCGAGATCGCGAGGCGGCCAGGTTCAGGGAGGTGCGCCCCCGCTTGCGAAGGGGCGCGATAGGCCGCCGAAAGGGGGGTAACGGCGGGCCTGAACCTCAGATAGGCAGCGATTTTCTGGTTTCAAGATGCAACCGATGGCGACAGCGCCTTCACGCGCGGCGGAACCGCGCGGAATGGGGACAGTCACTTTCAGGCGGCCGGCGACGAGAGTTCGAACCGGGGGGCGTGAAAGTGACTGTCCCCTTTCTCAGGCCGCCCCTTGCGTCGCCATTCCCTGAAGCTGCTCGGGCACCTTGCCCATCGCCATCTGGCGGCCGAACACGTCCCGGATCTGCGGCAGCGAGAAGAGATGCGCGAAGATGAGCGCCAGGATGCCGTTCTGGTTGATCTTCCGGAGCTGATCGCCGGTCATGGCGCGCACCTTCTCCTCGTCGACCATGCGGAAGCCGCGATAAAGGAACGGCTGGGCGGCGTCGCCGGGCTGGATCGTCACCTCGCCGTCGATCAGCAGGTCCATCTCCTGCAATTCCTTGACGAAGGCGCTGGTGCGCTGGGCGGCGATCTCGAAATCCTCGCAGAATTTGAGGATCGCGTTCAGCCCTTCCGTCGGCTTCTCCTCCTCGAACAGGGCATTGCCCTCGCCGCCCTCGCCGATCAGCTCGCTGGTCGGATCGAAGCAGAGCGACAGCTCCTCGGCTTTCTGGTCGAGCCGGGCGAGCAGGAAGGGGTAACGGCGGACATAGGCCGGGATATAGGTCGGATTGATCGGCTTGCCTTCGTCGTCGATGAACACGTTGACGCCGTCATTGAGGCCCATCAGCGCCAGCGGCACCGGCACTTCGCCCGAGGAAAAGACGATCGGGAAATGGCGCTGCGCGGTCATGAACTCGTCGATCGTCAGCGGAATCGCGTTGGCCGTGGCGAGATAGGGCGCCCGGTCGGACGGCCGCGCCTTGTAATCGGCGTGGACGCTGCTCGAGAGCGGCTGAAGATTCTGGTAAAAGAGCGGCAAATTGGGGGGCGGCGGCTGGGTCGCCATCGGTCATTCTCCATAAGGCTAGGGAGCGGCGCTCGCGCGGCCGCGGATTTCCGGGCAACCCTCTATGGATGAACGCCCTTTTGTGCAAGGCTCTCCTGGCCGATGCCGAAGGGCGGCACCAGCTTGCCCGGATTCATCATGTTGGCGGGGTCGAGCGCCCGTTTGATCGCGCGCATCGCATCGAGGCGGGCCGGATCGCCGAGCCGGGCGAGCTCGCCCACCTTCATCTGGCCGATGCCGTGCTCGGCCGAGATCGAGCCGCCGGCGGCTGTGACGAGGTCGTGGACGAACATGGTCACCGCCTCGCCCGCCAATTCGGCCCAGTCCGGGCCGGCGCCTTCGGGCGCGCGCACGTTGAAATGGACGTTGCCGTCGCCGAGATGGCCGAAGGCGTTGACGCGGGTGCCGGCGAAGCGCGCCTCCACCGCCGCCGCCGCTTCGGTCATGAAGCCGGCCATGTCCTCGACGGCCACCGAAATGTCGTGCTTGGCGGCCGGCCCGTCCTTCTTCTCCGCTTCGGATATGGAGTCGCGCAGGCGCCAGAACGCCTCGGCCTGGGCCTCGCTGGCGGCGATCGCCGCGTCCGAGACGAGGCCGATCCCGAGCGCCGAGCGCAGCCCTTCGTAGAGCGTCTTTTCGGGAGCCGGGGCCTTCGCCGCGGCCGGCGACACCGCCTCGACCAGCACGTTCCACGGCGCCGGCGCTTCGAGCGGCGCGCGCGTGCCCGGGATATGGGCCAGAACGAGGTCGAGCGCGCTCCTGGGCACGAGCTCGAAGCTTTCGACCGCATCGCCCAGAGTGCCCTCGAGGTGGCGCAGCAGCTTCATCGCGGAATCGGCCGAATCGAGCCCGGCCCAGGCGACCGCCCGTTCGCCCGCCGCCGGGACCAGCTTGAGCGTGGCCGCTGTGACGATGCCGAGCGTGCCCTCGGCGCCGATCAGGAGCTGCTTCAAATCGTAGCCGCGATTGTCCTTCTTGAGGGCCTTCAGCCCTTCATACAGGCGGCCGTCCGGCAGCACCGCCTCGAGCCCGAGCACCAGCGCGCGCATCGGGCCGAAGCGCAGCACCTGGTTGCCGCCGGCATTGGTCGAAACCAGGCCGCCGATCGTCGCCGAGCCCTTCGCGCCCAGGGTGAGCGGAAAGCGTCGCCCCGCCGCCAGCGCCGCCGCCTGCAGATCGGCGAGGATCACGCCGGCCTCGCAAATGGCGAGCCCCGCCGCCGGGTCGAGCGCGCGGATCCGGTTCATCCGCCGCGTCGAGACGATCAGGGCCGCGCCGGACGCATCGGGGGTGGCGCCGCCGACCATCGAGGTGTTGCCGCCCTGCGGCACCAGCGCCACGCCGGCTTCAGCGCACAGGCGCACGAGCTCGGCCGTCTCCTCCCGGCTCGCCGGAGAAAGCATGGCGGCCGCCGCGCCGCGATAGCGGCCGCGCCAGTCGGCGAGCCACGGCGCCATCTCGCCCGGATCGCGGGTGAAGCCCTTGGGCCCGAGCAGATGGCCGAGCTTGTCGAACAGGCCTTGAGGAGGATAAGCCATCGCCGACGGGATAGTCGCGCCCGCCGGGAGGGGCAAATTAATCGCATGTTCAAGCGCGGACATGAAAGCCGGGCGGCTATGGAGCAAATCCAGTGATCCTCGCCGGCGCCGCCGCCTTGCTGCTGTTCGCTTTCGGCGCCGGCGACGACCAGGCGCGCCCGCGTCCCGCGCAGCAGGGATTGGCGGGGATGCCGCAGCAGATCATCATCAGGGTGACCGGGGCGATCCAGCGGGCGCCCGCCGCACCGGTCACTCCGATCGAGTGGCGCGAAGGGCGCGGCCCCCGCTGCATCCCCGCCGCGAACATCGCCGGTGCCGCCTTCCCGAGGGAAAGCAGCATCGACCTCATCTTCCGCGACCGCACGCGGATGCGCGCCCGGCTCGAGCGGCGCTGCGCGGCGCTCGGTTTCTATCGCAGCTTCTATCTCAGCCTGACTCCGGACGGCCTGATCTGCGCCGACCGGGATTCGATCCGCTCGCGCACCGGCGGCGAATGCCAGATCGACCAGTTCCGCAGCCTCCGGGCGCGAACGCCGCGCTAGGGGCTCCTCAGCTTGACAAGGACGGCCGCTTCGCACAAGCGGCTGGCGCAAGCGCCTCCGCGATACCGGCGGCCCAAATCCCGGATCTTTCATGACCTTTGCCGATCTCGGCCTTTCAGACGAATTGCTCCGCGCCGTAGGCGAGTCGGGCTATGACGAGCCCACGCCGATCCAGCGCCAGTGCATCCCCAGCGTCCTGATGGGCCGCGACATCATCGGCATCGCCCAGACCGGCACCGGCAAGACCGCCGGCTTCGTGCTGCCGATGATCGACATTCTCGCGCAGGGCCGGGCCCGCTCGCGCATGCCGCGCTCGCTGATCCTCGAGCCGACCCGCGAGCTCGCCGCCCAGGTCGCCGAGAATTTCGAGAAATACGGGAAGCACCACAAGCTCTCCATGGCCCTCCTGATCGGCGGCGTGCAGATGGGCGACCAGATCAAGGCGCTCGAGAAAGGCGTCGACGTGCTGATCGCGACGCCCGGCCGGCTGATGGACCTGTTCGGCCGCGGCAAGATCATGCTCAACGGCTGCTCCTTGCTCGTCATCGACGAGGCGGACCGGATGCTCGACATGGGTTTCATCCCCGACATCGAGGAGATCTGCACCAAGCTCCCGAAGACGCGCCAGACCCTGCTCTTCTCCGCGACCATGCCCCCGCCGATCAAGAAGCTGGCCGACAGGTTCCTCACCAACCCCAAGTCGATCGAGGTCGCCCGGCCCGCCTCCTCGAACCTTCTGATCGACCAGCGCATGATCCGCGTCGACGCGCGCAAGAAGCGCGACGTGCTGGCCGACATGCTGCGCCGCGACGAGGTCCGCAGCGCGCTCGTCTTCTGCAACCGCAAAACCACGGTGCGCGAGCTCGCCACCAGCCTCAAGCGCGGCCATATCAACGTCGGCCAGATCCAGGGCGACATGGCCCAATCCGATCGGATCAGGGAGCTGGACCGGTTCAAGAATGACGAGATCAACGTCCTCATCGCCTCCGACGTCGCCGCGCGCGGGCTCGACATCAAGGGCGTCAGCCACGTCTTCAACTATGACGTGCCCTGGCATCCCGACGATTATGTCCACCGCATCGGCCGCACCGGCCGGGCGGGCAAGACCGGCATCGCGATCACGCTCGTCACCGGCGCGGACGCCGAGTCGATCGACAATATCCAGAAGCTGACGGGCACGAAGATCGCCGAGATGGGCGATGAGCCCGCGCCCGCGCCGGCGGCGGAGGCGCGCGAGGAGCGTGCGCCGCGCGACTCGCGCGACTCCAGGGCGCCTCGGGATTCCCGTGCGCCCCGGGAGCCCCGCGAATCCCGGCAGCGCGCCGCTAGGCCGCCCCGTCCCGCGCGCGCCCCGCGCTCCGAGGCGCCCGAGCCGAGGCCCGAGCCGCGAGAGCATGAGCAGCGCAAGCCCGCGCCCAGCCCCGCAGCTCGCGAGCGCTCGCCCGAAGCGGAAGCGGACGACGAAGGCTGGAACGGTCCGGTTCCCAGCTTCCTGGGCAAGGGCTTCGGAGGCTAGCTCCGCCTTCCCGCCGTCGAGTGCGCTACGCTAGGGTCCGTACGGGCCCTTAGAGCCCGACGATACCGCCATCGTCCTTGGTGACGACGACGGTCGCCGAGCGCGGGCGGCCGCCGCCTCCTGTCTGGCTTTGCGGCCAGCTGCCGCCCGGATGCTGGATGTTGACGAAAAGGGCCCGGCCGTCCGGCGTCGTGTCGACGCCCGTAATCTCCGCCCCTCGCGGCCCGACCAGAAAGCGCTTGAGCGTCACGCCCGGCGCGCGGCCGACGAAGGTCGTCTGCGGCGCCGATCCCCCTTGGCCGATATTGGTGATAGTGCGCGGGCCGCCATCGCCGGTGCGCCCCGGGAGAGCGGCGAGCAATTGGTTGTTGGTCACGTCCGCATAGGCGCCGTCGTCGGTCTGGATCCACAGGAGCGGAGTGATCTGGCCCGAAGGATTGGTCGACCGCGAGAAGCTGAGACCGTCGGGGCTCGAAAAGTCGTTGCCGCCATCGAGCGCGGACAGATTGACGTTGGCCGGATCGAGATCGGCCCCGGCCCCGAACAGATAGATATCCCAGGCGAACGAGAGCGCCTCGCCATTGTCGCCCGCCTCGCGCAGGCGCAGGATATGGCCGTTGGGATTGCCGAATTGGGAGGTGGCGCCGCGCGGGTCGTTATAATGACGCGGATTGGCGGCGTCGGTCCCGCCCAGCGGACGGCCGCCGGCGTCGGAATTGGTGAGCGAGACGTAGATTTCGCCGGTGACGGGCTGGCTCGCCGTCCATTCCGGCCGGTCCATCCGCGTCGCTCCGAGCGCGTCGGCGGCAAGGCGCGTGTGCAGCAGCACATCGGCCTGGTCCTGGAAGGGGAAGACCGGGCTGGCGGGCGTGAGGCCGTTCTGGCCGAAGGTGAGCGGCAGCCAGGAGCCCGTGCCGTCACCCGCGAATCGCGCGACGTGGAGCGTGCCGCTGTCGAGATATTTGTCGCCGACCGCGAGCCGGTCCGCCGCCTGCGCGTCGGCCGGGTCCCAGGCCGCCGACGAGACGAACTTGTAGAGATATTCGCCCCGCCCATCGTCGCCCATGTAGAGCGCGATCCTGCGCCCGGCGACCCACTGGCCGCGCCACGCGCCCTCATGCGCGAACCTCCCCAAAGCGGTGCGCTTGCGCGGCATTTTCGCAGGATCGTAGGGGTCGATCTCGACGACCCATCCGAAATGGTTCGCCTCATGGCGGAAGTCGCCGCTGCCGTCCGCCGGGGCCACCGGGTCGACGCTCACGTTCCAGCGCCGGAAACGGGCGTCCGAGCCGTCGGCCGGGTTGACGCTCGCCCAGCCGTAATTTCCCGGCGCACCGGGCGCGAGGCCATAGCGATTGAGGGCGGTAACCTCGCGCGCGCTGCGATTGGAATTGTCGGTCGCGGACCGGCGGAAATAGCCCGCCCAATTCTCCTCGCAGGTCAAATAGGTTGCCCACAAGGTGGCGCCCAGCGCGCAATTGTTGATGGTGCCGCGCCCCTGGGTGGCGTCGCCCGAATAAGCCGTCCGCATGCGCGGGTTGCCGCGGAGCGGGCCCTGTATGGCGACCGGCGTGTTGGGGGTGATACGCCGGTTGAAGGCGGAGCCCGCGGCATGGCTCCAGCCCCCCGTCGCCGACCGCGCGACCTCCACGATGCTGACGCCGTGAGCCTCGATCTCTTTGAGCGCCTCCCCTTCCGGACGCGCCAGGGAGACGCCGTTTCCCGTCGGCCCGGCCGGATGGAGGTGAACCTGGCTGATATTCTCGTGATTCACCGCCAGCAGGCCGCGATCGCTGCCCGTATCGAGGCGGGCGGCGCCGGCGGCGTCGAGGCCGTAATAGGACATGCCGTCATGATGATCGCCGGCGCGTCCGATGAAATTGCCGTCGGTCCCGTTGTTGGAATAGGGCGCCAGCCCGGCGGCGATCGGATCGCCGGTGCGGTAGAGGATGGTCACCGTGTAGCCCGCCGGCACGGTCACCAGATCGTCGAGGTTCTTCGCGACCGGATTGAAATCCAGGATCGCCACGTCGACGATGATTGTCGTATCGGCGGTAAGCAGCGCGCCGCCGGCATTGCGCGCGCTGAACCGGAAGACCAGGGGAGTCGGCCCGGAAACGGCCGGCGCGATGAACGTCGCCTCGGCCGTTCCGGCGTCGGCCAGGACGACGGCAGGACCGGAAACCTGTTCCCAGCCGACAATGCCGCCGCTTGGTCCGCTGACCGTGCCGACCAGGCGGACGCGCTTTCCCGTCCGGGATTGGCCGTTCTGGCCGGCCGAAACGGTCGTCATGCCGGCCGGGGCGCCGCCCCCGCCGCCGCCGCCGCCGCAAGCTGAAACCAGGCCGGCGGAGAAGACGGCCGCCGTCGCCGCGGCGATACCGCCGATCGTCTCGCGCCGTGAGTAGCGCATGGCGATCAAGTCGTTGAGGTGCGAATTGCCGCTGCGATTCGTATCGACATCGCCGTCGGTATAAGCGGCGGCTGGTCCCTGGTCGCTCACCTGCGCCCTCCGGGTCAAATACCCTTCCGGCCGCGATCGTTGGGGCAACGCCGCCGGAAGCGCCCAGCTTAGGCCGCCCGCCGGCCGTCCGCAATCGCGTCGCGCAGATCCTGCATCCGCCGTGGAAGCCGAAGAAAAGGGAGATCCCAGCTTTCGCTGGAATGACGAGTGGGGGCGTGGCATCCACACCGGGTGAGACCGTTCGCCGTCTTTGCCCTGCCCCTGCTTGCCTTCGGGCTCGCCTCCCCGGCACCCGCCCAGACGCCGCGCGACGAGGCGCTGCGCGCCTTCCTCCAGACGAGTTTTGCCGAAGCGCGCGAGAATTACGGCGACACATCCTATGTCAGCGCCTTCGCGGATTTGAACGGCGACGGCCGCGATGAGGCGCTCGTGTCGCTCTATTCGGGCCTGTTCTGCGGCTCGGGCGGCTGCGCTCTCTACATCTACACGCCGGCCGGCCGCTCGTGGCGCGAAGTTGCGGAACTCACCATCGTCAACGCGCCGGTGCGGCTCCTGAACACGCGCAGCCGCGGCTGGCGCGATCTCGCCGTCAACGTCCGCGGCGGCGGCATGGAGATCCCGTACGAGGCGCGCATCCGCTTCGACGGGACGACCTATGCCTCGAACCCCTCCATGGCGCCGCGCGCCCGCCGCGGCGCGCCGGGCCGGGTGCTGATTTCGGACGACACCGAGCGCCGGCGCCTTTTCTAGGCCTCGCGCCGGTAGCGCGCACGGAACGCATCCGCATAGCCCGCCAGCCGCCCCTCCGCGATCGCGTCGCGCAAGTCCTGCATAAGCCGCTGGTAGAACCACAGATTGTGCTCGGTCATCAGCATCGCGCCCAGGATCTCACCCGAGCGGACGAGGTGGTGGAGATAGGCCCTGGACCAGCCGGAGACCGGCGATTCCGGGTCGAGAGGTGCCTTGTCTTCGGCGAATTTGGCGTTGCGGATGTTGATCGGCCCGTCCCAGGTGAAGGCTTGGCCGGTGCGGCCCGAGCGGGTCGGCAGCACGCAATCGAACATGTCGATGCCGCGCTCGACCGCGCCGACGATATCGTCGGGCTTGCCGACGCCCATCAGGTAGCGGGGCCTGTCGCCTGGCAGCTGCGGGCAGGCGAAATCGAGGCAGGCGAACATCGCCTCCTGCCCCTCGCCGACGGCCAGCCCGCCGACCGCATAGCCGTCGAAGCCGATGTCCAGGAGGGCGTCGGCCGAAGCCTTGCGCAGTCCCTCGTCGAGGCCGCCCTGCTGGATGCCGAAGATCGCGCCCTCGCCCGCGAAGGCGTCGCGCGAGCGCTTCGCCCAGCGCATCGAGCGCTCCATCGCCGCGGCCTGCTCGTCTTGGGCCGCGCCGGCGGGAAGCAGCTGGTCGAGCGCCATGACGATGTCGGAACCGAGCAGGCCCTGGATCTCCATCGAGAGCTCCGGAGTGAGCAGGTGGCTTGTGCCGTCCAGGTGGCTCCTGAACGCCACGCCTTCCTCGCCGACCCTGGTCAGCTCCGACAGGCTCATGACCTGATAGCCGCCCGAGTCGGTCAGGATCGGCCGCTCCCAGCCCATGAAAGCGTGCAGGCCGCCCAATCGCTTCACTCGCTCGGCGCCGGGCCGAAGCATCAGGTGATAGGTGTTGCCAAGGATGATGTCGGCTCCCGACGCGCGAACGTCGGCGGGCTTCATCGCCTTGACGGTGCCGGCGGTGCCGACCGGCATGAAGGCAGGCGTCCGGATCTCGCCGCGCCGCATCGCGATCGCGCCGGCGCGCGCGCGCCCGTCGGTCGCGGTGATCGAGAAGGAGAAGCGCGAGGCGGCCATGGCGGGCGCTTAGCGAGTCACGCTTTCAGCGCAAGCTCCCAGGTCTCGCCCTGCACCGGTTCGCCGAACTCGTGATGGATCGCCGTCTCGGTGATCCGGAAGCCGGCGGCTTCGTAGATGCGGCGGGCGCTCTCGAGGACGGTGTGGGTCCACAGGCGCACCCGGTCGTAGTCCGCCTCGCGCGCGAAATTCACGCATTCGCCGACCAGAGCCTGGCCGATGCCGAGGCCGCGCGCCCAGGGCTCGACGTAGAGCAGCCTCAGCTGCCCGACATTGCCGCCGGCGTCGACCAGCAGCACCGATCCCGCCATCAGCCCGGCCCGCTCGGCGACCCAGCATTGCTCGCGGCCCGGCTTGAAATCGCGCAGGAAGGCGGTGGTGATCTCGCCCTGGAGGATTTCCATCGGCCGGCCCCAGCCGTAAGGCTCGTAGAGGATCGACTGGCGCGCGGCGATAGTGAAGAGGTCGCCGGTCCGGAACGTGCGGATACGCCAGGGCGCTTCGCCGCCCGAGAGCAAGCCCGTGATCGTCTCAAGCGCGGCTGCAAGAGTCTCCCGGTCGCCTTCGCTCAGCCTCTCGATCCGCCCGGCCACCTCGGCCCGCGTCTGCGCGTCGAGCCGGTCGAAAGCGGCCCGGCCCTCTTTCGTCAGGCTGATCGGCCGGCGGCGGCCGTCCTCGCCCCGCCCCCGCTCGATCCAGCCTTTCGCCTGGAAGCGGCGCAGGATTCGGCTGACATAGCCAGCGTCCAGCCCGAGATCGGCCTGGAGATCGGCCGCCAGCGCCGCCGCGCGGTTGGCGATCTCGTAGAGCAGACGCGCCTCGGTCAGCGACAGGTCGCTGTCCATATAATGCGCGTCGAGCGCGCCGGCGAAGCGGGTGTAGAACCGGTTGAAGGCGCGCACGGCGGCGACGGCGTCGTCCATCGCGCTATTTCATGCTGATAGTTGACGATGTCAACTATCAGCCGGCTAGACGATCGGTTGGCCGCGTTCGGCGTCGAGGTCGCGGAATCTGATCCGATGACCGGTAATTCCTAATTCGGCGAAGATCTCATTGGCCCTCTGGGCGGCGGCGGTCGTGGCTGCCGAATCGAGTTGGAACCGCTCGGATGCGCGCTGCGCCTCCTCGTCGCCCAGCGTAGCCGCGCACAGCATCCACGCGAGCGATTCCTGCTGGTCCGCAGCGACGCCCTGACCGCCCGCGTAGAGAACGCCCACACCGTAAAAGCCGTGCGCCTGGCCAAGTCGCGCGGCGGCCAGATAGTAACGTCGCGATTGCGCATAGTCGCGAACGACGCCGCGACCGGTCGCATACATAACGCCCATGCTCACTATCGCGCGCGGGCTGCCTTGGGCCGCGGCGCGGCTTATCCATTGGAACGCCTCGCGCGGATCTTCGGCGACGCCCTCGCCGGTATCGAGCATCACGCCCAGGCGCCATTGCGCGTGGCGCTGGCCGCGCTCGGCCGCCTGCCGGTAGAGGCGCGCGGCGCGCGGCTGATCCTGCGCGACATACCGGCCGGTGTCGTAGAACCAGGCAAGATAATCGACCGCATCGTCGTCGCTCAGCGCCGCCGCCGCCTCGACGAGCGCGAAGGCACGCGCCTCCTGGCCCGCCTCCATCAGCTGCCGTGCTTCGTCGGAAGCCGGCGACGCAGCGATCAGCGCAAGCGAAAGAAAAGGCAGGAGAATCCGGCGCATGGCAACGCGATCATGGCAGCAAAAGGCCGGCATCACCATAGGAATAGAACCGATACCCCTCACGAATCGCATGCGCATAAGCCCCCTGCATCGTCTCCAGGCCCATCAGCGCCGACACGAGCATGAACAGAGTCGAGCGCGGCAGGTGGAAATTGGTGACGAGGCCGTCGATGGCGCGAAAAGCGTAACCCGGCGTGATGAAGATCGCGGTGTCGCCTTCGAAGGGCTGGATGCGCCCGGCCGCGTCGGCCGCGCTCTCGATCAGCCTCAGCGATGTCGTCCCGACCGGGATGATCCGCCCGCCCGCGGCCCGCGCGGCGTTCAGCCGGTCCGCCGCCTCGGCCGAGATCCGCCCCCATTCGGCGTGCATAACATGGCCCTCCGTGTCGTCGGCCTTGACCGGCAGGAACGTGCCGGCGCCGACGTGGAGGGTCAGAATCTCGTGGCCGATGCCGGCCTTTGCGAGCGCCGCCATCAGCTCCGGCGTGAAGTGCAGGGCCGCCGTCGGCGCCGCCACCGCCCCTTCACGCCGCGCGAACATGGTCTGATAGTCGTCGCGGTCGCGCGCGTCGGCCGGCCGCCTGCCCGCGATATAGGGCGGCAGCGGCATCGTGCCCGCGCGTTCGAGCAGGCGCTCGACCGGCTCGTCGCCTTCGAACGAGAGCAGGACCGAGCCGTCTTCGCCCTTCTCCCCGGCGCGCGCGGCGACGCCCGCGCCGAATTCGACGCGGTCCCCGCCGCGCAGCCTTTTCGCGTTGCGGACGAAGGCGCGCCAGGCGCGCGGCCCCTCGCGCTTGTGCAGTGTCGCGCCGATCCGTGCCACCCCCCGCCTGCCCTCGAGCTGGGCCGGGATGACCCTGGTGTCGTTGAACACCAGCATGTCGCCGCGCCTGAGCAAGGCGGGGAGGTCGCGGACCGAATGGTCGGACAGGGCCGCCGGCTCAACCTTGAGCAGCCGCGCCGAATCGCGCGGGCTCGCTGGCCTCAGCGCGATACGGTCGGTCGGGAGCTCGAAATCGAAAAGGTCGACGCGCACTTATTGCGGTTGGGGGGCCGGTTGCGGCGCCGGCTGCGGGACCGGCGCGACTCGCGCCCCCGGGCGGGTCGGCAGGTTAAGCGGCGTCTGCGTCCGCCCCGGGGCGGGCGCGTTCGCGGCCGCGAGGCGCGCGGTCTCGGCCTGGATTTCGGCGGCGCTCATCGGCGGCACATTGTCGGAGCCGAGCGAGGCCCTCAGGATCCGGCTGGGATTGGCGGGCGGCTCGCCCCGCTCGATCAGGTCGACATGGTTCATGCCGCTCACCACCCGGCCGAAAACCGAATAGCCGCGGTCCATGTTAAGCCGGGGCGTGAACATGATGTAGAATTGGCTGTTGGCGCTGTTGGGGTCCTGGGTGCGCGCCGCCGCGACCGCGCCGCGGACGTGCATCAGGCCGTTTATCTCAGCGTTGAGATTGGGAAGCGGCGAGCCGCCGGTCCCGACATTCTGCGGATCGCCGCTCTGCGCCATGAAGCCTTCGATCACCCGGAAGAAGACGAGGCCGTTGTAGAAGCCCTGCCGGGTCAGCGTCTTGATCCGTTCGACATGGTTGGGCGCCATGTCGGGGCGAAGCTGGATCACCACCCGGCCGCCGGTCGAAAGGTCGAGGTTCCAGCTATTGTCCGCCTCGAGCGCCGGCGGCGGCGGAGCTGCCTTGAGGTCGACGGTCGGCTGCGCCGGAGTCTGCGCGGCCAGCGCGGCCGCCATGAACAGGCCGGTGACCCCGGATATTATCGATAACAGACGCGACATGTTCGAACCCCGATTCCCGTTTAACGATTGATTCTAAAGCGAGTGGCCGCCGGCCTCAAGCACCCTTGCGTCCGTCCCGCGCGACCCGCGCGCGCACGTCGGCCGCGACCGGCGGCGTGACGAACTTGTCGATGGCGCCGCCGAAGCGGGCGATCTCCTTGACCAGATTGGAGGCGATCGGCTGCAGCGACACGTCGGCCATCAGGAAGACGGTCTCGATCTCGTCGTTCAATTGCTGGTTCATGCCCGCCATCTGATATTCATATTCGAAGTCGGCGACCGCGCGCAGCCCGCGCACGATCATGGACGCGCCCTGCGCCTCGGCGAAGCTCATCAGCAGCGAATCGAACGAGACCACGCCGATCTCGCCGCCATCTTCCACCTCGGCGATCTCGCGCTCCACCATCGACAGCCGTTCCTCAACGGTGAACATCGGCGACTTGGAGGGATTGGTGGTGACGCCGATCACCAGCCGGTCGACCAGGTGCGCGGCGCGCCGGATGATGTCCATATGGCCCAAGGTGATCGGATCGAACGTGCCGGGATAGACGCCTGTCCTCATTCCGCCCCCTTAGGGTCCGTGCTCGGTGCCCGCAATGGTGGTGATCGCCGGGGCCGAGCCTGTCGAAGCCTCAATGGTCACGCTCCACCGCAAAGCGCGCGACCGCGCGCAGGAGGTCGGCCTCCTCTCCGAAGGCATGCAGATGCTCGACCGCCTGGCAGGTGAGCATCTCGGCCTGGCGCCGCGCCCGTTGCGGGCCGAGCAGCGAGACGAAGGTCGCCTTGCCGGCGGCCGCGTCCTTGCCGAGCCTCTTGCCCGCTTTCTCCTCCTGGCCCTCATGGTCGATCAAATCGTCGACGATCTGGAAGGCGAGGCCGACGTCGCGGGCGTAGCCCCTGAGGCCGGTCCGCCCTTCGGGCGGCGCCCGGCCCATGATCGCACCCGCCTCGACGCACCAGCCGATGAGGGCACCGGTCTTCAGCTGCTGGAGCCGGGTCACCGCCGCCAGGTCGAGCCCCATTTCCGCCGCGTGCAGGTCCATCATCTGGCCGCCTGCCATGCCGGCCGGGCCCGCCGCCTTGGCCAGCTCGGCAATCAGCTCTACGCGGACGAACGGGTCTTCGTGGGTCGAGTCGTCGGCGAGGAGCTCGAAGGCCAGAGCGTGGAGTGAATCCCCGGCAAGGATCGCGGTCGATTCCTCGAAAGCGCGGTGCAGGGTCGCCTTGCCGCGCCTCAGATCGTCGTCGTCCATGCTCGGGAGGTCGTCGTGGATCAGCGAATAGACGTGGATGGACTCGACCGCGAGCGCCACCCGCATGGCCCGCTCCCGATCGACCTGGAACAGGTCGCAAGCGGCGACGACCAGAAGCGGCCGGACCCTCTTGCCGCCGCCGATCGCCGCGTAGCGCATCGCCTCGTAGAGCCGGCCACGCGCGTCCCCAGGCACGACGAGCAAGGCGTCGAAGCCGCGATCGATATCCGCGCTGACCTCATCGAGCGCGGCCGCGAGGGTCATTCGCCGCCGAAAGGCGCGGTGCCCGACGGGCTGCCGTCGCGCCCGAACTGGATCTGCTCGATCTTCGCCTGGGCGGCCTGGAGACGCGCCTCGCACTGCTGCTTGAGCTTGTCGCCCTCTTCATACAGCTTGATCGCGTCATCGAGCGCCGCCTCGCCGCTCTCGAGCTTGCGGACGATCTCCTCGAGCCGCTTCAGCGCCGCTTCGAAGCTCAATTCGGCAACATCATCCTGCTGGTCAGCCATGGCCGATTGCAATGATCTTGCGCCGCCTCCGGGTCAAGCCGAAGCGAGCTTCCAGGCAAGCGGATGGAGGAGCAGCGGGCCGTCTGCAGTGACAAGGCGCATGTTCTCGACATCACAGATTGCAAGCAGCAGCCGATCAAAGGGATCCTTTGTATTTGGCACGGGAGTCACTTCCGCAAGCGTATGCAAAGGGTAGATGTCCATCAGCGAGATGGCCAGCGCAGCAAGCACTGCCGGCCACTTATCCAATTCGCACGGCGAAGTCAGCTTGCCCAACCGATGCTTTATCGCAATCTCCCACAAAGACGCGGCGCTTGCGAAGAGCGTGTTTCCCGGATTGTGCAGAGCGTCCCGGAGGGGGCTGGGGAGCCGCTCTGACTCTCCCCTGGCGAGCGAAATGAGAATGTGCGTATCGAGGAGGAGCAGCATATTTCCGCGCTTCAGCGCGAGGGGCTGATCAGGAAATCCTCGGGCAAGGGATCGTTGAAATCGTCCGGAATCGGCCCAACGATCTGATCAATCCCGTTCTCTTCCTTCCACCGGCGCAAGCCCTCCAAATCGATGCCGCCTTTTCGAACGTGGCGGACCAGATCCGCGACTGGCTGGCCGTTGCGCGTGATAACGACGCGCTCGCCTCCTTCGACCGCGCGGACGATGGCAGGCAGGCGATTCTTAGCGTCCTTTATGGAGACGCGCTTCTCCGGCTTGATAGAATCGTGTTTCACGTCGCCATTGTAGCCACCGGTAGCTACTTTTACAATGCCCGATACCAATGGACGCCGTCGCGAACCTCGCGCACCGCCCTCCCCTCGACCTCCAGCCGCCGCAAGTGCGCCATGGCCTCGCCGGTGGCGAGGCCGAGCGAGCCGTCCTCGATCTTGCGGCCGAACAGAACGGTGAAGCAGTCGAGCGCGCGGCGCGGCTCGTCGAGATGCGCGTGGAGCGCGTCGAGGCGGCCGCGATGGCCCTGCGCCAGCGCGTCCAGGCGCGCGTGCAGGCCGGTGAAGGGCTCGCCGTGCGAGGGCAGGACGAGCAAATCGTCGGGAAGGGTCTTCAGTTTCGCGATCGAGGCCAGCCACTCGCCGAGCGGGTCTGCTTCGGGCTCGCTTAGGCTCAGCGAGACGTTCGAAGTGATACGCGGGAGCACCTGGTCGCCGGCGATCATCAGTCCGCCTTCGTCGTCCACGAGGCAGGCATGTTCGGGCGAATGGCCGCTGCCGATGACGATCCGCCAGGTGCGGCCGCCGATCGGCAGGCTGTCGCCGTCCTGCAGGCGCACGAAGGCGACCGGAACCGGGCTCACCACCGAAGCGAAGCGACCCCAGCCTTTCGCCGCTTCCTCTTCGATGCGCTCCTCGCTCCAGCCCGCCGCGCGCCAATAGGCCAGGGCTTCGGGGGGCGGAGCGTCGCGAATGTCGGCGGTCAGCATGCGCGCGAACAGCCATTCGCCGCGCGTCATCCACAGGCGCACGCCGAAGCGCTCCGCCAGCCAGCCGGCGAGGCCAAGATGATCGGGGTGGAAGTGGGTGCAGATCACGCGGGTGACGGCGCGCCCCGCGAGCGGCCCGGCGAACAGGGCCTCCCACGCCTCGCGCGCCGGCGGAATGTCGAGGCCGCTGTCGACCAGCGCGACGCCCTCGCCGTCTTCGAGAACCCACAGATTGATGTGATTGAGCGATCCCGGGACCGGCGAACGAGTCCAGCCGATTCCTTCGGCAAGCTCGATGATCTCGCCCGCTGCCGGCCCGGTCCGCCCGAGCGGATAGGTCAGCCCCTTGTGCGAGTAAGGGGTGTCGGCGAGAGACGCGTCCGGAGTCGGGGGCTCGGCCCCTTCGGCCGGCTCAGCTGCGGAATGCTTGGTCAATGTCCTGGTCGAGGTTGCTGGCCGCGCCCTCCGTCCCGGTCGTCTCGCCCGCGGCTTCGGCGGCGAGGGCCGCTTCGGCCTCGCGGGCATGCGCCTCGCGCTCGGCGCGGAGCTCTTCGAGCAAGGCCTCGCGGTCCTCGTTGAAGGTGGTGTCGCGCGGCGCCTCGGCGCCGGCCGCCTTGGCCGCTTTGGCCACCGCCGCGTCGAGCTCGCGCTGCGAGGTGAGGCCGAGCGTCACCGGGTCCTTGGGCTGGATGTTGGCGATGTTCCAGTGGCTGCGCTCCCTGAGCGCCTGGATGGTGGTGCGGGTGGTGCCGATCAGCTTGCCGATCTGCCCGTCCGACAATTCGGGATGGTTGCGGATCAGCCAGGCGACGCCGTCGGGCTTGTCCTGGCGCTTGGAGACCGGCGTGTAGCGCGGCCCCTTGGTGCGCACGGCCTGGTCCGGCTCGCGGTGCATCTTGAGCTTATAGTCCGGGTCGTTCTGGCCGCGCGCGATCTCGTCGAGGGTGAGCTCGCCCGAGCGCAGCGGGTCGCGGCCGGTCAATTTGGTCGCGGCGGTATCGTCGGCGATCGCCTGCACTTCGAGGATGTGCAGGCCGCAGAATTCGGCGATCTGCTGGAAGGTCAAAGCGGTGTTGTCGACCAGCCAGGAAGCGGTCGCGTGGGGCATGAGCGGCTGGGCCAATTGGTCCTCCAGAAACGATAAGGGCCGCCCCTCTCGGAGCGGCCGGTCTTCGGGGGCGGACTTAGGACTCTGCGCCGCTCGGCGCAACCCAAAGCTTTGCGGAAGGGCGCGAATCCGCTCCGGCGCGGTTGTCCACCGCGGGTGGCGCACCTATCTCGACCGCCAAGGGAGATTCTCGGATGCTTTTTGCCGCCCTGGCTCTGGCGGTGGTCGACCCGCCGCCGCCCCGGCCAATGGCCGTCGAGGTGGTGCGGGATCCGATCACCGACGCGGTCCGCGCCAGCGCCAGCCTGTACGATGCCGGCCAGCGGCTGACCGTGGCCTGCGATCCGGCGCGCTACGAAGGCGTCCAGATCAGCTTCAGCACCAGGCACTGGCTGGCCAAGGACAGCTTCTTCACCGGCGAGCGACCGCTCATCTACCGCTTCGATTCGCAGGCGCCCAGGCGCCTGATCTGGATCATGCGGGACCGGGGCGCGCGCCTTTCCGGGCGTGGGCGGGTTACCTATTTCCTCAGGGGCCTGATCGTTGCCGAGCGGCTCGTCTTCCGTTCGCGCGACATCGAGGATCGTCGGCTGGACCTGACCTTCCGCCCCGTCGGCGCCTATCCGGCCATCGCCGAGCTCCTCCAGGCCTGCGGCGAGGGAGGGATGAAGACCGCCCTGTTCGGGCCGGCCTGAGGGTCCGTCATCGCCCCGCTTGTTTGACATGGCCGCTGGAGAAGCGGAAATGGCCCCCACAAACAGAAAAAGGATAGAGAATGGGGGCGGTGACCAGCGTAGAAGACATACCGCGGGTGATCGACGGCCTTCGCGAGATGTATGACGAATCGGTCGCGAACCTGCGCAATGCGCTGGCGCGCTACCTGAAGAGCGGCGAGCGGCCCGACCCCGAAGCCCGCGCCGCCGGCCTCTTCGCCTATCCGGAACTGAGGATCGACTATCGCTACAATCCCGCGGAGACGATTCCGGCGCGCTCGTTCGGCCGGCTCAACCATCCCGGCCGCTACGCGATCAGCATCTCCCGCCCGCACCTGTTCCGCAAATATCTGGCCGAGCAGCTGACCTATTTGATCAACGATTACGACGTGGAGGTGTCGGTCGCCCGCTCGGCGAGCGAAATCCCTTACCCCTATGTGCTCGACGGCACCGACGATTTGAGGCTCGACGGCGCCCAGGCGCTCGATCTCGCGCTCTGGTTCCCGACCACAGAGCTCGCCAATATCGGCGACGAGATCGCCGACGGCGAATGGATGCTGCCGCCCGGCGCGCCGCGGCCGCTCTCTTTGTTCGACGGGCCGCGGGTCGATTTCAGCCTGGCGCGCCTCAGGCATTATACCGGCACCCCTTCCGAGCATACCCAACGCTACCTCCTGTTCACCAACTACGTCCGCTACGTCGACGAGTTCGTCCGCTGGGCGGTCGACGAGCTGAAGCGGCCCGACAGCCCCTATCGCGGCCTCTCGGCATCGGGCGGCGTCTATGTCACCAAGGAAACGCCCGACGCGGTGCTCCAGGTCACCGAGGGCGGCTGGCGGCGGCACCAGATGCCGGCTTACCATCTGGTCGCGTCTCGCGGCGAGGGGATCAGCCTCGTCAATATCGGCGTCGGGCCCTCGAACGCCAAGACGATCTGCGACCATCTCGCGGTCATGCGGCCCGAAGTATGGCTGATGATCGGCCATTGCGGGGGCCTGAGGCCCAGCCAGACGATCGGCGACTATGTCCTCGCCCACGCTTATCTGCGCGACGATCACGTCATGGACGACGTGCTGCCGACCGAAATTCCGATTCCCGCCATCGCCGAGATCCAGCAGGCCCTGTTCGACGCCGCGATCGAGGTGACCGGCGAGGAGCCGCAGGAGCTGAAACGAAGGCTCAGGACCGGCACCGTCGTCACGACCGACGACCGCAACTGGGAATTGCGCTTCACCTTGTCGGCGCTGCGCTTCAACCAGTCGCGCGCGGTCGCCGTCGACATGGAATCGGCCACGGTGGCGGCGCAGGGCTACCGCTTCCGAGTCCCCTACGGCACCTTGCTCTGCGTTTCCGACAAGCCGCTGCACGGCGAGATCAAGCTGCCTGGCCAGGCCAACGCCTTCTACGAACGCGCGATCAGCCAGCATTTGCGAATCGGCATAGAAACGCTCAGAATCCTGAGGCGGGAAGGTGCCAAGCTCCACTCGCGCAAGCTGCGCGCCTTCGACGAGCCCCCCTTCCGCTAGCCGGGCGGGGCGCGACGGCCCCGAAACAATGGGGGAAATGGGCCGATTCCCGCCCGTGCTGTGCACCGGCGCAACGCCTTCCACAGATTCTTTGGCGGTGCCGCGAAGAGTCTTTGAACCGTAAAAGTGGCCTTGCTATAGGCCTGATATCGGGAAGGCCAATTCTCGGCCTCAGGGGATTCAGAATCATGAAAAAAATCGCACTGCTTTGCGCAACCACCGCCTTTGTCATGCCGGCCATGGCCTTCGCCCAGTCGACCGGCTCGATCGAGTTCGAAGAAGAAGAGGTCGTGGTCACCGGCACCCGGACCCAGAGCGTCGGCGGCATCGAGGTTCCGGACACGTCGAAAACGCGCGAAGTGCTCGGCGCAGAGTTCATCCAGCGCCAGACACCGGGCCAGTCGATCAACGAGACGATCAACAATCTGCCCGGCGTCAGCTTCACCAACAACGATCCGTTCGGCTCGGCCGGCGGCACCCTCGTCATCCGCGGCTTCGACAACAGCCGCATCTCGGAGACGTTCGACGGCATCCCGCTGAACGACACCGGCAATTACGCGCTCTTCTCGAACCAGCTGCTCGACCCCGAGATCATCGAGCAGGTCAATGTGAGCCTGGGCTCGACCGACGTCGACAGCCCGACCGCCTCGGCCACGGGCAGCACCGTCAACTTCCGGACCCGGCTCCCCTATCGGGAGTTCGCGGTGCGGATCCAGGGGTCCTACGGCTGGTTCGACGGCGGCGACTTCTTCCGCACCTTCGGCTCGATCGACACTGGCGAGTTCACGTCCTGGGGCACCCGCGCCTTCGCTTCGGCCAGCATGGCGACCAACGATTTCATCTATGGAAATCGCGGCATCATCTACAAGCAGCAATATAATGCCCGCGTCTACCAGCCGATCGGCTCGAACGGCGACTTCATCTCGATCGCCGGCCACTACAACCAGAACCGCAACAATTTCGGCGGCTCGACGCCGCTGCGCCGCGACACCACCCAGACCCCGCTCGTCGCCACGCCGCGCGTGGTCGGCTCGGCGACGAGCAACCGCTTCCCGCTGACAGACGATGAGCGCGACTTCACCGTCCCGCGCTGCCGGATCCAGCAGAATGCGGTGTTCGAGACGCCGGCGCAGGTCACCGCGGCGGGCTATATCGATCCCGACGGCGCCAACACCTGCGGCGCCGAGTTCGAGGAGCGCTTCAACCCCTCCAACACCGGCAACATCCGCGGCGGCTCGCGCTTCACGCTGATGGATGGAGTCGTCCTGACGGTCGATCCGAGCTTCCAATATGTGAAGGCCAATGGCGGCGGCACGGTCGTCGCGCAGGAGGGTCTTCGCGACGTCAATCCGGCCGGCGGCACCGCCACCGCGCAACAGTGCGTTCAGGCGCCGACCGCGGCGAACCGGAGCTGCCAGTACGGCTATATCGCGGGCGTTCCGTTCTTCGGCCGAGACGTCAACGGCGACGGCGACAATCTCGACACGGTCCGCGTGCTCGCCCCGAGCCAGACCCAGACCAACCGCTACGGCGTCATCGCCGGCCTGCGCTGGGACCTCAGCGACGAGCATACCGTCCGCGTCAACTACAGCTTCGACCGCGGCCGCCACCGCCAGACCGGCGAAATCCAGGTGCTGCAGTTCAACGGCGAGCCGTTCGACGTCTTCGCCGTCAACGATCCGCTCTCCGATGTCGGCGGCAACGTCCTGCAGAAGCGCGACCGCCTCTCCTACGCCATCCTCCACCAGATTTCGGGCGAGTATCGCGGCGAGTTCATGGACAACAGGCTGGTCGTGAATGTCGGCGTCCGCGCACCTTTCTTCACCCGCGAGCTCAACAATTTCTGCGGGACCTCGAGCGCGAGCGGCTTCGTCGAATGCTTCAACGGCGGGCCCGGCCTCGCGGCCTATCTCGCCAACAACCCGACCGTGAACATCGGCAGCGGCCAGACCGGCCCGACCCAGGGGCCGCAGCAGCGCACGTTCAAATATAACGAGATCCTGCCGAACGTCGGCGCGGTGTTCGACATCACGCCGCGGATGAGCATTTTCGCCAACTTCTCACGCGGCCTGCAGGTGCCGAGCACCGACTTCCTCTACAACAGCTTCTTCTATCCGGCGGGCACCGCGCAGGCCGATCCCGATCCCGAGAAGACCGACAATTTCGACGTCGGCATCCGCTACCGTTCGAGCCGGATCATGGCCCAGCTTTCGGGCTGGTACACGATCTTCTCGAACCGCCTCGCCCAGGCCTTCGATCCCGATCTCGACCAGAACGTGTTCCGCAATTTGGGCACGGTCGACAAATACGGCATCGACGGCAGCATCGCCTGGCAGGTGATCCCGGAGCTGCAGCTCTACGTCTACGGCTCGTATCTGTGGTCGAGCATCAGGGACAACGTGTTGGCCGGCGAATGCTCGGCGACCGTCACCCCGCTCTGCCCGGCGGGAAGCGCCGGCACGGCGATCTTCGCGCCCACCTCGGGCCAGCGCGAATCGGCGGCGCCGGTCTACACGTTCGGCGGACGCATCCAGGGCCAGCTCGGCCCGGTGGAGATCGGTCTTCAGGCGAAGCGGACCGGCCCCCGCTACGTCAACGACCTCAACCAGCCGATCGTCCTGTGCACGGCCACGTTCCAGAACCTGACCCATTGTCCGGCGACCTCGTTCACGGTCCATCCGGCCAAGGCGCCGGCCTACACGACCGTCGATTTCGACATTCGCGTGCCGCTGACCTGGGCAGGCCTGAACGAGCACACCTACTTCCAGCTCAACGTCACCAATCTCTTCGATACCCTCTATGTCGGCGGCTTCGGCGGCTCGCTGCTGAACACCAGCGTGCCATTCGCGCAGATCGGCGCCCCGCGCGCCGTCATCGCGACCCTGGTCGTCGGGTTCAGATAGGGGCACGATCGGAAAAGACGGGGCCGCCGCGGCTTTCGGGTCGCGGCGGCCCTTCTTTTTGTCCGCGCGATGCTTATGCTCGTGCCCGATGACCAGTGACGATCTCGTCGCGCAGGCCCGGTCCGCCGCCCTTCGCGCCTACGCTCCTTATTCGCGGTTCAGCGTCGGCTGCGCGATCCTCTCCGTCGACGGCGAGGTCGCTTTGGGCTCGAACATGGAAAATGCCTGCTACCGGCTCGGAATCTGCGCCGAGATCGCGGCGCTCACCTCGGCGGCGCAGAGCTTCGGCCTCGACAGGATCGCGCGGATCGCGGTCGCCGGTGGCCATATAGGGCCGGACGGAAGCCTAACCGGCGCCGCGCCCGTCACGCCCTGCGGCGGCTGCCGCCAGGCGATCCTCGAAGCCGCGCACGTCGCGGGGCGCGACCTCGAAGTGGTCTCATCGAACGGCGACGGCACCCAGGCGCTGGTCAACGCGATTTCCGACCTGCTGCCATTGGGCTTCGGCCCCGCCAGCCTGGCGGACGCCGGCTAGACCAGCTTGATCTCCCTCAGCCGTTCCTGAAGATACTCGTCCGCCGTGATCGGCTCGGGATAGAGATTGGGCCGCTCGGCCGAAATGCAATTGGGCAAGGTCTCGATCGGGAAATCCGAGCGGAAGTGCAGGAAAAACGGCATCGAGTAGCGCGAGACTCCGCGCCGCTCGGGCGGCGGATTCACCACCCGGTGGGTGGTCGATTTCAGGACGTTGTTCGAGAGCCGCTGAAGCATGTCGCCGATGTTGACGGCGAGCTCGCCAGGCTTCGGGGTGACCGGCAGCCAGTCCCCGTCCCGATCCAGGAGCTGAAGCCCCGCCTCCTCGGCGCCCAGAAGCAAGGTGATCGTGTTGATGTCCTCGTGCGCGCCGGCGCGGACGTTCGGGCCGTCGCCCGGGATCGGCGGATAATGGAGCAGGCGCAGGATCGAATTGCCGTCCTCGACCGTGTCCACGAAATAATCCGGCGCGAGGCCCAGATAGCGGGCGATCGCCTCGAGGAGCTTGGCGCCGGTCCGGTCGAACGCAGCGAACAGCTCGAGGAAGGTCGCCTTGAACGATTCGACCTCCTCGGGCCAGAGGTTGGGGGCCATCGAATCGCTGTATTTGTGCCCCGGCGGAAGCTCGCGCGCGACGTGCCAGAACTCCTTGAGGTCGTAATTGACCGCGCCCTTGGCGGTCTCGATGCCGAACGGCGTGTAGCCGCGCGCCCCGCCGCCGCCTTTCTGGTGATATTGGCGCTTCACGTCTTCCGGCAGCGCGAAGAAGGCCTTCGCTTTCTCCTCGGCGCGGTGGATCAGATCGGGCGGGATGCCGTGATCGGAGACGATGGCGAAGCCGTAGCGCTCGAACGAGGCGCCAAGCTCCTGTGAAAAGCCTTCGGGATCGCGGTCCGCGTCGATCAGCGAGACGGAAGCGACCTGCTTGGCGGGGGCGAGCGTGTCCATATGCGTGAATTTAGCCGCTTGGGCGGGGAAGTCCAATAAGCGCCTGCTTCGGGCACGATCGCCCGGCAGGGTTGCAAGATACTCCGCCCCTCGGCAAGTTGCCCGGATGACCGCTCCGCGGATCAAATCGCTCGTCCCGATGGCGCACGTCGCCGATATCGCCGCGTCGGCCGCATTTTACGCGAAGCTCGGTTTCGAGGCCGCCGCCAGCTTCACCCCGCCGGGCGCCGATTCGCCCAGCTGGATGTCGCTGACCTCAGATGGCGCCGAGCTGATGATCACCCGCGCCGACGAGCCGGTTGTGCCCGAGCAGCAGGCGGTGCTTTTCTATCTCTATTGCGACGATGTCGGGGCGATGCACGCGAGGCTATGCGAGGCCGGCCTGGAGCCGGGCCCGATCGCCCATCCCTTCTACAATGCGAACGGGGAATTCCGGCTGTCCGATCCGGACGGCTATGTGGTGATGGTGACGCACCTCTGACCGATCACTGGGCCGCCGCGGCCTCGTTGGCCGGGGCCGGTGCGGCCGCTGGCGCAGCCACGGGGGCCGGAGCGGGTGGCGGCGGCGGCGCGGCGAGTGTTGCTCCGGTCGCGTAGAGGATCAGCCCGGCAAGCGCCGCGCTCATCAGGTTGGAGAGCGAGCCGGCGAGCAGCGCCTTGAGGCCGAGGCGGGCGATCATCGGCCGCTGATTGGGCGCGAGCCCGCCGGTCACCGCCATCTGGATCGCGATCGAGCTGAAATTGGCGAAGCCGCAGAGCATGAAGGTGACGATCGCCACCGTCATCGGCGTCAGCGTCCCCTGAGCCGCGCCGAGGTCTATGAAAGCGACGAATTCGTTCAGCACCACCTTGGTGCCGAACAGGCCACCCGCGGCCCCCGCTTCGTCCCAGGGGATGTTCAGCATGTACATGAGAGGCTGGAATATCTTGCCGAGGATCATCTGGAAGCTGAGATCCGGATAGCCGAACCAGCCGCCGACGCCGCCCAATATGCCGTTCGCGAGCGCGACCAGAGCGACGAAGGCAAGCACCATCGCCGCGACCGTGACCGCGAGCTTGACGCCGGTCTGGGCGCCCTGGGCGGCCGCCATGATGACGTTGGCCGGCCGCTCGTCGCCATGCTCGCCCTCGTCGAGGGGCTCGGGCTCGATGCCGGCTGCGGCCGGATCGTCCGGCATGATGATCTTGGCCATCAATATGCCGCCCGGCGCCGACATGAAGCTGGCCGCGAGCAGATAGGGCAGCAGATGCTGGCCGATCATGCTGGCATAAGCGCCCAGAATCGTGCCGGCGACTCCGGCCATGCCCACGGTCATGATGCAAAAGAGCTGGGCCGGGGTGAGGTTCGCGAGATAGGGCTTGATCACCAGCGGGCTTTCCGACTGGCCGACGAAGATGTTGGCCGCCGCGCCCAGGGACTCGACCCTGGTGATGCCGGTCACCAGCCGGATCCCGCCGCCCACCCATTTGATGATGAGCTGCATGATCCCGAGATAATAGAGAATCGAGATCAGCGATGCGAAGAAGATGATCACCGGCAGCGCCGCGATCGCGAAGCTGTTGGCGCCCATTTCCGGCGAGGCCAGGGGCCCGAAGATGAAGTCCGTGCCCGCCTTCGCATAGCCCAGCAGATTGGAGACGCCACGCGACATCGCGCCGATCACGTCGCGGCCCCAGGGCGTGCCGAGTACGAGGAAAGCCAGGCCCGCCTGCAGCGCGAAGGCCGCGCCGATGACGCGCGGCCGGATCCAGCGCCGGTTCGAGGAGAAGGCGAAGGCGATGGCGAGGATCAGCACCATGCCGCCGATCCCGATCAGATAATGCATCGTCTCTCCCCCCGGATTCGCTTTTCGCTTTCGCCCACCATCGCCCGCCTGCGCAAAATCACCAAACCATTTTCGGCTCGGTCCTCCCGATCGCCGCGTCGAGCTTGTCGATGGCCTCTTCGATCGTGTCCGCGACGAGCAATTGCGCCCGGCGAGCCGGCGACATGAAGCCGCTCGCCGTGACATTGTCCATGAAGTCGATCAGCCCGTCCCAGAAGCCGTCGACGTTCAAGAGGGCGAACGGCTTGGCGTGATATCCAAGAGCGTTCCAGCTCCACGCCTCGAACAATTCGTCCAAAGTGCCGATCCCGCCCGGTATGGCGACGAAGGCGTCGGTGAGGTCGGTCATCATCGCCTTGCGCTCGTGCATCGAGCCCACGATGTGGAGCTCCGTCAGGCCGGTATGGGCGACTTCGAGGTCGATGAGGGCCTGCGGGATCACGCCATAAGCCTCGCCGCCAGCCGCCATTACGGCGTCGGCGACCACCCCCATCAGGCCGAGCCGGCCGCCGCCATAGACGAGGCCGATGCCGCGCGCCGCCATCTCTTCGGCCAGCGCCTTGGCGGTCGCGGCGAAGGCCGGGTTCGTGCCCATGCTCGAGCCGCAATAGACGGCGAGCCGCTTCACAGCGCCCCCACCAGCGCCCTCAAGCCCGCCTCCGGCCGGGCGCCGAAATGCGAGATCACTTCGGCCGCGGCGATCGCGCCGATCCTCAGGGATTCCTCGAGGCTCTTCCCGCGCGCCTGGCCGACCAGGAAGCCGGCGGCGAACAGGTCTCCGGCGCCCGTCGTGTCGACGACGTCCCGGCCGATCCGCGCGATCGGCACGCTCGCTATTTGCCCGCGTTCGACCGCGAGCGCGCCCTCGGCACCGCAGGTGACGACGATCAGCGGCACCTTGTCCTGGAGCGCGGCGATCGCCGCGTCGCGATCCGCCTCGTCCGCCAATTCCCTGATCTCGTTCTCGTTGGCGAAGAGGAGGTCGATCGCGCCCGCTTCGATCATCGCCATCATCTCGGCCCGGTGCGGAGCGATGCAGGCGATGTCCGACAAAGTGAAGGCCACTTTCCGCCCCGCTTCGTGGGCGATCGCCATCGCCTGCGCCATCGCCGCGCGCGGCCCCGCCGAGCGCCACAGATAGGCTTCGAGATAGAGGATCGCCGCGCCCCTGATCTGGGCGGCGTCGAGCGCGCCTGCGTCGAGCTCGTGCGCGGCGCCGCGAAACGTGTTCATCGTCCGCTGGGCGTCGGGCGTGACCAGGATCAGGCAGCGTCCCGTGGGCGCTCCGCCGCTTCTGGCCGGAGTCAGGAATTCGACCCCGAGCGCCCTGATGTCGTGGGTGAAGATCTCGCCCAATTGGTCGTCGGCGACCTGGCCGACGAAGCCGGCGCGCCCGCCGAGCGCCGCGACGCCCGCCATCGTGTTCGCCGCCGAGCCGCCGCTGGTCTCGCGCGCCTGGCGCATCTGGGCGTAGAGCCTGGTCGCGCCGTCGGCGTCGAGCACCTGCATCGAGCCTTTCACCAGTCGCTCGCGCTCCAGGAATTCGTCATCGGCGGTGGCGATCACGTCCACCACCGCGTCGCCGATCGCCAGCACGTCCAGACGGGTCCCAGTCACTCGCGGCTTGTGGCGGGATTGGGCTGCGACGGAAAGCCCTTTTTGCGCGCGGATAACTGGGTTACGTCACGGCAATGACGACACAGCCCGCACCGGTCTATCCCCGCTCGCTCTTCTGGTTCGCCATCTTCTACGGCGGCATGGTCTGCATCGCCGGCGTGCTTGGCAACAAGCAGGTGGCGCTCGGGCCGCTGGCGGTGGAAGCCGGCATCTTCGCCTTCCTGTTCCTCGTCATCACCTCGAGCGCGGTCGCCGAACTGTTCGGCCGCGACACCGCCAACAAGCTCGTCCTGGTCGGCTTCGTCCCGCTCATCTTCTCGATCCTGCTCACCCTCGTCGTGCTCAACGTCCCGGCTTCCGCGGACATGGCCCCCGAGCGGCTCGCGGCTTTCGACATGATGATGGGCTCGACGCCGCGCATCTGGATCGGGGGCATCATCGCCTACGGCACCTCGCAGATCCTCAACGTCACCATCTTCAGCAAATTGAAGGCGCAGGGCGGCGGCAGATTGCTCTGGCTGCGGGCGGGCGTCGCCAGCGTGCTCTCGCAGATCGTCGATACCTTCCTGTTCATCTCGATCGCCTTTTACGGCGTCTTCCCGATCGGCGAGCTGCTGCTCGGCCAGATGCTCGCCAAGGTCGTGCTGTCGATCGTCATGGTTCCGCCGCTCATCTATGTGTTCGTCGCGATCGGGCGCCGGCTGGACGCCCGCGCCTGATCGGAGGCCCGAATGAAGCTCAAGCTCCTCGCCGGACTGCTCCTGCTCGCGGCCGGCCCCGCCGTCGCGCAGCGCCCCGCCCCGCCGCGCCTCATCGTCGCCATCTCGGTCGATCAGCTCTCGGCCGATCTGTTCGCCCAATATCGCCAGCATTTCACCGGCGGCTTGCGGCGGCTCTCCGGCGGCGTGGTCTTTCCGTCCGGCTATCAGTCGCACGCGGCCACCGAGACCTGTCCCGGCCATTCGACCATCCTCACCGGCGCCCGGCCCGCGCGCACCGGCATCATCGCCAACAACTGGTTCGATCTCAATGCCGCGCGGGCGGATAAATATGTCTATTGCGCCGAGGACGAGCGAGTCCCCGGAAGCACGTCCGCGAGCTACACCGTCTCTCCCTTCCATCTGCGCGTCCCCGCCCTCGGCGATCTGATGCGGCGCGCCGATCCGCGCTCCCGCGCGGTCGCGGTCGCCGGCAAGGACCGGGCGGCGGTGATGATGGGCGGGCACAATCCCGACCAGCGCTGGTGGTGGGGGAGCCCGACCTTCGTCAGCCATGCCGGAATCGCCGTGCCGGCGGCGGTGACGCAAGCGAATCGCGGTATCGCCGACGCTCTCGCCCGCGCGCGCCCTCCCATACCGCTGCCGGACCTCTGCGAAGCGCGCAGCCGCGCCGTGGCGGTCCCGGGCCGGGCGGCACCGGTCGGCACCGGCCGTTACGCCCGCGAGGCCGGCGATCGCAACGCCTGGCGCGCCTCGCCTGAATCCGACGCGGCCGTGCTCGGCCTCGCTTTGGCCTTCCGCGATGAAATGCGGCTGGGCGAAGGCCCCGCCGCCGACCTCCTCGCCATCGGCCTTTCCGCCACCGATTATGTCGGTCACAGCTACGGCACCGAGGGCGCGGAAATGTGCATCCAGCTGCTCGCGCTCGACCGCGCGCTGGGCGAATTCTTCGCCGCGCTCGACCGCGACCGGATCGATTATGCCGTGATGCTGACCGCCGACCATGGCGGCCACGACCTCCCCGAGCGCATCCGCCAGCAGGCGGGCGGGGACGCCGCCCGGGTCGATCCGGCGCTTCGGGCGGGGACGATGGGCGAGGCGATCGGCCGCCGCCTGCGCCTCGCCGGCCCGGTCCTGTTCGGCGACGGCCCGTTCGGCGACATCTATGTCGATCGGGCGCTGCCGGCGCGGACCCGCGCGCGCGTCCTTGCCGAGGCCGCCGCCGCCTATCGGGCCCACCGGCAGGTCGAGGCCGTCTTCACCCGCGCCCAGATCGCGGCGGCGCCGGCGCCGTCCGGCCCGCCCGACCGCTGGACCCTGATCGAGCGCGCCCGCGCGTCATGGGACGCGCAGCGTTCCGGCGATCTCTACGTGATGCTGAAGCCGCGCGTCACCCCGATCGCCGAGCCGGGCCCGGGCTATGTCGCCACCCACGGCAGCCCCTGGGATTACGACCGGCGGGTGCCGATCCTGTTCTGGCGGCGGGGCATGGCGCCCTTCGAGCAGCCGCTTGCCGTGGAGACCGTCGACATCATGCCGACCCTCGCCGCCCTGATCGGCCTGCCGCTCGCTCCGGATAGCGTCGACGGCAGATGCCTCGATCTCGACCCTGGCCCGGAGAGCAGCTGCCCGGCGTCCTGATGGAGCGTTTCGACGTCCTGATCGTCGGGGGCGGCCATGGCGGCGCCCAGTGCGCGATCGCGCTGCGCCAAGCGGGCTTTGCGGGCAGCGTCGCCATTATCGGCGGCGAGCCCGACTTTCCCTATGAGCGCCCGCCCCTCTCCAAGGACTATCTCGCCGGCGAAAGGGCTTTCGAACGGATGCTGATCCGGCCCCCGGCCTTCTGGGCCGAACGGCAGGTGGCGATGCGGCGCGGACGGCCGGTGATGGCTCTCGATCCCGGCGCCCGGAGGGTGACGCTCTCCGACGGGACCGGGATCGGCTATGGCGACCTGGTCTGGGCCGCGGGCGGCGTGCCGCGGCGGCTGCCCGGCGGCGGCCACACCATCCGCACCCGCGCCGACGTCGACAGGATCGTCGAAGCCTTGCCGTCGGCGCGGCGGGTCGTGATCGTCGGCGGCGGCTATATCGGGCTCGAAGCGGCGGCGGTGCTGGCGAAGCTCGGAAAGGAAGTGACAATCCTAGAGGCGGAGGATCGCCTGCTCTCCCGCGTCGCCGGCGAGCCCCTGTCGCGCTTTTACGAAGCCGAGCACCGCGCCCACGGCGTCGATGTCCGCACCGACATGGGCTTCGGACCGGTGGAGACCGATCCGGCCGACCTCGTGATCGTCGGCATCGGTGTGGATCCGGCGGTCGCGCCCCTGATCGCCGCCGGGACGGAAGGCGCCAACGGCGTGGATGTGGATGAATTTTGCCGGACCAGCCTCGCGCGCGTCTACGCGGTCGGGGATTGCGCGGCGCATCGGAACCGGTTCGCCGGCGGCGCGCGCGTGCGTCTCGAATCGGTTCAGAACGCCCACGACCAGGCCTCGACCGCGGCCAAGGCGATCGCCGGCCGGCCGGAGCCCTATGACGCCATCCCCTGGTTCTGGTCGAACCAATATGATCTGAAGCTCCAGACCGTCGGCCTGTTCCAGGGCCACGACGATCTCGTCGTCCGCGGCGACCCGGCGGCGAAAAGCTTCTCGGTCGTCTATCTGCGGGAGGGCCGGGTCGTCGCCCTCGACTGCGTCAACGCGGTCAGGGACTATGTCCAGGGCCGCAAGCTGATCGAGAGCGGCACGGCGCCCGATCGGGCGCGGCTCGCCGATCCCGCCATTCCGCTGAACGACGTTAAATAGGGACAGTCCCCTATTTAGTGACTGAGGACGATCTCGGCGACGCTCCGCTTGCCGCCTGTGCGGTCGAGCTGGACGAAGACGTCGACCGTGCTCCAGATGTAATGACGGACGTCGTCGCGGCTCAATTGGGTGCCCGCCTGGAGCACGAGCAGCACGATCTGCTCGATCGCACGCTCGGCCGAATCGGCGTGGACGGTGGTCATCGATCCGGGATGGCCGGTATTGACCGCGCGCAGAAAGGCGTAGGCCTCCTCGCCGCGCAGCTCGCCCAATATGATCCGGTCTGGGCGCATCCTGAGCGAGGCGGCGACGAGGTCGTTGGCCGAAATCCGCGCCTCGCCGAGCGCGCTGCGCGCCGCGAGGAGCCCGATCATATTCTCGTGGCCGACCTGGAGCTCGGGCGTGTCCTCGATCAGGATCAGCCTCTCCTGCGCCGGGATCTCGCGGATGAGCGCGTTCAGGAAGGTGGTCTTGCCGGTCGACGTGCCGCCCGAAACGAGGATGTTCTTGCGCGCCTTGACCGCCGCCGCGAGCATCCCCGCCATGTCGCCGGCCTCGAGCTGCGCCGCCAGCGCCTTGTCGACGTCGGAGCGCTGCAGCTTGTCCCGCGCCCGCGTCCCCTCGAACGCGCCGGCCGCGACATAGTCTTCGAGCGCCAGATCGGGCGAGACGTGCTTGCGGATGGCAAGCGCCAGCGGCCCCCGCGTCGCCGGCGGCGCCACCACCTGCACCCGGGCCCCGTCCGGCAAAGTCGCGGAGAGCAAAGGGTGCTCGCGGCTGATGCCCTGATGGGTGAGCGCGGCGATCTGCCGGGAGAGGCGCGCCAGCGTCGCTTCGTCGAGCGCCGGCGCGTCGTGCCGCTCGATGGCGCCGCCCATCGTCTCGACCCAGAGCTCGCCCGGGCGGTTGACGTAGATGTCGGTGACGTCGGGCCGGGCCAGCATGCCGGTCAGGGGCGCGAGGTAGGAGCGGAGGTAGACGCCCCCCTCGCCGGCGCCGCCGGCGACGGCCGCGAGCGCGTTCACCGCCGGCTCCCGGCGCTGGTGAAATCGAGGTCGCGGGCGACGAAGATCGAGATGCTGGTGCCCTGGCGCACCTTCAGGGTCGGCGTGATCTGCGCCGGCTGGACGATCTGGGTGGCGCCCTGGACGCCGCCGGGCAGCACAACGACCGTGCTGTTGCCGGCCGCGCGCCCCGCGAAATTGGCGCCGATGTCGAGCGCGGACTGCAGGATCGCGCCTGCGAAGCGCTCGAAGAAATGCGAGTCGACCTGCGCCCGGACGCCGCCCCTGCCCAGCGGATCGCCGGCGGGCGAGCCGATCGCGATGGTGACGCCGTCGGGCCGGATCAGGCGGACCCAGTTGACCAGCGCCCGCCGCTGTCCCGGCGCGGCCTCGGAGCGATATTCGCCGATCAGCCGGCTGCCGCGCGGGATCAGCACCCGGGTTCCGTCGAAGCCGCGCACGTCGCGCGAGACGATCGCGCGGGCAAGGCCCGGGCGGGTCGAATCGAGCGCGGTTTCGAGCACGGCCGGAATCAGCGTCCCTTGCTGGACGGTGGTCGCCCGGTTGGCGAGCACGCCGGCGCGGGTGCGCGTGCCGGCGATCGCCGCCCCGCCGGCGGCCGCGGGCGCCGCCTCGGCTTCGGCCGCCGCCGCGCCCTCCGCGGCCTGCGGAGCGCCGTCGAAGACCAGGGCCGGCGCGGTCGCCACCCGTTGCGGCGGGGGCGGCGGTTCCGCCGCGACGGGCGCGGCCACCGGCATGGGCTGGGGCACGTAGATGATCTGCGGCGGCGGCGGCGCCGGGGGCGGCGCGGGCGGTGGCGGCGCCTGCGCGACCACCACGGCGGCGGGCGGCGGCTCCGGCGGCAGATAGAGCGGCGGCGGCGGCGCCGGCAAGGCGAGCTGGTCCCCGGCGCGCGCCTTGACCGAAGGCGATGAGAGCGAGCGCCGCCTGGCGTCGAGCAGGCTGAACAGGAGGACCGCCAGGATGATCGCGGCGATGCCGAAAAAGATCGGGGACGGGCCCGAGCGCGGCCGCGCGACGACCGGGGCCACGCTGGATTCACTCGCTCCTGCGTTGGCGTCCGTGGTCGCCGCGACCCGGGGATCGCCGATGGTGCGCCGGATCGCCATCAGTTGCGCCGGCTTTCGGGGACGCGCACGGCCCGGGCGACGTCGCGGTCGATGCGGAAGACGAGCCTGGGCACGACCGCGTCGATCACGAACAGATCGTCGCGCATCATGCCGTTGACCAGGGCCTCCTGCCCGCGCTCGTCGAGCGCGTAGACGGCGGGAAGCGCGCTCTCGCGGGGCCATTCGATATAGGTGTGCTGGCCGTCGTCGCTGATCCGGCTCGGCCTCAGCGCGCGCGCGCCGCTCAGCCGGTAGCGGCCGGCGACCGCCGGCGTCTCGGGCGCCGCGCTCGCCGCCTCGGCGCCCGGATAGGTGAACCGGACGACATAGGCCATCGCGCCCGACGGGCCGAACAGGGGATTCAGCTCGAACGTGTAGATCCGCGCGCTGGTGACCACCGTCAGATTGCTCGGCAGCGACTGGAGCGGCTTGACGAAGACGCGGTCGCCGCTGCGATTGGGCGTGACCTGCCAGGCGGCGCTGTCGCCGACCGCGACGCTCTCGATCCGCTCGTCGGGCGCGAATTCGAGCATCAGCTGATAGCCGGGCGCGACTTCGAGCGTCACCACCTGATCCGGGCGATATTCGACGCTCTGCACACGCGGATCGCCGGCGGCCGCGGGCTGCGGCCGGACCTGCGCCGCGGCCGGCGCCGCGGCGAGCAACAGGAGAAAGGCGAGCCGGCGCCTCAAAGCTCGGGCTCGGGCTGGACCGGCCGCGCCGGCGCCTGCTGCGGCGCCGGGACTGGGGCGGCGGGCGCGGGAATGATCTGCAGCTGCGGGACGGTCGCGGGCGCCGGCGCCGTATCGGCCTCGGCGGGAACGATCGCCTCGGGGCTGCGGCGGTAGCGCAGCACTTCGAAGCCGAGCGGATTGATGAACCGGTCCTCGATCCGCATCGGCTCGCCCGAATAGCGGTAGCGGATCATGGCGACCCAGGCGGCGGCGGGGCCGACCTGGCCGCCGGCGTCGCGCCGCCTGGTCTCGAACCGCACCATCGCGACGTTGCGCCCGACCGGCGACACGCTCTTCACCCGGGTCTCGATGACGCTGGAGCGCGGCAAGCGGGCGAGCGCGCTCTCGGGATTGGAAATCTGGACGCCGGATATGTACTCGGAGCGCGCCCGCTCGGCCGACCACAGGGCCACCTTGCGGTAATCCTCCTGCAGCGAATCCACGTCGAGGCTCTCGCGGGCGATCACATATTGGACGAGGAAGCTCTGGGTCAGCGCCCGGTCGCCCGCGATCTGCTCGGGGTCGAGCGGCCTCAGCGCCTGCACGAAACCGGTCTGCCGGTCGACCAGCAGCGTATAGGGCTCGACCGTCTTCAGGGGCATCAGGACGATGAGGGCGAGCGCCAGCAGCACCGCGACGATGGCTGCGGCGGCGGCGACCCGCCAGGCGGTCATGCGCGAGGCGCGCAGCGCCTCCTCGCGGCTGCGGCCCCAGCTGTCGGCCTCGACATAATAAGCGTCGAGCGCTTCGCGTGTCTGTTTCTTCATGACGCAAGATCCCGTCTGCCCGCGCGCGCGGAGACGCGGGACGTGGTGCGGCGAAAGCTCCGGCCGAGCGGCGCCGGGGCGGGGGCGGTGAAATCGTGCGCCGGTCCCTGCGGCCGTATCCGTCGGGCCGGTTCGGCGACCGCGGCCGGCGCGGGCGGGGCCTCGCGGCGCTGGCTTGCCGCGACGGCGTCGACGACCGCGGCGGCCCGCGAGCGGCCCTGGGCGGGAATGGCGCCGTCCTCTTCGCGGCGGACGGCGGCGACGCGCACCTGCTCGCCGCGCAGCGCGGCCGTGAGCTGCGCCGGCGCCGCGCGCCAGGCCGGCGGCAGGCGGAAGCCGAAGGCGACGCGCGCCGAGCCGTAGATTATGCCCAGCAGCACGAGGCCGAACAGCAAGGTCGCGACCAGCAGCTCGGCCGGCGCGCCGGTGGTGGGCAGGCCGGCATAGCGGCGGCTCAGGAGGTCGGCGAGCCAGGGTTCGAGCAAGGCCAGCTCGACCCCAAGCGCGACCGCCGTGCCGATCGCGCCCAAGGCTGCGCCGGCCAGCACCCTTATCCAGCCCTCGAACAGCCCGCGCGTGCTCTCGAACAGGAGGAAGGCGATGAAGAAGGGTCCAAGAGCGAGCAGGAGGCCGGCGATGAGCCGCACCAGCGCGAGCGCCCCCAGGGCGCCGGTGAGGAAAGCGATGCGCGCCCAGCCCAGGGCCCAGCTGTCGAATCCGGGGAACATCTCCGGGGTTGCGCCCACCACCGTCGCGGGCAAGCCGCCGGGCCGGCCCGGGGCCGCCGACGGCGCGATCATCCGGCCGGTGCCTTCGATCGCCAGCAGCTCGAACGCGCGGTCGGCATAAGCGAGCCTGTTGGCGAGGCCGCCGGCGGATCCGGGCAAAGCGGCGGGACGGCCGATGTCGGCCGCGAGCTCCGCCGGCCCGCGCAACGCCACATCGTAGATCAGCGTGCGATAGGCGGTCCAGCTCGTCGCCAAGGCGAGCACGATGCCGATCTTGACCAGCGCCAGCACGCCGTCGCGCACGCTCGGCGTCTGGCCGAACAGCAGCCGGTAGCCGAAGAAGGCGACGAACAGGGTGAGGAATCCGGTCAGCACCAGCGACAGGGTCGATCCGGGGGCGCCCAGCGCCTGGTAGCCGCCCGCGCCGATCGCCTGCGCCTGGCAGTCGACGAAATCGAGCATCCGGCGCGCGAAGGCGGTGCCGGGCGAGGCCGCGGGGCAGGCCGCGATCATGCCCGCTCCATCAGGCGCGGCATCCACAATTCTGGATCGTCGCCGGTTTCGGCGCGAATCTCGTCGAGCAGCCTGACGGTGCGCTCGCGGCCCGACAATATGGTGAGGATCTTGCGCTCGCCGGTCAGGTTCAGCCGCGCGACGACGCTCTCGGCGCCGTGCTTGACGAGGAAGCAATGGGCGTTGTCCGGCAAGGTGCGAATCAGCTCATATTCGTGCGGCGTGAGCCCGAAGCCCTCGATATAGTCGGAGGCGCGCGCCTTGGGGTTGGCCATGAAGATCTGGGTCGCGGCCTGCTCGATGATCGCGCTGGCGATTCGGCTTTCGAGCGCATCCTGCGCGCTCTGGGTCGCGAAGGCGACGATGCCGTTCCTTTTGCGGATCGTCTTCTCCCAATCCTTGATCCGGCGCACGAAGACGTCGTCGTCGAGCGCTTTCCAGCCTTCGTCGACGACGATGATCGCCGCCGACCCGTCCAGGCGCTCCTCGACCCGGTGGAACAGGTACATCATCGCCGGCGTGCGCATCGCCGGATCGTCGAGGATCGAGGTGATGTCGAAGCCGACCGCCTCGGCCGTGAGATCGATCCGGTCGCGTTCGTTGTCGAACAGCCAGGCCCGCTCGCCTTCGCCCCACCAGGGCCTCAGCCGCGACCACAGGTCGCCCGGGTGGGGCCGCTGCGCGCCGCGGAACAATTCGGCCAGATGGCGCAGGCGCCGGTGCTCTATGGGTTGCTGGAAATTGGCATCGACCGCATCCTTGATCCGCGCCACCTCGTCGATATCCGCGCCGCCCGCCAGCAGGGCGATCCAGTCGATCAGGAATTGCCGGTTGACCGAAAGGTCTTCGAGCTGGAGCGGGTTGAGTCCCGAAGGCACGCCGGGGCGCAAGAGGTCGTAGCGGCCGCCGATCGCGCGGATGAAGATCTCGGCACCCCGGTCCTTGTCGAAGAAGATGATCCTGGGACGGAACTTGCGCGCCTGGGCGAGCAGGAAATTCAGGACCACCGTCTTGCCCGAGCCCGACGGGCCGATCACCGTGAAATTGCCCAGGTCGCCCTGGTGGAAATTGAAATAATAGGGCCCGGCGGCGGTGGTCTCGAGCAGGGTGACCGCCTCGCCCCAATGGTTACCCTCGGCCTGGCCCAAAGGGAAGTTGTGCCCCGATGCGAGTCCCGCGAAATTGCCGGTCGAGACCAGGCCGCGCCGGGCGATATATTTGAAGTTGCCGGGGAATTGCGCCCAGAAGGCCGGCTCCAGCGCGATCTCCTCGCGGACCGAGATGATGCCGAGGTCGGCCAGGGCCGCCTGCACCTCGGCGACGCCCTCGTCGACCTCGTGCGGCGTATCGCCCCTGACCGCGATCGTCATATGATGCTCGCCGAAGCCGGCGCGGCCGGCCGCGACCTCGTCCTTGGCGCTCGAAAGGTCGACTCGCAGGCTGACGGCCTCGTCCTCGGCCGAGCGCATCCGGCGCAGCGCGAGGTTCATCCGCCCGAGCGCCGCCTGGCGGTCGACGAAGCCGAAGCTCTGCGACACGTTGAGCTCGAACGGCAGCCGCAGCAGCTCGTCGAGCATGCCGGGCGCGGTCTGGCCCGGATAGTCCTTGATCGAGACCATGCCGACGAAGCCGCGCTCGAGGTTCGCCGAAGGGCCGAGCTCGACCGTCTCCTGGCCGAAGCTGATCCGTCTGTAGGGGAGGTAGGCCCCCAGATCCTGCATCGGCATCAGCACCGGCCGCATCTCGCCATTGTAGAGCGCGGACAGGAATTCGAGCGGCTCCGAGCAGGGGCCCTGCGCGGTTTCGTAGACGCCGAGCAGCCGCGGCGCGTAGCTGCCCAGAGCGGCAAGCAGGGCGTCGCGGGCGACGTCGAGCTGGCGAAGGTCGTAGGCGGCGCCCGCCTCGTCCTCGATGCCCGAGCGCCCGAAGATCGCGCCGAGACGGTCGAAGGCGCCGGCGCGGCCCTGGAGCGGGCGGCGGATCAGCGTCAGGAACAGATCGTTGACGTAGAGGCGCTTCGTCGCCAGCCGGTTGCGCCACATCCGGTCGAGCTCGCGCGAGAAGGGATCGGGATGATCGGCCGAGAGGCCGGCGTCGATCCGGCGGCGGACGACATGGTGGTAGAGCGCGAAGCGGGACGAGCCGATCGCCTGCAGCATCGCGTCCCTGAGGCGCTTCCTGTAGTTGATCTCCTCGCTGTCGGCGGTCTCGAACAGGAGGCCGCGCAGATGGATCGTCTGCATCAGCATGCCGTCGCGCGTCTCGATCGTATGGTCGTCGACGTGGCGCGCGTAGGGAAGGTGCTTCCCGGCGGGAAGCTCGCGGGCGACGGTGCGGGCGTCGCGGGTCAGGGCCGGTAGGAGTTGCACCGCCAGATCGCATGGTTCTTGACGCGCGGGCAGCGCCCGACCCGGGTCAGCCAGAGGTCGAAGAAGCGCGGTTCGCGCACGCACAGGACCACGCCCACGGCGTGGATGAGGAAGGCCGCCGCGACCACCCAGAGCGAGCGGAAGACGAGGAACAATTCGGTGGCGATCACCGCATTGGCGATGAAGAAGCTGTAGGTGACGCCCGCGAACATCTGCGGCCGAGTCAGCGCCACGAACAAGGTGTCCCTTTCAAGACCGGTCATGGCTTACTGGCCCAGGCTGGCGGTCGACTGGATGCCCGCGACGATGCTCGCCGCCCCGAACAGGATGAAGCAACCCAATATGACCGTCGCGCCGTAGCGCCAGTTGATTCGCCCGGTGAGCATCAAAAAACCGACCGAGGCGACCGCGATCACCGCCACCACGGTGGCGATCGTGCCAAGCAACGTGCCTTCGAGCCAGCGCACCGCCGAGACGATGACGCCCGAGCCCTGCGGGTCCGCAAGGGAGGCCTGCGCCGCGCCGCCCCAGGCGAGCGCGATGAGGCCCGCGATCCGCGCGGCCACGCCTATCCCTTTGCCGGTCGCCGATTTTCGGTGCCGAGACATAGTGATTCGCCTCCCGCCCCGATACTGCCCCTTCAAGCGCGGATTGCCAATAGGCGGCGGAGGGGAAGCCCCAGAGTGGTTGCAGGGCGGGACAGGCCGCCTCTCGTTCGTCGCTTGCCACCGCCCCTCCCGTGGTCAATCCTGCGCCGCCATGGACAATCTTCCTTATGCCCATCGCCTCGGCCGCTGACTTCCGCGCGGCGGCGAAGCGGCGGCTGCCGCGCTTCCTGTTCGATTATGTCGACGGGGCCGCCTACGACGAGGTGACCGCGCGGCGGAATGTCGCGGACCTGGCCGAGGTCGCGCTCAGGCAGCGGGTGCTGGTCGACGTCTCCGATATCGACCTTTCCACGACCCTTTTCGGGCGCCGGCAGGCCTTGCCGGTCGCGCTCGGCCCGGTCGGGCTCTCCGGCATGTACGCTCGGCGCGGCGAGGTGCAGGCGGCGCGGGCGGCGGCCGCCAAAGGCGTGCCGGCCTGTCTTTCCAGCCTGTCGGTGTGCGGAATCAGGGAGGTGGCGGCGGCGTGCCCCGATCCGATCTGGTTCCAGCTCTATATGATCCGCGACCGCGGCTTCATGGCGGAATTGCTCGCCACGGCGCGCGAGGCGCAGTGTAGTGCGCTCGTTTTCACCGTCGATCTGCCGATGCCCGGCGCCCGCTATCGCGACGCCCATTCGGGCATGTCCGGGCCACATGCGCGGCGGCGGCGGCTGGGACAGGCGCTGACTCATCCGCGCTGGGCCTGGGACGTGGGGCTGATGGGCCGCCCCCACAGCCTCGGCAATTTCGCGGCGATCCTTGGCAAGGACGGCGGCCTCGACGATTATGTCGGCTGGATCGGCCGCAATTTCGATCCTTCGCTGACGTGGCGGGATATCGACTGGATCCGCTCGCACTGGCCCGGGCCGCTGATCGTAAAGGGCATACTCGACGCCGATGATGCGCGCCGCGCTGTCGAGATCGCGGTCGACGGCATCGTCGTCTCCAACCATGGCGGGCGCCAGCTCGACGGCGTTCTCTCGACGGCCCACGCGCTTCCCGCCGTCGCCCAAGCTGTCGGCGGCGCGGCGGCCCTGCTCGTCGACGGCGGCATCCGCTCGGGCCTCGACGTGGTGAGGATGCTGGCGCTCGGCGCCGACGGCGTCCTGCTCGGCCGCGCCTGGGCCTATGCGCTGGCGGCCCGCGGCGGGGCGGGTGTCGAACAACTGCTGGACATCATCGCCGCGGAGATGCGGGTGGCGATGGCGCTGACCGGCGTGACCCGGGTGGGGCAGATCGACGGCGACATCCTTGCCCGGAGCTAGGGTGTCCTGCCTAAGGGTTGGGGCCGGCCCGCTCGAGCGCTTGGATCAACTGCGCCATATTGGCGATATAGGTCGCGGTCGAGATGCCGGTGACCGGCCGGTCGGTGGTGTAGGGCGAGGTATCGCTGGAGTCGCCGACATGAGTTGTCCGATAGTCGCCGGGCGGCGGCCGCCGCGGTCCCGGCCCGCGATAGGGATTGCTGGTCGCCCGCAACGGGGTCGGCCACCAGCCCTCGGCGTTCAACGTGCGAATCGCTTCCGCCGGGCTCGCCGCCGGCCGCATGTTGAGGTCGGACCCCGCATCGAGGCTGGTCACGAACATGCGGGGCAGCGGGGCAACGCCGGGCGCGCCGAGCGGTGATTCGCTGAGCAGCCGCTCGCGCGGCGTGGCGCGCAGCCGCTCATAGTCGCGTCGCAGCGCCGTGATGTCGATGGCGCGGAAGGCGCCGTAATGGCCGAGTGTCGCCGCCGGGCTGTAATCCCAATAATAGCGGCCGTTGACCACGTTCGAGCCGCGCCGGTGGACGTAGATCGCCCGGTTGGTGCCGATCTCGACGAAGGTCGGGAAGTCGCGCCCGCGCCGCGCCGGATCGGGCGGCAGTCTGAGGGATTCGAGCCAGTCGAGCGTCTCGGGGACGCGGGCCAGGAAGCGCGGGTCGCCGGTCATCCGGTAGAAGTTCATCAAATGACGGACGTTTGACGCGGTGGTGTGAGTGGCGAGTGATAGCGGCTCGTAGGTCCGCGCCCCGGCGGGCCGCAGGTCCAGCCTGTGCTGCAGGCTCCAGCCGGGCTGCGGCATCGGCTGGTGGGTGGCGAGGAAGATCTCCATCGCCCTCAATATGGCGGGCCGCACCCGCGTCTCCCCGAGCGACTGGAAGCACATCAGGAGGAAGCGGATATTCTCGGCGGCGACGTCGTCGTTGAAGGTAATGTATCGGCCATAGGCCGGATAGCCCCGCACATGCGGCCAGCGCTGCGGCCAGCCGCCGTTCCGATACTGGCTGTCGAGGACGAAGCCGATCGACCGGTCGAGCGGAGCGCGGTAGCGCGGGTCACGCCGCTCCAGGTACATGCGCAGCAGCAGCTGCATTGCCTCCGCGGTGCCGGCGTCGTCGAACGTCGCATTGTCGGCAAAATGCTGGAATTCCTCCATCCGCCAGGCGTTGCGGCCGATCGTCGCGTACCAGCGCCGGGTCGAGGCCTCGCCGGCGAAGTCGATGAAATAGTTCCAGCCGCCCGATCGATGCTGGCCGCGGATCAGGGCGCCCGCCGCGGCCTCGGCGGCGCGGTAATAATATTCGTCGCCGGTCGCGTGGAAGGCGTCGAGGAAGAGGTGGCCCATGGTCGCCGTGCCCGGCGGCTGAACCCAGATCATCGACTGGTAAGCCTCGATCTCGCCCCAGCGGCGCGACCGGTCGGGCAGATAGGACCAGACGTAGCCGCCCTCGGTCGCGACATGCTCGACCATATATTGGGTGGCGCGGCGCATCGTCCGCTCGATCTCGGCGCGGCCTTGGGCGGAGGCGGGAGCGATGATCAGGCCGAGCCCGGCAAGGGCGACGAAGAATCGCAAGAGTCTCATCCTGCCCGCTCCGCCAGATAGTCTTCCAGATTGGTCAGTCCGTCGCCGTCGCGATCGCCATTGCCGTCGGCCCGCGCGGGATCGAGGCCGCGGCGCCGCTCCCATCGGTCGGGCATGCCGTCGCCGTCGCCGTCCGGCTCGACAGATCCGGCGGCGAGAATGGGCCAGCCGCCCACCTCGTCCTGGCTGTCGATATGGCGGCCCGAGCGCGTGCGGACACTCTCCACGACGCGCGCGTCGGCGGCGTCGCGCGGCGAGGCGCCGGCGCGGGCCAGCACGCGCGCCGCGGCGGCGGGCGCCGGATCGGCGGCGACAGGGGCGACTTCGACCGGGCCGGGGAGCCGATAATTCTCCGGAATCCGGCCGCCGACCAGCGACCATGGATCGTCAGGGATGGTCCCGTTCATGCTGTTGCCGGCGAACCAGGCGCGCGCCAGGCGGTTGTTCTCGCGAAAGGCGAGCGCGCCTTCGCTGTCCGGGCCGGCGACATAGGCATTGTCGATGAAGCTGTAGCGGATCAGCGTCGCCTCGTCGTCATTGTAGCCGGCGTGGCCCCGCCCCCAATTGTAGAAGACGTTCGACCGGAACTCCATTATCGGCCCTTCCGGGTCCTGCTCCGGCGCGGCATAATTGCCCGGCCGCGGCATGCGCGCGACATGGTGCGCCCAGAGGTTGTGATGGAAGCTGATCCGCGCCCCGCGCCCGCCCCGGATCAGGCTGCCATAGCCGTGCGCGCCCTTGCCGTGATGCGAGCGCCGCAGCGATTCCGCGATGATCGACCATTGGACGGTGAGGTCGTAATAGCCCCCGCTGTCCTGGTAGCGCGCCGAGGCCGACAGGGTCTCGTCGATCGACCAGCTCGCCGAGACATGGTCGAGGATGATGCGGCGCCCGCCGGCGATCCAGATCGAATCGCCTTCGCCGGCTGAACGGTCGCCGCGGCGGGCGCGAAGGTGGCGGATGACGACATCGTCCGCGTTCACCACGAGCGCCCGGTCGGCGATCGCGACGCCGCCGCCGGGGGCGGTCTGGCCGGCGATGGTGATCCTGGGTTCGCCGATGACGAGGTCGCTGGCGAGGCGGATCGTGCCGGCGACGTCGAAGATGACGGTGCGCGGACCCCGCGCCTCGACCGCCGCGCGCAGGCTGCCGGGGCCGCCGTCGGCCAGCGTCGTCACCCTGAAGACGGCCCCGCCGCGCCCGCCGGCCGAATGGCGGCCCGCCCCTTCCGCTCCCGGGAAGGCAAGCGGCTGGGCCTGCGCGGGGGCCGCGTAGAGACCCAGCAGAAGCAGCGCCACAAGGTCAGAAGCGGACGCGCGCACCGATGTAGACCTGACGGCCGGTATGGTGGACCACCGACGGGCTGTTGCGGTCGCGATCGACGAACTGGTCGTTATACTCGTCGGTCAGGTTGATCGCCTCCGCGGTAAGCGTGATGTTGTCGGTGAGCGCGAACGAGGCGGCGGCGTCGACGTTGAGCGTCGAATTCTTGCCCTCGACGTCGTTGACGACGTTCTGCGCCGGGACGCGCTGCAGATAGTCGCTGCGATAGGCGACCGATCCGCGGACGCTGAACCGGCCGTCGTCATAGTAAAGCGTCGCGTTCCAGCTGCGCGGCGACAGATTGACGAGATCGTCGGTGATCAGCGCGGTGTTGGTCGCGGAGGTCAGATATTCGATCTTCGATTCGACATAGGTGAAGTTGAGGATCGCGCCCAGATTGCGCAGCGGCCCCGGCAGGAAGCGGAACGGCGCCTGGATGTTGATCTCGAAACCCTTGAGCGGCCCGCCCTGCGTGTTGACCGGCGCGGTGACCAGGAACAATTCGTTGCCGGTGAAATTGGCCGGCAGCAGCGCGAGCGGGAGGCCGGTCTGGTTGAAGGCGATCTCGGTCCTCAGCGTCTGGATGAAGGTGCCGATATCCTTGTAGAACAGCCCCACCGAGATCAGCGATTCCGGCGCGAAATACCATTCGAAGGCGGCGTCGAACGTCGTCGCCCGGAACGGGTTGAGCATCGGATTGCCGGTGGTGATGGTGAGCTGGCCGGTGGTGTTGATCGAGCCGCCGGGCGACATGTTGCCGAGCTGGGGCCGTGCCATCACCCGCGCCGCGGCGAGGCGGATGACGAAATCGCTGGTGACGTCGAGCGCCAGGTTCGCCGAGGGCAGCCAATCGTCATAGGAACGGTTGACTATGGTCAGCGTGCCGCCGCCGAGCGCCTGATAGCCGGCCGCGCGCAAATCGGTCTGGACGTAGCGCAAGCCGATATTGCCGCGAAGCGGCCGGCCGAACAAATCCGCTCTGACGTCGAGCTGGACGTAGGCGCCCACATCCTGTTCGCGCACCTGGCGGTTGTTGCCGCGGGCATTGCCGTTCGTGATGCTCGACAAGGTGTAGTCGCCGGGCCCGCCGGGCGCGCCGGACTGCAGGCAGTTGCAATAGATGTTGTAGAGCGCGGCCAGGGCGTTGAGGTCGGGAATCAGCCAGCTCGAATTCGCGCCGCTGCCGAAGCCGGTCAGCAAGGTGGTGACCGACGAGAGCGACGTCCCCGCCGGCAAGGCGAGGATCGTGTCGACCTGGTTGACCCGGCGAAACTCGAAGGTGCTGAAATCATATTCCCGGTAGAAGAAGCCCCCCTTCAGGGTGAACTGGTCGGGGACCATGTCCCAGGCGACGTCGCCGCGGAAGGTGGTGAAGCGGTTATCCGCGCCTTGCGGCCGGATGCGGATTTCCGAAGGCGTGATGTTCGACGGGGTGACGCCGGGCGGCGTGCCGATGAGAGTGAGCGGCCCGGTCGCGCTGGTCGGGTCGAACGGATAGGTGATGGTCGGCTGGCCGCGGCTGTCGCGGAAGTCGATCGTGTAGCCGTTGACGTTGGGCGCATCGAGCGTCGTGGTGGTCTGAAACGGGTTTCGGAACTCGGAGGTCGACCGGCCGGCGAGCCAGGAGAAGCGGAGCCGGTCGGTGAGCGCCTGGTCCCATTGAACCTGGTACTGCCAGAATTTCGTGTGGAGCTCGTCGAAGCGCGATTCGGAGCGGACGTCGACGCCGTTGAACACGCCGTAGAGGAGGTTGCCGTTGGGGTCGTACTGGACCTCGACCACGCTGGTCTGGGGCTTGCCGCCCTGGGCGGCGGTGCGGCTGAACGAGATCGCCTCGAGGAAATCCTCCTGCCGGGTCGCGGTCAGATTGGCATGAAGAACATCGACAGTGAAGCGCCCGCCCTCCCACGGCTCGGCCTGGAGCGCGAAGGTGACGCCGAACCGTTCCTGGTCGTGCGTCAGCCGTCCGTAGCGCGGCAGGCGCGGGTGGACGTTGCCTGCCTGCGAGGCTTCGAGATACTCGGTCTGGTTGCCCGGCGTGTTGGGCTGGCGGGGAACCGGCGGGATGCCGGGTATGTTGCTGTTGCCGCCGCAATTTGCGCCGCCCCCGGTCGGGTTGAGCGGCGTCGCCCCGACCGGGGAGCAGAACCCGCCGACACTGTTGCCGCCGTCCCAGCGAACCGAGCTGAACCCCTCCTCGAACAGGCCGCGCCGGCTGTAGGCGACCGAGGCGAGGACTCCGAGCCGCCCGTCGGCGAACGTGTTGGAGATGAGGAAGGCGCCGCGCGGATCCCAGGAATCGGCGAGGTCGTTATAACCCATCTGCCCGCTCGCCGACATGACGAAACCCCGATAGTCGAAGGGCCGCGCGGTCTGCAGATCCACGGTCGCGCCGAGCGATCCTTCGTCCACTTCCGCCGACGCGCTCTTGCGCACGGTCAGCCGGTTGAACAGCTCGGAGGCGAAGACGTTGAAATCGAAGGCACGGCTCCGGTTGGCGCCGCCCGAGCTGTCGGTGCCCCCGGTCGTCGCCAGCGCCTCGAGCTGGTTCAGGCGGACTCGGGTGAAGTCGCCGCCGAGCCCGCGCACGGTGATCTGCCGGCCCTCGCCGGCGTCGCGGTCGATGGCGACGCCCGGAATGCGCTGCAGCGATTCGGCGAGGTTCTGATCGGGAAAGTCGGCGATATCCTCGGCGACGATCACGTCGGTAATTCCGGTCTCGGCGCGCTTGGCTCCGAGCGCCGCGGTCAGCGACTGGCGAAAGCCAGTAACAATGATCGCCGGCTCCTCGCCATCCTCGGCGGGCGGGTTGACCTGGTCCGCGGGCGGCTGAGCCGGCTGGGCGTCGGCCGCGGTCGCGAAGGACGCGCTCGCCGCGGCCAGCAGCGAGGTGGCGGCGAGCAGGCGGGCGATGCGGCTGGTGCGCGGCGTGATGTCCAGTTTCATGTCCGGTCCTTCTAACCAGCGCGCACGAGACGCGCTCCCCTCTTTTTGACACCGGTGTCTACGCCGGTCCAAAAAAAGCCTGCGCAAGCCGTGCGCGACGGGTTGAAGGTTCGAATGGCCTGACGGGCCGCCCCTTATTCCCTCTCCCACGCGCCGCATTTTCCGCAGTCGCCTTTTCCGGCCGTCCGAACGAAGTAACCGGTGTCATAAGAGTTTTGAGCCGAACGCCGCCTTCTGTCAAGACCGTTACGGATGCACATTTTGGGACGGTCCGACTAGCGTCGGATGTCGCGCTCGCCGGCCAGGAACGCTTCGATGTCGCGGGCGCCGAACAGGCTGGCATCCCCCGGAAGCGAGTGCTTGAGACAGGTCAAGGCAAGCCCCGCATGGACACTGCCCCCGAGATCGAGCCCCCTCCTCATGCCGTGCAGCACACCGGCCGCAAAGGCGTCGCCGGCGCCGATCCTCTCGACGATCCCCGCCACGACGAGCTCTTCGGTCTGCGCCGCGCCGTCGCGGCCGTCGATCCGCGCGGCGATCCGGTGGGTGCCGGCGTCGATGACGTGGCGCGCGGTCGATGCGATCAGCTTCAGCTGGGGGAAAGCGGCGAACGCCGCCTCGGCGGCCTCGCGCCGCCGCGGCTCCCCCGAGCCGCCGAAGTCGCGGTCGAGCAGCAGCGAAAGATCCCGATGGTTGCCGAACAGAATGTCGGCCGTCCCGACCAGCGCCCGCAGGATCGCGGCGGGATCGCCGTCCCGGCGGCGCCAGAGCTGCGCCCGGTAATTGCCGTCGAACGACACCTGGATGCCCCTCGCCCGCGCCGCCTCGGCGGCGGCCAGCGCGGCGTCTGCAGATGCCCGGCCCAGCGCCGGAGTCACGCCGGAAAGATGAAGCAGATCGGCGCCGTCCAGCAGCGCGTCCCAGTCGAAATCGTCCGGCCCGGCGAGCGCGAAGCTGCTGCCCTCGCGGTCGTAAACGATGTCCGACGGCCTGACGCCGGCGCCCGGCGCCAGGAAGTAGAGCCCCATCCGCCCCGGCCCGGTCGAGACCCCCGCCGTATCGACGCCGTAGCGCCGCAGATGGCCCGCCGCCGCGTCGCCCAGCGCATTGTCCGGCACCCGGCTTACCATCCCCGTCTCGTGGCCGAGGCGCGCAAGGGCGGTCGCGACATTGGCTTCGGCGCCGCCGACATGAACGTCGAGCCGCCCGCTCTGCAGCAGCAGCTCCCGCCCCGGCGCCGCCAGCCGCAGCAGCAATTCGCCGAAGCAGACGATCCTGCCCGTCACCGCGCCAGCCAGCCGCCGTCGACGGCGAGAATATGACCGTGGACATAGTCCGACGCCGGCGAGGCGAGGAACACCGCCGCGCCCCCGACGTCGGCCGGCTCGCCCCAGCGGGCTGCGGGAATCCGCTCCAGAATCTGGCGGTTGCGGGTCTCGTCGGCCTGAAGCGCCGCGGTGTTGTCGGTGGCGATATAGCCGGGCGCAATCGCGTTGACGTTGACGCCCAGCGGAGCCCATTCGTTCGCGAGCGCCCGGGTCAACCCCGCGACCGCGCTCTTCGACGCGGTATAGCTCGGCACCCGGACGCCGCCCTGGAAGCTCAGCATCGAGGCGATGTTGATGATCTTGCCGCGCCCCCGCCCGATCATCTCTCGCCCGGCCGCCTGGCAGAGGAAGAACAGGCTCTTCAAATTGGTGTCTATGACCGCGTCCCAATCCGCCTCGCTGAAATCGAGAGCGTCGCCGCGGCGGATGGTACCGGCGTTGTTGACGAGAATGTCGAGGCCGCCGAGCGCCGCGACTGTGCGGTCGACGACCTCCTGCACCGGCGCGCTCGAGGACAGGTCCGCCTCTATCGCCGCCGCTTTGCGTCCCAGACCCCGCACCTCCTCCGCAGTCTCATCGGCTGCGGTCCGCCCGGCCAGCGCCACGTCGGCCCCCGCCCCGGCGAGCGCCAGCGCGATCGCCTGGCCGATGCCTTTGTTGGCGCCGGTCACCAGCGCCACCTTGCCGGCAAGATCGAATGGGCTCGCCGTCATTGCAGCTGGCAGATGTCGAGGACGTTCATGTCGGTATAGTCCTGATTCTCCCCGGCCATCGCCCAGATGAAAGCGTAGGCTCGCGTCCCCGCACCCATGTGGATCGACCAGACCGGCGAGATCACCGCCTCCTCGTTGGCCACGACGATATGCCGCATCGCCTCGCCCTCGCCCATATAATGGAAGACGCGGTCATTTTCCTGCGGCAATTCGAAGTAGAAATAGATTTCCGAGCGGCGCTCGTGGATGTGCGGCGGCATCGTGTTCCACACCGAGCCGGGCTTGAGCATAGTCAGCCCCATCACCAGCTGGGCGCTGTCGCACACGCCCGGGATGACGAGCTGGAAGATGGTCCGCTCGTTCGATTCCTCGAGCGAGCCGCGCTCCAATGCATTGGCTTCGCCGATCGAGAGCTTGCGCGTCGCGAACGCCTTATGCGCCGGGCAGGAAGCGAGGTAGAAACGCGCGCCCCGGCCGGAGAAGGTTACGTCCCTGGCGCCCATGGTGACGTAGAGGCAATCCTTGTTCGAGAGCGGGAAGGCCTCGCCGTCGACAGTCACTACCCCGTCCGCCTGGCCGACATTGACGATCGCCAGCTCGCGCCGCTCGAGGAAGGCATGGCCGGCGGCCGACGGCGGCTCCATCTGGTCCGGCAGTTTCACAGTGTCCGCGCCCACCGCCACCCCGCCGATCACGAAACGGTCGGCATGGGTGTAGTGCAAGACGCATTCGCCCTCGCGGAACAGGCCCTGCACCAGATAGCGGTCGCGCAACTCCTCGTTGGATACGCACTCCATCATGTCCGGATGGGTGGCGTAATAGGTTCGCTCGAACATCATCCTCTCCCGCAGTATCCGCGATGGTAACCGGTGTCAGAGTCCGCTGCAAGCCGCGCGGCAAGACTTACCCCGGCGGCGCTACCGACGCGCGCTTGACCAGGGTCGAGGGCAGTTCGGAAGGCTGCTCGGCCGCGGCCGGGCCGCCGACCACGTCGCCGAGCAGCTTGCGCGCCGCCGCCCGCGCCATCGACACGATCGGCCAGCGCACGGTGGTCAGCGGCGGCCAGATATGGGCGGCGATCGGCGTGTCGTCGAAGCCGATCACCGAGAGCTCCTCGGGCACCGCGATGCCCCGCTCGCGCGCCGCGAAGACGACGCCTGCTGCCATTTCGTCATTGCTGGCGAAGATCGCGGTCGGCCGCGGCGAAAGATCGAACAGGCGGTTGGCGGCGGTCACGCCGGTCTCGAACGTATAATTGCCGCGCGCGATCAGGCTCCGCGGCAGGGTCAGCCCGGCGGCCCTCAGCGCGTCCTCGAAGCCCAATCGCCGCTCGCGTGCCGACCGGAAGCCGTCGGGGCCCTCGACCAAAGCGATCAGCGTGTGTCCGTGCTGGATGAGATGGTCGGTCGCCTCCTTGACCGCCTCGCGGTCGTTCGAGGCGACCATATGCTGGGCATCGTCGAGCTGCGCCGAGCCCATCCGCACATAGCGGCAGCCGACTTCGTCGCACAGGCGCGCGAGGGCATCATTCTCGCTGATCGGCGGCAGCAGGACGACGCCGAACAGGCGCTGGCGCTCGAGGAAATTGCGCACGTCCTCGAGCATCATCGATGAATTGCGGTCGACGGGGCGCACGACCATCTCGAAATCGGTCCCCTGCAGCGCCTCCAATATGCCCTGCTGCATGTTCAGGACCATCTGGGCGTTGGGATTGTCGTGGATGAGGCCGACCAGGAAGTTGCGCCCGAGCGCCAGCGCGCGGGCCTGCGGATTGGGGACGTAGCCAAGTTCGGCAATGACTTTCTCGACCCGGCCGCGCGTATCCTCGTTGAGCAAGGGCGAGCGGTTGATCACACGGCTCACCGTCTTCTTGGAGACTCCGGCGAGGCGCGCGACGTCGTTGATCGTCGGCTTGGCCGCCCGGCCGCCACTTCCGTCGTCGCTCGTGCTCAAGCCTTGGCTCCCTCGGCCCGGAGTAGCGTGGCCGGCGCCGCTATGCCACCTTGCCCGTCTTTCCGGCCCATTCTAGACTGACACCGGTTTCTCGATGGCTCAAGCTTTACTCTCCCTTTCCCTCGACCGGATCCTGGGCGTCGCGCCGGTCATCCCGGTGCTGGTGATCGACCGGGTCGAGGACGCGACGCCCATCGCCGAAGCCCTGGTCGCGGGCGGCCTGCCGGTCATCGAAGTGACGTTGCGCACGCCGGCCGCGCTCGACGCGATCGCGGCGATGAAGCGCGTCCAGGGCGTGGTCGTCGGCGCCGGCACGGTGCTCGACCCCGCCCAGCTCGACGAGGCGGCTGCCGCGGGAGCGGACTTCATCGTCAGCCCCGGCCTCACCGAGCGGCTCGGGCGGGCCGCCGCCGAATCGGGCGTGCCCTTCCTCCCGGGAGTGGCGACGGCCACGGATGTGATGCGCGCACGCGACCTCGGTTTCTCGCGCCTCAAATTCTTCCCCGCCGAAGCGTCCGGGGGGCTGCCCGCTTTGCAAGCGCTGGCGGCGGTCTTCGGGGGCGTCCGCTTCTGCCCGACGGGTGGAATCACCCAGGAAAATGCGTGGCGCTGGCTCGATCACCCGGCTGTCGCCTGCGTCGGCGGCAGCTGGCTCGCTCCCGCCGGCGTGCCGGTCGAGCCGGCCGCGATCCGCCGGCGCGCCGAGGCCGCCGCTTCCCTCCGCCGCGCCTGAGAACGGACGGAGAAATCGGCGCCCGGTTGCTTATGACACCGGTTTCCGTTAGCACTCCATAAAAGCCCCCGGGGAGAGCTTCTTGTCCCTAGTCGAAGACCGCAGCCGGATCGCCGGTCGATTCCTCGCCGCGCGCCGCGCCGCCGCGGGCCTGGACGATTATCCGGGCGAATTCCCGGCCACGCTCGACGAGGCCTATGCGATTCAGGACGAGGCGATCGCGCGCTGGGGGCGGCCGGTCGTCGGCTGGAAGGTGGGCCGGGTGCCGCCGCCTCTGATCGAGCGGTTCGGCACCGACCGGCTGGCCGGCCCGATATTTGCGCAGGCGTCGGCGCGGACCAATGGAGCGGCGGTGGAGATGCCCGTCTTTGCCGAGGGCTTCGCCGCCGGCGAGGCCGAGTTCCTGCTCCGGATCGGCGCCACCCCGCCTGCAGAGCAAACCGAATACAGCCTGGAGGCAGCGGCCGACCTCATCGGCGCGATCCACGCCGGGATCGAGGTCGCCAGCTCGCCCTTGGGCAGCATCAATGAGCTTGGCCCGATCGCGGTCATCTCCGATTTCGGCAACAATAACGGCCTCGTGATCGGGCCCGAGATTCCCGACTGGCGCTCGAGCGGGTTCGAGAATTGGGAGGTCTTCACCACGATCGACGGCGCCGAGGTCGGCCATGGCCGCGCCAGGGGCTTTCCCGACGGCGCGATCGGCGCCGCGCGCTTTCTGTTCGAGCTGATGGCCCGGCGCGGCATCGCGCTCGCGCCGGGCCAGTGGATCTCATCCGGGGCGGTCACCGGCGTCCATCCGGCCCGGCCGGGCCAGACGGTCGAAGCGCGCTTCGGGGAAGAGTTGAGCCTGGCCTGCAAGCTGGTGGCGGCGCGGCCGGAATGAGCGTTCCAAGGAGGGGCAAGCATGGGTGAGGAAGCCAATGTGACGATCGGGCGCGCCGCGGCGCGGATCGGCAATTACCGCTGGATCATCGTCGCCCTCCTCTTCGCCGCCACCGTCATCAACTATATCGACCGGCAGATGCTGGGCGTCCTGAAGCCCACGCTGTCGGCCGAGCTCGGCTGGAGCGAGATCGATTTCGCCAATATCGTCTTCTGGTTCCAGACCGCTTATGCGATCGGCTATATCGGCTTCGGCCGCCTCGTCGATCTGATCGGCGCGCGCATGGGCTATGCCATCGCCTTCGTCATCTGGACGATCGCGCATATTGCGCATGGCGGCGTCCACTCGGTCACCCAGTTCGCTCTTGTCCGCTTCGGGCTCGGCATCGGCGAGGCGGGTAACTTCCCGGCCGGCATCAAGGCGGTGACCGAATGGTTTCCAGCCAAGGAGCGCGCCTTCGCGATCGGCATCTTCAACGCCGGCGCCAATATCGGCGCGATCGTCACCCCGCTCGTCGTCCCCTTCCTCGTGGTCGCTTATGGCTGGCGCGCCGCCTTCGTCATCACCGGGATCGCCACTTCGGTCTGGCTGATCGCCTGGATCGGCCTTTACCGGCGCCCCACCGAGCACAAGCGGGTTTCGGCGGCCGAGCTCGCTCATATCCAGCAGGACCCGGTCGATCCGGTCGTGCCCCTGCCGTGGCGGGCGATCGCGACCAGGCGCGAAACCTGGGCCTATGCGCTGGGCAAGTTCTGCATCGATCCGATCTGGTGGTTCTTCCTGTTCTGGCTGCCCGGCTTCCTCGCCACCCGCTACGATCTCAACATCCTCCAGTTCGGCCCGCCTTTGGTCGCCATCTACCTCATCTCGGACGTCGGCTCGGTGGCGGGCGGCTGGGCCTCGTCGCGGATGATCAAGGCCGGCCGCACCGTCAATTACGCGCGCAAGATGACCATGCTCGCCTGCGCGTTCGCGGTGACCCCGATCTTCTTCGCCCAATATTATGACGATCTGTGGGTCGCGGTGCTGGTGATCGGGGTCGCGACCGCCGCGCACCAGGCCTTCTCGGCCAACCTCTACACCCTCCCCTCGGACCTGTTCCCGAGGAGCGCGGTCGGCAGCGTGATCGGCATCGGCGGCACCGTCGGCGCGGTCGGCGGCATGATCTTCAGCCTCTACACCGGCCAGGTGCTGGAGCGGCTGGGCAGCTACACCCCGATCTTCATCGTCGCCGGCAGCGCCTATTTCGTGGCGCTCGCGGTCGTCCACCTGCTCTCGCCCCGGCTGGAGCGCGCTTCGCTCGACTGATCGGCAACGATCGATATGGGCCGTCAGATCGCGTTCCGTCCTTTGCGGATTTTCGTATATCATCTCCCCATGGTCGAGACCGATCAAGACGCAGGGGAGCAATCGGCAAGCGAATCCGTTCGCCGATTGCTGTGCCGTGTCTTCGATTGTTCCCTTGATCTGGCCGGCCACATCCTTCTTCGCGGCAAGCTCCGTCGATTTCAGGGGCGCGCGACGATCGTGCGGCGAGGGGATCGAATATCCACTCTCTATGTGATCGTTACCGGGCGGGCGCACGCGATTGTCTATTCGCTGGATGGCCAGGTGGTCCTGCTGCACGAATATCGATCGGGTGACTTTTTCGGGGTTGTAAGCCCTCCTTATTCGGCGACCCATGACGCCGATGTCGTCGCTGTCGAGGCGGTCTCCTCCTTCCTGCTCGAAGGGAGCGTGCTGGCGCTGCTCGCGGAACAGCACGGGTGCATCGGCCTCGCCCTCCTCAAGGTCATGGTCGACCGGCTCCAGCGGACCGCGTCGCGCATGTACGAGCATGTCGCTTTGTCCGCGGTCGGCAGGGTGCACGCCGAATTGCTGCGCCAGGCGCAACAGCAGGCGGATTTGGCGATACGGCCGAGCCCGGTCCTCTCCGATCTCGCGCTGCGCGTGTCCACGACCCGGGAGACCGCGTCGCGAGCGGTCAACGCGCTCGAGCGCCGCGGCATCATCCGGCGCGATGCGGGCGCGCTGGTGGTCGTCGCGCCGCACCGGCTCGAGGAGCTGATCCTATGAAGCGGCGATCGATTTGAGGGCGTAGAGCCCGATGACCGGGCCGCCGTCACGGGCCTGGATCTCGCCGATCCAGCTGGCCTCGCCCGGCCGGCCGGCGGACGCCGCGAGCACCGCCGCGAAGTCGTCCGAGACGCAGATCGAGCCGGGCGGCGAGGCGCCGGCGATCGCCTCGGCGATATCGACGCCGCTCCCCGTCGGCCGCACCGCCTGCGAGAAAGGATCGCGCACGCAATCGATCAGCCCGTAATGGCCGGCGATCTGCAGCACGAGCCGGTCGCGGAGCCGCGCGTGGACCTCGCGCGCCGCCGCCGCCGCCGACCCGCAATCGGCATAGCCGACCAGGACGGTCTCGCCGTCGAGGTGCGGCGCCAGCTTGGGGCCGCTTGCGGCATCGAGGGCGTCGCGCACCTCGCCAAGCCGATCCTCGAAGCCGGTCCCGGTGCCGCCGCCGACGCGGATCGCGAGCAAGGCCAGGCCTGCAAGCTCGGAAATCCCCGGCGGCCGCGATTGTACCGCTTCGCCCATCAGGCGTTCGGCGTTGAGCAAAGCGGCGCCATAAGCGATCCGGTCGGCAAGGGCGGTTGCGGCGGGATCGGGCGGGCGATCGAGCGGGCGCACGCAACGCACGCTCTCGGCGGCGGCCAAAGCGGCATCGAAGCGCGCGCGCCACTCGGCACCTTCGTTATCGACGAAGGCGGCTGCGAAGCTCTGTGGATCGGACGGCAGCACCACGTGCAGCTCGGCCCCGCGCGCCAGCAGCGCCTCGGCGGCGGCGAGCTCGGCCCCCGCCGCCAGCGCCCCGAAGCCGAAGCCGATGCCGGGATCGGCCGCGGCATCGGCGGCGCTGTCGCCGGCATAATGAAGCGAGCGCGGCGGCCGCAAGATGTCGAGCCAGCCCGCCTCGCCCCCGAGCAGCTCCTGGATGGCGAGGAACTGTCGAAGCGTCGAGGCATGGTCTTCCCAGGCCCTCGGCGCCGCCGCCACCGCCGCCTCGAGCATGGACCGTGCTTCGTCGAGCCGCCCCAGCAGCAGCAAGGCCTCGGCCTCGGTAGCGGCCTTGTAGTAGGGGGTCTCGGGCTCGTCCGGCTCGCGCGCGATCCGCTCCAGCACCTCACGCGCGATTTCCTCGGCCTGCTCGCGGTCGCCGGAGAGCAGCGACAGCGTCGCCGCGTTGATCAACGGGTAAGTCGCCGGCTGCAGCGCCGCCGAAGCGCGATAGGCCTCGGAAGACTGCAAATAATAGCGCCGCCGCGTCGCCTCGTCGGCGGCCCTGAGCGCATGGTCCTTGAGCAGGCGCCCCTTCACGTTCAACGCCGCCGGATTCTTGTCGTCGCGATCGTAACCCGCAGCGGCGAACTGCCCCCACGCATGATCAAGCGCCCCCGCGCGAGCGAGGGCGATGATCGTTGAGAGGGGGGTGGGGGTCAGCATGAAGGGCTCACACCCGTCCCCTTAGCATGAAGCCCGCACATCAAGAATATCGTACGGCCTCACACGGGCGGCGGCACCGGTGGGCCCATATTAGTGCCTCCGGTATCGGGTGGTCTCGGTCTCTGGAATCCCGTTTTCGACCAGTGGAACTTCAGGCAAAATGGCTGAACTTGCTCCTCCAGCAGGTCGTCCCGGTGCTCGTTCGCATACATATGGTTGATGCAGCAGAACGCGCTCAGCCTGTCGTCGTTGCTGGCAGCCACCCGGAAGTCGTCCCCATCGAGAAACGCCAGGTTCGACGCATAACCGCCTCCGGGCACGAAGGTCAGGGCTCCGCGGCGATCGAACGCGTAGTCGGGATCTCCCAAGACGCCGAGCAGCCAGCTCCTGCGCCTCCACGGCTCGTCGAAGCCTCGGGGGAGATATTCGGCCATATTGCCTCCCGTCCGATGGTTTTCGACCAGCTTGACGGCGCGCTGCTTCAAGTCCCGAAGGGAGATGGCGGGTGGGCCGTTGTCGAAGTAATAAGCGGCGACATCATAGTTATCCGTGTTGCCGCCCCTCGGCATCAGATAGTAGAAATAGATGCATCTGGGCTCGGTGTTGTAGTTCGACGAATCGTAGATGCTCAGGTTCGGACCCCTGTTCATGATTCGCCGGGGTTCGCGGGCGCGATCGGTCGGAGCTTTCGGCATATCCTGTCTCCCCTTCAGTATGTGCCGGTCGGCGCCGTGGGCCGGGCGCCGACCTCTTTACAAAGCCGCGAAGTCACTCATGCCGGCGGCGGCACGGGCGGGCCCATATTGGTGCCGTCGGGATCGAGGATCACCATCATTCCCCTGGTGCCGTTTTCGAAGAGGACGTCGAAGACCATTTCGAAATGGAACAGCTGCTGTTCCGTGGGCCAAGGTCCGGGAAGCGGATTGCCGTTCGCGTCCCTGCCGATATCCCTGCCGGCGACGTCTGCCTTCATATGATTGATGCACACCAGTGCCGACCGTTCGTCGGTATAAGGCCCGCCGGGCAGGGGCCGGCGAATCGGCATGGTCAGCGGCAGCGGGAGCGCATCGTAGAAGCTGTGATTGGGTGTGCCGGGAACGCCGTCCTTGTCGATCGGGAAGCGGACGCCGTTCGTCGAGCGCAACGTCCAGCTCGCCTCGTCGATGAAGAAGGCGAGATAGGACTTTCGACACCATTTAACATTTTGGAAGTCGGTGCCGATCGGCGGAAACTGCCCGGCGCCCAGCGGCCGCGCGTCCTGCGCCAGCATCTCCAGGATGGGTGTCAGCAGACTGGGATTGCGGGCGATGGCATGCCAGTCGGTCCCGGACGGCGGATTGCCATGATCGTTGGGATCGCCGCCCGGGAAGAAGTGATGGGTGACGAAGAGCCGTCCGTTCGAATTGATGCGGACGTAATAGAAGTAGATGCAGCAGGGCACGTCCGTATAATTCTCCAGGCCCAGGCGCGTCTCGTCGATGCTGTGATTGTAGGTGCCTGTCGCCGCCACCAGGTCGCCCTGCGCTTCCACCAGGTCGGTGATCGCCTCGTCGATGGGTTTGGTGAAATCGAGAAGTTCGTTCATGATCGTTGCTCCTTTCGCCCCGCGGTGGAGCCCGGCACGCGGGCATTCCGGCCTAACCGGCATTGCCGGACAGGCCGCGTGACGGCAGTCAGGCCATTCTCTTTTCAGGAACGCGGTGGCTCGAACTCCTCTGGCGACATCGCTTCTCTGATTGGACTCCTTTCGTGGTATCAAGGGGTTGGCGGCCCATCCAGCGCATTGACGCAGTTGGAGAATTCAGCGAAGCGCGGATTGCCTTGCCCGCGAAGCGCCCTTTGGTCTCGCCTGATTTCGCCGGCAAGGTGGGCGCGGCTGACACCCGGCGGCAGGCCGAGCTCGCTATAATAAAGGTCGCAGCCCACAAATGCCTTGAACAGGAGCCATTCCGCATTGCCCGGATCGCGCCGACTGAGACGGATCGACCAGTCATAAGCCGCGAATAGGTGCCGACGTGCCCCGCTACGATCATCGACATGGGCAAGCGATCGGCCGACACCGCGTTCCGCCAGCGCCAGGCGGTAACCGTTCTCGATGTTTGCCGGGTCGGCCAGATAGAGGCGCTCAACGATGCGATGTTGATGAAGCCGGGCATCGAGCGATTGGCGCCAGAGCCCGCGCATGAAGAAACTGTCGGCGAGCCACCCATTGGCGTTGGCGAGCGAGCGTGAAATCGCTTCGTCTCCTGGGCGGATTTGGAGGGCCCGTCCGTACCAATATACCGCCTTTCGGTAATAGTGCTCGGCAGCGGCATAATCTCCGATCCCGCCAAGCTCCAGATTGCCGAGATCGACCTGGCTCGAAGCAAGCTCTCTCATATAGTCGGGGTTGGCCGGCGCCGAGGCGATCAGCCGCTCGGCCAAGTTGGCGAATCGCTCATAGTGGCGTTGGGCAACGGGCCAGTCCCGCCGCAGCTCATGAACGCGCCCGATCCAATATTCGCTCCTGGCGTGATCGAGCAGGCGCCCGGGGTCGGCGGGCATTGCCTCGAGCAAGGTAGCGGTCGTTCGATAGGCTTCGCGTAGGATCGGGAGCGAGGCCCCGTGATTGCCCCTCAGGATCTCGTCTTCGCCGATCGCGTGGAGCACGCGCGCCCGCATGATCCGATCGGCCGGGCGGTTGTAACGCAGCAATTGACGGTTGTGATAGGCCAAAGCGCGCTCGTTCACGGGACGCATGATGTCCAGTCGCCCGACCCCCTTCAGCCCTTCGCGCAAGTCGGTGAGCAAAAACTCGGCCAGACCTTCCGCCTCAGCCCTCTGCCGTTCGGACTCACGGCGGGCGTCGAGCGCGAACACGGCCAATGCGGCCATGATGAGCATCGCAGCGAGCGCCAGCGCCGACAGCATCGTGATCCGTCTCACCCGCCGCGCCGCATCCCGCTGCACCAGCGCATCGAGCCCCACGCCGGTAATGCCGGCCACGAGTTTCAGCAGGCCCAAATGGGCACCGTCTTTCCCCCGCCGCAAATCGGTGGCGAGCGGCTCATGCCAGGTGCCGTCCTTCCCGAACGCGCGCAGCGCCGCGGGGAAGCAGTCGGGCGGGTCGCCGTCGAGGATCGCGGCCAGGACCGGCCGGTCGGGATGGAGGCGGCGGAAGGTCTCGATCTCTTCGGCGACCCAGAGCGATTGCGCGGAATGCGGGGAGCAGAGCACGATCAGCGCCCCCGATTGGGCGAGCGCCTCGCGCACCGTCTCGCTCAAATCGGTGGCGGCGGGCAATTCCTCGCGGTCGCGGAAGATCGGCCACAGCCGCTCGGGCACGATCCCCCGCGCCGTCTCCGTCCCCGCCAGCCGCTTCGGCAGCCGATAGGCTTCGAGCCGGCGATGCAGGCGGCCGGCCGCCGCCGCATCCTTGTGGCTGTAGCTGAGGAAGGCCGTGTAGCGGACTTCCGGGCGCGCAGGCTCGGCCATCGTCCTTTCCCCCGGTCGGAGCCGCGCGGCCCCGCCTCATTCCCCGAGGGAAAGTCTGCCAGAGTTGAAGTTCCCACACAATGGTTGGCTAGGCGGATTCAAATTCATTTCGGCGTGACGGGCGTCACACGCAGATGGTCGCGCCCTCCGGCATCTTTTGCTCAAATAATCGGAGCGCTGCGACGAAGCGGCGGGCCAGGTTTTCTTGCCGGCTCTTCGAATATCGCGACGGCATCGAGGGCCGTCGGGGCGCCGATCATATCCAGCTGCGCCTGCGCTACAACGGCCCCTTCGATCTCGGCCTGTTCAGGCTCTCCTCCTTCGCCACCTCCAATATCTCCTGGTCGCACGCATTCGCCGACCGTTTGTCCGGCGTGCTGACCGTTTCGGAGCCCTTCGGCTCGCCGAGTCTGCGCACCACCTTCCTGTCGGGGGACGTCGTTTCGCGGCAGGTGGATCAGGTCGCCGGTCCGCGGATCACCTTTTCGCTCACCTATAGCCTCGGCCCGCCGACGCGTCGCTGAAGCACGTCGGCCATGGCATTGCGAACGGCGGACTACGTTCGAAATATGGCGGAGAGGGTGGGATTCGAACCCACGGTACCCTTGCGGGCACAACGGTTTTCGAGACCGCCCCGATCGACCACTCCGGCACCTCTCCGCTGAAAGGCATGAGCCCTGCCGCGCGGGGGCGGCCGGTCGATGAGCCGGGCGCTCTAGCCCAAGGATAGGGCCTTGCCAAGCGCACTTGCTTGTCGCCGGGCCCGGGCAGGCCTACATAGGGCGCATGACCGGTTCCGACGCCATTGCCGCGAACGCCGGCGGTTCTCCCAAGGCGCCGCCGGTCGCCCATGCCCGCTTCTCGATCGGCGAGGTGGTCCGCCACCGCATGTTCGATTTCCGGGGCGTGATCTTCGATGTCGATCCGGTCTTCGCCAATTCGGAGGAATGGTACCAGGCCATCCCCGAGGAGCTGCGCCCGCCCAAGGACCAGCCCTTCTACCATCTGCTCGCCGAGAATGCGGAGAGCAGCTACACCGCCTATGTCAGCCAGCAGAACCTGCTCGCCGACGAAAGCGACGAGCCGGTCGACCATCCGGCCATCTCCGGCATGTTCGAGGATTTCGACAAGGGCCGCTACCAGCTGAGGCGCGAGCGCCGGCACTGACGCGTCCAACAGCGCGGAAACCCCCTCCGGTTGACACCGGCGCGCGCCCTCTGTAGCAGCCCTGCTTCCCGCGCGGGGCCCGCCTCGCGCGTCAATCGTTTTGACTTATTGGATAGGCCCATGTTCGCAATCGTGCGCACGGGCGGCAAGCAATATCGCGTCGCCGCCGGAGACAAGATCGTCGTCGAGAAGCTCGCGGGCAATGCCGGCGACACCATCAGCCTGGACGACGTCCTGCTGGCGGGCGACGGCGGCGACCTCAAGCCGACCGACGGCCTCATCGTCTCGGCCGAGATCGTCGCCCAGGCCAAGGCCGACAAGGTCACCGTCTTCAAGAAGAAGCGCCGCCACAATTACCGCCGCAAGCGCGGCCACCGCCAGCAGCTGACCATCCTCAAGATCGTGAGCATCGGCGGCAAGAAGGCGGCGGCGAAGAAGGACGAGGCCGCTCCCGCAGCGAAGGCCGAGGACGCGAAACCGGCGAAGGCCGCCGCGAAACCGAAGCCCGAGGCGCCGATAAAAGCCGCGGCGACCAAGGCCGCCCCGAAGGCGGCGCCCGCCAAGAAGTCGACAAAGAAGCCGGCCGCTGATAAGGCCGGGTAAACCGATTCAGAGCTAGAGAAGAACGATGGCACATAAGAAAGCAGGCGGGTCGTCCCGCAACGGCCGCGACTCCCAGTCGAAGCGGCTCGGCGTGAAAAAGTTCGGCGGCGAGACGGTCGTCGGCGGCAACATCATCGTGCGCCAGCGCGGCACCAAATATTATCCGGGCGAAAATGTCGGCATCGGCAAGGACCATACCCTCTTTGCGCTGACCGACGGCCGGGTCGCATTCCGCGACGGCAAGCTCGGGCGCAAGTTCGTCTGCGTCGACATGCCGATTACCGGCGCGGCGGAATAGGGACAGTCGATCAAGGGCTGTCCCGGGAGGGCGGCCCAGGGTTCTTAGGACAGGACCAAGTGAGGGAGGGGCCGCCGCCACCTCCCTTTTCTTTTGTCTCCCTCACGCAAACATGTCGCCGGTCCGTAACCCTCAGGGGCGAAAGGCCGGTGCAGCGTGGAAGGGAAGAGAGATGTTCGCGAGGACGGAACGGCTGCTCCTGAGGCCCGGCTGGAGGGAGGATGCCGGCGCGCTCTTCCAGGCGATCGCCGACCCGACGATCGTCCGCAACCTCGCCACCGCGCCCTGGCCCTACAGCCTCGCCGACGCCGAGGCCTTCCTCACGCGCGAGCGAGCGCCGGCCGACGCCGCCTGCCTGATCTTCCTGCGCGAGGGCGGCGCGCCCCGGCTCGTCGGCGGCATCGGCCTCGGCCCGATGGCGGACCGCCTCGGCGCGCGCGAGCTCGGCTATTGGATCGCTCGTCCCTATTGGGGCCGGGGCTTCGCCACCGAGGCGGGCCGGGCGCTGCTCGCCAGCGCCCGCGACACGCTGCGGCTGAAGCGCCTCGACGCCGGCCATTTCCTCGACAATCCGGCCTCGGGACGGGTGCTCGAGAAACTGGGCTTCAGGCCGACCGGCGTCACCCGCGCCCGCTACAGCGCCGGCCGCGGCGCAGAAGCCGAGTGCCGCGAGTTCGCGCTCGACTTCCAGGACGCGGAAGAGGCCTCCGATCCGCGCGCACTGGCGGCCTAGCCCCTCCCCGCGATTTCGCGGGGAGGGGCGCATCTTGCCCGTTGCCCTGCCCCGGTTTAGCCTGGCCTCATGGCTATCAAATCGCTGCTCAAGCAGACCAGGAGCGAGAAGCTCGGCACGATCGACGGCCTCAGCCTGTTCTTCGGCGCCCTGTTGGGCGCCAATCTCGGCACGGTCGGCGCGATGCCGCTGCCCGATTATGTGCTGCTGATCACGCTCCTAGCCGGCCTGGTGATGACGATCAGGCTGGTCCACCTGTCGGAACGCCGCGTCTACGCGCTCGCCAACCACTTGCTCTGCCTGGCGCTCGTCGTCCTGATCATGTTCGTCCCCTCCATTCGGCCGGAGGGCCTCGACGATGCCGATCGCAACCGGCTGGTCGCGACCATCCTCATCTGGGCGATGATGACGCTGGCGGTGGAATTCTATCCGACCAAGGAAGAGCCCGCAGAGCCCTAGGGTCCGTACTCAGTACCGGCAATGGCCGTTGCCGGTACTGAGTACGGACCCTTAGGCGTAAGCCTGAGCCCCCTGCGTCTCGAGCCCCTGCTCCGCCTTGGCGATCAGCGCGCGGTCGTCGTGGTTCCAGGGGTGGAAGCCCGGCATGAAGAAAGCGAGCCAGGCCCCGAAGACCTTCCGCAGCATCCCCGGCCGCACCCAGGCGAACCAGAGAATGCGGGCCCAGGCGCGCGGGCCCGTGATTCCGTCCTGCCGCAGCAGCTCGAGCGACCCGAAGGTCCGGTCGACGACGAAATTGCGGGTGACGAACAGCATCACCTTGGCCTTGACCTTCCAGCGCTTCCAGCGCGTCCAGTCCCTGGTCGCGTGCAGCCAGGTGTCGTAGGCAACGCCCTTATGCTCGATCTCCTCGATCGAGTGCCAGCGCCACAGATCCGCGTCCTCGGGCCCGGCGCCGCGCAGATGGCGCGAGTCCCCGAGCAGCTGGTGCGCGAGGATCGCGGTGAAATGCTCGAGGCACATGGTCGCGCCGAGGTTGACGATCGGCGGCCGCGCGCGGGTGATGGAAAGCCGCCATTCGAGCCGCGCCTCGAGCGCCGACAGATCGTAGCCCGCCTCCAGCGCGCGCTTGTTGAACTGGACGTGCTCGCGGCTGTGCATGACCTCTTGAGTCACGAACGCCTTGATTTCCTCGGCGAGCTTGGGCGGAGCGCCGTCGCGAAACAGGCGCACGCTCTCGACGAAGAAGGCCTCGCCCTTGGGGAAGGTCGCGCTCAGGGCGTTGTAGAAAGCGGTCGCCACCGGATCGCCGCCCATCCACCAGCGGTCCTGGCGTGTGCCCCGCCCGAACCGCCGGTCCCGCGGCGTGATCGTCAAATCCTGAGGTGTCCCCGCGCGCGTCATGCTGTATCTCCTGCGTGACTCACGCCATAAAGTGTACTTACAATCATGTCAATAACACGCGAGCGCCTCAGCCCCGAAGAAAGCCGCGCGGCGGCGCTGGAGGCGGCGCGCCGGCTACTGATCGAGCGCGGACCGCAGGCGGTGACCCTGAAGGCGGTGGCCGCGGAGATCGGCAAGACCCACGCCAATCTGCTCCACCATTTCGGCTCGGCGGCGGGGCTGCAGGCGGCCTTGGCGGGGCTGATCAGCAAGGACGTCTGCGCCGGCATCGCCGAGGCGGTGCTTCGCGCCCGCGCCGACGAGGCCGACCCGATCGAGATCGTCGACCGCACCTTCGACGCCTTCGGCAAGGAGGGCGCCGGAGCGCTCGCCGCCTGGATGATCCTGTCGGGCAATCGCGACGCCCTGGATCCGATCCTCGATTCGATTCACAGCCTCGTCGATCAGCTCGGCGAAGGTCATGCCGATCGCCCGGTGCACGAGAACACGCTGTGGCTGGTGCTGGCGGCCCTGGGCGATTCGCTGCTCGGCGCCGAGATGGCCGGGGCGCTCGGCCTTGGCCGCGGCAAGGCGCGCGAGCTTGCCCGAGGCCAGCTCATCGCCGCCCACAAGCGCGCGCAGGAGAAGGGAGAGGGACGATGATCAGCGGTGCCCATGCGATGATCTTCACCAAGGACGAAGCGGCCGACCGCGCCTTTTTGAGGGACGTGCTCGAAATCCCCTGCATCGATTCGGGCGGCGGCTGGCTGATCTTCAAGCTCCCGCCGGCCGAATTGGGCGTCCATTCGGGCGAGAACGGCTTCCACCAGCTCTATTTCATCTGCGACGATGTCGAGGCGTTCGTCGGGAAGATGGCGGAAAAGGGGATCGCGACCGACCCCATTGCGGAGGAGGATTGGGGCCGCAGCACTGGCGTGACCCTGCCCGGCGGCGGCACGCTCGGCGTCTACCAGGCGCACCACGCCCGGCCATAGCGAAAAAACCCCTCCTCCGACGCGGAGGAGGGGCAGGTCCCTGTCCTCGCGCTAGAAACGGAACCCGATCGATCCGACGAGCTGGGCCCGTTGGAAGAAGCTGCTGTAATCGGAGTAGCGATATTCCGCGCCGATGAAGGCGCGCCGGCCGATATTGAGCTGCGCGCCGCCGGTCAGGCGGTAGCCGTCCTGATAGGATTCCTCGCCTCCGACCGGCCCGAACGGACCGCCCGCGGGGTTGATCAGGAAGAAGAAGCTCTGCCGCGCACGGCTGTAGCCGGCGCCGCCGTAGATGCGGAAGCGGCGCGACAGGACCAGGGTCGCTCGCGCGCCGATATAAGCGTCCGGCCCGTCTTCGAGGACGGGCGTGCCGGGCAGGAATTCCTGGTCGGTGGTGACGTCGTTGAGCTCGCCGTCGATGCCGAGCAGCAGGCCTCGCGTGACCGGGACGTCGTAGCCGATCCGCCCGCCATAGAGCACGCCCTCCTCGAATCCGTCGGTATCGTAACCCACCAGCAGCTCGGCCCTGAAGCCGCCCGCCGCCGGGGCCGGCGGGGCGGCGTCTTCCTGGGCGTGAGCGGCATGGACCGGCAGCGCGGCCGCAACGGCCGCGATCACATAAAAATTCTTCATCAGTAGCTCCTGTCGTCGTTTCATCATGCGCATCATGATGAACGCCCTTCCGGCAGCGTCTGACGGCTGCCTGGCGGCGCTTCGGACGGACAGGCGGTCAACAGGTGCCCCCGCTACTCGATGACGCGCTTTTCGATCGCTACTGTCATCCAGTCCGTTCCGAGAGCGGAATTATTGAGCAATTGCGGCACGATCAAGGCCGCCCGCCGCCCCGCCCTTCACCCCGCTCCCCTCTTCCCCTACATGCCCCCCCATGCATTTCCTCGACCAGGCCAAGATCTTCATCCGCTCGGGCGCGGGCGGGCCCGGGGCGGTGAGCTTCCGGCGCGAGAAATATATCGAATATGGCGGGCCCGACGGCGGCGACGGCGGCAAGGGCGGAGACATCATCTTCGAGGCGGTCGAGGGCCTCAACACGCTCATCGACTTCCGCTACACCCAGCATTTCAGGGCGCCCCGGGGCAAGGGCGGCGCCGGCCGCGACCGGACCGGGGCGGGCGGCGGCGACCTCGTCGTCCGGGTCCCCGTCGGCACCCAGGTGCTGAGCGACGACAAGGAGCAAATCCTCGCCGACATGACCGAGATCGGCCAGCGCATAATCCTGTTGAAGGGCGGCGACGGCGGCCGCGGCAATGCCAGCTACAAGAGCTCGACCAATCGCGCGCCGCGCCAGCATGGGCAGGGCTGGCCCGGCGAGGAGGCGTGGGTCTGGCTGCGCCTCAAGCTGCTCGCCGACGCGGGGCTGGTCGGCCTGCCCAATGCCGGCAAGTCGACTTTCCTGAACGCCGTCTCCAACGCCAAGGCCAAGGTCGGGGATTATCCGTTCACCACCCTCCACCCCAAGCTGGGCGTGGTCCGCCACAAGAGCGTGGATTTCGTCCTCGCCGACATTCCGGGCCTGATCGAGGGCGCGGCCGAGGGCGCCGGCGTCGGCGACCGCTTCCTGGGCCATGTCGAGCGCACCCGCGTCCTGCTCCATTTGGTCGACGCCAATCTCGAGGACGTGGCCGCCGCCTGGCGCACCGTCCGGGCCGAGCTCGAGGCCTATGGCGCCGGCCTGACCGAAAAATCCGAGGTCATCGCATTGAACAAATGCGACCTGATCGACGGCGCGCGCGCCGCGGCTCTCGCCGCCGAGCTCCAGGCGGCGTCGGGCGCTCGGGTCTATCCCGTCTCGGGCGCGACCGGCGCCGGGGTGGACGCGGTCCTCGACGCGCTGGTCGAGCGGGTCGGCCGTCTCGCCGCCGCGAGCGCCGAACAGGCGCCAGATTGGTCGCCCCTTTGAGCCCCGCCCCCACCCTCGCCATCACCGGCGGCACCGGCTTCGTCGGCGGGCATCTGATCGCCGCCGCCCGGGCGGCCGGCTACGAGCTGCGCGCGCTGACCCGCGGCTGGCGCCCGCCGCAGGAGGGGATCGCCTGGGTCGAAGGCGCGCTTGACCGGCCCGACAGCCTGTTGAAGCTCTGCGCCGGCGCCGACGCGATCGTCCACGCCGCCGGCCTCATCAACGCGCCGGACCGCGCCGGCTTCGAGGCAGTCAATTCCGGCGGCACCGCGGCCATGATCGACGCTGCCCGCAAGGCCGGCGTCCGGCGCTTCGTGCATATCTCCTCGCTCGCCGCGCGCGAGCCGGATCTCTCCGATTATGGCTGGTCGAAAGCCAAAGCCGAACGCCTGGTCGCGGCCTCCGCCCTCGACTGGACCATCGTTCGCCCGCCCGCTGTGTACGGCCCCGGCGACCGCGAGACTCTCGAATTGTTCAGGATGGCGCGGCGCGGCCTCGTCGCTTTGCCTCCCCGCGGCGGCCGCTTCTCCCTGCTCCACGTCGCCGACCTCAGCCGCCTCATCCTCGCCGTCCTCGCCGAGCCCGATACCCTTGGCGCGACCTACGAGCCCGACGACGGCAGCCCGGACGGCTGGGACCACCGCCATTTCGCGCGCACCCTGGGCCGGATCCTCGGGCGCCGCGCCGCCACGCTCGCCATGCCCCGAGTGGTGATGAAGGGCGCCGCCGGCCTCGACCGCCTGGTCCGCCGCGGCAGGGCCAAGCTGACCGCCGACCGCGTCCGCTATTACTGCCACCCCGATTGGGTCGTCGCCGCCGAAGCGCGCCCGCCCGCGGCCCTGTGGAAGCCCGCCATCCGCACCCCCACCGGCCTCAAGGCCACCGCCCTATGGTACCGGGAACAAGGCTGGCTGAAATAGGGACAGTCACCGGTGACTGTCCCCATTCGGACGCAAGGGGACGGGAGAATCAGACAAGGAAACGCTGAATCACATAAGCGGCGCAGCTCGCCACCAGCCCGGCCAGGAACATTCGATAGGCCCAGCCCAGCATCCGGTACTTCTTGTTCTGAAGCACACAGCCGTTCTGGTAGATGTCGCGCGCCATGGTCCGGTAGATGCTGTCGTCGGTCCTGAGCCGGGCCGTCACCTCGTCGATGAACTCTTCCTCCCCCATCCGGGTGAAGACGCCGAAAAAGAGGATGTTGGGTTCTCCTCTGGGCTTGCCCCCGCCCGCCTTGGGCAAGACGGCCAGCACCGCGAAGATCGCCGCGAAGAAGGCCGCGCCGCCCAGGATCAACAGCGGCAAAGGCGGGGCTCCGCTGCGCGCCTGGCCGATGGCGATGGTGAAGATGACGAAGGCCGCGCCCATCAATATGCTGGCCTTGTTGTCGGCCATGGCGGAGAGCTGCAGCTGGGCAAGCTGCGCGGTGCGCATCATGTGCGCGGCGTTGGCCGGATAGGCCGGTTCGCTCTTCGACCTGTCGTCCGTCACGAAATTGCTCCCCAAGCGTCATGATCGTCATGGCATGGCCCGCGCCGCCTTGCCAAGCCGCCGCCCCGTTTCGGCCCTATTCGCTTGGCACATCGGGCACCCGAACCTAAAGGGCAGCCATGACCGACCGAGACGAGACCTGGGACAAGGTCGCCAAGCTGATCGCCCCTTTCAACAAGAAGGGCGCCGCCCTCACCGAGGCGACCAGCTTCGCGGCCGACCTCGAATGGGATTCGCTGGTGGTGATGGATTTCGTCGCCAATGTGGAGGACGAGTTCGACATCCTCATCACCATGAACATGCAGGCCGAGATCGAGACCGTCGGCCAGCTCGTGGACGCGATCGAGAGCCTGAGGACGGACGGATGAACCGGGAGGCCGGGGCGCCGATGACCACCGACCTCTTCGCCAAGTTCGACGGCCTGATCGCCGAGCGCCAGGCGCTGCTCGACACCGGCGTCAAGGACCCCTTCGGCCTGGTCATGGAAAAGGTCCTCTCTCCGACCCGCGCGATCGTCGGCGGCAAGGAGACGATCCTGCTCGGCACCTACAATTACATGGGCATGACCTTCGATCCCGACGTCATCGCCGCGGGCAAGAAGGCGCTCGACGAATATGGCTCGGGCACGACCGGCAGCCGCGTGCTGAACGGCACCTATGTCGGCCACAAGGCGGTCGAGCAGGCGCTCAGGGACTTTTACGCGATGGACCACGCCATGGTCTTCTCGACCGGCTACCAGGCCAATCTCGGGATCATCGCCACCCTCGCCGGCAACGGCGACTATGTCGTCCTCGACATCGACAGCCACGCCTCGATCTACGACGGCTGTGCCATGGGCAATGCCGAGATCGTCGCCTTCCGCCACAACGACGTCGCCGCGCTCGAAAAGCGGCTCGCCCGCATCCCGGTCGGCGCCGGCAAGCTGGTCGTGCTCGAAGGCGTCTATTCCATGCTCGGCGACGTCGCGCCCCTCAAGGAGATGGTCGCCGTCGCCAAGGCCGCGGGCGCGATGGTGCTGGTCGACGAGGCCCATTCGATGGGGTTCATCGGCGCCAACGGCCGCGGCGTGGCCGAAGAGCAGGGCGTTTTGGACGACGTCGATTTCGTCATCGGCACCTTTTCCAAGAGCGTCGGCACGGTCGGCGGTTTCTGCGTCTCCAACCACCCGAAGTTCGAGATCCTCCGCCTGGTCTGCCGCCCCTACGTCTTCACCGCCTCGCTGCCGCCGAGCGTGGTCGCCACCGCGGCGACCTCGATCCGCAAGCTCATGCACGGCAACAACAAGCGCGCCCATTTGTGGGAGAACAGCCAGCGCCTGCACTCGGGCCTCAAGGCACTCGGCTTCCGCCTCGGCACCGAGGAGCCCCAATCGGCGATCATCGCGGTGATCATGCCCGACCTCGAAAAGGGCGCCGCCATGTGGCAGGCGCTGCTCGCCGAGGGCCTCTACGTCAACCTCGCCCGCCCCCCGGCCACGCCCGCCGGAATGACCCTGCTGCGCTGCTCGCTCTGCGCCGAGCATTCCGACGACGAGGTCGGCGAAATCCTCGCCATGTTCGAACGCGCCGGCAAAAGCGTGGGCGTGATCGCCTGATGCCGGCGGGCCTCGCATCTTAACAGCGACAGTCAAACTGCGGCGAACCGAGTGCCAATGGGGGGCAAACGGCCCGCCGCGCTTATTCCAACGCTTCCTTGGATGCCGTAATCTCCCGATATGGCGGAGGAGGGGACCCAAGGGGCGGCGGAGGAGAACGGCGCGCCGTCCTGGCGCGCATTGTGGGTGAGCGCGGGCGCGCTCGCGGCGACGCTCGCGCTGATCGCGCTCATCGTCATGATCACCCTCTCGAACCGCGCCCGCGACGAGGCCCTGGGCTGGGAGCGGCGCAGCTACGAGGTCATGTTCCTGACCCGCACCATCGACGCCACCGTCGCCCGCTCGGAGGCGGCGCTCGGCCGCTACGTGCTCGACGAGGACCGCGATACCGGCACCGCTTATTATAACGACTGGCGCAACGCCGGCTCCCAGATCGGCCAGCTCCAGCGCATGGTCCGCGACGATCCGGCGCAGCGCGCGCGGGTCGGGGAGCTGCAGCGCCTGTTCGCCCGCCGCAATGCCGAACTCGGCCCCGCCGCCAGGGCCGCCGAGCGCCGCCAGGGGACGGACGGTCTCAACGTGCTCTACGGCGCCGCCTCCTCGCCGACCCTGCGCGAGCTGCGCGCCACGCTCGAGCAGATCGCCCGCGCCGAGCGCGCCGCGCTCCTCCGCCGGATGGAAGAGACGCGGGGCTTCGTCGCCCGCGCCGACGCCTTCACAGACTGGCTCGGCTGGCTCGCCATATTGATCGGCCTCGGCGCCGTCGGCCTCGCCATCCTCGCCTGGCGGTCCTTCGTCGAGGGCGTGGCGGCGCGGCGCGAGGCCGAAGCGCAGGGCTGGCGCGCGCAGGGCCTCGAGGAAGCGGTCAGCGAGCGCACCCGCGAGCTTTCCGACGCCAATGCCGCGCTGAAGGAGGAGGCCGCCGAGCGCGCGGCGGCCGAGGAGAAGCTCCGCCAGGTCCAGAAGATGGAAGCGGTCGGCCAGCTCACCGGCGGCATCGCCCACGATTTCAACAACATGCTCGCGGTCGTCGTCGGCGGTCTCGATCTCGCGCGCCGCAAGCTGCACGGCCCCCGGCGCGAGGTCGAGTTCCACCTCGACAATGCCATGGAGGGCGCCACCCGCGCCGCCGGACTCACCCGCCGCCTGCTCGCATTCGCCCGTTCCGAGCCCTTGCTGCCCGAGGCGGTGGCGCCCGCCGAGCTCGTCGAGGACATGCTCGAGCTGATCGACCGCGCGATCGGCGAGAGGATCATTGTCCACACCCGCTTCGCCGACGTGTCGTGGCACGTCTGGGCCGATCCCACCCAGTTCGAGAACGCGATCCTGAACCTCGCCGTCAACGCCCGCGACGCGATGGACGGGCGCGGCGAATTGCACCTCCAGGTCGACAACGTGGCGCTGAAAGAGGCCGAGATCGCCGATCTTCCCGCCGGCGACTATGTCCGGATCCGCGTCAAGGACCATGGCGGCGGCATCGCGCCCGAGCATATCGACCGGGTGTTCGAGCCCTTCTTCACCACCAAGGCGATCGGCAAGGGCACCGGCCTCGGCCTCTCCCAGATCTTCGCCTTCGCCCGCCAGTCGGGCGGCGACGTCGCCATCGCCTCGGCTTTGGGCCAGGGCACGACGGTCTCCGTCTATCTGCCGCGCTCGGCGGCCGCGGCCGAGCGGGCGGCGGGACGCGCGCCCGCCGCGGCGCGCCGCGCCGACCCCGCCGCCCCGAGCGGCCCGGTCGCCTCGATCCTGGTCGTCGAGGACGATCCCCGGGTCAGCCGCTCGACCGTCGCCGCGCTGGAGGAATTGGGCCACCGCCCGCACCCCTGCGCCAGCGGCAGGGAGGCGCTCGAATTCCTCGCCCGCGAGCCCGGCATCGATCTCGTCCTCACCGACGTGATGATGCCCGAAATGACCGGCACCGAGCTTGCCGCCGAGGTCAGGCGCCGCCGGCCCGGCCTCGCCATCCTGTTCGTCACCGGCTATGTCGGCGAAGCGGGCGACGCCGGCGACCTTTCCGGCCACGAATTGCTGCGCAAACCCTTCACCGTGAACGCGCTCGCCGCCGCGGTCGATGCCGCGCTCGCCGGGGCCGCGCCCGGCGCCCGCCTCAGCGGATCGCGCCCCGCCGCCACAGACGAGGCAGCAGAGTAAGCGCCCCCAGGATCGGCCAGCGCCGCTGCCAGGGCCGGACCTCGATCCGCGTCCCCGCATGCCGGTTGATCTTCCACGCGATATAATCGACCCCGCCCGCATAGGTCGTCGTCGCCTTGGCGAGGCGGATCAGGGAGAGTGCCTTCCCGCGCCGCCGGAACGCGCGCCAGGCCCGCGCCGAGCCGGCCGCGTCGCCCCCCGCCATCGCCGCCGCGCCGAACCGGCGGTAACGCTCGGGATCCGTGTCGACGATCGATTCGGATCGCCCCCGCCGCTCCGCCCTCAGCTCGCTCGCATAAGTGAGCTCGAACCCGCGCCGCCACACCGCGAGCGGATCGCCCGGATCCCGCGTCATCGGCAGCGCATAGCCGAGCAGGGTCGGCGCCGCCCGAGCCACCGCCGCAAGCGCCCGCTCCCGCGCCGCTTCATCGAGCGACCAGACCAGCCGCGAAGGCTGGGCGAACCGCGCCCAGACCGAAACGTCCCGCGCCTCGGCCCCGTTGAGCCGCGCGAAATCCTTTTCGCTCAGCACCGCATATTTGGCGGCGAGCGCCTCATGTTCGAACGGAAACACGTTGGGCGGCACCAGCCGGTTCGCGAGCGCGAACCACCCGCGCCCATAAGCGCTGCGATAATCCGAAACGATCAGGTAGAAATCGAGCATCAGCCCGTCGAGGCTACGCTCGCGCAGGCACGACCCGTAGAACAGAACGGCCCGCGCCGCGCCGGGGTAGAGCGCCGCGATCGCCTGGGCCATGGCGCAGATGCGCGCATCCACCGGCTCGGCCAGCTCGGCGGCGACGAGATCGAGGAGTGAGGGTTGGGCGGCCATGAATGGGGTTGTAGTCCGCCTGCGCTGCGAGCGGGAGGGCCCAAGCGCCCCTGAGCGGCCAGCCTGCCGACCCCCGCGCGCCAACGCCGATCTGTCGTCCCTAGCGCCGCCGGCCCTGGCCGCCGCCGCGGGGCGATCCCCCCTGGCCCGGGGGCGCTTGCGGAGCCGGCTCCTCGCCCCATTTGGCGCGGCGCGGCAATTCGGGCGAGACCGGGCAGCCGCGGCGCTCCGACGACTTCTCGTAGACCTTCTGCCGGAGGCGGTTGATGCCGCCGAGCGGACGGTGGTCGGCGAGCCCGTGCCAGGGCGTGTAGAAGAGCGTCTCGCAGAATTCCTGCCGTTCGGGCGAGCTCAGGTCCTGCTGCGAGATCGAAATCCGCGCGACGGTGACGAACGGATATTTCGCCTCGTCCCACAAGGTGCACACGTCCTCGATGTCGGTTTCGATGTTGAGGCTCTCCGCGGATCGGACCTGGATCTGGAAATCGAAGCAGATGTTGAGGCCCTCCGCCTCGGCCATGCGCTTGCGCATGGCATTGCGCAGATAATCGGGATCGTTGACCGCGTCGCCGAGGTCGCCCGCCATCGGATTGACGGGCGTGGCGGCGAATTTCATCACCCGCCCGTCGCCGAAGGCAAAGGGCGCCGCGCTGAAATAGCGATTGTCGAGCGGGCTCAGCGGCGCCGGCTGGAAGGGCGGCGGCGCGAAGCCCTTGATCCGCCCGATGATGGCCCGCGACGTCGCCGCGCGCTTGCGCACCGCTTCGTCCGGGCTCTGCAGCCGGGCGAAGAATTGCGCCGCGAGCGCGTCGTCCTTGGCGATGAGCGCGCTGATCACCTCATAATCCTCGACATTGGCGAAGGCGAAGACCGGCTGGTTGATCATCAGGAAGTCCTGGGTGCGCTCGCGGTCGCCGTTCACGAGCCGGGGGCCTTCGACGTCGTACAGCTTGATCGCCATGCCGCGGCTGCCGTGCGCCCGCACCTGCGCGCCGCCCGGTCCCGGCTCGAGCGGCGTATCGGGCGTCACCAGCGTCGATGCGTTCGAGAATCGGATCGCGGCGCGGAACCGCTGGCCGGGCTTCCTGAAGACTCCGACCTGATATTGCGGGTCGAGATTGTCGTAGACCATGAAGGCGGCCTCGACGCAGCCATGGTCCTTCGGGTGGACCCCGCGCAGGAAGCGCGGCGCGGAGCCGTAGCGCCGCTCGAGCTGCTGGACCGTCAGCGCCGCGACATTGTCGATCTGCGTGGGTTCATTCGCCGGAATCTTTTCCAGCCCGGCGCCCGGACCTGAAGTTGAAGCCATGCCTGAACCCTCCCAGATTGTTGTCGCCGTCCCGTGGGACGGCGATTACTAAGAAGATCCAAGTATTGCACGTCGCGCGCCCAAGAACAACCTTGCAAGCGGTCTTCGTCCAGGATCCGGGCGCACTGGCGTCCCGGGCGCGATTCAGGCGGCCAGCCGCAAAAACGGCACCGGCGCCGTCGGCCTCAGCACGATCGGCCTCTCGTCATTGGCCTCGAACGTCTCGCCGTCGAGGATCACGCTCGATCGCCCGCCTTCGATGCGGATCTCGTCGCCGCGCTCGAGGTGGACGCCGCGGATGCGGCCGCGGCCGAGCCGCCCGCGGAGCGCCGCGATGAACGCGACCACGATCGAGATCAGATTGCGCTCGATCACCAGGAGCTGCATCGCGCCCGCGCGCGGCGCCGCGCCGGCCATGCTGCCGTTGAGCAGCAGCCGCTCCAGCGTCGTCACCATGACGAAGGCGAACCGCCCCTGCATCTCGCCGCTCTTCGTCACGCTGACCTTGAGGTGCGCCCATTTCCCCGGCAGCAGCCGCGAGCGGCGGCCGACGATCACCGAGATGAGGCCGAGCAGGAAGGTCAGCCCGTGCGCCGCCCAATTGGGCAGGCCCAGCGGATAGATTTTGTGGCGGCAGTAGAGGATCGTGTCGGCGAGCCCGGCTCCGCCCAGGAACATGCCGAGCACCGCCCGCCTCTCCGCCCCGCCGGGCCCCGCTTTGCCCCCGGTGAGCGCGATCAGCTCGCGCGAGACGATGTGCGGCACCATGTCGGTCCTGACCAAGGCGAGCACGCGTTCCAGCGCCTCGATCGGGTCGCCGGCGGCGCCGAGGTCGTGCGCGATGAGGTTGGTCTTGCCGTTTGGCAGCACCGCGACCGGCGGCGGCGAATCCCCGAAATGGCCGCCATGGTGCAATTCGGTCAGCGCCGCCTGCACCGTCCCGTCGCCGCCGTTGATGACGAGCACCTGGGGCCTGACCCGCGCGATCGTCCTCAGCGCCTGGCCGATCTGGTCGGCGTGCTCCACCTCGTAGTGGAAGATGTCCTTGTTGGCCGCGCAGAAGGCGCGCACGCGCGGCAGCTCCGACCTGTTGCCGGTCGACCGCGGATTGGAGAGGAGCGCGACCGACGCCACGATCAGCCTTGCACGGGACGGATGGAGAGCCCGAAGCGGTAGTTGAGGACGACGCGGACGGGCGTCACGCCGCGGCCGGCGCTGATCGCGACGTTCTCGTAACGCGGCCGAAGGCTCGCCAGCGAGATGTCGGGGTTGCGCGAGAAGCCGCCGCCGTCGTTCCAGCCCGAGCGGCCGTTGCCGTCGAGGTCGTGGCGGACCGCGACCGCGTAGCGGCCGGGATTGGGGAGAGCGACGCAGATCCGCATCGGCCCGGCGCGGGTGACGGGGACGTCGATCTTCCTCAGCGTCTGGCCCCGAGCCAGAAACTGGCGCGGGTCTCCGCCGTAGAGCGCCACCCGGACGTTGCCGGTGCGCTGCTTGAAACCGTCGACGGTGACGAGGATGCCGGTCCCGCCGTTCCGGCAGGCGGCGGCGTCCGGGCCCAAAGCCTGGGCCGCGCCGGGCACGGCCGCGAGCGCGAGAGCGAGCGCCGCGCCTGGTGCCAGATATTTCAGCATGAAAGCTATACTCCGAATTTCAGGCCGGCCGCTTTCGGCCCGGCGGGTGGACAACGCCCCCATATCCGGCTGCCATCGTCCAGCCTTGCGGCCAAAATGTGGTCATGGAGCGTCGAAAGGTTGAAACCTCGGGAGGACAGTTACTCGCAACCGTCCCATTCCTCGCCTCCCGCCCCTCCCCATCCCCTCTCCCACTGGACTGCCTGGCCCGGATCAAAGTACCACTTTGATCCGATGACGCAGATCGATCGCTATCTCGCCCGCCTGATCCTGGTGCCGCTGCTCGGCACGCTGGCGCTCGCCGCCATGCTGCTCCTGCTCGATCGCATGCTGCGCCTGTTCGATTTCGTCGTGTCCGAAGGGGGGCCGGTCTACGTCGTGTGGCGGATGCTGGCCAATCTCATTCCCGAATATCTCGGGCTCGCAATCCCGGTCGGGCTGACCATGGGCGTGCTGATCGCCTTCCGGAAGCTGGCGCTCTCTTCCGAGCTCGATACGCTGCGCGCTTCGGGCCTGAGCTACGGGCGGCTGCTGCGCGTGCCCTATATGTACGCATTGGCGCTGCTCGCGCTCAATTTCGCCATCGTCGGCTATGTCCAGCCTTATGCCCAATATGAGTTTCAGAGCCTGCGCTTCGAGCTCCGCTCGGGCGCGCTCGGCGCTTCGATCAAGGTCGGGGAGTTCACCCGGCTCGGCCGCTCGGTGACCATGCGGATCGAGCGCAGCGAAAACCGGGGGACCGACCTCCACGGCGTTTTCCTGAGGCTGGTCCGCCGCGACGGCCGCAGCCTCGCGGTGACCGCGGACCGCGGCACCTTTTTGGCCACCGACGATCCCGACACCATCCTGCTGCGCCTTCGCAACGGCCGCATGGTCCACAACGCGCCGAGCTACGTTTCGCCGCGCGTCCTCTCCTTCGTCCAGCACGATCTGCCGATCGAGCTCCCCGCGATCGAATCGTTCCGCGGCCGCGGCAACCGCATGCGCGAGATGACCCTGCCCGAGCTCGCCGCTCTGGGCTGGAACGGGAATGCGCCGCGCCAGCGCCGGCTCTACGCCCAGTCGCAGCTCCATTTCCGGCTGGTGGAGGTCGCGATGATGCTGCTCGTGCCCTTGCTCGCCGTCGCGCTCGCGGTGCCGCCCAAGAGGAGCAGTTCCGGGCTCGGCATCTTCCTCGCCGTCGCCTTCGTCGTCACCTACCACAAGGTCAATCAGAACGCCGAATGGATGGGCGCCCTCGGCCGCGTCGATCCGTTCCTCGCTTTGTGGATGCCGTTCCTGCTGTTCGGCGGCCTCATCGTGTGGATGTACCATATTCTCGCCCACAAGCCCGGCGGCCAGCCGATCGGCGCGCTCGAGCGCGGCTTCGCATGGATCGGCGCGCGTGTGCGCCGCCTGCTCCGGCGGCGGCGGCGCGACCGCCACCTCCTCGCGGACGCCGGCGCATGATCAACCTGCAATTCTTCCCGTCGCGGCGGATCGCCTTCTACATGGTGAGGCTGTTCCTCACCCGCAGCCTCGCCGTGCTGGTCGCCCTGGTCGCTATCCTGATGATGCTCGATCTGCTCGGCAACAGCGGCGAGATCCTCGCCCATCCCGGCAATGGCGACGCCGAATTGTGGCGCTATGCGGGGCTGCGCATCCCCCAGCTCATCGCGCGCTTCCTGCCCTTTTCGGTGCTGCTGGGTTCGCTGATCGCCTTTGCCGGCCTCAATCAGCATAGCGAGATCATCTCGATGAAGGCGGCGGGAATTTCGGCGCACCAGATCATCGCGCCCCTGATCGTGGCCGCGGCCCTCATCGGCGCGGTCCATTTCGTCTTCGTCGAGCGGGTGGTGACCCGCGCCAACGCGGCGCTCGCCGCCTGGACCCAGGTCGAATATGCGCCGGTGCCGCCGGCCGCCAACATCCGCAACAATATCGCCATCGCCCAGGGCGACGATCTCGTCTTCGTCCGGCTGGTGACCGGCGAGGGCGACAATGTCCGACTCGCCGGGATCAACGTCTACGACCGGTCGGGCGGCACGCTTCAGCGCACGATCAGCGCGGCGCGCGGCCGCCCCGCGCCGGGCGGCGGCTGGCGGCTCGAGAACGCGACCCTGTTCGATCTCGCCACCGGCCGGCTCCAGCGCATGGCGGCGGTCGAGTTCGGCCGCGACATCGACCCGATCCAGTTCAGCCTCGCCAATGTCAGTCCCGACGAGCAGAATTTCCTCCAGCTCCGGCGCTCGATCGCCGAGCTCGAGGCCGCCGATAGGGCGACCGCCATGCTCGAGGCCAATTTGTGGCACAAGCTCGCCGGGCCCGCCTCGACCATCCTCATGCCCCTGCTTGCCGCCGTCGCCGCTTTCGGGATCGCCCGCTCCGGCCAGCTGATGGTCCGCGCCGTGATCGGCATGGCCCTGGGCTTCGCCTATTTCGTCGCCGACAATTTCGCGCTCGCCATGGGCAATCTCGGCGCCTACCCGCCTTTCCTCGCCGCCTGGGGGCCGTTCCTCCTCTTCTTCCTGGTCGGCGAGGCGGTGCTGATCCGCACCGAGGAGTGACCGGTCCGTCGGGCGGCGTGCCGGCGCAGCACGACATCCCACTCGCCGAGGCCATAGGCGTGTGGGCGAAGATCGCCGCCTTGAGCTTCGGCGGGCCCGCCGGCCAGATCGCGCTGATGCACCGCATCCTGGTCGAGGAGAAACGCTGGATTTCCGAGGCGCGCTTCCTGCACGCGCTCAATTATTGCATGCTCCTGCCCGGCCCTGAAGCGCAGCAGCTCGCCACCTATATCGGCTGGCTCCTCCACAAGACCAAAGGCGGGCTCATCGCCGGCGCCCTGTTCGTCCTGCCCGGCTTCGCCGCGATCATGGTTCTTTCGTGGCTCTATGCGTGGCTCGGCAATGTCGACGCCGTCGAGGCGCTCTTCTTCGGCCTCAAGGCGGCCGTGCTCGCGATCGTGCTCGACGCCGTCCGCCGCCTCGGCGCCCGGGCGCTCGGGAACAATGTCATGCGCGCGATCGCCGGGCTGGCGTTCGCGGCGATCTTCTTCTTCGCGGTGCCGTTCCCCGCGATCGTCCTTGCCGCGGCGCTGATCGGCTATTTCGGCGGCCGCGCGGGCTCCCCGGCCTTTGCTGGAGGCGGTCACGGGGCCGCGGCCGGCGCCGGGGCGGACGAAACATTGCTCGGCGATCGCGTCCCAGACCATGCCCGCCCGAATCTGCGCTGGTCGCTCGCCATCTCCGCGATCTTCCTCTTCCTCTGGCTCGCCCCGGTCGCCGCGCTCTTCGCCTTGCTGGGCCCGGACAATGTGTTCAGCGAGATCGCTTTCTTCTTCTCGAAGATGGCGGTGGTGACCTTCGGCGGCGCCTATGCGGTCCTCGCTTATGTCGCCCAGGAGGCGGTCGAGAATTACGGCTGGCTCCGGCCCGGCGAGATGCTCGACGGCCTCGGCATGGCCGAGACGACGCCGGGCCCGTTGATCATGGTCACGCAATTCGTGGGTTTCATGGGCGCGTTCCGCCAGGCGACCGGCATGCACCCGATGCTGGCCGGAACCCTGGGCGGCATCCTCACCACCTGGGTCACCTTCCTGCCCTGCTTCCTGTGGATCTTCCTCGGCGCCCCTTATGCCGAGCGGCTGCGCGGCAATCGCGCGCTCTCGGCCGCGCTCGCGGCGATCACCGCGGCCGTGGTCGGCGTGATCCTCAATCTTGCCATCTGGTTCGCCCTGCACAGCCTGTTCCGCGCGCTCAGCCGCTTCGAGGCGGGGCCGTTCGCTTTCGACCTCCCGATCCTCGCCAGCGCCAATTTGCCCGCTCTGGCGCTGACGGCCGCCGCCCTGATCGCCATCTTCCGCTTCAGGCTCGGGCCGCTCCCGGTCCTCGCCGGCTGCGCGGCGGCAGGCGTCGGCTATTGGCTGGTGCTGGGGGCGGGATCGCCCTGATCCGGGGCGAACAGGTACCGCCCCGCAAGCGCGCCCATCGCCGCCCCGCTTAGCTGCGCCGCGACGAAGGCCGGGACGTCGGCGGGCGCGATCCCGGCGAAGCTGTCGGAGAGGCTGCGCGCGATCGTGATCGCCGGGTTGGCGAAGCTGGTCGAGGAGGTGAACCAGTAAGCGGCGGTGATGTAGAGCGCCACGCTCGCCGGCACCAAGGCCGGGCGGTGGCGGACGGTCCCGATGATGGTGAGGATGAGCCCGAAGGTCGCGATCGCTTCCCCGGCCCATTGCCCGAGCCCTGTGCGCGCCTTCACCGACAGCTGCAGCATCGGCAGGTCGAACATCAGATGCGCCGCCCAGGCGCCCGCTATGCCGAAGCCCACCTGGATGAGGATGTAGGCGCCGGCGTCCGGCCAGCCCAGCTCCCGGCGCGCCGCGGCCACCAGGCTCACCGCCGGGTTCATATGCGCGCCCGAGATCGGCCCCAGCATGGTGATCAGGACGAAAAGCATCGCGCCGGTCGCGACCGTGTTGCCGAGCAGCGCCACCGCGTCGTTCCCGCCCGCCAAATTCTCGGCCATGATGCCCGAGCCGATGACGGTGGCGAACAGGAAGAAGGCGCCGAGCCCTTCCGCCGCCAGCCGGCGCGCCAGCGGCGGCCGGCCGGCCGGTGCCGGGCTCACGTCGCGGCTGGGGCGCAACACGGGGCTGGCACCACCTCCGGGGCAACCGCCGCCAGCGTGTCGAGGGCCGGGCTGTCGCCATAGACCGTCGCCTCGCCCTTGGTGTGGAACGCTTCCCAGATCACCCCGTCGGGATCGCTGACCCAGCTTTTCACCGATTTGGCGTAGCAGCAGGTGGTTTCGCCTTCCTCGAGCACCGGCCGGCCCGCGACCTTGAGCCGCCCGTAGACCTCGGCCAGCTCGGCGCCGTCCTCGGCCTGGATCCCGAGATGCTCGATGCCTTTCCTTGCATGCCTGCCGCTCGACACCGCGAAGTTCACGCGCGGATCGTCGAGCATCCACTTGGCATAATCCTCCTTCACCACGCTCGGCGCGGCGCCGAACAGGGTCGAATAGAAGCCGATCGACTGGTCGAGGTCGCTCACCCCGACATGGACGTGCAGGCGCTTCATGCGGATTTCCTTCTTGCTTGAGCGGGTGCTGGTTCGCAGGCCGCACCGGGAGCGCATCCCGCCCCCGCGCAGCAATTCTCCATGAGATAGCCGAGAAGCGCGTTCATCGCCCCATAATCGGCCGAATAGATAAGCGACCGGCTCCGCCGCTCCTGCCGGATCAGCCCGGCCCGGCTGAGCTGGGCGAGATGGAAGGACAAAGACGAATTGGGCACGCCCAGCGCCCCGGCGACCGCCCCGGCCGCCATACCCCCCTGGCCGGCCTGGACCAACAGCCGGAACAGAGCGAGCCGATGCTCCTGAGCGAGAGCGCCAAGCGCTGAAACGGCGTGGGCGGCGTCCATTCCGGGAGTCCTTATTTCGATAACTGTGGAATTATCGAACAGAAAGGCGGACGTCAACCCTTGTTGCTGTCCCTCGTCAGGCCGCCTTCTCCGCAATCGCGCGGGCGACCAGCTCGGGCTCGGCGCCGATGACCTTCAGATAGGCCCGCACCGCCGGCGGCGGCATATGCCGCCCGATCTCGTATTGGCGGATATTGGCAAGCGGGATCCCATAGGCCCGCGCGAACGCCTCCTGGCTGAGGCCCAGCCGGGCCCGAAGCATCCTGATCCGCCGCCCCATATGGCCGCGTTCTACGCCGGCCACGCTGACGTCCCGATCCTCGGGATCGTTGGGGTCAGCCGGAATCGCGATCATAGTCTCTTTGTTCACCGACATTGCTCCTTCGCACCGAAATCATGCGCACAGTTGAGCCGCGCCACACGAGGACAGCGGTCCACAGCTTGCCGTCCACCATGCCGACCGCCTTAAACCGTTCTTCTTCATCACCCAGGCGAAGCGTCGGGAGGATCGTCAGCCTCGGATCCTCGAACAGTCGAGCGCCGAACGCGAGCGGCACGCCATGCTTGGCGCGGTTCGCCTCGTCCTTCGCCCGATCGAAGTCGACGATCATGAGGTCAAATATGTGATTCACACAGGAGGCGCAAGCATCGTTGGCCATCCGGCCCTAAATCACTACCACTCCCACATTCATGCAGGACGCCCCGCCCGCTCCTCCGTCGCAACCCGCCGTCACCCGCGGCGAGGTCGCGCGCGGCGCCGGGCTCGCCGGCCTTTCCCGCGCCGGCGCCCTGATCGAAGCGCTGGCGCAGCCGCTCTACACCTGGCTGTTCGGGATTGCGACCTATGGGATTTACGTCGTGCTGTGGGGCGCGGTGAGCCTGATCACCAACATCGTCGATCTCTCCATGACCAGCGCTCTGCAGCGCGTCGTTCCGACCCAGGATCGCGAGGAGCTCGCCCATGGCGCGGTCAAGCTCGCTTTGATCGTCTCGGTCGCGCCCGCCGCTTTGATCGCGCTCCTCGTCTCCTGGAATGCCGCTTCGGTCGCCGCCATCTTCTCCGCGGCGCCCGAGGACGCCGCCCAGCTTCCCCGCGCCATCGCCCTCTTCGCCTGGGCGCTGCCCCTATGGACCTTCGTCGAGGTCGCCACGTCCGCGGCCCGCGCGCGGCGCGCCTTCGGGCCCGAGATTCGCCTGCGCATCTTCTGGGAGCAGATCGCGCGCATCGGCTTCGCCATCGGCTTCTTCCTGCTCGGTTTCCACAGCATCGGCCTCATGCTCGCCCATCTCGCCTCGCTGGCGCTGACCGCCTTGCTCTGCATCCCCCTGCTCGCCCGCTATTATAGGCTGAGCCTGCTCGTCCGGGCGCCCGTCCCCGGCGCCCTCGCCCGCAACCTCCTGGCATCGGGCGCGGGCCTCCTTCCCGCCAACCTCGCCCGCCGCCTGCTCATCGATGCGCCGCCGGTGGTCCTCAACCTCACCATCCCCGGCGCGGCCGGCGCCGCCGCGGCGGGCCTGTTCGAGATCGCGCGCAAGCTCTCGACGGTCCCCAATATCGTGCGCCAGGCCTTCCAGTACGTGCTCGGGCCTCTCTCCTCCGCCCAGGCGCACGCCGATCGCGGACAGGTCGCGCCGCTCTACCGGTTCGCCAGCCGCGTCTCGACCGCCCTGGTCGTGCCTTTGTGCGGCTTGCTCGTCTTTGCCGGCGTCGACATCCTCTCCGTCTATCGCGCCGAGGCGTTGGCCGCCTTGCCGCTGCTCTGGGTCCTGGTCGCCGCGCGCGGTATCGAGGCGATCGTGGGGCCCGCCTCGACCATCGTCGAGATGATCGGCCACCGCGCTTTGCCCCTGCTCAACAGCGCCATCGCCATCGCGCTGTGGGTCGCGCTCATGGTCTGGCTGATCCCTGATTACGGCCCGCTCGGCATGGCCATCGCCGTCGCCGTCGCCGTGGTCGCTTCGACCTGGGCCGCGACCGTCGAGCTGCAACTCGCTGACAATCTCTCACCATTCGATCGCAAGCTCTTCCAGGGCCTCGCGATCGCCCTGATCGGCCTCGCCGTCATGGCCGGCGCCGAATGGCTGCTCGACGGCCCAGCGCGCTTCGCCACCGTATTCCTTCTCTGGGCGATCACCTCCTGGCTCGCCTTGCGCCACGGCCTCACCCGCGAGGACCGCGAGGCATTGGGCGGCCTGTCGCGCCGCCTGCGGCTGGTCTAGGAAGCGGGAGATGGAATCGAACCCGGTCCTCGCTTACGGACGCTGGCTCGCCGAGACTCCGGCCGACTGGCCCGAGCCCGCCTGGGACGCCGCCCACCGCGCCTTCATCGACATTATCGCCGTCTCAATCCCCGGCGCGGCCGAGCCGGTCGCGCGGCTGGTCTTCGACGCCGTGAAGGCCTGGGGCGACGGCCCCGCCACCGCGATCGGCCAGGGCGCCCGCCTCGCCGCGCCCTGGGCGGCCCTGGTCAACGGCACGGCCGCCCACGCGCTCGATTTCGACGACAATTTCGATCCCGCCAAGGCGCACGCCACCGCCGTCCTCGCTCCCGCCATCCTCGCTCTGGCAGAGCAGGAGGGCGCCTCGGGCCGCGCCTGTCTCGACGCCTATATCGCGGGCCTCCAGATATTGGGCCGGGTCGGCCAGGGCGTGAACCCCGTCCACCGCAACCGCGGCTGGCATGCCACCGCCACCGTCGGCGCCATCGGCGCCGCGGCCGCCTGCGCCCGGCTCCTCAAGCTCGACGCCAGGCGGGCCGCTTATGCCGTCTCGATCGCGACCAGCATGGCGGGCGGGTTCATGAGCCAGTTCGGCACCATGACCAAGCCCGTACACGCCGGCCTCGCCGCCAAATCGGGGATCCTCGCCGCGAGCCTCGCCCGCGCCGGCATCGACGCCGGGCTCGACACGCTCGACGGCCCCACGGGGATGAACCGCTTGATGGTCGGCCCGGATTACGAGCAGCTCCGCGACACCCTCACCCATATCGAGCACGGCCAGAACCTGCGCTTCGAGACGGCAAAAGTCGGCGAGCCGCTGCTCATCCTGTCGAGCGGCCTCAAGCAGAAGCGCTTCCCCAATTGCGGCAGCGCCCACCGCGCCATGGACGGCCTCCTCGCTCTCATGGAGCAGCACGGCTTCACCGCCGATGAGGTCGCGGCGGTCCACGTCCGCGCGCCCGTCACCCACCTCGCCAACCTCATGTACGTCGCGCCCCAAGATGCCTTGCAGGCCAAATTCAGCCTCGAATATGCGCTGGCCTCGATCCTCGTCACCGGCAATTGCACCCTCGCCGACTTCACTGACGAAGCGGCGCTGCGCCCGGCGCTGCAGGCCCTCTACCCGCGCATCCACCGCCACGCGGTCGACAAGGCCGAGGGCGAGTTCCCGACCGAAGTCGAAATCCTGCTGGCGGACGGGCGCCGCCTCGAGGCGGCAATGGCCTGGCCCGCCGGCAGCCTCGCTTTGCCCTTCACCCCCGCCCAGCTCTGGGCCAAATATGACGGCTGCGCGGCCGTCCTCCCGGCCGGCGCGGCGCAAGCCGTCCGCGCCGCGCTCGAGGCGCTCCCCGATCTTGCGGCCATTGCCCCGCTCATGGACCCGCTCTACCAGCGCTTGGCATGACCGGCCCCCGCTATACGGCGCTCGTCCTCGCGGCGAGCCGCGGCAATCTCGATCCGCTGGCCCAGGCCGGCGGCGTCTCCCACAAATGCTTCATCGACATCGCCGGCCAGCCGATGCTCCGCCGAGTCGTCCGGGCGGTGCTCGAAAGCCCCCGCGTCAAGCGCACCATCGTCGCCATCGAGCCCGACAGCATGGACGAGGCCAAGGCGATCCTCGCCCCCCTCCCCGGCGCCGACGGCATCGACTATGCGGCGAGCCGCGAGACGATCGGCGCCAGCGTCGCCGCGGTCGCGGCGACGGACATGCTGCCCCTCATCATCACCACCGGCGACAACGCCCTCCACACGGCCGAGATGGTGACCTTCTTCTGCGACGCCCTCGACAATGTCGCCGAGGACGGGGCCATCGGCCTCACGCCGGCCTCCTTCGTCCTCGACAAATATCCGGAAGGCAACCGCGCCTTCCACCGCTTCCGCGACGGCGCCTTTTCCTCGTGCAACCTCTACGCCTTGCTCACCCCGGCCAGCCTCGACGCCGCCCGGATATTCAATTCGGGCGGCCAGTTCGGCAAGAAGCCCAGGCGGCTGATCGGCGCGTTCGGATTGTGGGCGTTCCTGCTCTACAAATCGCGCCTGTTCACCTTGCGCACCATCGTCCGCGCCCTTTCGCGCACCATAGGCGTCCGCACCGCGCCCGTCCTCATGCCCTTCGCCGAAGGGCCGATCGACGTCGACCGCCAGGTCGACTGGGACCTCGCCAACCGCATCGTCCGCGAGCGCGAAACATAGGGACGCCCAAAAACCGCCGCATTGCATATCCATAGCCCCGCCCCACATGGGATGCGCAAAGCCGCTCCCCTTCCCGCGCGCACCGCGCTACAAGGACATTACGGAACCAAGACGTGAAGACCGCCCAAGCCTTTCGCCCGTCTTTCTGGAGACGCGAGCACCATCTCGACCGCATGTCCCTGCGCGAGCTCGTGGTCGCGTATTTTCAGTATCCGGCGATCATCGCCTATCTGACGCTGGCGCTCGCAGCGGTCGCGGCCTTCGCCTGGCGCCCGGCCCCCCTCGCGCCGACGCTGATCGCGGTCGCCGCCGCGAGCCTCGTCTACCCGCTCTTCTGGTACCTCATCCACCGCTACGTCCTCCACAGCCGCTGGATGTGGAAGCACAGGCCGCTCGCCTCCACCTGGAAGCGGATCCATTACGACCACCACCAGGACCCGAACCACCTCGAAGTCCTGTTCGGAGCGCTCCACACCACGCTCCCGACGATCGCGCTCGGCGTCTTCCCCATGGGCTACGCGATCGGCGCCGCCTGGAGCGGGACATGGAGCCCGGGCGCGGAGGGCGCGGGAATGGGCGCCGCCATGGCCGCGCTCGCCGCCGGCCTGCTCACGACCTGCGTCTACGAATATGTCCACTGCATCCAGCACCTCGCCTACAAGCCCAGGAACCGCCTGCTCGCGGACATGAAGCGCCGCCACATGGCCCACCATTTCCACGACGAGAACGGCAATTACGGCATCACCACCTTCTTCTGGGACAAGGTCTTCCGCACCTATTACGACCGCGCCGAGCGCCCGGAGAAAAGCCCGACGGTGTTCAACCTTGGGTATACGGAGGAGGTGGCGGCGGAGTTTCCGTGGGTGGCGGAGCTGTCGGGCGGGGTGGCGACGGGGCATCCGCGGCAGCGGGAGAAATCGGCCTGAAGTGGTACTTTAAGCCGGATAGCGTGGGCCATGCACACTAGACCATGTCCGTTCTGCAGTTCTGAGGAACTGGCCATTGAAGGCGGCCCTGAGGGTTGGGCCGTCGAATGCGGAGAGTGTTTCGCGCGGGGCCCAACAGGGCCAACCGAAGACATCGCCTACGAACTGTGGGATCGCCAATCCAAGCCGCACTAGGCGCGGGCCCACTCACCGATTCCGGGTATTATAGTCCGCAAAGTTGCGCTAAGCATGGGGCGCCATGCGAGCCTCCCCGCAACTGCTGATCCTCGAAACCGCGGTCGGCCTGTTCGAGGAACGGCTCGAAGCGGGCCCGATAACCTCACGCCCCGACTTGCTCCTGCTCGGCCGGCAACTTCACCGGCTCAACGGGCTCTACATCCGCCTGGTCGAGACGACGACGGGAATGGGCGTCGCCCCTAGCGATCACGCCGTGAACTGAGCGACACCAGTTCAACTCGACAGCTGGGTCTCATTTCGGGAAACATATACCGTGGAATTATTGTCCGCATGAGTGTTGACCTGCCGGTATGGACGAGGGGCGGCAGGATCGGATCAAGCGGCAGTTCGGCGCGCGCGTACGCCAGCTCCGCAAGGCGAAAAAGCTCTCACAAGAAGCGCTCGCCCTCGAGAGCGGCTTGGACCGATCCTATGTCGGAAAGATCGAGCGCGGTGAGAGCAACGTGGCGTTGGTCAACATCCACCGGATCGCGGATGCGCTGAAGTTGGATGCCGCGGAGCTGTTTGGGGAGTAATTGGCGAGGCGGCTACGGGGCATCCGCGGCAGCGGGAGCGGGACTGAACTAGGTTGTCGGGTCTCGTTCCCTGACAGCCGCGATGAAGTCTCGCATCGACCACAGCCATCCGCGCTGCGAAGCAAGGTAGCTCTCTTGTATTGGATACGGGATTACGAGTTGCACCCTCTCGGAACGCATCTGATCCGTCTGTGCTGTTGAGATAGCCGGCTCCAACGTAACTAGGTGTTTCGGCCAAATTCGCTGGGCCTCCGGCAGCACCTGACGCCAACGGTCCTTACAGGTGGATTTTGCCGCCAGCATGGTCAGTCGGTCTGCCGGGAAACGAGGATCATGGTACTCTGTATGGCCGGGAAACAGGAAGTCAGCGGTGTTTCCTTGTTCCGTTCCTCCTTGAGATTCGAACTTGAGGTCGGTGGCACGGAACACAGCCTCCAAGTGGTTTTCAAACGCCCTACCCATGCGCGATTTCCGGCGATTCTGGACCTGTAGCGAGAAGTGCAGGAACCCATCGACGTCCAAGTCCTCGCCCGCACCGAAACCTTCCCCCAATCGCGCCATCACCGCGCGGCGTTCCAAGCGCCTGAACAATGCCTCCTCGTGGTTGAGCCAAGCCACCAGCGCAGCGTCCGGGTCGTCGCGGGCATCCACTGCGGGCAGCGTCAATCTAGCGAGATCGGAAAAAACCTGTGTGCTCGGGAAAGTCGTACCGAATGGCTCGATAATTGTGTCCAGGCTGTTCGCATTCGGATCTTCAAATTCGATCCCAATCTCGTCCAGGAGCAATCGGGCTGTAAAGTCGAGCTCCCCATCCTCATCGCCGACGAATTCCTGCGTCGCGAACTTTAGCTCCGGCTGGCTGGGGAAGCCAAAGAGCCAAAGGAGCTGATTCTGGAGGGTCCCGCCGTGCGGCGTAACGATGAACAGCAGTGTATTGCCCGGGCGTTTCGCAACGAACAGGGTGTCTCCCGCGCTCATCATCTCGGTCACGGCGTTTGAGGGGTAATAGAGCCTCCAGTCCGGCCTGCGGGGCTTGTTCTCTCGCGGGTCGTAGTGTGTTGCGAAGCCATCTTCGGACACACTTTCTTGCTCTCCGCCCAGCCAGAGATAGGTCACGTCGAACCGTCGCCGCTCGTTGCCCAGGAACCGGCGCATCTCGACCGTTGTACCGACCTCGTGCTGATTGGACTTCTTTGGCGTCGCATCCACGACCCTGAGGGTCTTTACCGCTACTCCCTCGAAATACTCAGATAGATGTCCTCGTTTCACAACCGTGTATCTCCAGCCTCTCGGTCGATGATAACAGCCATTCGGCGCAGGAACGGAGTACGACCTGTGCATCCAGCCGTCCACGGCCTTTCAAGGCGCATTCCCACACCTCTCCCACCCGCCACCCGGCGGCGCGCAGCCTTTGAATGGAGGCCACATCCCGCTCCCGGTTTTGCTGGATCTTCGTTCGCCAGAATTCTTCGCGGCTCTTAGGCCATTTGAACAGGTGGCAGTCATGGCCGTGCCAGAAGCACCCTTGAGCGAACAGAACCGCCTTGTGCTTCGGAAATACCATGTCCGGCTTCCCAGGCAGGTTGGCGCGATGGAGCTGGAAACGAAATCCAATGCGATGCAATCCGAGCCGAAGCATGATCTCGGGTTTGGTGTCCTTCCCGCGGATTCCGGCCATCATCCGGCTGCGCACCGCAGACGAGACAACGTCAGCCACTGGCGAACATCACCTCTCGCGGCTCCTCTCGGGGTGCGACTTGTGCTGTGACCGCTGCACGAATGTGCGGCGCCATTAGATTGGCCACGGCCCGAACAACAGGAACAACGACCGCATTCCCGAACTGGCGGTAGGCTTGAGTGTCGGAGACCTGGTCTATCCGGAAGCTATCGCCCTGCGGCTCGTCAAAGCCCATCAGGCGGGAGCATTCACGGGGTGTGAGCCGGCGCGGGGGACGGCCCTTCTGCTCTACCAAGACCTCTGACCCGTCCTTGTAGTAGCGGGCCGAAAGCGTCCGCGTGACATCGCGTGGCCCGAACACGGAATAGCCGAAACCGTTGCCCGCCTTCTGATGCTTTGCCTTGTAGTCCTGGAGGTATGTCCAGAGATGCTGGGTAAGCGTATATTTCGCGGGGGGCGCCGGTTCCAGAATATCCCCGAGCACCGGCAAGCGCCCGTCCGGCACCTCAAGCTGATCGAAATCGAATGCGGTTTTCTCGCGAAAGCCGACAATGAAGATGCGTTCGCGGCGCTGGGGCACCCAAGGGCGCGAACTGATCAAACGATACTGCACATGGTAGCCCAGTTCCGTTTCCAACGCGTGCATGATCGTGGCGAACGTTCTGCCCCCGTCGTGGCTCTCCAGGTTCTTCACATTTTCCAGGACGAAGGCTGCGGGTCGGTGATGGTCGAGAATCTTGGCGAGGTCGTAGAAGAGCGTGCCTTGGGTATCGCAGAGGAAGCCATGTGGCCGCCCCAACGCATTCTTTTTTGAGACGCCTGCGATCGAAAAAGGCTGGCAAGGGAACCCGGCAAGGAGGACGTTGTGCACTGGAATGCGTTGAGGCTCCTTCGCATAGGGGCGGATGTCGCCAACCAGTTCATGTGCGAAAGGATCATCGTGGAAGTTGGCTGAGTAAGTTTCACGCGAATAGCGGTCCCACTCGGACGTAAAGATGCACTTTCCTCCGACCCCGGGCTCCTGGAACGGTATACGAAGCCCCCCGATGCCGGCGAACAAGTCGATAAAGGAGAATTCCGGTTCACTGCTCGCCTTGGTCTGCGAAAATGTGGCCTGTAAGGTGGGGGACACTGATGCTGCCCTTCGCATGGCCTCAAGGACCAGCGCCGACGGATCGCATCCGGCCGCGCCTATGTCCTCATATCGCCTGATCTGGCGATCGGAGAGGGACATGATGGCCGCCGCTTCCTCTAACGAGAGCTCCGCCTTCTGCCGCAATCTCTGGAATTCCAGCCTAGCCTGGATGTTCATGCGGCGACTCCCTGGGTCTGTTTCTGACATTATGTCATAACGATTCCCAGGGCTGGAACAAGAGGGAAACAGACATGGTTTGTGAGGAGTGGGTAGAGCCAAGGTTCCGCGGCTTGCAACTTAGGATTGCCTAATGGCTGGGTGACCCGCCCTTAGGGTCTCGAACTTCCGGCCCTTCGATCGCTGACCGATTGGAGCCGGCGCTCCGTCGCCACCTGCCGCCCCTTCAAGAGTTCGACCTCGCGTTGAAGGGTCTCAATTTGCGTTTCGCGAGACACCCACTCCGTCGTGATCCCATAACCGACAGGCACGAAGATCGCCAGAAGCCCAATTATGGCCGCGACCACCGCAAACGCGATGCCCCACGTAGTCAATCTGGTTAACCATCTCGGTAATGTTAAAATCTGATCTACAACCTCGGCACCCAGCGCCTTAATATTCAAAAATGTATTTGCTGTCCTAGCTGATTTATCCGCTATCTGTGTTACATAAGTCTTCATGTCTCTTCGTTTGGTCGTGGCTGACGTAGGATTATGAGCGTGAAATATTACTCTCAGGAATTGCTCGCTCTTTCTTACTGTGAAGGTCTTCTCGCTAAAGTTTACGAGAGCCGTTGCTAAGGGGCCGTGCCAGCCCGGGTCGATTACTCCTACGTTGAGAGCCAGGATGCCGTTATGCGTCCATGTCGTGCGGAGTGTTGCGAGCCCGGTTACGTCGGGTGGCAGTTTGAACTCCTCGCTCGACACCACCCAAACCATGCCGCGGGGCGGAAGGACATACTCCGTGCACGTTATGGCCTCACCCTCTAGAAGGATCTCTCCTACGGTTGCGTTGTAGGTGGTATGCTGCTGAGCCGCAGGGCTGCCGTTGACCACGATGGCCCGCTGTCCAATTTGCTGAGAAGTAAGGATCACTGGATTGCTCCCGATAGGCGACGAAGCGGACGTACCCCGCTTTGACAGAAAAACAGATGCTGATCGACATTTCATGCGCTTGGCAATGATCTTGCGAGCGGAATCTGACGATCCGAAGGCTCAGTTTGTCGCCTTGTCTGGCGTTGGTGCCCTGATCGTCGGTCGCAACGGAATATTGGCTCAGTCTGCGAACGTCCTCCCTCCTTCACTGAAAGCTCATCATCTGACGCTCGGTCATAGTATTTCAGAAGAGGAGCGATACTTTTTTTTAGAGCACGCAGAGCGCGCCGTTATCTTTAAGGGGCTCATGGCAGGAAAAGACTTGGCTGGCTCAACGCTTTACTGCACTCGCCACCCGTGTAGCGATTGCGCCCGTGCAATAGTTTGGGCGGGGATCAGACGAGGGGTTTTCGCGAGCGGATACGGGGCCGAGGGACGATGGCTTCAATCACAAAGGGCCGCTCGGCACATCCTTAGGAATGCGGGAGTGGTAGTTAGAATCCTCGGCGCACCGACGCCACCATAGGATCCGTAAACCGCAATTCGGCCGGCGGTTTCCGGCCGATTCGGGGAAGCCGGGCAACCAGTGCCCCGCAATGCTTCGCCTGCCGCGACTCTCCGCTCATCCTGAGCATGTCGAAGGACCAAAGAGCACCCCAAAACGCCAAGCACGCCAACATCCGCCCCCTTTCGCCCCCAGAGAGCAAACCAACCTCCAGGAAACATCCCCCCTCAGGCCCGCCCCAAACCAACCACGCGCCGCGCCACTTTCGCCAACATTCGCGACAAGCTACAATCCGCCATGCCCGACTCCCCCATTTCCGTCCGCCCCGTCCAGTCCAAGGCCGATCGCAAGGCCTTCGTCGAGCTCGCCTATCGGCTCAACCTTTCCGATCCCAATTGGGTGCCGCCCTTGAAGGACGAGGTCAGGGGGCTGATCACGCCGGGCAAGAACCCCTGGTTCGAGCATGCCGAGGCGGCCTTCTTCCTCGCCTTCCGCCCCGGCGACCCCGGCCGGCCCGTCGGGCGCATCTCCGCGCAGGTCGACCGGCTCGTGCTCGAGCATATGGGGGCGGGGCTCGGCCAGTGGGGGATGTTCGAGGCCGAGGATGCGGAGGTCGCCGCCGCCCTGCTCGCCGCCGCGGAGGGCTGGCTTCGCGGGCGCGGCATGACCCGCTCGATGGGGCCCTTCTCGCTCGGCATCTGGGACGAGCCGGGGCTGCTCGTCATGGGGCACGATCATCCGCCGATGGTGATGATGGGGCACAACAATGAAGCTTATGCCGGCTGGGTCGAGGCCGCGGGCTATTCCGGCGTCAAGGACCTTTACACCTACGACGTCCCCTCCGACCGGGGGTTCCCGCCGCTCGTCCAGCGGATCATCGCATCGGGCGAGCGGAACCCGCGCATCCGCATCCGCAAGGTCGACAAGAGCCGGTTCGACGAAGAGGCGGCCTTGCTCATGACGATCCTCAACGAGGCCTGGGCGGACAATTGGGGCTTCATCCCCTTGACCGACGCCGAGATCGCCTATGCGGGCAAGAAAATGAAGCCGATCGTGCTCGAGGATCTGATCCTGGTCGCAGAATATGACGGCGAGCCCGTCGCGTTCATGATGTCGCTGCCCGACGTCAACGAATTCATCATGGATCTGAAGGGCGAGCTCTTCCCGTTCGGCTGGATCAAGCTGCTGTGGCGGCTGAAGCGGATGCGGCCCAAGGGCGGGCGGGTGCCCCTGATGGGGGTGCTCTCAAAGCTCCACGCGACCCGAATGGCGAGCCAGCTCGCCTTCATGATGATCGAATATATCCGCCGCGCCGGATACGGCCATTACGGCATCACCCGCGCCGAGGTCGGCTGGATCCTCGACGACAACGCGCCGATGCTCTCGATCGCCCACGCGATCGAAAGCCGCCGCAACCGCACCTACCGGATCTACGAAAAGCCGCTGTAAAGGCCCTGCCTTTTCCGAGGCTTCCGCTCGGCCCGCGCGCGGGTTATGCTCGCCGGCGTGGGGAATGGGGAAAAGGGGCACAGGATGAGGGCGATGGCGACCCTGCTGGCCGCGGCCGCGGCCTTGCTGGCGCTCGGCGGCTGCGAGCGGCTCGGCATCGGCGGCGGCGGCAATGCAAGCGCCAATGACTCGGCGAGTGCGGGCAACGCCTCGGGCGGCGGCAAGGACCCGGCCGGCGAGGCGCAGGCGAACGCCGCGGCGGCCGGCGGCGACGTCGTTGGCGATGGCCGCAAGGATCTTGCCGCGGGCGCCATCCCCGCCTCGTCGGGCGGCGCGACGCTCGACCGCGCTTTCGTCGCCGGCCGCTGGACCGACACTGACGATTGCGGCTCCGCGGTCGAATTCAGCCCCGACGGCCGCTTCATCGCCAATGACGGCAACGAGGCGCTTTGGAACCTGGTGGGCGACCGGCTGATCGTGACCGGCTCCCGGACGCTCACAATGCAGGTCGCACGGATCGACCAGAACACGATGGCGGTGGTCAATCCGGACGGTACGCTCGGCGGCCGTTCGACCCGCTGCTGAGCCTGAGGGAGGGGGAAAGATGATTGCAAGCCGACGCCACAGGCCCGCAACCGCCGCCTTCGGCGCCCTCGTCGCGCTCGCGGCCGGCGCGGCACCCGCTTCGGCGCAGTGGAGCGACAGCGCCACCCTCGATGGGGCCACCGCCGCCACCGCCGCCCCAGCCCCGGTCGAGCGCGACTATATCGTCGGCGCCTGGACCGACAGCGACGATTGCGCGGCCGCGGTGGCGTTCGCCGGGGACGGGACCTTCGCCACGGCCGATGGCGGCGCGGGCCTGTGGGGCCTCGACGGCACCGAGCTCGTCCTCGCCGGCGCCGGCGGCGTCAGGACGCTCAGGATCACCCCGGTCGACCAGGACACGATGGAGATGGTCAACGAAGACGGATCGCGCGGCACCTCAACTCGCTGCGAGCCCGACGGCGGCGGCAACGCCAATTTCGTCGCGCGGGACATTGCGTGAATGGGGACAGTTCCCTTTATCGCGCGCGCATCCGATGGTCGAACGCCGGCCGGGCCGATGACAAGCAACCGTCTCGCTTAAGCCTGCCGGGCCGGCGCGCACGCCTGGCCGCGCGCGCCCCGGCCCGGGGGCCCGGTCGCCGATCGACGAGAGGGAATCGACCCCGAGCAGCCCGTTGAAGATTGAAAACACCGGCCTGTGATTGATACTGCACTGACATTGTGAAACGAAGATTCCGTAAAGTAATCACGGACATAATCCTTAACTACCCCCACATTATTACTTCTGGCTCCTCCTGTCTCCAGGAAATCGCGCCATTTGCGATCAAAGTCGTGGATAACGTCATGACCGGGCCGGGAGGAGCGTTGCGGGCGACGGACGGCGCGATCGCGCATTCTCGACGGAGGCCGGCTCTGTTATGGTCGCCGCGGCGCGCGCGACACGGTGAATCTTGCTGCCGTAGCACGGGTCCGGCCACCAGGCCGACCGAACGCATTGTGGGGAACGCAAGTCCCACCGCGCGCCACCAAAGCGGGGGCAGTCGCGCGCGACTGCCCCGTTTTGTATGCCGACCGGAGCAAGGCGGCGGCAAGTACGCGACGTCCAATACAGTAATCGCCGCAAGTTGACTCGTTCCGTCTTTCATGTTCGATTGCCCGTTCCCGGCGCCCTGTTCGGGCGTGGCGGGCGAAAAGGGAGACCGACAGTGAAGGGGTTCTTCCGCGCCGGCATGGCTGGTCTGTGCCTGGCGGGGGTCGCAATTGCGGCGTGGGCGAGCGAAACGATCACCTACACCTACGATTCGCGTGGCCGGCTGGTGAAGGTCAAGCGCGAGGGAAGCGTCAACAACAACGTCTCGGCCAATTACAGCTACGACAAGGCCGACAACCGCACCAACGTCAACGTCACCTCGCCCAATCCGCCGCCCTAGCCGCGCCCGGCCCGCTCGATTGCCGCGGATCGAGGAATGGCGAACGCGGCGGCAGAAATGCAAGGAGGTAAACAGGGCGAATCATGAAGCCCACCGGACTTCGAGCGTTGGCGTCCATTTGCGCGTTTCTCTCGGCCTTTCTTTTTTCCGCGCCGGCGGCGACGCAGACCGTGAACCCCCGTTTCAGCCAGGCCGATGGGAACGGCGTCGACCTCGTCACCGGCCAGTTCAACTTTTCGGTCATCGAAGGGTCGATCGGATCGGGCCCGGGCGCGCTCACGCTCAGCCGGATCGTTTCGGGCTCCAACGCCAGCCACGACTGGTCCGGCCTGCTCTACCGAAGGACTTCGGGCGGCACCGCGCTCATATATGTCGAGTTCGGCCCGATCGCCGAGACGTTCACCATCTCCGGATCGACCTACAGCTCGACGATGGCCAATGGCGGCACTCTGGTCAGCCTGGGCAGCGGCCAGTTTCGCTACACCGCGGCCAACGGCACCCAGATCGTCTACGAGACCGACCACCAGGAGCCCTTCGACGTCACCAATTACCTCATGGATGCCGCGCAGTGCCAGCAGGCCGACGCAGGCACGTGCGCCATCCCGCTCACGGTCACGCAACCGAGCGGCATGATCTACGCGCTTAACTGGGACATCGTCGCCCATTGCGACGGCTACGACCAGGAATTGAACTGCATCAATCCGAAAGCCTTCTTCCGCTTCGACGGCGTGAGCTCGAGCGGCAATTACAGCTTCAGCCTCGGCTATCAGACCGACGATCCGGGCGGCTATTCGGTGCCGGTGCCCGACTGGTACAAGCGGACCGGCGCCAGCTTCACCAACCTCGCCTCGGCGCCCTCGCCACTGCCGACGAGCAGCTACGCCTATCCCTCGGCGGGCGTGTTCGAGGTGACCGACACCGGCGCGCGCACCTGGCGGTTCACCTCGAGCGGCGGCAATTTCTCGATCCGCCGGCCGGGATCCGGATCGGACGACATCACCGTCACTTATTCCGGCGGATATGTCAGCCAGGTGGTGCGCGACGGCGTCACCACCACTTATTCGCGCTCGACGAGCGGCAGCACGCTGACGACGACCGTCACCGCCGGCGGCAACGCCACTTCGGTCGCCGCCAGCCTCACCACGGGCAGGATCACCTCGGTCACCGATCCGCTCAGCCGCACGACCAGCTATCAATATGACGGCAACGGGCGGCTCACCCGGGTGACGCATCCGGAAGGGAATTACGCCGAATATACCTATGACGCGCGCGGCAACGTCACCCAGACCCAGTTCGTGCCGAAGAGCGGATCGGGCGATTCGACGATCACGGCCACGGCGAGCTACGATTCGAGCTGCAGCAACGCGATCACCTGCAACCGGCCGAACTCGATCACCGACGCGCGCGGCAACACCACCAGCTACACCTGGTCATCCACCCATGGCGGGCTGCTCACCGCCACCTCGCCGGCGATCGGCGGGGTGAGCCCGCAGAACCGCGTCACCTACAGCCAGGTCACCGCGGTCACCGGTCAGCCGGTCTATCTGCCGACCAACGTCTCGGCGTGCCAGACAACGAGCTCGTGCGACGGCCAGGCCGATGAGGCCGAGACCAACATCAGCTACAGCACATCGAACCTGCTGACGACCAGCGTGGCGCGCGGCAGCGGCGACGGCACCACCACGCCAACGGCGACGACGGCCGCGACCTATGACAGCATAGGCAATCTCCTCACCGCCGATGGCCCGCTTTCCGGCACCGCCGACACCATCCGCTACCGCTACAATGCCTCCCGCCAAATGGTCGGCGCGATCGGCCCCGATCCGGACGGGGGCGGCAGCCTCAAGCACCGCGCCCGACGCATCACCTATGACGGCGGCGGACGGCCGACCGACGTCGAGATCGGCATTGTCGACAGCCAGTCCGACGGCGACTGGGCGTCGATGACCGTTCTGCAGGAGGTCGAACAGGATTACGACGGCAACCACCGCCCGACCGTACAGCGGCTCGAATCCGGCGGGACGGCCTATGCGCTGACCCAGGCCAGCTATGACAGCCTCGGGCGCGTCGAATGCGTAACCCAGCGCATGAATCCGAGCGAATATGGCTCGCTCGCCGGCGCCTGCTCGCTCGATACCCAGGGTTCCCACGGCCCCGACCGGATCACGCGCAGCACTTATGACGCGGCCGGGCAGGTGACCAAGGTGGAGACCGGCTATGCGGTGAGCGGCGAGGCCGCCGACGAGGTGACCGCCGCCTATACCAGCAACGGCCAAGTCAGCACCGTGACCGACGCGAACGGCAACCGGACCACTTACGAATATGACGGCCACGACCGGCTGGTGAAGACTCGGATGCCCTCTCCCACGACGGCGGGGACGAGCTCGACCACGGATTATGAGCAGTTGACGCGCGACGCCAACGGCAACGTCACCTCGCGCCGGCTGCGCGACGCCAACAGCATCGCCATGACCTACGACGCGCTCAACCGGCTGACCGGAATCGACCCGCCCGGCTCCGAGTTGACGATCACCTATAGCTACGACCTCTTGAACCGGATGACCAGCGCCTCGCAGACCGGCAGCGCGCTGACCTTCGGCTACGACGCGCTCGGCCGCAACCTCACCCAGGCCGGGCCGCGCGGCACCGTGACCTACACCTACGACCTCGCCGGCCGGCGCACGCGGATGACCTATGCCGACAGCGGGCTCTACGTCGATTACGACTATCTGGTGACCGGAGAGACGACCAAGATCCGCGAGAACGGCGCGACGTCCGGCGCCGGCGTGCTCGGCACCTACGCCTATGACGACCGCGGCCGGCGCACGTCGTTGACCCGCGGCAACGGCACGGTGACGAGCTACGCCCATGACAATGTGTCGCGGCTGACCTCGCTGGCGCAGGATCTGGCCACTTCGGGTGCGGACGTGACGTTCGCGATGACCTACAATCCGG
>Ga0190275_10000091_pt1 | contig 108937 bp, 49 predicted proteins | sample Popmic550T_FD_133745 | JGI IMG/M metagenome (GOLD analysis project Ga0190275, IMG submission 133745) | Populus adjacent soil microbial communities from riparian zone of Yellowstone River, Montana, USA - 550 T | ecosystem: Environmental > Terrestrial > Soil > Riparian zone > Trees stand... | reverse complement strand
TCCCACGCGCCTGACCGATGAGGCCGAGCTTTATCGCATCCTCCAGGAACGCCATCGGAAACGACAGGCTGCCATCGACTCCGCCTATGCAAAACAGGCCTCAGCCAATGTGACAAAGTAGAATTAGATTGAACGCATGGGACGGGAAGGTTCCGGTTGTAACGGAGATTCCTCGTCCACCTGCCGGAAGAGTCAGGGACGTCGTCCTCGCCGCCGCCTCCGGCCCCATCGGTACCCGCATGACCCGAGTTGCTCCGCCACCCCGCCCCAGCCGGCTTCTTCACCCTCGGCTGGAAAGCGTCCAACGTCGCGCCGGACGTGCTGTTCGGCTGTTCTGATGAAGTGCTGAAGGGAGGCGCGAAATGACGCGGATTCGATTGGAGGTGTGAACGGGCGGCGTGTTGTCGCGCGTCTGAACGAGCAGCGTTCAGGCAAAGGGTCCTTCGCCGCCATGCTCTGCGCACAAGGAAAGGTCGCCGCGGCTCAGAGGTTGTGCAGAAATCGATAAGGGCTTTTTCGCGCTCCACTCAACCATCCAAAGAGCACCAATCTGGAGGCCTTTGCTCCACTTTACCCTTTCAGTTGGCAGGTACTCTAGGGCGCTTTTGGAGCTTGGTGGACCACTCGCAAATTCGAAGTTGATTTCTGCACAAACTCTCAGGATGACAGGGATTTTCGATTCTCGGCGGCAAAGCAAAATCACTGTCATCCTGAGCCGCAGAAATCTTTCCATGAAGGCAAAAGCATGGCGGCGAAGGACCCCCTTCGCTCGAGCGCTGAGCTCCCGCCCTACGGCGCCCTCACCACCACCCGCGGGTAATCCGCGCTCCCCCCCACCTCCACCCGCACCACCCCGTCCACCTCGCGCATGGTCAAATCGACGATGCCGCGTTGCGTGCGCAATCCGCGCAGCACCACCCCTGACCCCCGCGTCCATTCGCGGGGGACGCCGGCGCCGACGATGAGGGTGTTTTCGTCCTCTTCGTAGGCGAACATGTCGAGGACGGAGCGGATGAAATCCGAGCCGACCCAGGTGTGGGGCATGTCGCCGATGAACTTCGGCGTGGCTGGGTCGCGGAAGACGACCTCGGCCCATTGGTTCCATTCCTGCGGTCGAAGATCGTTGAGGAAGAAGGCCAACATCTGTTGGGCGCGGTCGCGCCAGCCGAGGCGGACGAAGGAGCCGATGGTGCGGGTCTCGTAGGGGGTGTAGGCCTCCCACGACGTGCTGCCGATGCGTTTCATCGATTCGGCGTAGTAGCGCTCGAAGGTCGCGAGCAGCGCGTCGCGGTTGAGATTCGCGCGGACGGGGGAGAGGGCGATGGTGGTCGACGTGGCGTCAAAGTCTCCGAGCTCCACCGAGCCGGGGATGTAGTCGATCTTGTGCATCCGCCGCGTCTCTTCGATCGAGGCGAGAAGGTTCGTGCGGAAGGTGTCGCGGAACTGCGCGTACGACGCCCGCTCCTCTTTTCCCAGCACTTCGGCGATGTACGTCGCGTCTTCGAGGCCGCGCAGGATGAAGAGGGTGTCCCAGTACGAGTGCATCGGTTTCGCCGAGTAGCCCTCGTGGCTGATCGACTCCGGGACCATGCCGTAGAAGGCGCGCTTCTCCGGCGTCTGGTACTCCGGCGTCATCCGCTCTTTCGTCAGCGAGTCGATGTACGCCACGGCCTTCTGTACGTGCGGCCAGAGCCGCACCAGCGCCTCGCGGTCGTGGGTGTGGCGGTAATACTCGGCGATCAGGAAGATCAACTGGCCGTGGCTGTCGTGCTCCGGCACCGGGTCGGCCCCTCGGGAGTCGACGCAGCACGGGACCTTGCCGTTCGGGAACTGGTACGGCGCGAACCATTCGACGAAGTCGCGCACCGCCTCGGTGTAGCCGAGCCGCAGCAGCGCCTCGGAGGTCAGCGAGCCGTCGCGGATCCAGGAGCGGTCGTACGAGCGCGAGCCGGGCTGGATCGCGCCGCCGTCCTGGTTGATGAGGATGTAGGCGACGTTGCTCTTCAGTACGCGCGCGACCTTCTCTCCCTGTGCGCCGGGCAGCTCGAGCGTGAAGCGGCTGAGGCGGTCGATCCACTCGCGTGTGGCGTTCGCGAGCTGCGTCTCCGGATCGTTCGCGATGGCGGCATCGCCCGTGGGGAGCGCGATGTAGAGGTCGCGATGCGTGTTCGGCTCGAGCGTCAGGTCGTAACGCAGCGCGCCCGACGCGGCGCCGAATGCGTCACGCACGCCGCTCGCTTCCGGCAGCGTGCCGCGCACGAGCGATTCGGTGATGTCTCCTGACGCGAATGCGGTCGCGCCGAATGCGGTGGGGCGGGTGAGGCTCACTACGCGCTTGTCGTCGGCACGAACGGTGTCCGCGCCGTCGTACGCCAACTCGTGGATCTCCGCCATGCCGCCCGGCACGTTGAGGAACTGCCACGGCGGATTGACCTGGAACGGCCGCAGCGCGAGGAAGAGCGTGAAGTCGCGGCGCTCGTTCGTCGGGTTGCCGACGCGGTAGCGCGCGTAGATGACGTTCGGCCGGGCGAACGCGGTCACGACGAGATGCGCGCCGGCGTTGTGCAAGTCGACGCTCGGGATCGGCGCGTAGCCGGCGGCCAGCGACTGCGTCCGCTCGACGTCGCTCCACGCGAGCAGCTTGCCGTTGGTGAAGAGGAACGGCTCGATGGAGAACGACAAGCGGTCGACCTCGATCGCGCCGTCCTCGCTGATCAGCGCCTCGCGCTCTTCCTTCGGCTCACCGACGATCGTCCAATAGGACTGCACGTTCGAGAAGTAGCGCGGATAGAGGCCGCGCCGCGCGCTCGCGGCGATGCGCGCGAAGAAGGCATTGCGCGAAGCGGAGAAGTCGAGCGGCTCGACCTGGACGTCCTGCAACGTCCCGTGCGGGAAACGGATCCGCACGTAGCGTGCGTCGGAGTCGGGAAGGAAGAGCGGATCGCGCCCGCCGGTGCTGCCGGTGACGCTCGCCACTGTTTCCCACTTCTTCGCGTCGTCCGACGCCTGCACTTCATACGAAGGCGCGTGCTTCCCCTCCGCCCACTCCAGCGTCAGGCCGCCGAACTCGCGCGCCACGCCGAAGTCGAGCGTGACGGAGTCGGGACGGGCGGTGCGTTTCACAGCGGGATACTGCGCCGGCCGCGGCGCGCGTTCGTTGAAGGCGAGCTCGTCGACCCACACCGATCCCCGCCCGCCGCTGCTGGCGGTGATGACGATCTCGATCGCCGAGATCTCGGTCAGCGGCTTGCCGCCCGACGGACCCCAGGCGAACTCGAGGTGGCGCTTCTTGATGCGCATGCGCGTCCAGTCGCGCGGGAACTTGAAATTGCGCTGGTTCAGCCACCAGACGTTCTCCCCGGTGGCGTCGAGCAGCTTGAATTCCAGTGTGTTCGGCGGCGTGTCGCCGCGCAGCGAGAACGTGAACTCGTAGTCGTCGGGGAGCTGCATTTTCAACGGCTTGCGGGCGATGGCGTATCCCGCGCCGCCGTGGAAATCGAAATCGAGCCGCATGGCCGTGCCCGTCTGCCCGGCGTCGGTGCGGATATTCAGCTCGACCCCGTCCGAAGGAGCGGCGATCCAGTCGTCGACCCTCGTGAAGTCGTCGAGCACAGCAGCAGTCGCGTTGGTGGTGGCGAGCAGAAGCGCGGAAACCAGCAGCAGACGGCCCATGCCGGGATTGTAATTCGATTAGGATGTAACCGGTTACAACGAAGGGCCGAGGGCAAAGGGCCGAGGGCCGAGGGAAGACGATTCCCGAAAGCTTCGCCCGGCGCTCGCGACGAGCCGAGATTCCCTCGGCCCTCAGCCCTTTGCCCTCGGCCCTTCAAACTATGCGCATCGGAATCCTCACCGGCGGCGGCGACGTCCCCGGACTCAACGCGGTCATCAAAGCCTTCGTCGCCTACGCCACGGATGCGGGCCATGAAGTGGTCGGTCTGCGCCGCGGCTGGGAAGCGCTCGTGCACGTCATCCCCGACCGCGGCGCCGACAACTCGCGCTGGGTCGTCCCGCTCGACCCGCAGAACACGCGCACCATCGACCGCAGCGGCGGGACGGTGCTGCACACCACGCGGCTCAACCCGGAGATCGCCACCGCCAGGCAGGTGCCGGAGCATCTGCGGCCCTACGCCGGTCCGGCGGACGCGTGGGGACGGTTCGACCTTACGCCGCACGTCCTGCAGAACATCGCCTTCCTCGGGCTCGACGTCATCGTCGCCATCGGTGGCGACGGCACGCTCACCTTCGCGCGGCGCCTCGACGCCGAGGGAGCGCCGGTGATCGGCATCCCGAAGACGATGGACAACGACGTCTTCGGCACCGACTACTGCCTCGGCTTTTCGACCGCCATTACCCGCTCGGTCAGCTACATCAACGACCTCCGCACCGGCGCCGGCTCGCACGAGCGGATGCTGGTCGTCGAGCTGTTCGGCCGCTACTCCGGCGAGACCTGCCTGCTCGCCTCCTACCTCGCTGGCACCGACCGCGCCGTCATCGCCGAAGTCCCGTTCGACCCCGCGAAGCTCTTCGACCTCATGATCGCCGACCGCTCGAAGAATCCCAGCGGCTACGCCATCCTGGCCATCTCCGAGGGCGCCGTCCCGATCGACGGCGGCCGCTTCGAGCGGGGAGAGCCCGACGTCGCCGGCAACCGCCAGCTCGGCGGGGTCGGCGAGTACGTGACGAAGTACTTCGAAGACCGCTGCGAAGAGCGCGTCATCTACCAGCGCCTCGCCTACCTCATGCGCTCCGGCCCGCCCGACTCCCTCGACCAGCTCGTCGCCAAAAACTTCGGCCGCCTCGCCGCCGACCTCGCCTCCCGCGGCGACGCCGGCCACATGGTCGCCATCGTCGACGGCCGCTACGCCGCGGTTCCGATCGAGCTCACCGGATTGCAACGCAAGCAGGTGGACGTGGACCGGTTTTACGACAAGGAAGCGTTCCGGCCGAAAGGGACTACGTTGCTGGGGTTGCCGATGTTTCATTCGTAGAAACATCGGAGTCAGATGCCGTGTCAAGTTGCAGCCCGAGTTGACCGAACCACGGGCCGCATCGACGACCTCGCGTGCGGTTTTGTATCTGCTCGGGGACGAAACAACGCTATCATTCCTGACGCCTCTCAACTGCAAATTGCGAAGGAGACATATGGACGCCGAGCGACTCAAGTCGTTTGTCGCGCCTGTGCACGGTATGGACGGCACCGTCCGCGGGACTGGCGTCTTCGTGGCGCCGGACGGGTGGTTTGTGACTTCAGGTCGATGCGGGGACCCAGGTTGCGATCTTCTGGTCGGCGGGCAGCCTACGTTGGTTCATCAGCTTCCGACTGCGTTGCGAGACATGCTCTTTCTGAGTGTTCGTGCGCCAGCTAGCCCGGCTGCAACCTTCACGGATGGCGGCACGTTGCCGGCCGATCTGATCGCGATAGCGTATTCGGGTATCGACGATCGCCCACGCGTGTATTCCGTCCAAGCCAGAACGCTCCTCGGAGTCGAGCCCATCATGCTGCATGTAGAACTGGCCGATGGATCCGGCTTCGAACATGGTTTTGCCGGCGCCCCGATTTTCGATCCACGTACCTCGTCGCTGGTGGGCGTGATCGCTGAAGTTCGTACCGACCGCGCTCTCGCGGTCCCAGCTCGCGAAATCCAGGCGGCGCTCAGCACGGGAGCAGCGCATCAGAAGAATGCCGTGGGCAAGCGATTGAAAGTGTTCATCAGTTATCGCGGCCATAAGCCGGACGCGGCACTGGCGCAGACCTTCTACGACGAACTGGTTGCCCGACGGTTCGACGCGTTCCTAGCCGGGGAGAATATCCGGTGGGGTGAAGAGTGGCCGGTTCGCGTCAACGCCGAGCTCGAATCGTGTGACGTGTTTCTTCTGCTGTTGTCGCCGAGTGCGGCGCGAAGCGAAATGGTCATCGAGGAAGTCCGACACGCCAAGCGGCTCCAGGACACCCGTTCTGATCGAAGGCCGCTCATTCTTCCGATTCGAGTGAATCTCCCGATGTCGGAGACGCTTACCTACGACCTCTCCGGTTACCTTTCGCGCATTCAGCAGGAGGAATGGACGTCCCACGCTGATACCGCCTTGCTTATAGAGAAGCTTTACACGTCTGTGCTGGCAAGGCAAGTTAGGGACGAGGGAGGGCAAACATCAGCCCCTGTGCCGCTCGCCGCCCTCGAGTTTCCCGAAGGACAGGTGGACATCGAATCTAAGTTCTACATTAAAAGACCACCGGCGGAGGAGACGTGCTTTGCCTCGATTCTGCAACCGGGTGCCCTGATACGCATCAAAGCGCCGAGACAGATGGGAAAGACGTCCCTGATGGCGCGGATTCTCTGTCACGCTGCAGAAAGCGGATACCGGTCGGTACCCCTTACATTTCAGCTCGCGGACAATTCGATATTTGCGGATCGCGACAAGCTTTTGCGCTGGTTCTGCAGCGTCGTGTCATGGCGCGCAGAAGTGGAAGATCTGACCGCAACGACATGGGCGAAAGCCCCAGGTAGCAAGATGGCGTGCACCCAGTATTTCGAAGAGTATCTTCTGAAGGTCGTGGATCAGCCGCTCGCCATCGGTCTCGACGAAGTGGATCTGGTGTTTGACGAACCGCGCGTGGCGGCCGATTTCTTCTCCTTACTGCGCGGATGGCACGAGCTGGGGAAAAGCCACGACATCTGGAAGAAGCTTCGCTTAATCCTCGCTCACTCCACCGAAGTCTATATCCCGCTGAAAATCAACGAGTCGCCGTTCAACGTCGGCCAGCCGATCACATTGCGCGACTTCAACGAACAGCAAGTGAGAACGCTCGTCGGCCGCCACGGACTATCCTGGGATTCCGATGCGGTACAGGGTTTGATGGCGGTGGTAGGAGGGCATCCGTTTCTGATTCGCGTGGCGCTGTACCATATTGCACACGGCGATTCGGTGTTGAATGAAGATTTCCTGGCACAATCGAGTACGGATTCCGGCTTTTATGGCGATCACCTGCGCCGCCACCTCTGGAATCTCGAGCAGAACCCTCAGCTCGCGCAGGCCATGCGGGCCGTCGTGGCGAACCACGAGCCTGTGCAACTCGCCACAGAGATCGCGTTCAAGCTTGACAGCACGGGATTGGTGACAAGACAGGGGAATTCTGTTTCCGTGCGATGTGAGCTGTATCGGCAATACTTCGCTGCGCATCTCAAGAAAACATCATGAACACGAGCTATAGCGAATACCAGGCGGGCGGCAGCCTGCCCAGCGGGGCACCGACATACGTCGAGCGTGATGTCGACCACAGAATCTTCGCAGCACTCGAACGCGGCCAGCTCTGCTATGTCCTGAATGCGCGCCAGATGGGAAAGTCCAGTCTTCGCGTACGAACGATGCGTCGGTTGACGGAAGGCGGTGCCTGGTGCTCGGCTGTCGATCTCATGCTGATGAGTGAAAAAGACATCGACCCGAGCGCTTGGTTTCTCTCGTTTGCGATTCGCGGGTCCTCTCTTTTAGGCGGCAGCAGTGAATACTCGACGATCCAGAATTGGAACGATTTATCTACCTCCAACGCACACAAGCTAACCATGTTTCTCGACGAAGTTTTGGCGCGCCATCCCGGTCGAGCCATATATATCTTCGTCGACGAGATCGATTCGGTACTGAGTCTTCCTTTCAGCGATGATTTCTTTTCAGTGATCCGTGGTCTGCACGATGCGAAGTCCGATCATCCAGAGTATCGTCGTCTGACGTTCGCGTTTTTTGGTGTGGCCACGCCGTCCGAGCTGATCAAAGACAAACGCCGGTCGCCGTTCAACATCGGTCAGCCGTTCGAACTGCGTGGTTTCAAGAGCCCGGAAGCGTTGCCGGTTCTAGGCCCCGGCCTCCGTGCCATTACTGACAGGCCGGACGATCTTCTTCTCGAGATTCTCGCATGGACAGGGGGGCAGCCGTTTCTGACCCAGAAGCTGTGCAGTCTCGCGGTATCGGAAAGCATCGCTCCGCCGGTCGGCAAGGCGCGAGAGTGGATCTCTGAGCTGGTTCGGACGAAGGTCATCGCCAATTGGGAGGCTCAAGATGAGCCCGTACATCTGCGGACCATCCGTGAGCGCATTCTGCAGGATTTCGGCGCGCATGCAGCCCCGCTCCTGACCATTTACCAGCGCGTTCTCTCCTCTGAGGATGCCGTCAGAATCGACGACTCGCTGGAGCAAATGGAATTGCGTCTCGCCGGACTCGTGGAGCAGCGCGATTCTCATCTTGTAGTGGCCAATCGTATCTATGCCGGCGTCTTCGACCCGGAGTGGACGGCGGCCGCGATCGAGGGGTTGCGCCCGTACGGTGCGAATCTCAGTCGTTGGGTAGAGAGCCGCGAGTCCGATGCCGATGCGTTGCTCCAAGGACATTCACTGCGTCAGGCGCAGGAGTGGGCTCGTGGCAGAAGACTCACGGTCGAAGACTATCGATTCCTCACCGCGAGCGAAAAGGTCGAAAAGGAGGCGGTCGTCAAGGCGAACGAGATCCTTGCCGTTGCCGGCCGCCGTGTGAAGTGGACAATTGTCACCTCGGTTATCGCCGTGCTCCTGGCATCAACGATGGTGATCTTCATGCAGATTCAGGCTGAGAGAGTCCGCCGGGAGAAGCAGCAGGCGACCGAGCGCGTCAGGAAGGCCGGGCTAGCTTTGGTGGAATTGAATCAGGGAATCGCGGTTGCGCGACAGCAGTCGCTTGACGCCCAGGCTGACGCCGCCTTGGAAAAGCGCAGGATTGAGGCTGAGCTGCAGAAGGAGCGCGAGCGCATGAAACAGGAATCAGCCGCTGCAGAACAGCGGCTCTTGACCGCTGAGACGCGCGCCAAAGAGAAGATCGCCTCATTGCCTTTCGAGATTCATCTCAATGCGATTGTAGATTTGGCAGACGAGGCCAAGGTTACTGTTACACCTGTCAGCGCACTGATTCCGATGGTCGAGGAGGTGCCCACGCAACGTGCGCAACGAATCGCCGCCCTTCGCAAGGTCGCTGACGAAGCGGATGATGTTGCCGTTCGGAGTGTTGCCCGCTACGTTCTCTACCGCGCTACCAAAGACAGACATTGGTTCGATGAAATCACGAGGTCGATCGTTTCGGCGGAAGGATTCGAGCGCGAAGAGACTGCGCTCGCACTCTTTGTCGGGACGAACACTTGGTCGGATGATGAGCAGATCGCGATATTGGACGCTTTGCGCGCGGCTCTTGACGAAAACGATGGAGTCGATCTCGTGGAGATCATGGTGAACAGTGGCGATTTCGTTGGTGCGTTGCCCGATCTCGCGGAGCTGTCGCCGGATACGTTTTCGTCCTTCGTGTTTGCTATCCGAACCCAGATCCTCGACGGCGCAGACCCTCGACATCTCTATAAGGCGGTGCTGGCGGAGCTTGCACCGCAGGCGCTTCTCGTCTATGTGGCAGACCTGATCATAGCCGCCGAAGAGGGCGAAGATGTCTCGGACCTGCAGTTCATCGCAAACAAGCTGGCCGGACCACTGCCCTTCTCCGAAACTCCTGCGGTTGCTGACCAGGCAGCGTGGCGGCGCTGGATCGACGATAACGCCGACGTCGTGGCCTTCTGGAAAACCCTGAATCCGTGCGACCTGGCGAATGCTGATGCTAGTAAGTATCACCTCGCTCTTTGGGAGAGCCCTGAGGATGTCATAAGTTTCCCCGCGCGTTCTCGTCCGAGATCCAGACTGTGATGATGCCGAGGCTGCCGGAGGGCACTTTCGCCTTTGTCGGGTCGAAAACGAGACTAACTCACGCGGCCACTTTTGCCTCAATCCGTCTCGGGTTCTGACTCGTCGCCCTCCTCCTCCACGTCACTCAACGCCGTCATGGCCCGGATCAGCTCTACCCGGAACGTCAGCAGTTCGTCCCATTCCTCGTCGGTCTGGGTGAGGCGCAGTTGCGTGGCGAGGCGGGCGGCGGCGCGGCGGGCGTCGGCGTGGGTGGGGAGGGTGATGACGGCGGCGCGGCCTTGCTGGAGGAGGAAGCGGGCGATGACGCGGCGTCCTTTGACCCGGACGGCGCGGCGCATCAGCAGCATGGATCGGCGGTCGCTCATCGGCGGCGTAAACTCTATCTTCTTCGATGAAGCGAACTGCAAGTGCGATCGCGCTCGTTCTTCTCGCCACCGTCGCGCACGCGCAGGCGGGCGATCGGGTCGAGGAACTGCTCTCGGCGATGACGCTGGAGGAGAAGCTCGGCCAGCTCACGCAGTATGTGGGGGGACAGCCGGAGCTCGACGCGGCACTGAAGAAGGGGCTGGTGGGGTCGATCCTCAACCTCGGCGGGGCGGCCTCGACGAATGAGATGCAGCGGCAGGCGCTGGCCGGGTCGCGGCTGAAGATTCCGCTGCTGGTCGCGAACGACGTCATTCACGGCTATCGGACGATCTTCCCCATCCCGCTGGCGATCGCGGCGACGTTCGATCCGGCGCTCGCCGAGCTGGCCGCGCGCACGGCGGCGCGGGAGGCGCGCGCGTCGGGGATTCACTGGACGTTTGCGCCGATGGTCGACATCGCCCGCGATCCGCGCTGGGGGCGGATCGCCGAGGGAGCCGGTGAGGATCCGTTCCTCGGCGCGGCGATGGCGGCGGCGTACGTGCGCGGGTTCCAGGGGCGGAAGCTCTCCGATCCCGACGCCGTGATGGCGTGCGCGAAACACTTTGCCGCGTATGGGGCGGCCGAGGGTGGGCGGGATTACAGTGCGGCCGACATGAGCGAGCGCGTGCTGCGGGAGGTCTACCTGCCGCCGTTCCGCGCCGCCGTGCAGGCGAACGTGGCCACGCTGATGTCGGCGTTCAACACCGTGAACGGCGTGCCGGCGACGGCGAACCGCTATTTGCTCGACGACGTGCTGCGGAAGGAGTGGAAGTTCCGCGGCTTCGTCGTCAGCGACTACGCCGCGGTTGCGGAACTGGTGAATCACCGCATCGCCGCCACGCCGCACGAGGCCGCGATCGCGGCGCTCACGGCCGGCGTCGACATGGACATGCAGGACCTCAGTTATGGCACGCTGGCCGAGGCGGTGAAGAAGGGGACGCTGCAAGAGAGCGCGGTCGACACGGCGGTGCGGCGCGTGCTGCGGGCGAAGATCGACGCCGGCCTGTTCGAGAATCCGTTTACCGACGAGACGCGTGCGGCGTCGGTGATCCTGAGCCGCGAGCATCGCGAGGCCGCGCGCCGGGTCGCGCAGCGGTCGTTCGTGCTGCTGAAGAACGAAAACGTGCTTCCGCTGAAGAAGAATGAAGGGACGATCGCGGTCATCGGCTCGCTTGCGGAGTCGAAGGAGGACATCCTCGGCCCGTGGAGCTCCGAGGGGAAAGCGGAGGAGGCAACGCCGATCCTCGATGCGCTGCGCGCGGCTGCGAAGGGCGCGAAGATCGTCTACGCCCGCGGTACCGGCATCGCCGACGCGAAGGAAGACGAATTCGCTGCCGCGGTGGCGCTGGCGAAGGATGCGGACGTGATCCTGGCGGTCCTCGGCGAGTCACGCGAGATGTCCGGCGAAGCAGCGTCGCGATCGTCGCTCGAGCTGCCGGGCCGGCAACAGCAACTGCTCGAGGCGCTCGTCGCGACCGGGAAGCCGGTGGCGTTGCTGCTCCTCTCCGGTCGCCCGCTGACGATCGCGTGGGCGGCGGAGCACGTGCCGGCAATCGTGCAGGCCTGGTTCCCCGGTACCGAAGGAGCGCACGCGCTCGCGGACGTCCTCTTCGGCGACGCGAACTTCAGCGGCAAGCTTCCGGTCACCATTCCGCGCACGACCGGCCAGGTGCCGATCTACCACGCCGAGCTTCCGAGCGGCCGGCCGGCAAACGTCGAGAACCGCTGGACGAACAAGTACGCCGACCTCCCGCTCGGCCCGCTCTACGCGTTCGGCCATGGGCTCTCGTACACGAAGTTCGAGTACTCCGGCCTGAAGCTGAGCGCGCCCGCCATGACCGCCGCCGGAACGCTCACCGCCTCGGTCTCCGTGCGGAACACGGGCGCACGGGCCGGGGAGGAGATCGTTCAGCTCTACATGAGCGATCTCGTCGCCAGCGTCTCCCGCCCGGTCCGCGAGCTGAAAGGCTTCCACCGGATCGCCCTCGCCGCCGGCGAGACGAAGCGGGTCGATTTCCCGATCACCCGCGAGCAGCTCGAATTCTGGGGCGAGCAGGGGTGGGTGGTGGAGCCCGGAACGTTCCGCGTGCGCGTGGGGCCGAGCTCCGCGAGCGGGTTGGAGGTGACGTTCGAAGTGCGGTGAGAGTGGGGCTCAGCGGCCGGCCGTAGCAGGCGGAGCTCGAATAACGATCCTGTATTTGAACGCATCGATCCGGAGCTCGGACGCATCGATCCGGTGTTCGAGCGCATCGATCCCGGGGGCCGCCGAAGGCGGCGAAAGATCTGTAGGCCCGGCCTTCAGGCCGGGTCACGCGTGGGCAGATTTCGAGCCCGCGCAGCGGGCGACAGAACACCGGCTCGGCGCGGGCGTTCTTTTCTGTCGCCCGCTACGCGGGCTCGCCTGGCGGGCGCTTGTTGAACCCGGCGTAAACGCCGGGCCTACAGATCTTCCGCCGCCTCCGGCGGCTTCCGCATACCCTCAGTTCCTTCGGGACGCGTGGACTAGTGGCGCTTCAAGGTAGTTTCTGTGAGTGCTTTGCGGCGGCGGCCCGTCTGCTTCGCCGCCGCTCGCTCGACGATGCCCGGCATCGACTCGTCGCGGCGTCTCGCATCCGGACCACCGGCGCTCGCAAATCACCCACAGAAACTACCTTGAAGCGCCACTAGATGCATGGTCTACGGTGATGGCTGCGACTCGCGAGCGGGTGCAGCGCGCGAGCGCGCCGGAGCCGCGGCATTGCGAAACCGCCACTCGAACAGCACTTCGTTGATCGCCGCGGCGTCGATCAGGAAGCCGTCGTGGCCGTGGATCGAAGAGATGGTGCGGAGGGTGGCGTTGGGGATCAGCACGGCCAGCTCTTCCTGCTCGGCCGGTGGGTAGAGGACGTCGGAGTCGATGGAGACGATGAAGGTGGGCTGCCGGATCGAGCCGAGGACGGTCTCGTACGCGCCGCGGCCGCGCGCGACGTCGTGCGAGTCCATGGCGTGGGTGAGCGTCACGTACGTCGCGGCGTCGAAGCGGTCGACGAGGCGTTGCCCGTGGTTGCGCAGCCAGTTCTCGACGTGAAAGGCGCCTTCTTGATGCGCGCGGCCGAAACGCGATCCGTAGCTGCCGTGGCTGCGATAGGTGGACATGGCGATCATCCGCGCGACCGCCAGTCCGCGGACGGGATCGAGGGCGATGGCCTGACGCTGGGCCTCGCTCCAGGCGATGGTCCAGGGCGAGTGGCGGCCGGAGGTGGCGATCGGGGCGATGGTCTCGACGAGGTCGGGAGCGGAGAGCGCCCATTCGAGCACCTGCATGCCGCCGAACGAGCCGCCGATGACGAGCCGCAGCCTGCGCACGCCGAGGTGGCGGACCAGCGCGCGCTGCACGGCGACGATGTCGCGCACGGTGATGCGGGGGAACCCCGGGCCGTACGACGACGGCCCGGTGGTTCCGTAGCAACTGCCGAGGATGTTGCTGCAGAGGATGAAGTCGCGATCGGGGTCGAGCGCGCGGCCGCTGCCGATGAGTGGCTCCCACCACTCATCGGCGTCGGCATTGCCGGTCAGCGCGTGGCAGACCAGCACCGCGTTCGTCCCCGCCGCGTCGAGCTTGCCCCAGGTGCGGTACGCCACCGCGACCTCTTCGAGCACGCCTCCCGATTCGAGGATCAGCGGAAACGGCAGGGCGAACGTGCGGGTCATGCCGCCTCCTCCTTCCGGATGCGGCGGAAGGCGCGGTCGAAATCGTGCTTGATGTCGTCGATGTGCTCGATGCCGACGGAGACGCGGACCAGGTCGGGCGTCACGCCGCTCGACGCCTGCTCGGCGTCGCTGAGCTGCTGGTGCGTCGTCGTGGCGGGATGGATGACCAGCGTCTTCGCGTCGCCGACGTTGGCGAGGTGCGACGCCAGCTCGACGTTCTCGATGAACGCGCGGCCGGCTTCGATGCCTCCCGCAATCCCGAACGCCAGCACGCCGCCGAAGCCGTTGCGCAGATACCTGGCTGCGCGGTGGTGATACGGGTGCTCCTCCAGGCCGGGATAGCTGACCCACGTCACGTCCGGCTGCCGCTTGAGCCAGCGCGCGAGCTCGAGGGCATTGTCAACGTGGCGCTGCACGCGGAGCGAGAGGGTCTCCAGCCCCTGCAGGAAGAGGAAGGAATTGAACGGGCTGAGCGACGGGCCGAAGTCGCGGAGTCCTTCAACGCGCGCGCGGATGATGAAGGCGATGTTGCCGAACGGCGATTTCGGGCCGAAGGTCTCGTAGAAGTTGAGGCCGTGGTAGCCGGGAGCCGGGGTGGTGAATGCCGGGAAGCGTCCGTTGCCCCAGTCGAAGGTGCCGGCATCGACGATCACGCCGCCGATCGACGTCCCATGTCCCCCGATCCATTTCGTGGCCGAGGCGACGACGATGTCGGCGCCGTGGTCGATCGGCCGCGCCAGATAGCCGGCGGCACCGAAGGTGTTGTCGACCACGAACGGGATGCCGTGCTTCTTCGCCACCGCGGCGATAGCCTCGAAGTCGGGGACGTTGAAGCGCGGGTTGCCGATGGTTTCGACGTAGATGGCTTTGGTGCGCTCGTCGATCTGCTCCTCGAACGCTTCCGGCTCGTCGCCTTCGACGAAGCGGGTCCGGATGCCGAGGCGCGGCAGGGAGACTTTGAGCTGGTTGTATGTACCGCCGTAGAGGTAGCTCGTCGAGACGATGTTGTCTCCCGCCTCGGCGAGCGTCGTCAGGGCCAGGAACTGCGCGGCCTGCCCGGACGCCGTCGCCAGCGCGGCCACGCCTCCTTCGAGTGCGGCGACGCGTTTCTCGAAGACGTCGGAGGTGGGGTTCATGATCCGCGTGTAGATGTTCCCGAACTCCTGCAGCGCGAAGAGGCGCGCGCCGTGCGCGGAGTCGTCGAAGGTGAAGGACGTGGTCTGGTAAATCGGCACCGCGCGGGCGTTCGTGCCGGCGGCCGGCTCCTGTCCGGCGTGGATCTGCAGGGTCTCGTAACGAAGGCCGTTCTTGCTGTCGCTCATGTCGTTTTCCTTTTCGATCTGAATTCGCGCCGAGATGAAAAGCCCACCGAGCCCGGATTCGGGCGGTGGGCTTTGGCGAACGATCGGGAAAACCGACTGAGGTTCTTGCTCCACCGCTCCGGCTGCGCCGCGGGTGGAGAGTCGAGAGCTACACCCGCATCAGCGCATACACATGCACATGCACATCGAGAAGCTCGACTGTGCGGCACGGCTGCGGGCGTTGCGGGAGGTACTCATATCGGCGCGGTGATGATGGGGGTGCTGCGTGGAGATTGTCAAGACCAGCATGTCATCCTGAGCCACAGAATCTCCCCACGAGCGGAGAGCATGGCGGCGAAGGACCTGGGTGGGTGGGGGCACGCAACGCTCCCCCTCCCGCCCAGGTCCTTCGCCGCCATGCTTCATCCTCAAAGGGCATTCCTGCGGCTCAGGATGACATCGTTGTTTCCAGCAAGACCTTGTCGATGCGGATCTCGTTCTGCAGCGTCTTGGCGACCGGGCAGCGGCCGGCGATGGAGAGGAGTTTCTGGCGCTGTTCGGCCGTCAGCGACGCTCCGTGCAGACGGATGCCGACGTTGAAGCGGTGGATGTAGCCGCTGGTGGTGGTGGTGCAGTCGGCGCAGTCTTTTGCGTACTGGCGGTCGTGGGTGATCTCGACGTCGACGCCTTCGAGCGGGATCTTTTCGCGCTTCGCGTAGAAGTGAAGGGTCATCGACGTGCAGCTGCCGAGGGCCGCGGCGAGGGCGTCGTAGGGAGTGGGGCCGGTGTTCGTGCCGCCGGCGCTCTCCGGCTCGTCGAAGACGAACTTGTGCGGTCCGGCCTCGACCTCGTTCACGAACGACCCACGGGAGCGGACGATGACGGGTGCGAGCATGCAGTTCCCTCCGGCGGCTATTGTGACGCAGCCGGGGGGTGGAACCGCACCGTCACGTTCTGAAAGACCGGCACCGGCTTGCCGCGGTGCTTCGCTGGCTCGAACCGCCACTGCCGCACCGCCTCCATCGCCTTTTCGTCGAGACCGAACGGCAGCGGCTTGAGGACGCGGACCGCGCCCACCTTGCCTTCCGTATCGATGACCAGCTCCAGGATGACGATCCCGGCGATCCGCGCCCGCCGTGAGAGCGCGGTGTGCTCCGGCGCGACTTCTTCGAGCAGCCGCGCCGGAACTTCCGGATTGCGCATCGGTGCGTTCGGATCGAGTCGCGGCGGGTAGCGATAGAGCGGGTGGTCGTAAACGAGATCCCGCGGCGGGAGCGGTTGCGGCCTGGGTGCGGCCTTCGGCGGCCGGTTGGGAAACACGGGCTGCTCGGAGAGTGTGTCGAGCCGGCGTTTGTGCTCCGCGTCACAACCGGCGATCAGGAGTCCGGTGAGGAGCAGGGTCAGCCTTCGATTGTTCATCGCTTCCAGTTAGAAACCACGAGGCATCAATCCGAAACCGAGTCCCCTTTTTTGCCGGTTTGACGTTGAAAAGCGTGATGCACCTCACGCTGTCCTTCGTCCCTGCTGGAGATAATCCCCGAATGCCTTTCCGCCGCGCCCTGCTCGCAGTACTCCTGCTGTCGTCCGTCTCCGCGTTTGCCGCCACGCAGGGCGGGGAGATTCCGCTGCCGCTGCCGCTGTTCCCGCAGAACAACTGGTGGAACCTCGACATCAGCAACGCGCCGGTGGATGCGAGCTCGGCCAACTTCATCAACTTCATCAACACCGACAATCCCTCGTGCCGGGATGAGGATGACAATGTCATTCCGTGCAGAATGCATCCGGACTTTGGCGGAGACGCGGGCGACGGGTACGTGTACGGCTTCCCGTTCACCATCGTCGAAGGAACCCAGCCGAAGCTCACCGTCGAGTTCACTGACTTCGGCGATGAGAGCGATGGCTGGGACCCCGAGACCGAGGAGTCGTTTCCCTTCTATCCGGTCCCGTCGGAATGCATCAATCAGAACGGCTGGATCGAAGGCGGCCAGCCCGGAACCGTCGATGAGCGCGGTGACTCCGACCGCCACATCCTGATCGTCGACAAGGACAACAACCACCTCTACGAGCTCTACAACGTCTGGTACAACGGGACCAACTGGGAGGCCGCGTCGGGCGCGTTCTTCGACATGAACACCAACGACCGCCGCCCCGAGGGGTGGACCTCGGCCGATGCGGCCGGCCTGGCCATCCTGCCGGGGCTCGTGCGCTACGACGAGGTGTTCGGTCCCGACGAGATCCGCCATGCTTTCCGGGTCACTGTCCGGAGGACGAACGGCCATATCTGGCCCGCGTCGCATACCGCAGGCGGTACGGCCGGTGCGTTGCCGATGGGTGCGCGCCTCCGGCTGAAGGCGAGCAAGAACATCTCCGGCTACGCGCCCGAGATCCAGAAGATCCTGCGGGCGATGAAGAAGTACGGGCTGATCGTGGCGGACAACGGTTCCGACATGTACGTCAGCGGCGTGTACGACACGCGCTGGGACAACGACATCCTCAACCCCGCCTTCCACGGGCTGAACACGAGCGACTTCGAAGTCGTGCAGCGCGGCTGGAAGCCGCCCACGTTCGTGCTCACGCTGCCCGCCACGGTGCCGGCGGGCGACGCGGTCACCGGGACCCTGACGGCGTACGACGCGAACTACAACGTCGCCACCGGCTACACCGGCACCGTGCAATTCACCTCGACCGACGGCGCGGCCACCCTGCCTCTGAACTACACCTTCACCGCCGGCGACAACGGCGTGCACACGTTCACCAACGGCTTCACCCTGCGGACGCCCGGCAGCCGGATCGTCACCGTGACCGACGTGGCGACTGCGACCCTCACCACGTCGGCAGGGGTGACCGTCGAGACGGCCGCTCTGGCAGCACCGACGGGCCTGACCGCCACCGCCACTTCCCCGACGCAGGTGAACCTGGCGTGGGCCGCCTCCGCCGGTGCGACGCAGTACGACGTCGTCCGCACCTGCACCACCGCAGCGTTCGCGCCGCTCACCACGACCGCGGCGACGAGCTACCCCGACACCCCCGCCCCTTCCGGCGCGACGTGCGTCTACAAAGTGCGCGCGAGCGATGGCGCCGGCGGGTTCTCGCCGTTCAGCGCCCCCGACGCGGCGACGACCATTCTCTTCACGGATGATCCGCTCACCGTGCAGGTCACGAAGGTGAAGGCCGTGCACCTCACCCAACTTCGGCAGGCGGTGAACGCCATGCGCGCCACGGCGGGGTTAGGCGCTTTCTCCTTCACCGATCCGGCGCTCTCGTCGTCCATCCGCGTCAAAGCGGTGCATGTGACGGAGCTGCGTACCGCGTTGAATCCAGCCCGTGCGGCGCTCGGTTTGAGCGCGCTCACGTACACCGATCCGACCGTCACCGCCGGCACCACGCGCGTCAAGGCCGCGCACGTGCAGGAGTTGCGGGCCGGCGTGAAGTAAGGCGCCGAAGGCGCCGCCCCGGACCGCCGACGTCTTCGTCGGCCGGTCCGCCCGCGTCCCGCGCGGGCCCGGGCGGGTGGGGGCGCACCGCGCGAGAGCGGCCCACGAGGACGTGGGCGGACCGGCCGACGGGAACGTCGGCGGTCCGGGGGCGGCGCCTTCGGCGCCTTGGCAAACCTTGCCTTCTCTCAGGATCGACGGAGTGCTCGAGAAGCCGCAGCCGCCGTCGTAGCCAAGGGCCCACTCATGCCCCATACCTCATCCCTCGTACCCCCACCAGGCGGACAGACAAAACCACCGCGATCATCACAATCCCTGCCTGCAACGCCACCGCTCCCGGTGCACGGTACGCGTCGTAGGCGAGGCCGGCGACGGCGGGGCCGATGACGCGGGCGAGGGCGTTGAGGGAGGTGGAGACGCCGAGGACGCCGCCGCGGTGGGTGGGCGGGGCCACTTTGCTGATGTAGGCGCTGAGCGCCGGGTTGCAGAGTCCCTGGGCCACGCCCATGAGGCAGGTCGCGAGGACGAGAAGGCGCACCTCGCTGGTGAAGGGGACCAGGAGCAGGCCGAGGAACAGGCAGGCCGCGCCGACGAGCCCTCCGCCGACGTCGCCGAGGCGGCGGGTCACGCGCTCGACGGCGGCGAACTGCAGCGCCACCACCACGATCCCCATGAGGCCGAAGAGGTAGCCGACCTGCTTCGCGGTCAGCGCGTACTGGTCGCGGCCGGCCAGGACGAGGATCGGGGCGAGCGAGGCGAGGGTGCACATCAGCACCGCCAGCGAGCCTCCGGCGAGGCGCAGGCCGCGCAGGCGGAAGAAGATCGACCAGCTCTCGTGGTCGACAATCGACCAGCGCGCATCGCGCGGCTGCGCCGGGCGGGTCTCGGGGAGCGCGATGCTGGCGAGGAGCAGGGCGATCGCCGAGAGCGCCGCTGCCGCCGCGCCCGGGATCAGGTTCGGCGGCAGGTTCCAGCTCACGCCGGCGCTGGAGAGGATGCCGCCGATCGGCGGTCCGAGCACCAGCCCGAGGCCGAAGGCCATGCCGATGATGGCCATCCCTTTCGAGCGGCCGGCATCGTCGGTGGAGTCGGCGACATAGGCCTGCGCGGTGGCGATGCTCGCCGCGGCGATGCCGGAGAGGATGCGCGAGGCGAAGAGCATGGCCACGTTCGCGGCGAAGGCGAACATGAGAAAACCGAGGATGTTGCCGAAGAGGCTGGCCATGATCACCGGCCTGCGTCCGATGCGGTCGGAGAGCCGGCCCCACACCGGCGAGAAGAGGAACTGCATCAGCGAGAAACTGCCGAGGATCAGGCCGAGAGTCAGGCCGTCCGCGCCGTACTCCTTCGCGCAGAACGCCAGCACCGGGACGACGATCCCGAAGCCCATCAGATCGATGAACACCGTCAGGAAGAGAACCCGGGAAGCGCCCCGCACTGCGGGGAGTCTACTATTGCGGCTTCAATCGCCCGCGCAGCGACAAAGTCATGGATCGGCAATCACTCGCAATTCAATACGGCACCAGCGCGAACCTCGCCGCGCGCATCGCCCTGCACCAGCGCTGCAGCACGAACGCGTACGGCCTGCAGCGGTGGGTCTTCGACCGCCTGCAGCTCGCACCGGGACAGCGCGTGCTGGAGATCGCGTGCGGCACGGGGAGCCTGTGGCGCGAGAACCTCGACCGCATTCCCGAAGGACTGAGCCTCGTCCTCTCCGATTTCGCCATCAGCATGATCGAGACGACCCGCGGGGTCGTCGTCTCCGCGCGCTTCGTGAATTGCGCGCTGCCGAGTCTCCCATTCGCGGACGAGAGCTTCGATCTCGTGATCGCCAACCACATGCTGTATCACGTGGCGGAGCGGCAGAAGGGCCTGGGCGAGATCCGGCGCGTGTTGCGCGGCGGCGGGACGTTCTTTGCCAGCACGAACGGAATCGACCATCTGCGGGAGATCAAGGACCTGATGGTGAGCTTCGGCATCGAGGGCTCGGACGTGTCGTCGTCGTTCACGCTGGAAAACGGGTTGGAGCAACTGGCGCCGGTGTTCGGGGATGTGCAACGGGATGACTATGTCGACAGCCTGCGCGTGACCGATCCTGAGATGCTTCTTGGCTACGTTGCCTCCATGAACGCACGGGCGGCGGAGGTGGTGGGGGCACGCGAAGAAGAGATGCGCGCCGTCATCGAGCAGCGCATCGCGCGGGACGGTGCGTTTCACGTGATGAAGGCAACGGGCGCGTTCATCGCGAGGAAGTGACGGAGTACCTACGGAGCGCCGGCCTTCGGCCGGCCGGTCCGCCGGCTGTCAGCCGGCAGTGTAGGGAGGGGAGCTTTTCGCGAGAGACTGCCGGCAGAATGCCGGCGGACCGGCCGGCTGAAAGCCGGCGCTCCGTAGGTGCTGCGGCGCCTCTACGCCCGTGCCGCTCTTCGCGCGGCCACCGGCCGTGGGGCGGTGGCGCTTCGCGCGCGGCGGCGTTCCACCCGCGGGAGCTGGTTGCGGACCAGCGAGGCGAACATCGGCTCGGCGATGGCGATCTCTTTGAGGACGCCTTCGCGCTTGCCGGCGGGCATGTTCAGGAGGAGCGCTTCCAGCCGCAGCGCGCTCAGTTCATCCCCGCCCTGCTCCCCCGCTCGCGCGAACGCGGCATGGTGATCGGAGTCTTTGCGGCCTTCACGGTCGGCCTGGGCAAAGAGGGCGGTCAGGCCGCCGGGGCCGAGGCGCTCGATGATGTGGCCGACCTCGGGGAGCCAGTTCAGGAACGCTCCGACCTCGTGCATCATCTCCAGCTCCACGCCGGCGCGATCGTCATGGAAGAGCTTCACGATGCTGCGCACGCGGACGAAACGGTCGCCGCGCTCGTGACCCTGCAGAATCGCGGCGCGCAACGGGTCGCCGAGCTCCGGATGCAAGTGGGAGAGGTGGAACTTGTTCGCGCAGGCGCGGACGATGCGGATCGCGCACTCGATCGGCGAGGCCAGGATCGCGTGCCAGGCGACGATCACCGGCGAGCGGTGGTTCCAGCTCGCGTAGCCGCCGCACGGATCTTCCACCAGTCCCGCCACCATCGCCGCCTCGGCGGATCCCGCCTCGAGCATCCGCGCGGCGATCTGGTTCAGCGACGTGTCGGCGTCGAGGGGGATGCGGATGCGGTCGACGTTCATCAACCCGTTCAGGTCGAGCGCCGGGCCGTCGTGAAAGATCGAGAGATCGACCTCCATCCCCTGCGCGTCCCAGATCAGGCCCCAGCCGGCGGTCCAGAGATCGCGCTCGCTGCACGAGCGGCGGCGCGGGTAAACGTAGCGGGGGAGGAAGCGCATGGACGGGGAGTCGAGCGCCTCGCCGATGCGCCGGGCCAGGTCTTCTTCCACGATCTGGTCGGCGACGAGCACCATGTCGAAGTCGCGCATGCGCAGCGCGGTGCCGGAGAAGATGTGGTCCAGCAGCGCGGGTGCACTTCCCCCGCCGACCGAGAGCTTCGTCAAGCCGAAGCGGTCGCGAAGCTCCGCAGCAACCAGCGACACAGTCGCGGAGAGCTGGCGGACAGGCAGAGCCTTCATCCGATGCATACGAGTGGTGGACTTCCGAGGTGGGTGCGGACCCGAGGAGCGCATCATACTGAAAACGGTTACCTTTTGCGCAAGATCAATTGCCAATCGCGGCGCTCGATCGTGGCGGAGTTGCCAAGAATGGTCAGAAAAGCGTCCAAAGCGCGGCCCGGCGCGCGGGCGAAGAGTCCCTCGGCCACGTCATCCACGAGATCGTAGTCGTCGAACATGGCCGTGCCGCCCGGCTTGAGGATCGTCCAGGCCAGCACCGCGTCCTGCAGCACGTCTCCGACCCGGTGCGAGCCGTCGACGTAGACGAAGTCGTAGTGCGCCGGCGGCAGCGAGCGGAGGATCACCATCGAGCTGCCGACGAGCTTCGTCACCCGCTCGCCCGCGCCGGTGGCGGCGACGTTGTGGTCGAAATAACGCTCGAAGTAGCGCAGCAGCGTGCTGTCCATCGGGATCGCGAACGGATCGACGCAGGTCAGGCTGCTGGTCGGGTCGGTGAGGATGTTCTCCAGCCACCAGACCGCCGACTGTCCCTCGAAGCAGCCGATCTCCAGCCCGCGGACGTTCGGCTTTCCTTTGAGATGGGCCAGGTCCTTCTCCCACGCGGAGGCGTGCGGCGCGACCCAGTCGAAGGTGAAGCGGTATTTCGGATGGGGGAGCGGGGGGCTGTCGATGAAGAGGTCGTGCATTTCCCGTGCGATGACGCGCGAGGCGCGCTCTTCACCGCCGCCGTCGATCAGGCGCCGCATGGCCATGACCATGACGAAGCGCTGGTCGTTGTGCTCCTCGGTGGAGAGGTTTCCTCCGTCGAGCGCGCGGCGGAGGTCTTCACACCGCGCCCGCACCTGCTGCAGGACGAACTCTGCTCCCTCGGCGGTCGTGCGTCCGGAGCCGATCTCGTTGACCCACCCCTCGTGGATGGACCGCGCCTGCCGCGCCATCTCCTGCTGTTTCGCGGTGGCCGCGAACGTTGGCGTCACGCTCATTCTTCTTTCCTAAGCCTTTCCGACTGCGTCTTCATGCAGCGTTTCGTCGTTGATCATCACCGGGGTCTGCATCGAGGGAAGCACGAGGATGAACGTGCTCCCGCGTCCCAGCTCGCTCTCCACGCGGATCGTGCCGCGATGCAGCTCCACGAAGCGCCGCACCAGCGCCAGCCCGAGGCCCGTGCCCTGCGGCCGCTCGCCGCGCGACCCCTCGGCCTGCCGGAACATCTGGAAGATGATCTGGTGGTCCTTCGGGTCGATGCCGACGCCGTGATCCACCACCCGGATCTCCACCGCGTCCACGGCGAGGGGACTCTCGGCAGCGTCGAAGTGGCGGGCCGAGACCGTGACCGTGGAGCGGTCGGGAGAGAACTTCACCGCGTTCGACATCAGGTTGTAGAGGATCTGCTTGATCAGCGTGACGTCCGCCTCGATCGGAAGGTCTTTCGGGATGTCGAGGTCGATGGTGATCTTCCGCAGCGTGGTCACGCCCTTCATCACCGCGCAGATGCCGCCCACTTCCTGCCGCAGCAGGAACGGCTCCGGGTGGATCTCCATCCGCCCGGCCTCGATCTTCGAGAGGTCGAGGATGTTGTTGATGATGCCGAGGAGGTAGTGGCCGGAGGAGTGGATGTTGTGGAGGAACCGGCTCTGCCGCGGCTCGAGCTGCTTCGAGACGTGCGTCATCAGGATCTCGGAGAAGCCGATGATGGCGTTGAGCGGTGTGCGGAGCTCGTGGCTGGTGGCGGCGAGGAAGATGCTTTTGGCGCGGTTGGCTTCCTCTGCCTCGGCGAGGGCCTGCTCGGTGAGCAGTTCGTGCCGTTCGGCCTCCCGCTTCGCCGCCTCGGCCTCGAGCAGGGCGAGCTCGGTACGCTCCTTCTCCTCGCTGATCTGGCGGGTCCGCTCTTCGACGAGCTTCTCGAGGTGGCGGGCGCGCTCGTGCGTGATGTGCAGCCGCACGTTGTGGGCGGCGAGGAGCAGCGCGATGAGCGCCAGGACGGCGATGGCGATGAACCACTTCGTCTCGTAGAAATGCGGCTGCAGCTCGAACGGCAGCTCGGCACTGCGCCACACCGCGCCGTCGCGCGAGGAGGCGAGGACGAAGCGATACGTGCCGCCCGGAAGGTTCGTGTACGACGCCACGCGCTTGCTGCCGGTGTCGATCCAGTCTTCGTCGTAGCCTTGCAGGCGATATCGGAAGCGGATGCGCTCCGGCGTGACGAAGGTCAGGCCGGCGAACTCGAACTCGATGCGCTCCACGCCCGGAGGGATCGATGCGAGCGACTGTCCGGCCGCGTCCTTGCCGTTGATCAGCACGCGCTCGACTGCCGGGCTGCGCATCGGCGGCGACTGCGCGGCGCTGCTGGTCAGGGCCGAGACGCCGTTCGCGGTGACGAACCAGATCCGGCCGTCGCGCGAGCGGAGCGCGGCGGGATTCGCGATACCGTTGCACTGGCGGCTGCCGAGGCCGTCGTTCTCGTCGAAGAGGATGGAGGAGAGGCCCGGCATGGTGCCGTCGGCGACTCCGTTCAGCTCGCGCTTCGCGACCTTGAACGCGCCGCGCACGGTGCCGAACCAGAGATGGCCGTTCCCGTCGTCGACGAGCGAGAGGATCTTGTCGCTCGGCAAGCCCTGGCGGCTCACGATCGCGTCCGCCTTCCCGTTGCGATAGCGCACCAGGCCGTCGCCGTCGGTGCTGATCCAGACCGTGCCGTCGCTGTCGGCGGCGAGCGCGAAGAGTCGGTTCGAAGGCAGCGCGGAAGGCGCCGAGTGAAGGCGGAACCTCTTCCCGTCGTACTCGGCCAGGCCGCCGCCGGTGGCGACCCAGATCCGCCCGTCCGGCGTCTCGGCGATCGCCATCGCGTAGTCCGTGCCGAGGCCTCCCTTGCCGGCGAAACTCTCGACCTCGCCGGTGGCGCGGATGCGGTTCAGGCCGAAGTCGGTGGCGATCCAGACGTCGCCGCGCCGGTCTTCGTGGATGGCGCGGGTGGTGTTGTTGGACAGGCCTTCCGCCGTGGTGAAATGCGTGGTCCGGCCGCCGGAGACCCGGAAGACGCCGTTCGAGGTGCCGAACCAGCGGGTCCCGTCGCGGCTCTGCGCCATCGAGAGGATGCCGGTCAGGCGGCGGTCGTCGATTTTGGCAAACGTCTGGCCGTCCCACCGGCTCACGCCGTTCGCCGTCCCGGCCCACAGCACGCCGTCGCGGTCTTCGAAGATCACCCGCGCCACCGCATCGGTCAGTCCGTCGCGCTCGTTCCAGGTCACGAACGCCCCGGCGCGGAGCTGCTCCACGCCGCCGTTCGTGCCGACCCAGAGGCTCCCCTCGTCGTCTTCGAAGATGGTCCGTACGGTCGGGTTGAGGAGACCGTCGCCGATGCCATACGCAGCGACCTGCCCGCCGTTCATCCGAAACAGCCCGTTGCTGTAGGTGCCGACCCACAGGTTGCCGTTGCGGTCGCGGCGGAGGGCGGTGACCTGATCGGCGGGGAGGCCGCGGATCGATTCGATCCTGCCGCCGGAGACCCGGTGGAGGCCGGATGCGGTCCCGGCCAGGACCGCGCCGTCACCATCGGCGAGCAGTGTCACGATGGTGTTGCTGGAGAGCCCGTCGGCGGTCGTCCACTTCTCCAGCTTCCCGTCCTGATAGCGCGCCAGGCCGGCAGTCGAGCCGATCCAGAGCGCGTTGCCGGATGCCGCCAGCGCGGTGACGGGCGTGCTGGGGAGCGGCACGGGGAGAGGAGTGGCGCGGTCGCCGGCGATGCGCATCACGCGGCCGTGCGCGGTCCCGGCCCAGACCGTCCCGTCGGGAGCGGCGGCCAGGGCGTACACGATGTCCGGACCGCCGTGCATGGTCACGGTCTCGAACCGTCCGGCGCGATAACGCATCAGCCCCGCGAGCGTCCCGAGCCAGAGCGTGTCGTCGTTCGTACGGGCCAGGGTGACGATGCTGTTACTCAGCACCGCCGGGTTGCTGGCCTTGTCGAGGATGCGGAACGTCTCGCCGTTGAAGCGGACCAGCCCCTCGTACGTCGCCAGCCAGAGATAGCCGTCCGCGGTCTGCGTGACGCCGCGGATCGTGCCGTGCGGCAGTCCCCGCTCGACCGTCCACGCCCGCCGGACATACTGCGGGATCGTCCGGTCCGCGGGCAGCGCATCCGCCGGCAAGGCCCCGGACAAAGCGAGTGCCGTTGCGAAACAGACGGCGACACGCCGGGCAGGGCGGGTAAGGCGCGGGGGGTGTCGCACAGGTCAGCTCTTGATCCGAACCGTAGAGATCACGGTAAAACGGCGGGGGGCGGAGGTCAATTCCGTCACTAAATCGTGAACAGTGATCCGTTGCCGCCGGCCAGGCACTTCGAGGTGTCGAAGGCTTCAGGCCGTATGGCCGTCCTTACGGCGAGACGCCGTCCGCCGGCGAGACGCCGCCGGTCCAGCCCGCGCGACGCGGGCGCTCCACGCGCGGACGCCATGATCGGATACTCGGACGCCCGCTTCGCGAAGACGGTGGTCATGCGCCGGAGCGCCGACGTCGCGTCGGCTGGCCCGGCGACGTCCCGTCGGCGGACGGCGTCCCGCCGTAAGGACCCTCCCGTAACGCCCGGGCCGCATCATTCGTCTACAGTGCGCGTGCGAATCATTCTTCTGCTGACTCTCGTACTGCACGTCTCCGCGGCGATGGCCGCGGAGACGGTGGTGACGCTGGAGCGCGATGGGCAGACCGTCGGCGGCGGGCAGGTCTGCCGCTTTCCGGCCGGGCATCGCCGGAATCCGATCCGGCGCTGGCTGGCGTCGCAGGAGGTTACCTGCGTCGCGGCCGGTTCTCCGATGGCCTTTCCTCCCGGACTCTGGAACGTGTTTGCCAGGACGGCCGATGGCGTGTCGACGGAGCCGCTCCTGGTCGACGGGGCCGCGCCTCCGTCTTCGCTGGTGTTCAATCCGGGACCATCGGCGCTGCTTTCGGCCAACTTGGCCGAGGGGCGGAGCGCGGTCGTCTATGTCCCGCGGCGCCTCACGGCGCTGCCCCTCGCAGGCAATACCCAACGCGTCCCGGCGGATGAGCCTCTCTGGCTGGTGGTCGTCGAGAAGAAGCAGCCGGTCTCCATCTTCTCCATCCCGCCGATGGAAGCGGGGAGCGAGCGAAACATCGACGCACGCGGAACGGGGGTCGGTCCGGCGATCGTGGCCTGGCTTCAGCTCAGCGACGAGCACCGCGCCGCGATCGCGGCCACGGCCGAGGTGCCCCTGCCGCAGGTACGCGTGACGCAGGGCGGCCCGGCCCTCGACTCCGACCCGCTGCCGCGCCCCGACCTGCTCGACGGCGCGCTGGTCCTGCTGCGCGGCGTGAAGGCGGGGGAGGCGGAGGTGGACGTCGGCGGCCGCGGCTGGCTTCCGGCAAAACGCCGGGTGAACGTCACTCACGCCATCACGCCGCTCAACGACCCGCTGCTTCTCCGTCCGTCGGCGACCCTGGTCGTGCACTGGAACCTTCCCGGCAGCATGCGCGAGCTGAACGCCACGATCGGCTCCTGTAAGGACGACGAGCCGCCGCAGCTCGAGATCGTCATTTCCACCTGCACGGCGGCTCCTCGCAGGGGGCCTCGCCCCGACCCGCCGAAGTGCGAGGTGCTCCGGAAGGAGTCGGTCGCCCCCGGCACCCAACACGGCGACGTCACGTTCGAAGGGCTGCCGCCCGGGATGTACCGCGCCGAGATGGTCTTCGGTCATCTCCCTCCGGTCTCGCGCAGCGTGCGTGCGGCGGCGTTGCAGCAGGCGGACGTCTGGGTGCAGGCGCGCTTCTGGGATCTCTACGGCAGCCTCACCTTCGGCGGCGAGCCCCTCGGCAAGGAGGCGGAGATCATCTTTCCGAGCGGCGCCGGCTTCGCCTCCGAGGAGACCAGCGAGTATCACGCGGCTGTCGAGGAACTGTTCGAGACCGACGCGAAGATCGAGGTGGCGACCTGCGACGGAGGGCTGAAGGCGATCGTGCTCGCGGAGGGCCATCTCCGCCCGCGCTCCCGCTACGACGTCGACATCCCGGACAACGCCCTGACGATCGACGTCACCGACACCTTCACCCGCATGCCTCTCCCCGGCGCGGTCGTAAACCTGGAGATCTTCTCGAAGCTCATGCCGCGCCAGCGGGTGCTGGAGCGGAGGCTGACCACGGAAGCGGATCAGGGGGGAGCGGCGCTGGCCACGTTCGTCGCCGTCCCGGAGCGCGAGGTGGTCGTCACGGTCAGCCACGCCGGCTATCAGAAGCAAACCCTGGAAGCCTTCACGATGCACGTCCGCGGGGAGAGGAGAATGGACGTCCAGCTCGTCCCGCTCCGCGGCAGCCAGGGGCGGATCGTCTCGCCGCGGCCGTTCGACGGCGGCTCCATCCATTGGTTCTCCGCCGCCGGCGAGGAGACCGAGCGCGCCGAGCTCTGGCCCGACGGGACCTTCGTCTACGCCAACTCCCACGCCCCCGACGAGACGATGGCGATCGTCTCCCGCTCCCATCCGCTGTGGGCGCTGCGGGCGGTCAGCGCCGCGCGCGGCCAGACGCTCGAGATTCCTTTCCCCGAGGTACCCTCGCGGACGTTCGACGTCGCCTTCGCCTCGGGCGACCGGCAGATCACGCGCGTGATCGGACTCGTCGTCCGCGGCTTGCGGATCCCGCAGGGAGCCTTACGCGCGCACCAGAGCCTGCGCGACCTCCCGTCCGTCCTGCGAGGAACCGGCCCCCTCCCCATCCGCGACCTCGCCGAGACCGGCCCCATCGACGTCCTCCTCGGCCCCCGCCTCGAAGAAGTCCCCCACCGTGTCCCCGACCCCTTCGCCCTCCCGGCCTACGCTGATGTTCCGCGAAAACGGCTCGAAGGCGAGAGCATCGAATTCGATTGAGGGATCGAAGCGGGCAAAATGCGGGCGCGCCTTGCGGCGCGCCCGCGGGTCTACCGCGTTACTGCTGGGCCGTGGCCGGCGCCGGTGCCGCCGTGGCCACCTTTGCCGCCGCCTTCGCCGCGCGCTCGGCCGCCGTCTTTGCGGCCTCCTCGGGCGTCGGTTTCCGCTGCCGGCCCAAGGCACGGCGCATGTCGGCGACGTGCGGCTTGAGGTGGGCGTACCGCTTCTGCTTCGACAGACGCTGCGCCAGCGCGTACGTCGTCAGGGCCTCCGTGCCGGCCAGGTTGCGCGCGGCGGTGGTGCTGTACCGGAGGAATTGGGCCACCGCCTCCAGCTCGTCGGCCAGCGGAGCGTACGCGTCCGCGTACGCCACGAGGTCGCGGACCAGGGCCGGCGGGGCGCCGTCGGTGCGTACCAGGGCGGTCTGGTTCGCCACCGCGACGTTCGTCAGCTCGATGAACCTGGCCGGGATCAACGCGGCAGGGGTCAGCCTCTGCAGCGCATCGTCGGTCTCGGGAATCTCGAGGCGCGGGATCTGCGACCGCCACACGTTCAGCTCCTCGTGGCGCTGTTGCGCCGCCTCGGCGTGGGTATTCGGGGGTCCGTTGGAGACAACGGCAGCTACGTTCTCAGTGCTCTTCATACGAAACTCCTCTTTCTTTTCGACTGTGCGTGGATCAGAGCGCGCAGGTCGAAGAGAGTGGAGGAGCACGGCCCTGGAGATTGCGCCGGGGAACGCGGACCTCGGCGGGGCGGGGAGCTCGCCTGCGCCGGAGAAGTTCGGGAGCGATGCGGTCGGAGACGCGCGGCTGCCGGCAGGCCAGGAACGCGCGGACGAAAAGAGGCCGCGGGGTGAGAACGATGCGTCGGCGGCCGTCGAACGGCCGTTCCGGCACGAGCTCGCCCGTACTGAGACCGCCGAGGACTTCGAACTGCGCGAAGACGGCCTCGTTCAAGGCGATGGGGATGTACTCGGCGACGGCCTGGCAGCGTGCGTCGGCCAGCTCCATGAGCTCCGCGGTGGCGCTGTTCTGCCGTTCCGGCTCCCGGCCCAGAGCCTCGCTCGCCTCGGCCAGCTCGCGCCGCGCGTCGACGAGCCGCTGCGAGGCCACGGTCATCCCGCGCATCGCGCCGTTGAGCCGCCGTGAGGTGCGAACCGGACGCCGCTCGGCGCAGCGCCCGGCGTCCACGACCGCGTGCATCGTCGAAAAGATCAGACTGACCGCCGAGTCCAGCGCCCGCTGGGCCCGCTGGTACGGACGGACCCACTGCGGCCCCCGCGCTCCTCTGGGGCGGCGGCTCGGGCGGCATGTGCCGCCGGTGGCGCCTTTCGGCGCACGTGCTGAGCCCGGTCTGGTCATCGAAGAAAAAGATGCGTCCGATCGTGCCCATTGTCAAGAGAAATATCTTGCCGTTTTGTGCGGTACTTCCGCCGATGACCATGCCGGAGTTTTGCGGCGGTGGCGGCCTACCCATCGATGAGTTGGCCGGACTCATCGATCGGTTCTGGTCGACTCATGGATGGGTTCGGGTCGACCTATGGATGGGTTCGGGTCGACCTATGGATCGGTCCGGGTCGGCTGATGGATCGGTTCGGATCGACTCATCGATCGGTTCGGATCGACTCATCGATCGGTTCGAATCGACTGATCGATCGGTTCGGATCGACTGATCGATCGGTTCGGATCGACTCACCGATCGGTTCGGGGCGACTCATCGATCGATTCGGATCGACTCATGGATCGGTTCGGGTCGACTCATGGATCGGTTCGGGTCGACTGATCGATCGGTTCGGATCGACTGATGGATCGGTTCGGATCGACTCATCGGCCGGTTTGGGGCGACTCATGATCGGTTCGGATCGACTCATCCATAGTCCGGGTCGACTCATCGATCGATCGGGAGGAGTCATCGATTGCTCGCGTCTTCCGAATCCTCCGCATGCTCCTGCTCAAACTCGAGACGGCGGGAACGAACCACGGATTGGTGCGAGTCAAGCTCTCAGTACAGCTCCCCGGAAATAGGTGGCCAGTCCTCGCGCTGCGGGGGAGGCATGCGAGACCGCCGGATCAGGAAGCCCGGCCTTCAGGCCTGCCGGAGTCATTCAGGGACAGACCGCTGTTTCCGTCACTTTTGGCGGTCCAGATCCCACCGCTCCCTTACACCCGCCCACCCTCCGCTCGGGATGACGGGAGGGAACACGCGGCGTAGAGGAATGGCAGAGGATCGACAGCCGATCCCGGCGGGAGAGCCGGACACCTATTTCCGGGGAGCTGTACTCAGTACTGCTCCCCGGAAGTTGGTGTCCGTTTGCCGTCAAACGTCATCCGTTGTCCGTTATCTGCCAGTCCTCGGCTCCGGGTCGAGGTTCGCGAATGCCGCCTGTGGAGCGCCGGTCTTCGACCGGCCGGTCCGCCAGCCTTCGGCTGGCAGTCTCTCGCGGTGCACACCCCCCTCCCACCGAGCGGGGACAGTGGACCGTCCGCGATCCGAAGTGGAAGCCCGACCGGGTGACCATGCTGCCCGCTGCGACTGTGGCGGAGATCCACGAACAGCTCACCCGCGCCAGAATCCTGCACCAGGAGGATCTCGCCTCCCGGCTTAGTACTCCATTCGCTAAGTTCGGTGACAGAGCGCGTGAGCGCGCCGCGGGGCCGTCTGCTTCGTTGTCGCTCCTCAGCGATGTCCCGCATCGCCTGCGTCGCGACGCCTCGCATCCGACCCCGCGGCGCTCACGCGCTCTGTCACCGACCTTAGTACCGCTCCCCGGAAGAAAGTGTCCAGTTCTTGCGGCGGCGCTGCGGCCGAGGATCTTCGGCGTCCGCTCGGAGCGCCGCTCGGAGCGCCGACCTCCAGGTCGGCCGGTGCGCCGATCTCCAGGTCGGCGCGTGTCCGCCGTCCGCCCCATCGCCGACCTGGAGATCGGCGTACCGGCCGGCCTGGAGACCGGCGCTCCGATCTCTTCCGATTTACCAATTCCTCGGCTGACGGGCCGCTCTCCTCGAGTGCTGTCCAAACGAGGAATGGCAGACAACCGACAACGGACAACCGACAACATCAAGGCCAGCGGACACGGACTTCCGGGGAGCGGTACTTAGCGAATGCAGTACTTAGACAGGGTCTGGCTGCCGGAGGCGCTGGACCGCAAGTTTCCATCGGCCGCGCGTGACCGGCGGTGGCAGTGGGTATTCCCGGCTCCGCAGCGATGGAAGGGAAAGGACGGCAGCGAGGGACGCCATCACTACCACGAGAGGAACGTCCAACGTTCCGTCACTCGTGCCGCGCGGGCCGCGGGAATGACCAAACGCGTGATCTGCCACACCTTCCGCCACTCCTTCGCCACGTACCTGCTGAGCGGGTCCACGACATTCGGACCATCCAGGAGCTCCCTGGCCAACCGCGACGTCTCCACGACCATGATCTACACCCACGTCCTCCGCCACGGAGCCCGCGGCGTCCGCAGCCCCCTGGACCCGGCATGATGAATCAACAGGAAGCCTCGACCACAGCCGCGCCGGCACTACGCCGCAAACCGGAACCCGGAGCCGCCGCCGACTTCAAAGTTGGGCAGACGGAAGACAGATCTATCTCGCACGCCCGACTACGTTAAGATTCCCCGACTACCGTTAAGATTGCTCCATGGCCACTCAGAAGTTCACAGCCATCAAGATGACCGATGCGGAACTCTTCGATGCGTTCAGTGCCGTAGCGTCGCTCATACCGCAATTGGGCAAGGCCTCTCTGAATATGCAGCTCGCCGAGTCTGGAGCTGCCTTCGACGCCCGGATAACGGAGCTTGACACCAGTCCGGGAGTTCAGGAGCTGCGTGCAGGGAAGGCGGCGCTCCTGCATCGCGCTTCACTATCTGGTGGCGGATACGCAATCGCAATACTGCGCGGGCCCAGCGCCGATGAAGTGACCGTTACGATCCCAGATCAGCAGCAACCCGAGACGCAGAAGGCCACGATCAAATTTCTCACGGCCGTTCACGATCATTTCCGCGCATACGGCAGGACCGCCGCGACCGATGAAGTATTAGGCCGTGAACTCGCCGAGTTTTACCGTCAACGTGAAGAACTACTTACACGTCTGGAGCGAGTACACACGGAAATCGTCGAGGCGAACGAAGCGTACCGTCACCGACTCGAAGAGAGCGCGGCGGCGGACCGCCAGAAACTTGAGACGGAATTTCAGAGGCGACGTGACGAACTCGACGCCGATCATAAGAGGAAGGAAGCAGTGCTCTCGGAGCGCGAATCGGCGTTGCAAGCTCAGATCGCAAAGCTCGACGACCGAAGCAGTACGCACGCGCGACGTGATGTTCGGCAAGAGCTCAAGAAGATCGTGGCGGAGCGTACGGCTTCCTTTCATCTCAGTAGGGACACCGTGCGAAAGCGTGCGCCCGTGCACACTCTATTCATCGTGCTGATCCTTGCCTCCGGAACCTTGTTCGCGTTAGCTCTTCTCGGCCGGCTCCCGACACCAACCGCCATCGCGTCTTGGCTTGTGGCGTTTCGCATGTCCGTGATTGGTGCGGCATTCGCGGCGGCGATCATTTTCTACATTCGGTGGGCCGATCACTGGTTTAGGCAACACGCAGATGAGGAGATGCGCCTCAAGCGATTGGAGTTGGATCTTGATCGCGCAACCTGGGTTGTGGAGATGGCGCTCGAATGGAAGCGTGAGAAAGACAGTGACATCCCGCAGGAACTTGTAGACCGGTTATCGCGCAACCTTTTTGAGTCGGATGCATCGAGCCGCCCGCGTCATCCTGGGGAGGAATTAGCGTCGGCACTGCTTGGCGCATCATCTGGCCTCAGCATCAATTTGCCGGGCGTCGGCGAAGCAAAGTTTGATCGGAAGGGAATTCAGCAGTTCAAGGATGCGGTCGCCAAACACACAAACGAAGGGTAGGAAACGCTGCCTAACTTTGGCGTGCGGCCGGGAACATGGGTGACAAATCAGAGCGGGCACATAGGTACACCTTGTGTCTGTTTTGCTGATCGCACGGAGAGAAATCTTTGTCCCTGACTCGTGCTGTTTCGCGGAGCGGCAGCACCGGGTCCAAGTCGCACGACTCGCTCTGTCGACACGACAGTCGGTGTTCGATCACGCACGGGTTCAACTCACCATGAGTCGTCCCCCGGGTGCGTTCTGTCGTCACCCCGAAGCCGCCGCCGATTTCAAATTAGGCGGAAGTACGGCCGAAGGAACGACTAACCGGGCAACGCTGTCAAGCGGCACCGTAGGACTGCGCGTGAGACGAAGACGCCAAGCCACAGTCAGGTGATATCGTCAGCGGCCTGTGTGACGCATGTTCGACGACGATACCAACGACTTCGATCTGACGGACCCACGCAACAGTTGGCGCCTCGAATCCATTCTGGCAGATATCGATCGTTCGATCGAAATGGCGGAAGTGCGTCTCCGGCCGACGACACAGCTTATCGATTCTTTGCCGTCGATCCTGACGGATGCAGACAGCGATCGTATTCTCTACCATCTTGAGGAGGTGCAACTCGAGCCGGCCGAGGCGGAGAGTCTGGTCAAACAGGTCGAGATTTTAGCCGGAGCATGGGAGAAGTTACCTTCGCGTGAGAAAGCACGCGCTGATGGCGTGCTCTGGCGCCTCGTAAAGGCTATTCCGGAGCCTCACCTCTCGAAGATTGCGATCTCGTTCTTGGTGCACCCTCGTAAGCGCCGCCGCGAGATGGCATACAAGGTTCTCCGCAGAACCGACATTCCCGTGACGTTGCTGGATGACCTGATTACTCTCTATGAAACTACGGGTGATGAGCAGTTGCTACACCTGATCGCGCGTAATCCTGCACTCGTGGTCGCGGCCGACGAGCGATACCTCTTGGGCGAGATCGCTACATCATATTGGCAAATGCGTGTCGTCGAGGTTCTTCTGCTTGAACAACCCGAACGAGCGTTGGCTCTGGCGTTTGAATATCCTTCTCGGTTCGTACATGCAGTTGGTCGCCGAGAAGCCGACGAGTATCTGCCGCTGCTCCGTCGCCTCTTTGCTCCGAATCGTAATGATCCTCGGTTTCTCGGCATCTACGCGTGGGCACTTGGCAGAGTCGGAGATACCGCGGCGTTAGAAGAGCTTCGTGGGGCGATTGTGGAGCTCCGAGAGCGGCTCGAAACGACCGGCGCTTAACTTTGGCGTGCGCCCGGGAACATGGTTGCGTAGCTGTCGGCGGGCAGTTGTCCGGTCCGGCAGCCGAGTTGCCTACGTCATTGCCAACCGTCACGGCGTCACGCCGGCCGCAGATCGCCGCCGCCGAGCATGTCGTTGGTCGCGGCGGCCGTCGCGCCGCGTCGTTCCTCGCACGTGAAGCCCGCCGCAGCTTTACCAAGGACGTTGGACGGACGTAGAAACCAGCGGCGTAGAATGAGACGTGCCGTACGAGATCACGCTCGATCAGAAGCCGCTCGGATACTCTCGCACGAGCGCCCTCGAGGGTCAGATAGTACAAGTCGTCGCTCGGGAGTTTCTTTCCTCCGAAGACGGCGAACGCTTCTTCGTACGCATGGATCACTGGCCGGCCAAGATCGTGCGGGCGTTACCGAGCAGCGCCGGAATCTGGGCATCGACCGTCGACCATCTAGTAGCGCTCATCCGTCAAGACCTCACCGCGACGGTTTACGTCAACGAATTGACGCAGGTCGCGCAGATTCGTGCCGCGGGACCGGTCAAGGCTGGAGCGGAAGTGCGTCAGCGCGATATCGCTGATGTCACTGAACTTCGGTTCGAGGGTGTTGATGTGCCTCAAGACGTAGCGTTGGTGATCGTCTTTTCGCAAGGCTGGCGGAAGGGCTTATTCTTCGACTTTTTCCCGTTTCACGACGCCGGTTATCGTCGCCCCTACGATCTGTGGAGGCTACTCGGTGCTTGCGCCGCATATCTCATGAATCAGGCGCTCTTTCGCCTGACAGACGAGGATTGGGCCTTCTTGATTAGCAGTGGGTGGTTTCCGTTCTCCTCGCTACCGTTCGAACTTCGAGATAAGGTCCTCAGTTTCGCGCGTAGCAGACTGGACCTCAATCTCCTGTTACCCGACGTGCGTACATTTATGCAGGTACGGTTGACGGAGCTGATCGAGAATTGGTCAAAGAAGACGCCGTTCCAAGCGCACCTCCAGCTTCTCAGGCATGCCGCTACCGAGTTTGCCGAAGGTGACTACGTAAGCGCCACCGCTATCGTCCTGCCACGTATAGAGGGTCTCATGCGAGAAGTGCATGCAAGCGTCGCAGCGCGAGAGCGAGCAACACCCACGAACCTGACGCAGCGCCTAATCGAAGGACGGAGTGCCGAACTCCACGAATATAGTTGGCTTCTTCCGATACGGTTCATCCAGTACCTTCGTGAATCGTACTTCGCGTCTTTCGAACCGGGAATGCCAGCTAAGCTCTCGCGTCATTCCTTCGGTCACGGCGTCGCAGCTTCTGCAGATTTCGATGAAAAAGCGTGCTGCATGGCGTTCCTTACGTTAGACCAGATCTTCTGGCTGCTCCCGTAGCTTCGCCCAACTTCGCTGAAGCTGTTGCGGCCCGGCTTCGGCCTGGCAGCCGAGCTGCCTACAATAAACAGGAAGCCTCGACGACAGCCGCGCCGGCGCTACGCCGCAAACCGGACCCCGGAGCCGCCGCCGATTTCAAGTTGGGTGCTGGAATTTGACCTCCCATCGGAGTACGTTACAAACGGCATGAGTACTGCGATCGACGAGCTCACCAAGCTTCCACTTCCTCAACGTCTCGAGATTGTCGAGAGGCTGTGGGACAGCATCGCCGCCGATCCGGAACGGCTGCCGGTCACGGCGAAGCAGGCCGAGGAACTCGATCGCCGCCTCGCGGCGCACGAGTCGAATCCCGGGGAAGGAGTAGCCTGGGAAGAGATTCGCGAACGGCTGCGCAAGGCCAAGTGAGCAGTCTCGTCCGATTCAAGCCCTCAGCCGACCACGACGTCGAGAGTGCGTTCGTCTGGTACGAGGAACGCAGGCCTGGCCTGGGTGATGAGTTTCTCGAAGAGGTCGACGCGGCGGTCGCTCGCATCGCCGAGAATTCTCGAGCACATCAAATCGTCCGCGGCCGAATCAGAAGAGCAGTCGTTCATCGTTTTCCGTATCTCATCTTCTACGTGATCGATCCGCAAGAGATCGTCGTTCTCGCATGTATGCACGCGAGTCGCGACCCGGAATCGTGGCCCGTGGCCAGCACCTAACTCATAGGACTCTTTCCTGCATCCGGGCGACACGATGATCGTGCCGAACGCGTGGACCGGCCGAGATCGAAGAACGAGTGAAGCGGGACGGTCAGGATGCGGGAAAGAGTTAAGTTGGACGAAGCCGCGGGCCTACGTGGGGAAAGTATCGAACGGCGAAGGTTGGGAGGGGGCGCACGGCGGGCGCGAACAACGCGCAATCGACGCCGAACGTGGCAGGATATGGGGAAAACGCGATCCGGCGGCATGGGATGAGCGACTGAAACGGGCGCTTTGGGCGCGTGACAGACGGAGAGGGCGAAGCAGCCGCAGGACAGCGTGCACTGCGTAAGAGCGGGGGCAGATCACGGAAGCGGCGTTCATGACGAGTCGAACCATATTCGCGGACGCTGAGGATCGACCTTCGCGTCACCGCTGCCGCACGTGTGCGTCCTTCACCCTCTGGAGCGCGCGCACGTACTGGTTGAACACCATGTCCGTGTAGAGCTCGATCCACGGCGTCAGGTCTTCGTCGGGCTGATACCAGCGCTGCTGCGCGCGAAACAGGGCCTCGTAGTACGCGTCCCGGTTCTCGAGGATCACGCTGTCCAGCGGATAGAAGCGGGCGAAGTGGTATCCGCTGCGTTCCAGCAGATACGTGGAGAGCAGCCGCGCCGTTCTTCCGTTGCCGTCGTGGAAGGGATGGATGGCCAGGAAGTCGAGGATGAATTCGGCGGTCGTCAGGAAGCGCGAGGTATCGGCAGCAGCCAGGCTTGCGTTCGCACGGTCGCAAAGCTCGCGCAGGAACGGCTCCGACTTTGCCGGTGGAAGGGTCTTCACGGCGTACTGGCTGCCTTCGATCGCCACCCGTTTGGTCTTGATCCGTCCGGCAACCTCGGGATTCGTCGACTCGAACATCCGCCGGTGGATCTCGAGCACGAAATCGAAGCTGAGAAATTCGCGCGGGGGATCGAGCAGGGCCCAGAGCAGCGTGCGGATGATCGAGGAGACGGCCAGGGTCCGTTGCTCGAGCTCCTCGTCGATCCGCCGCGCGGACGGACGGGTCGCGGCCGCGAGGGCGAGGTCGAGTTTGTGGGCAGGGATTTCTTCGCCCTCGATCTCGCTGCTGGCGTTCACGCTCTGGGCGAGGTTTCGCAGCGCGGCTTCGTCGGCGTTTTCCGATCCGATGAAATCGTCGCTGGTGAAGCGGCCGATCTCGAACTTTGCACGCGCCAGCTTTTCCAGCTTGGCCAGCGTGTAGGGCGACAATTCGTAGCGCAACCCTGCGCGCAGCGGGTAGGGCTGTTCCGGATCGATGACGGCTTCACGGGTTTCCTGCATGGCGGTTCGCGGTCAGGATAGCGCCTCCCGTGCCGAGCGCGTTCTTGATAGGACCTATGGGACCTATGGGACGAATGGGACTTTCATCTGTCCCATCTGTCCCATCGGTCCCATTGGTCCCATTGGTCCCATTCCCCCGCCCTCTCAGACCGCCACCACCTCCACCCTGACCCCGTTCAGCGCCGCGTTTCCGGAGACCGCGTCCACGGCCCGGGTGTCGGTCAGGTCGTTGTAGCTCACGCCCGGGTTCTGTTCCGCCAGGCCGAGGCGGGTGCCGGGGCGGGTGTGGCCGAAGCCGTGGGGGAGGCTGACGACGCCGCGCATCATGGTGTCGGTGGCCTGTACCGCGATCCGCACCGCGCCGGCGGTTGCGCGGACTTCGACGAGCTGGCCGTCCGTGAGGCCGAGCGACGCGAGGTCGGCGGGATGCATGAGCAACTGGTCGCGGGCCTTCCCTTTGATCAGCCGATGGGAGTTGTGCATCCACGAATTGTTGCTGCGCAGGTGGCGGCGGCCGATCAGTGTGAAGCTGCCGGAGCCGCGGTCTTCATTCCGGAACCGCTGGATGTCCGCGAGCAGCTCCGGCGGCGCGCAGTGGACCTTCCGGTCCGGTGTCTCCAGCCGCGCGAAGAGCGACGGCTGGAGGGCGCCGAGATCGAGTCCGTGCGGCGCTTCGGCGAGCGTCGCGAATGACACCCCGTAAGCGGCGGCCTTGTTCACCCGCCGGGCCACGACTTCGGCCGTCGACAGCAGCGGCTTGTGCTCCTGCCCCAGCTTTGCCGCCAGGCGGATGCAGAGCTCGCGGAAGATCTCCCAGTCGTACCGCTCGTCGTCCGGCCGCGGCCAGATCGCGGCGTTGAACCGGGCCACGTTCCGCACCGCGAAGGCGCTGAAGACCAGGTCGTAGTGATCGTGATGGAGGCTCGACGCCGGCGGCAGGATCAGGTCGGCGTGGCGCGTCGTCTCGTTCAGATAGATGTCGACCGCCAGCATGAAATCGAGCGTGTCCAGCGCCTCGTCGAGCCCGCGCCCGTCGGGAGTGGAGAGCACCGGATTGCCGGCCACCGTGACCAGCCCGCGGATCTGCCCCACTCCCGGCGAGAGGATCTCCTCCGCCAGCACCGCCACCGGCAGCTCGCCGCCCGACTCCGGCAATCCGCGCACGCGCGAACGCCACTGCCCGTAATGCCCGGCCCGCGTCCCCGGCCCGGTGAGCGGGATCAGCGGCTGGGTCGGCAGCGCGCCCCCTTCGCGGTCGAGGTTTCCGGTGACGAGGTTCACGAGCTGGATCAGCCACTGGTTCAGCGTCCCGTAACTCTGGAGCGCCGTCCCCACGCGGCCGTAGCAGACCGCCGCCGGCGCCGCGGCGAATTCGCGGGCGATGCGGCGGATCGTCTCCGCGTCGATGCCGGTGACCGGCGCCGCCGCTTCCGGCGTGAAGGCGGCCATCGCCGCCAGCGCGGTCTCCAGGCCGTCGAGCTGCTCAGGGTGGGCAACGCGGAACAGCCCCTCATCGCGCACTGTGTTGATCAACGCCATCAGCAGCGCCGCATCGGTCGCCGGCCGGATGAAGTGATGCTCGCCCGCGATCCCGGCCGTCTCCGTCCGCCGCGGGTCGACCACCACGACCTTCCCGCCGCGCTCGCGGATCGCAGCCAGCCGCCGCGCCACGCCGGGCGCGGTCATCAGGCTGCCGTTCGACGCCACGGGATTCCCGCCGAGGATGAGGAAATAGTCGGTGCGGTCGATGTCGGGGATGGGGATCAGGAACTGGTGGCCGTACATCAGGAACGACGCGAGCTGCTGCGGCAACTGGTCGACCGACGTCGCGCTGAACGCGTTCCGCGTCTGCAGTACCCGCGCGAGCTGGCCGACGCCGAACGCCGTCCCGACGTTGTGCACGGTCGGATTGCCGGCGTAGAACGCGACGCTGTCGCTCCCATGCGCAGTTTGCAGCCCCGCCAGCCGCTCCGCCGCCAGCTCGAACGCCTCGTCCCATGAGATCTCCGTCCACTCCGTGCCGTTTCTCTTGAGAGGCCGCCGCAGCCGGTTCGGATCCTCATGAATGTCCAGCAGTGCGACGCCTTTCGGACAGATGTGCCCCCGGCTGAACGGATCGTCGTCGTCGCCGCGAATCGAAACGATCCGCGGCCCGTCGACCTCGATCTCCAGCCCGCAGATCGCCTCGCAGAGATTGCACGCGCGGTAGACGGTACGAACATCAGCGGCCATGCGGACAACTATCGCATGGGGGCGGGCTCCTGAGGTCACTCCCCTTACGGCGAGACGCCGTCCGCCGGCGAGACGCCGCCGGTCCAGCCGACGCGACGTCGGCGCTCCGGCGCATGACCGCGGTCCTCGCAAAATCGACCGACCGTGTATCGAAGCGACGCATGGCTTCATTCATCGCAAACCGTGCGTCCGTGCGTGGAGCGCCCGCGTCGCGCGGGCTGGACCGGCGGCGTCTCGCCGGCGGACGGCGTCCCGCCGTAAGGGGAGTGACCGTTTCTTATGGAACTCTCTGTAGCTCAGCATGACCGGGAAAAATCGGCACCACCTCCTCCTCCCGCTCCGCGGCTTCGCCGCGCCAGAGCTCCGGCCGCGTCAGGATCTGCCAGCCGATCAGCGCGAAGGTCGCGCCAAGCACCAGGTCGCACGCGCTCCAGGCCCACTCGATCCCCACCGCACGTCCGACGGGGAAGAGCACACCGCCGACCGCCAGCAATGCGCCGATCCACCGGCTGACCGGGTGTGCCACGAACAACGTCACGCCGAGCGTGATCAGCCCGATCGGGAACATCAGGCCGACCGGGACGATGCTCACCCAGACGATCGGCGCCGCCTCGAACATCTTCTCCAGCGCATTCCCCGGCAGGCCGGAGACGCCGGTCTGCAACAGCGCGTCGAGCTGGTTGACGACGTTGATGCGCGTCCCCGCCGTCCACCCCATCAGGGCCAGCGTCCCGCCGATCAGGCCTGCCCGGTCCGCCCTCTTCCGCAGCAACTGCACGATCCCGAAGACCGATCCGATCATCAGCGCCATCTGGATGGGCGTGACGAAACCGGCCAGCGCGATGGCCGTAACCGACGCCGCCCTCGCGCCGCGGGCCATCAACTGCGTGAAGGGGTTGGTGAGCAGAAAGAGTGCGAGACCTGCCAGGCAAACCCCCGCGAGTATGCGGCGGCGATTCTCTTCGTTCAGTCCAGACATGATTTCGCTCCTTTTTCTTCGACTTCATGGGAGGAAGCGACGTCCGGAGGCGAAAGTGTTCACCGTAAGGCAGAAGTCAGAAAGCAGAAGGCAGAAGGTGTGGAAGTCGGCGCGTGCATCCTTCTGCCTTCTGCCCTCTGCCTTCTGCCTTACCATCCCTCCATGTCCGACGTCACCCGGCTGCTGGCTGACTGGGCCCGTGGCGACGAGGCCGCGCTGGAGCGGCTGACGCCGCTGGTCTACGCCGAGCTGCGGCGGATCGCGGCCCGGCAGCTCCGGGCAGAGAAGCCGGGACATACCCTGCAGCCGACGGCGCTCGTGCACGAAGCGTTCATGCGGCTCTGCGGCAGCGAGCCTCCGTCGTGGCAGGACCGCAGGCACTTTTACGCCGTCTGCGCGCAGGTGATGCGGCACATCCTCACCGACCATGCCCGCGCCCATCTGCGCGCCAAGCGCGGCGCGGGGGCGGTCCACGTCCCGCTCGACGCCGCGGCGGCGACCATCGTGCAGCAGCAGCCGATCGACCATCTCGCCCTCGAAGACGCGCTGCGCGCGCTCGAAGCGCTCGATCCGCAGAAGGGACGCGTCGTCGAGCTTCGCTACTACGTCGGTCTCGGGATCGAAGAGACGGCCAAGGTCCTCGAAATCTCCCCGATGACCGTCCGCCGCGAATGGACCCGCGCCAAGGCGTGGCTCTACCGCGAGCTGGCCGAAGGAGGGAGCCATTAAGAACGACCGCTGGCGCCGCGTCGACGAGCTCTTCGCAGAGGCGCTCGAGCTCGAAGAGAACGCCCGGCAGCGCTTTCTCGACGAGCGATGCGCGGGCGACGCCGAACTGCGCGCCGAGGTCGAGTCGATGCTTCGCTTCGCGCGCGTCGACCACGATTTCCTCGAGACGCCGGTGAGGCTCGACCCCGCGGAGATCGCCACCCTCCCGGCGGACGTCGTGCCGGCGCCGCGGCGCGGCATCGACAACGCCCGCTTCATCCCCGGCGACATCGTCGCCGGCCGCTATCGCATCGTCGGTCTCCTCGGCCGCGGAGGGATGGGGGAGGTCTACCGCGCCGACGACCTCAAGCTCGGCCAGCCGGTGGCACTGAAGTTCCTGGCCGAATCGCTCTCCGCCCACGGCGCCGCCCTGGCGCGCTTCCATCGCGAGGTCAGCCTGGCGCGCCAGATCACCCATCGCCACGTCTGCCGCGTCTACGACATCGGCGAGCACGCCGGGATGCACTTCCTCTCGATGGAGTACGTCCGCGGCGAAGAGCTTTCCTCGCTGCTCAAGCGGATCGGCCGCCTGCCGCTCGACAAGGCCCTGCAGACCGCCCGGCAGTTGTGCGCCGGACTGGCCGCCATCCACGCCGCCGGCGTGCTCCATCGCGACCTCAAGCCGGCCAACGTCATGATCGACGAGCACGGCGACGTCCGCATCGCCGACTTCGGCGTGGCGGCCTTGTCCGAGGGAGTCAGCGGGCGCGAGGCGATGATCGGCACGCCCGCCTACATGGCACCGGAGCAGCTCGCGGGGGGCGAGCTCACCACCCGCTCCGACATCTACGCTCTCGGCCTCGTCCTCTACGAGGCCTTTACCGGCAACCGCCCCTTCGCCGCGACCACGCCGCCGGAGATCGTGCGCGTCCGCCTCGGCGATACGTCACCGGTGACGCCGTCGTCGTGGGTCACCGATCTCGATCCGCTCGTGGAGCGGGTGATCCTCCGTTGTCTGGAGAAGGATCCGGCCCATCGTCCTTCCTCGGCGTTGCAGGTCGCGGCCTCGCTTCCCGGCGGCGATCCGCTCGCGGCGGCGCTCGCGGCGGGGGAGACGCCGTCGCCGCAGATGGTCGCCGCTTCGGCGAAGGCGGGGATTCTTCGTCCTCGGGTTGCTGTGCTCCTGTTGCTTGCGATCTTCGCCGGCATAGTCGTGGGGGCCTTCCTGGCGGAGAAGACCTCGCTCGTGCACTTCGTCCCGCTCCCGCTTTCCCCCGAGCTCCTGAACGCCCGCGCTGAGACCTACACCGATGCGGCGGGTTACACGACGCCGCCGGCGGACACCGCCTCCGGCTTCAGCATCGACTACGCGGTCGTCAACTACGTCATGAAACACGACCGGGCGGCGGACAAATGGGAACGCTTCCGCCAGGCACCGCTTCCCACCATCTACTTCTGGCACCGCCGCAGCCCCGCTCCGCTCGTTCCGGCCGACTACTGGAGCATCAGCGCCGGAGACCCGCCTGCCCGATATTCCGGCATGGTCACGATGCGTCTCGACACCACCGGCCGGCTGTTCTCCTTCGAAGCCGTCCCCCCGCAGGAAGAGACCGCGGCGGAGGCGCGCACGCGTACCGACTGGCCGCGCTTCTTCGAGCGCGCCGGCCTGAAGATCGACGACTTCCGTCCGGCCACGCCGCGCTGGACACCGCCGCAGCACAGTGACGAGCGGCTCTCCTGGACCGGCGTCCATCCCGCCCGTCCCGGCCTGCCGCTGCGCATCGAAGCCGCGTCGTATCGCGGTCTGCCGGTCTGGTTCGAGGTGATCCCTCCGTGGCGAAAAGCGGAGCGGGAGGTGGGGACGCTTCCCTCTGCGGGGGAGGATACGTTCGGCATCGTCCTCATGGTCTTCTACTTCGGGGCCATGACTCTGGCCGCGCTGCTGGCGTGGAAGAACGTCCGGATGGGCCGCGGCGACCGGCGCGGCGCGTTCCGGCTGGCGCTCTTCATCTTCTTCAACCGGATGCTGTTCTGGCTGTTCATGGCCCACCACGTCGCCGCCGTCGACGAGGTGGGGCTGCTCGTCGCCGGCTTGCAGTCGGCGGTCTACTGGGCGGCCCTGCTCGCCCTGCTCTACCTCGCGCTCGAACCGTTCGTCCGGCGGCGGTGGCCCGAGGGACTGATCTCGTGGAGCAGACTCCTCGCCGGCGACGTGCGGAACCCGCTGGTCGGGCGGGACATCCTGATCGGGGGGGCGCTCGGCATGGCCTCCATCCTCGCCAACCACCTCATCCTCATCCTCCCGCCGCTCCTCGGCCGGCCGATCGCCAGGCCGGCCCTGCACTCACCGCTGCTCTTCAGCCAGGGACTCGACGGGGCGAGAGGCGCCGTCCTGCTGCTGCTCACCCAGACCGTCGGCGCGCTGATGTTCGCGCTGATCCTCCTCACCGTCGTCCTCTTTCTGGCCCTGCTCACCCGCCGGAACCGTCTCGCCTTCGCCCTGAGCTGGCTCATCTTCTACTTCGCCCTGAACCTCAACTTCGGCGACGGCACTCCGCTCGGTTACCTCACCGGCCTCCTCTTCCCGACCATCCTGATGTTCGCCCTCATCCGCTACGGCCTCCTGACCCTCGTCTCCATCTTCTTCTACAACCACCTCTGGGGCTTTTTCCCCGCCACCACCGACCTCGCCGCCTGGTACGCCACTCCCTACCTCATCGAATTGGCCGTCCTCGGCGCAATCACGATCTACGCCTTCCGTGTGTCCCTGGCGGGCCAGAAGGTGGTGAACGCCTCGATTCTGGATGAATGACCTGACCGTCCCATGGGCATGGCACTTGCCCCGAGCGCCGTGCCATAGGAGACGATGTGAAGGGAGATGCGTTGAAGCTCGCAGACAACGAAAAGTTTCTCATTCTGCTTCGGCATGGAGTCGCCGAGCCGAAGGGCGCGAAACCGGATGAAGAGCGGGCGCTGACGGACGAAGGCCACCGGCGCATGGAAAAAATCGCCCCCGCGATCCGACGCATCTTCCCGCGCGCCGCCGCGATCTACACCAGCCCGCTGGTCCGTTGCGCCCAGACCGCGGAATGGGTCTCGAAAGCATACGAAGGCACAATCCCGGTCACCCCAACCTCCGCCCTCACCCCCGCCGCCGGCGTCGGCGACTTCCGACGCCTCCTCTCCGCAACAACCGCCCAATACCTCATCTTCGTCGGCCACGAACCGAACCTCTCCACCATCGCCGCCACCATCACCGGCTCCGGCTTCGGCGCCAGCACGGAGCTGAAAAAGGGAGGCCTCTACGGCCTGCGCTACGGCGACGGATTCGCCGCCCTGGAATGGCTGCTGCCGCCGGCGGTGCTGATGGCCGAGTGAGCGTGGATTGACCCCGGCGGCGAGACGCCGCACGCCGGCGAGACGCCGCCGGGCCAGCCGACGCGACGTCGGCGCTCCAGCGCATGACCGCGGTCATGGCGATCCGCGCGTTTGCGTATCGGAACGATCCTCGCGAACGAACATTGCGTGTCTACCGAGACGCCGGCATTCCGCGCACGAATCGCGGTCTCGCGAACCGACGTCCGTGCGTGGAGCGCCGACGTCGCGTCGGCTGGACCGGCGACGTCCCGTCGGCGGGCGGCGTCTCGCCGCCGGTTCGGTGCTATCCTCTCGCCGTCGTCCTTTTCCTCATCGGCTGCGTCGCTCGCCAGCCTGCATGAGACACGACAACTTCATCCCTCCCCCCACCGAACTGCGAATCCATTCCCGGGGATGCCTGCCCCACTGGCGCGTCGACAACGCCGTCTACTTCATCACCTTCCGCCTCCACGATTCACTTCCTCCTGATGTCGCCGACAACCTCCGGCGCGAGCGTGTGCAATCGCTTCGCGATTGCAGGACCGCGGTAGATCGGGCAAAGCTCGACGCTGCATTCTCGCTGCGCCTCGACTGGCACCTCGATCAACACTGGGGCTCCTGCATCCTGCGTGAGCACGGTGAGCTCGTCGCGGGAGCGCTGAAATACTTCGATGGCGAGCGGTACACACTGCATTCGTGGTGCGTGATGCCGAATCACGTCCACGTCATGTTTCACGTCGTTCGCGGGGACGACGTGCCGTGGATCATGCACTCGTGGAAGTCGTACACGGCCCATGAGATCGGCGGAAAGGTCTGGCAGAAGGAGTACTTCGACCGGATCATCCGATCGCCGAGGGAGTGGACGTCGACCGCGGCGTACATACGCGACAATCCGGGCAAGGCGGGACTGCGGGATTGGCCGTGGGTTGGGTGATCCCCCGGCGGCGAGACGCCGCACGCCGGCGAGACGCCGCCGGGCCAGCCGACGCGACGTCGGCGCTCCGGCGCATGACCGCGGTCATGGCGAGCCACGCGTTCGCGTATTGGAACGAAACGTCAGCCTACAGTGCTCGCGAACCGACCATTGCGTGTCTACCGAGACGCCGGCATTTCCGCGCACGACCACAGTCTCGCGAACCGGCGTCCGTGCGTGGAGCGCCCGCGTCGCGCGGGCTGGCGCGGCGGCGTCTCGCCGGCGCACGGCGTCCCGCCGTAAGGAGGCTCACGCGAGCGCGAAGTCGACGCGCAGGATCAGCATGGCGGTGAGCCAGCCGAAGATCGTGACGTGTGCGGCGAGGAGCAACCGGTCGTACAGAGGCCTGCGACCCGCGAGCGCCAACCACAGATAGACCGGAAAAACGACGACGGCATAACGTCCGAGGGACTGGAGAGAGCCGGTGCTCAGCGGGAGGAGAACCGACGCAAGTGCATACGCGCCGAGATCCCACCGCCGCTGCCAAAGCAATCCGCAGGCGGCCGCCAGCAGGAGAACGGCAAACGCGAAGTTCAGGCCGATCAGATTCCACGGCTCGCCGGCGACGTCAGGACGCGCCAGATAGTTGACGAGCGGCGTCCAGAAGGCGCCTGCTTTGCGTGACCAGTTCTGCTGGATCGCAACGAACGCCAGAGCGTTGCCGGTATGCACGTAGAGGTAGGTCATGAACGCGGCCGTGCCGAGGGGCACCAGGAACAGCCACAGTGCCTTTGCGCGGGACCGTTCTCCGCTGTGCAGGTAAATGAGTGCGAGCGGCAGCAACAGCAGGATTCCCGGCACGCGTGTCAGCGCCGCCAGACCACCGAGAAGTCCGGCGACGCCCCAGCGCATCCGGAGAGCCGCCAGCACACTTCCCAGCGACAGGGCCAGAAACAGCGATTCCGGCAGGGGCAACGAACAGAAATAGCTGGTCGGGAAGAAGGCCAGCAGGAAGATCGCCCGTTCGGCATCGTCTTCATCGAGACCGGAGCGCAACGCTACGTGGCCGAGGAGCACCAGGGCGCACGCAAAAGCGAGGTTCGAGAGGATCATCCCGCTGATGGCGAACTCGCTCGATCCGGTCGCCCGAACCAGCAGTGGATAGAGCGGGAAAAAGGCGTAGTTGGGAACGCCGGCCGCATCGGCTCGCGACACGTATCCGTCGTTCGCAATGGACCGGTACCACCACGCATCGCCGACCATGGCCACCCGGACCAGCTCCGGAATGACGCGCTCGTGTTGCAGATCGATCCGGGTCTCCCAGACCGAGCCCCCGTAGACTTTTCCGATGAACGAGATCTGTGAGCCAACGATGACGAGGAGGAAAAACAAGCCCCGGCTGAGAAGAAACGCAAGCGCGGCGGCGTGAAGCACCCGGCGATTGCTCATCGCCGCCGATTCTGGCATATCTCGCCAGCGAGCACTCCTTCGCGACCATCAGACGTGCACCTCGCCGGGAGGGAGAACGGACCGCGTCATCTGCTACGCTCCGGGTGATGACGAACCGTGACTGGCTCGCGATCTCGCGCCGGACGAGTGCACCCGCCGTGCGGCTGGTGTGTCTCCCTCACGCGGGGGGCGGGACGACGGTGTTTCATCCCTGGACGAAGGAGCTTCCGCCGTACATCGAGGTCTGCTCCGTCCGTCTTCCGGGGCGGGAATCGCGGCATTTCGAGCCGCTCCGCGGCAATGCTTCGAGCATCGTCTGGGAGCTTGCCGATGTGTTGCTCACCCTGCCGCCGGCGCCTTCGCTGGCGATCTTCGGGCACAGCATGGGGGCGTTGCTGGCGTTCGAGCTCGCGCACGCGCTCGCGGACCGGCGTCTCCGCACCGATCTGCTGGTCGTCTCGGGGCGCCGCGCGCCGCATCGCCATTCCGGGACGACGGAGCGGCGGCATCTCCTTCCCGACGACGAGCTCCTCGAGGTGCTCCTGGAGCGCTATGGCGGCATCCCGAAGGAGGTGCTCGACGACCGGGAGCTGATGGCGATGTTCCTGCCGATCCTGCGCGCCGACCTGAAGGTCGTCGAGACGTACCGCTTCACGCCGCGGTCGCAGGGGGACTGGCCGCTGATGGTCTATGGCGGAATCGGCGACCGCTCGGTCGGACGCGAGGATCTGCTCGAATGGCAGCAGCTGACGCGCGGGCCGTTCCGTCTCGAGATGATGCCGGGCGATCATTTTTTCCTGCAGACGAATCGAGCCGCGTTCCTGGAGAGGCTCGTCGACGACATCCGGACGTGGTGTACGAGTCCCGCCCAGACTATTCGCCCGTGAAGCGGGGGTCGCGTTTTTCCATGAATGCCTGCAGGGCCTCGTCGAGGTCGCTGCTGAGAAAGAAGTTCGTGTTCCACTGCGCGACGTACTCGAGCCCCTCTTCCTCCGTATGGCTCTCGGCATGGTCGAGCACCTGCTTGACGCCCTGCAGCACGAAGGGGGAGTTGGCGGCGATGGTCGCGGCCATCACCCGCGCGGCCTCGAGCAGCGACGGGCGGTCGGGATAGACCTCGTTCACCAGTCCTGCGGCGTGTGCGCGTTGCGCGGGGATCATGCTGCCGGTGAAGGCCATCTCGCGGATGAAGCCCCGCCCGCAGATGCGGCCGATGCGCTGCAGCGTGCCGAGGTCGGCGACCATGGCCATCTTCGTCTCCTGGATGGCCAGGAGCGCGTCGGCCGAGGCGAGACGGATATCGCACGCGGTCGCGAGGTCGAGGCCGCCGCCGAGACACATGCCGTGGATCGCCACGACGACCGGCTTGGGACAGCGGCGCACGGCCGTGAAGCACGACTGGAAGTCGCGGATGATCCGGTAGAGGGCGCGGTTGCGCGCGGCCGTGCTCGCGGTGGCGTCGAGGTCGGGGATCAGTCCCATCGCCTCCTTCAGGTCGAGGCCGACGCTGAAGACGCGCCCTTCGCTCCACACCAGGACGACGGAGACGGAATCGTCGGCGGAGAGCCGGGCGAAGGCGTCGGCGAGCTCGTGAAAGAAGGCCGGCTGCATCGCATTCAGTTTGCCGGGGTTGTTCAGGACGACCTCGGCGACCGCGCCGCGGCGGTCGACGCGGATCAGTCGGTACGGCTCAGACATGCTTCCTCTTTTCTCTCCGCGCGGCCGGCGATGCGGCTGTAGCTCTGTTCGAGATGCGCCGCGGCGCCGGTCATCAGCGCTTCGGCGATGGTGTCGGCGTGCCGGTTCCGCCAGTTTTCGAGCGGCGTGCCGTGCGCCCAGCGGTTGAACGCTCCCATCGCAGGCCCGCAGTGGATCTGGTAATCGACGCGCCCTTCCGGTGCGCCCGAGAGCGCCAGGCGGTTGCTGTGGACGTAGTACCAGCGGAAGATCATGGCCATCTTCTGCTTCGGGTTCTTCTCCGCGCGCTCGATCTCCGACGGTGCGACGCGCGCGTAGTACGACTGCGTCTCCTGCCACACCTCGTCGAACGTCCGGCCGTGGAAGTAGGTCTCCTCGATCGTGCGGCGCGTCGCGGGGTCGAGATCGTGGATGTCCGCGAGCTGCCGGTAGAGGTCGTACAGCCGGTTCGCGCGGGCGGCAAACAGGACGCCTTTGCGCAGCACCTGGATGCGCGCGCCGATCTCGAACATGTCTCCCGCGGGGGCCATGTCGAAGTCCTGCGAGCCTGCCGCGGCGAGGAGGTCTTTCACGGTGTCGCTCGTTCCCGCCTCGACGGTGCACTGGTTGATGGAACCGGTGAGGACGAATTCCGCGCCGAGGACGAAGGCAGCGGCGATCGCTTCCGGCGTGCCGAGACCGCCGGCCAGCCCGATGCGGGGCCTGGCCAGGTAGCCATGGCGCATCCGCGACACGTCGCGCAATTTCAGGAACTCGGGGACGAGCACCACCGCCACGCGCTTGTCGGTATGACCGGCCGAATCGGCCTCGGCGCAGACGTCGCCGGCGAGCGGAACGCGCTGCGCGAGCTTTGCCTCTTCCGCGGTAATGCGGCCGCTCTCGAAGAGCGAACGGACGATCTCCGCCGGCGGAGGGGCGAGAAAGCGCCCGGCGACTTCGAGGCGCGATGCTTTCCCGACGATCCGGTGCCGCTCTTCGACCGAGCCGTCGGCGCGCTCGCGCAGTCCTTTGCAGCGATAGCGGACCAGCGCCGGGGTGACGTCGATGAACGCGGCCGCTTCGACGACGCGCACGTCATGCCGGAAGAGGAGGTCGACCAGCTCGTCCTCGAGCGTCGGCATGAGCATGTTGTGCAGGAAGTTCACGCCGGCCGGCGCGCCCGGAATGGTGCCGGAGCGGATCTGCGCGACCGCCGCGTCGATCGTCTCGAGCCGCTGTCCTCCCGAGCCGTAGAAACTGAGCAGGCGGGCGTTCGCCATCCGCACGACCATCTCCGCCGAGGCGATCCCCTTGACCATCGCGCCCGCAACGTACGCGTAGCGGACGCCGTGATCGCGAAGGAACTCCGGGTTGCCGAACATCGCGGCGGTGAGGACCATCTATTCTCCGAACCGCGTTTCGATGCGCTCGCGCACCTCGGCGCGGGCGAACGTCGTTTCGTGCATCTTCAGCTCCGCCGCGACCGTCCCCGGCAGCGCCTCGCGAATGCGCGCGGTGAGGTGCCGCTTGAGCAGCGTGAGCGACACCCGCGGCTTGTCGGCGATGTCACGCGCCAGGCGGAGTGCGAGCGGAATGACGTCGTTGCGCTTGACCACGCGCGGCCCGATGCCGTGGCGCGCGAGCTCTCCTCCCTGATAGCCCTCGGCGGTGAGGAGCATTTCCGAGGCGAGCGCCGGGCCGAGCTTCTCCGGCAGGATCAGGGTCGCGCCCATGCCGGGGGTGAACCCGTACTTCATGAAGTTCGCGCTGTAGACGGCTTCTTCGGCAAGCACGATTACGTCGGCGAAGAGGCCCATCACGAAGCCGCCGCCGAGGGCGTGCCCCTGCATGGCGGCGATGACCGGGAGCTCGCAATCGAGCAGCAGGCGATACAGCGGCATGTCGTCGAACCGGATCCGCTGCTCGAAGATCCCGAGCAGCTCGTCGCGCGTCCCGCCGGTGCAGAACACCGTTCCGTAGCCGTGCAGTACGACCGCATGAACGTCTTCGTTCTTCTGCGCTTCGTCGAGCGCTTCCGCCAGGCCGACCACCAGCTCGTGCGTGAACTGATTGCTGTGCTTCCGGTCCGCCAGCTCGATGACGGCGACGTGCGGGAGCGGGTGGGTGAGATGGACGACCGCGCTCACCGGCGGCCCTCCTGCCAGAGGCCGTGGTGGACGAGCTCCTGCACCAGGCCGAGGCTCTTCGGGTCTTCCATCAGCGCGGCGATGCGCGCGACGGCCAGCTCCTCTTCACGGTCGGTGACCGGCGCGAGTTGCTGGACATAGCTCTTGAGCGACGCCACCGCCTGCTCGGGGATGCGGTCGACGGAGAGGACGAAGCGGCGGAGCGCATCGTTCACGTCGGGCGCGACCTGGTCGACGAGCCGCAACTCCAGCGCGCGCCGCGCGTCGAGCTTCTGCGCGGTCAGCGACAGCATCTGGCTGCCGTGGACGCCGATCCGCCGGATGAGGAACGGCAGCACGCAGGCGGGGATGAGGCCGATGAGAACTTCCGGCAGGCGGAAGGTCGAGGAGTCGGAGCAGAGGACGTAGTCGCTCGCGGCGATGAGACCGACGCCGCCCGCCTGGACGGTTCCGTCGACGACGGAGACGATGATGCGCGGGCTGGTCGTGAAGCGGCGGAGCGTGCGGAAGTAGAGGCGCGCCGTGTCGGCCGGCGTGCCGCCGCCGCTGCCGGCGAGGTCGGCGCCGCTGCAGAAGACCCCGGCCCGGCCGGCGATGGCGACGACGCGCACGCCGTCGTCCGTTTCGGCGCGGTCGAGCGCGGCCGAAAGCTCGCCGAGCAACTCCGCGTCGAGGGCGTTGTGCGCCTCGGGGCGGTCGATCGTCAGCGTCAGCAGGCGACCTTCGTGGCGGTACTTCAGGACCATCGGTACTCCCGATGATAGTCGCGGATTCTGTGCAGGACCAGCAGACCCCGGCCTTCGACGTGGCGCTTGAAATCGGCACCCTCGGGGTCGGCATCGCGCGCGCCGAACGGGATGCGCCGGTGCAACTCGAGCAGGCGGTCGTACTCGTCCATCGAGAGCCGGTGGCGCGCGTCCAGTTGCGCCGTCAGGCCGTGGGCGGCGACGGCCCGCTGCGACTCGCTCGTGGCCAGGCCGCTGTAGAACTCCGAGCAGCATCCGGAGCCGTAGGAGAAGATGCCGACCCGTTTCGCGGCTCCGTCGAAACTGCCGCTTTCGAGCACGCCCGCCAGCGCCAGGAACACCGTGCCGGAGTAGACGTTGCCGACGCGCGCGCAATAGCGGAGCGACGGTTCGAGGCGGCGCCGGAAGTCTTCTTCGACGACTGCCGGCGCCACGCGCTCGAACTTGCGCATCATCGTGCGGTGTGCTCCCTTGGCCATCCCGCCGAACGGGGTGTGGAAGGCGAGGTAGTCGAAGAACGTCCCGAAGCGCGCCTCCGGCGCTTTCTTCTGGTAGGCGAGGAAGCTGTTCTCGATGCACTCGAGGTAGGTGAGCAGCGAGAGGTCGGCGTCGCCGGTCTCGATCTCCGGCGTCGGGCGGCAGGAGTCCATCACCTCGAAGCCGTAGCAACCGCTCCGCCCCTTCTCGATCTCGAGCACGCGCGGGCTCTCGCCGACGAGGAGCGCCACCGCGGCGGCTCCCTGCGACGGCTCGGCATAGGTGTTGGGGATCGGACGGGCGGCGTCGGTGGTGATGACCAGCGACTTCGCGCCGGGACTGAGTCCGGAGTGAGAGAACGCGAGGGCGCTCTGCAGCGCGGCGGTGCCGGCGTAACAGGCGTGCTTCACCTCGAACGTGCGGCAGTTGCGGCTGAGACCGAGCGCGTGGTGGACGTAGGAGGAGAGCGGCTTCCCGAAGTCGACGCCCGATTCGGTGGCGACGATGAGCTGCTCGATCCGGTCGCGATCCGCCGGGGCGAGGCGGTCGACGACCGGCTTCGCCGCGTTGACCGCGAACGACACCGGATCCTCGAACGGCAGGGCCACGGTCTTCTCGCGCATCAGCAGGTTCTGCATCCGCTCCACGTCGAGGCCGCGCGCGGCGGCGAGCTCGTTCACGTCGAGCGACGCGCGTCCGCCGTAGACGCCGAGGTCCTCGATCCCCACTCTCATGCGCGCTTCACCGCGACCGAGGTGTTGAAGCCGCCGATGCTGAACGAGTTCGACAGCGCCACGTCGATCGCCAGCGGCTCGGACGCGCGGCCGGCGAAACGCAGGGTCTCATCCACCGGCGACTGCAGGCGTGGATTGGGATGCACGAACCGGCCGTTGATCTGTAAGACCGTGGCGACCAGCTCGACCACTCCGGCGGCACTGACCGTGTGTCCGGTGATCGCCTTCGTCGCGTTGAGGACGGCGCGCGTGCCGACGGCGTCGCGAATGGCGGTGCATTCGACGCGATCTCCCGTGGGCGTCCCGGTGCCGTGGGTGTTGACGTAGTCGACGTCGCCGGGGCTGATTCCCGCCGCGGCCATCGCGCCGCGCATCGCCGCCGCCTCGCCCTCCGCGTTCGCCTCGGTGCCGGCATTGGCGTCGAGCACGATCGAGGCGCCGGCCAGTTCGGCCAGCGGCGTGACCCCGCGCGCCGCGGCCGACTCCGCGCTTTCGAGCAGGACCGCCGCGGCAGACTGCCCGTACGTGAAGCCGCCGCTGCTCGTGTCGAACGGATTCGACGCCGCCTCGGGGTCGCTGTCTTCCGGTGGAAGGGCCAGCGCGCCGATGTTCGTGAACGCGACCAGCTCCAGCTCGGAAAAGTCGGTCATCGCACCGATGCAGAGGCAGGCCCGCGCACTTCCGGAGCGAATGAGCGTCCATGCCTGAAAGAGCGCGACGTTGCCGCTGGCCATGCCGCCGCCGGCGGTGAGGCCGATGCCTCCGAGGGAAGCGAGCTCGCTCACCGCCGCCACCAGCGTCGTGTCGAGGAACGTCGCGGCGTAACGCGGGTTCACATACTCCGGCCGTTCGAGGAAGCGCTCGTACGCCGCGGCGATATATGCCTGGTGCAGGTTGGACCCGGCCACGACGATCGCGCAATCGCGGTCCTTCCAGCCGGCCGAGCCGAGCGCCTCCAGGGCGGAGGCGCAGCTCGCGTACATTGCCGGTGGCCGTCCGCGGAGCAGACGCCGTTCGCGGTCCGGAGCGGCATCGACGTTCCCGTTGTAGAGCGCGGCCGGGAGTACTCGCCCCGTGCGGGGAAGACGCGTCCAGCCGAACGTCCCACGGCCGCGCTGCAGCGCGTCGGAGAAGCCGGCGACGTTCGCTGCCGGCGCGCCATGGAATCCCATGCCGGTGACGACGACCGTCAAGAGGGTTCCTTCCGGAGTGCGGAGCCGCCGTTGTCGCGATCGCGGAGGTGGCGCAGGAACACGTCGACGAGCGCGGCGATGTTCTGTACGGACGCGAGCTGTGTCGGCGCAACTGTCAGTTTCAGGTCTTCCATCGTCAACGTCGCCACTTCGACGCGGTCGAGCGAATTCGCTCCCAGCTCGCGAAGACTACTGGAAAGCGTGATCCGTTCGCGGGCGATGCCGGGCAGCACGCGATGGACATGGTCGCACACGATGTTGAACACGGCCTCGGCCCTCGGGTCGAGCGTTTCGACCAGTTGCCGGGCCACCTCGCCGATCGCCGGCTCGAGGCCGAGGGAGAAGTGATCGGTGTCGATCTCCACGATGCGCGGCGGCGCGCCGAGCCACCGCGTCCAGCCGTGATCGCGCTCGTCGTCGTCGATCTTCACCGCTTCGATCCCGAGCGGGCTCGCCGGTCCGACGAAGCTGTGGCGGTTGCGGAACAGGAGCGTGTTCATCGCGCAGGGGACGGGAGCGTAGGCGTCGAGGAGCGGCGCGTACTGGTTGGCGATCTCGAGCAGCCGCTGCGTCAGCGCGGCGAGGTCCGTCTCCGACGGCCGCGTCTCGCGTGAACGCTCGAGCAGGGCGCCGACGACTTTCGGCAGGAAGCCGTCCCACGACGTCGTGCGGAGCGACCGGAGTGCTGCGGACCCGGGAGCGAACGCGTCGAGGAGGACCAGCCACTGGATGCGCTCGCCGTCGCGGAGGAGCTGCCGCGCCATTTCGAACGCCACCGCGCCGCCGAATGAGTAGCCGCCGAGGACGTACGGGCCGTGCGGCTGCATCGCGCGCACCTCGGCGAGATAGCTCGCGGCCATCGCTTCGAGCGAGGAATAGGCGTGCGCGGCGTGACGGACGAACGGCGCGCGGAGTGCGTGGACGGGCCAGGAAGCGGGGAGGTGCTGGGCGAGCCTTCCGACCCAGTCGATCTCGCCGAGGACGCTGTGCACCCAGAACGTGCGCGGTCCGTCGCCCGAGCCGCCGAGGGTGACCAGGGCCGGCTCGACGGAATGCTGCCCGCCGCGCGTGGCGAGATGGGCCGCCAGGCGGGAGAGCGTGTTGTGCTCGTGCAGCAGTGTGGCCGGCAATGCGCCGTAACGCGCTTCGAGCTTCTGCAGGATATCGATGGCCACCAGCGAGTCGACGCCGTAATCCTCGAACAGCGCGTCGTTCTCCAATTCGTCGTCACGCATGCGCAGGACCGTGGAGACGACCGCCCGCAACTCCTCCACGCCGTCAGCCGGGCGTACCGGAGCGCTCTCGGGGACGCGTGCCGATTCCCTTGCGGCTTCGACGATGGTTGTCGCCGGGGTCTCGACGCACCAGCCGTCGCTTTCCGCGACGACCAGCACCTGGCCGGATGGCAGTTCGTCCATGGCGCCGAGGGTGCGCACGCTCCGGAAGCCGGCCTCCGCCAGCGAGCTTTCCCACTGCGCCGCGTTCAGCAGCGGTGAGTGGGCCTGCCGCCGTTCGGCGTCTTCGAACTGCCACCACCCTTCGGTGAGGCCGAACGTCATCGTGCTGAAGTCGCTGCGCCCGGCCATCTCGGCCAGCACCAGCAGGCCGCCGCGCTTCAGCAGGTTCTTGACGCGCTGCAGCGTTACGGCGATCGACCGCGTGGCGTGGATGACATTCGCCGCGATCACCACGTCGTACGCTCCGGCAGTGAGGCCTTGCTGCAGCGGATCACGTTCGAGGTCGAGGACGGAGAAGCGCGGACGGATCGCCGAGCCGGCAAACGTGCTCTCGGCCTGCCGGACGAAATGCGGCGAGACGTCGGTGAAGTGGTAGTGGACGCGGTCTGCCACGGAAGCGAGCGAGTCGAGAATCACCCGGCTCGTGCTTCCCGTGCCGGCACCGACTTCGAGGATCGAGAGCGGCCCTTCCGCGAGCGCGGCGACCGCACGCCCGACCAGCAGCTCGTATTCAGCCGTCAGCGGGTTGCCGCGGTAAACCGCCTCGACGAGCGCGGAGGAGGAGCGGGGAAAGAGCACTTCGGTCGCGCTCTTCCGGCCGGTGACGACGAGCGGGAAGTCGCGCAGCGCGGCCGCGAGAAGCTCGGCGAACGGCGCGATCTCCGGAAGCTGCCGCAGCTCTTCGAGCTCCAGGGCCGCGGTCCGCTCGTCGGAATCGAGTGCGATGGCGCGCGCGGTGGCGAAGAGGCGCCGGTACTTCGGCTCCACTTCCGCCTCGCTGATGGTGCGGAGATGCGTGCCGAGGATGCGGCGGCCGCAGGTCTCGAGACGGGAAAGAGCGAGAGAGACCTGTCGCATCTCGTCGGTCATCCGCACCACGAAGCCGGCGGAGTCGAGTGGCGGGAACGAAGGAGCGAGCTCCTCGTGGCGATGCCAGACCGGCGCCGATGGTTTCGCGTCGAGCAGGCGGATCACGGCGATGCGGTCCAGGTCCGTCGAGAGGATGCGCTCGATGGCGTCGACCGCGTCGTGCAGCGTGAGCGAGCCGACGCCGAGGTTGCGCGCCCGGGCGCGATGCCGCTCCGTTGCCACGACCCCGACCTCGCCCCAGTAGCCCCAGTTGACCGTCTTCACCGGCCAGCGCGCCGTGCTCGAAAGCGCGGCCCCGATCGCGTCCTGCAGCGTGCTTGCGGCGGCGTAGCTCGACTGGCCGGCGTTGCGGGTGAAGGAGATGGTCGACGAGAAGATCAGCAGCCAGTCGAGGGGGACGTCGCGGAACGCCTGTGCCAGCAGGCACGTGCCGCGGCCTTTCGCGCGCAGCGTTTCGCGGAAGGCGCCGTCGTCGAGACGGGCCATGGTCTGGTCGTGCAGCGCCAGCGCGGAATGGATCACGCCGTGGACGGCGCCCCATTTCGCGAGCGCCGCGTCGCGCACCGCTTCGACCTCGGCCAGGTCGCCGATGTCGGCGCGGACGTAGATGGCCTCCCCTCCCGCGGCAGCGATGCGTTCCAGCGTTGCGGCGATCGCCTCGTTGACGGCTCTTCTGCCGACGAGCGCGATCCGCGCGTGGTGCTCGCGCGCGAGATGCTCGGCGAGCGCGCCGCCGATCCCGCCGCTGCCGCCGGCGATGACGTAGACGCCGCTGCGGCGGAATGCTCCCGGTTCGAGCAGCGACGGCGCGCGGAGCTGGATCGGTTCGAGGGCCTGGGTGAAGAGCTGCCCATTCCGCCAGGCCAGGCTGCCGGTCGCCCGCGTCGCAACGGCGGCGATGGCTTCCGCCCGCGCGGCCGAGACGCTCTCGACGTCGACGTGCGACACCTCGACGCCGGGGAACTCCTGACTGATGACGCCAGCCAAGCCGGCGAGCGATGCCGCCTGCGGCAGGAGGAGATCGCGGTCGAGCACCCGGAAGACGCCGTTCGTGACGATGACGATCTCCGGGAGCGTCCGGTCGGCGCGGACCCAGGCGCGCACGAAGCGGAAGAGCGAGAGGGCGGAGACTTCCTGGAAGTCGTCGAGCGCCGCGCCCTGCAGCAACGGATGCTCGGACAGCCCGCCGAGGAAGTAGACCCGGCCGAGCGATGGCAGCGACTGCACGAGCCGCGACCAGTCGTCCGGCGAACGGTGATCCAACTCGAGCGGATCGCCGCTGTCCTCTTTCCAGCCGCGACCGAGCAGCACCGACGTAACGGAGGCCCGTCCCTGATGCTGGCGGGCAAGTGCCGCGGTCACTCCGTGATCGACGCCCGGCCGCAGGATGAGGACGCGCTCGCGCGATTGCGGCCGTTCCGCCGGCACCGGCGCGATCTTCCAGCGCGGGTGCAGGAAAGACTTCACATCGGTTTCCTGCGCGCGGACGGCACGCGCGGCGAAGCCGTGCAGGTCGACGAGGACGTCGCCGTTCTCCGAGACGATGCTGATGTCGAAGCGCGGCGTCTCTCCGGCGATCAGCGTCGTCACGGCGTAGCAGGGATTCGTGAGCGGCGCATGCCGCACGACCCGGTCGAGCGCGTAGGGGAGCATCGCCGGCGTGGCCGCCATCCGGCCGAAGGCAAATCCGATCGGCGTCTGCAGCGCGCTGTCGATCACGCGCGGATCGAGGACGTAGCCGCTCGTATCGGCGGGGACGCTGAGCCGGGCCACGATGCGCGAGCCGTCGCGGCGCAGCCACTCGATGCGGCGCAGGGCCGGGCCGTACTGCAGGCCGAGCCTCTCGAAGGCAGCGTAGATCTCGTCGTTGCCGTAGCGCTCCCCCTGGTCGGAGTGCAGTTCGAGCCGTCGCGGCGCCGCGGGCTCGCCGAAAACGACTTGGCCGCGGCAGTACGGCGTCTCGAAGCGGATCGTGTCGCCGTCGGGGTGGAAGGTCATTGACAGGGTCTCGTCCGGCGACCGGAAGGGGCGGGTCCAGATCACATTACGAAGCGCGGGCGCGCCGCTCGCCGGCGCCGCCTCGGCGCCGCATTTCAACGCCATCTCGAGATATGCGGCGCCGGGAAGCGTCGGCGTGCCCGCCACGACGTGCTGCGCGAGCAGTTCGTGCTCCGCGGTGAGACGCTTGGTCGCCGTCGCCGTGAACATTCCGTGGGTGGTGTTGTCGACGAGCGGATGCTTCGGTGCGACCGGGACCCAGAACCGCCGCCGCTGGAACGGATACGGCGGCAGCGAGACGACGCGGCCGGATGGCACCGGCAGCATCGCGCCGGTTGCGTCGTCGTCGCGGCGGAGGCGGTCGAATAGGGTGCGGCGATCGGCGGCGTTCACGACGCGCTGCTGCGCGAAGCGGCTGCGGCGCTCGGCGAGCGTGAAGGCGATGTCGCTTAGCGGGACATCCGCGCCGTCTCCTTCCAGCCAGCCGGCCAGCTCGTGCGCGTAGCGGCGGAGCGACTCGCGTGTCCGGGCCGAGAGGACGAAGCTCCACGGTCCTGCGTCCGGCGCATTGCCGCGCGAAGAGTCACGCCATTCTTCGAGGACCAGATGGGCGTTGGTTCCACTGAAGCCGAAGCTGCTGACGGCGACGCGGCGCGGGACGCCGGCGGGAGGCTGCCAGTCGCGCAGCTCACGGTTCACGTAGAACGGCGAGCGGGCGAAGTCGATCTCTTCATTCTCGGTGCGGCAGTGCAGCGATGGCGCAATCTGCCGCGCGCGCAGCATCAGCACGCTCTTGAGCAGCCCGGCCATTCCGGCCGCCGGCAGCGTGTGCCCGATGTTGGTCTTGACGCTGCCGATCGCGCAGTACTGGGTCTCCGGCGTGAAGCGGCGGAAAGCGTCGGTCAGGGCGTCGATCTCGATCGGGTCGCCGAGCTTCGTCCCGGTGCCGTGAGCCTCGACGCAGGTGATGGTGGAGGGATCGATCCCGAAGCGCTCGTAGACTCCCACCTGCAGCGCCGTCTGCGACTGTGCGCTCGGCGCGGTGATGCCGTTCGTGTGGCCGTCCTGGTTCGTGCCGCTGCCCCGGATGACGGCGTAGATCCGGTCGCCGTCCGCCACCGCGTCGCGCAGCCGCTTCAGCACCGCCACGCCCACGCCTTCTCCCGGCACGAATCCGTTCGCTTCGGCATCGAACGTCTTGCACTGCCCCTCGGGCGACAGCATCCGCGTCTGCGACGTCAGCAGGTGCATCTGCGGCGTGATCATCAGCGACACGCCACCGGCGAGGGCGAGGTCGCATTCGCCGCCGCGCAGCGCCTGCGCGGCGAGATGCGTCGCCACGAGCGAGGACGAGCAGGCCGTGTCGAGCGACACCGCCGGCCCTTTCAGGTTCAGGAAGTACGAGATCCGTGCGGCGAGGATCGAGGTGACGTTGCCGATCCCGAACTGCGCGCTCCCGTCGCCGTCCCCTTCCATCAGGCGGAAGTAGTCCCCCTGTCCCGCTCCGGCGAAGACGGCGCAGCGGAGCCCGGAAAGCGTGCGATCCGGCAACCCGGCATCCTCGAGGGCCAGCCACGCCTGTTCGAGGAAGAGGCGCTGCTGCGGATCCATCCACTCCGCTTCCTGCGGCGAGATCTTGAAGAAGAGCGGGTCGAACTGGTCGATGTCTTCGAGGAAGCCGCCTTTGCGGCAGTAGGTCTTGTGCGGATAGAGTTCGTCGACCGACCAGCGCTCCCGAGGAACGTCGACGATCGAGTCGACCCCGGCGGCGAGATTCCGCCAGAACGCATTCAGGTCGGGCGCGCCGGGGAAGCAGCCGGAGATGCCGATGATGGCGATGTCGGTGTCGCGGATCTCTGCCTGCGGTTCGACAACCGGCTCCGGTGCGGGGAGCGGCATTGCGGCCGCGGGCGCCGCGGACTCGCCGATGTAGCCGGCGAGATCGAGCACGGTGGAGTAATCGTAGAGACGGGTCGCGCGGAGGTCGGCGCCGAAGCGGTCTTTCAGTTTCTTCGCGAACTCCACGGCCAGGATCGAATCGAGACCGAGATCGACGAAGCGCGCGTCGTCCGCGATGGCCGAGGGGTCGAGGTAGAGCAGCTCGGCGAGCATCAGCCGGATCTCTTCCACCGGAGGCGCTGGTACCGGCGCTGCTGCGACGGGCGCGACCTCGGGGAGGGGAGCCGGTTCGGCCGGCGAGATGCTCCCGCCGTCGATGTGTGCCGCGAGCTCGGCGACGGTCGAGTAGTCGTAGAGGCGCGTTGCGCGCAGGTCGACGGTGAAGCGGTCTTTCAACTTCTTTGCGAATTCGACGGCGAGGATCGAGTCGAGGCCGAGATCGACGAAGCGCGCGTCATCGGCGATCGCCGAGGGGTCGAGGTAGAGCAGCTCGGCGAGGATCGACCGGATCTCTTCCAACCGCGCCAGGGGGATCGGCGGGGTCAACTCCTCGGTGGCGATCGGCACCGGCGCCTGCACGGGCGCAGGCACGGCAACGGCCTCGGGCGCGGCGCTCTTGCGGTCGTACCAGATGCGCGTGCGTGCAAACGGGTACGTCGGCAGCGGAATGCGCCTGCCGTTTGCCAGCGGTGCGAGATCCTCTACCGGTGCGATCGTTGCGCCGCCGAGCCACGCGCGCATCCGCGTCACGAGCTCGTTTACCGACGACGCCTGGAGGGTGATGCCGTGCTCGAAACGCTCGCGTCCATCCTGCAGCGTGAAGACAAGATCGCGCCACTGAACCGGCTGTCGCTCCAGATGCTCGCAGAGGTTCGCCGCCATCTCGCGCAAGGCCGCGGGCGTCTTGGCGGACAGCGGGATGCTGGCGAGGAACGGGCGATCCTCCTCGGCCGCCCGCGGCGGTGCCTCTTCCAACGCGGCGTGGGCATTCGATCCGCCGAAGCCGAACGCGCTGACGCCGGCGCGCAGCGGCGTGGCCGTCCATGCGGTCTGCTCCCGCACCAGCCGGAACGGCGAGCCTTCGAGATGCAGGTAGGGGTTCACCTCTTCGACGTGGATGGTTGGCGGGAGGGTCCGGTGCTGCATGGCCAGGAGGACCTTGATCAGGCCGGCGATGCCGGCGGCCGGCTCGAGATGGCCGATGTTCGATTTGATCGAGCCGAGTCCGCAGAAGCCTTCGCGAAGCTCCACGCCCTGCTCGCGCGCCACGGCCTGGAAGGCGGTGGTCAGCGCTTCGACTTCCAGCGGGTCGCCCAGCTCCGTGCCGGTGCCGTGGGTCTCGATGTAGCTGACGCTGTCGATCGGTACGCCGGCGCGCGTCCAGGCATCGAGCACCAGCTGCGCCTGCGCCTGCGGATTGGGGGCGGTGAGCGAGCTGGCTTTGCCGCCATGCCCTTCCGCCGTGGCGCGGATGACGCCGTAGACGTGATCGTCGTCCGCGAGGGCGCGCGCCAGCGGCTTGAGGAGCACGGCGCCGACGCCTTCCCCCTTCACATATCCATTGGCCGAACGGTCGAACGTCTTGCAGCGGCCGTCGACGGAGAGCATGCCGAGCTGCGAGGCGAGGACGTAGGTATCGGGCGAGAGGATCGCGCTCACGCCGCCCGCGACCGCGAGCTCGCACTCGCCGCTGCGCAGTGCCTGCACCGCACGATGCACGGCCACGAGCGAGCTCGAACAGGCGGTATCGACGGTCTGGCTCGGACCGCGGAAGTCGAACCAGTAGGAGACCCGGTTGGCGAGCATCGTCTGCGTATTGCCGAGGGCCGCCTGCGCCCGCGCCTCGCCGGCGTCACCGATGAGACGCATATATTCGTTGAGTTGCGCGCCCGCCCAGACGCCGACGTTGCGGCCTGCCAAAGCCGACGGCCGGATGCCGGCGTCTTCGAACGCCGACCAGACGCTCTGCAGGAACAGCCGGTGCTGCGGGTCCATGTACACCGCCTCGCGCGGCGAGATGCCGAAGAAGGCGCTGTCGAACTGGTCGAGGCCGGGCATGAAGCCGCCCCACCGCGACACCGACTTGTCGTGCTCGCGCCCGGTCACGGAGTGGTACTCGCGCCAGTCCCACCGCTCGGCGGGAACCTCGGTGACGCAGTCATCGCCGGCGATCAGGTGTGACCAGAGCGCAGCGAGGTCGGCGGATTGCGGGAAGCGGCCGCTCATGCCGATGATGGCGATGGGGGTGATGGGACCTATAGGACTGATGGGACCTATGGGACCTATAGGACCGATAGGGAGCACGTTAGTCTCATTTGTCCCATCGGTCCCATTTGTCCCATTGGTCCCATCTGGTTGCGCAAGCACCGGCCCCCACGTCTCGGTGATATGCCCGGCCAGCGCCCCAACAGTCTGGTGCTCAAAAAACGCCGTCGGCGTGAGCGGCACGCGCAGCTCCGTCGCAAGCGCGGCGGCCAGATCCTTCATATAGAGCGAGTCGAGGCCGACGTCGGAGAACCGCGAATCGGGCGTCAGCTTCGCAATCGGGAGGCGAACAACGGCCGCGGTGCGCTCCAGGACGACGCGCTCGATGTCGCGCACACCGGCCGCGAAGGCGACAGGTGCCGTTTCCTCCAGGTGAGGCAGCTGCGGCCGAGCCCCGAGCATCGCCTCCGCGCGTTCGCGGTTGCCGCAGGCAACAATGACCACCGGTGCGGTTGCGGCCAACGCCTGCTCGAACACCCGCAGCGCCGCGTCCGTGCGCAGCGCTTCGAACCCGGCCTGTTCGAGATAGCGGCGCTCGTCGTCCTGCGGGAGGTGCATCCCGCCGTCCGCCCAGAGCGGCCAGTGGATGGCCACCGTCCGGCCGGGGCGGCGGGCTGCCCGCCACTCCGCAAACGATTCGAGATGGCGGTTCGCTGCGGCGTAGTCGCACTGCCCGAAGTCTCCGGCGATCGCCGAGAGCGACGAGAAGAGGACGAACGCATCGAGCGACCCATCGCGCGTCAACTCGTCGAGGATCGCCGCGCCGTCGATCTTCGGCGCGAGCACGGCCCGGCTGTCGTTCTTCGCCGTCAGCAGCGGCGCGTCGATGAAGCCGGCCGCGTGGATCACGCCGTGCAGCGCGCCGTACCGTTCGCGGATCGTCTCGCGCACTCGCTGCATCGCGGTGCGATCGGCCGCGTCGGCAGGGAGGAATTCGATGTTCCGGCCGAGCGGTGCGGCGGGCGCACGTCTGGCGGTGACGATCACGCGGGCGTTACAGCGCTCGACCAGCCACCGCGCCACGCGCGTGCCAATGCTGCCGGTGCCGCCGGTGATCCACCACACGCCCCCCTGGCGCAGCGGCGGAACGGTCTGCGGAAGGCTCATCGATACCGCGCGATGCTCTTCGCGCACTCCGTCGCGGTGGCGCACTTCGGCGGGGCCCGGCGCGGTCCGCAGCTCCCGTGCGATGGCGACGATCGGATCGGAGGATGTTTCGAGCGTCTGCCAGTGCAGCCGCGGATGAATGAAGCGAAGCGAATGGTGGAACGCGGCCGTGGCGACGGCGGCGTGCTCGGCGACTCCATGGGCGACGAGCACTCGTCCAGCGCTTCCGGCCCGCCGCGCCGTCTCCAGGTACTTGTCGAGCGATTCGTGGCAGCGCGGCATCAGCGCGATCGCGGCGGCGCCGTCGAGCTCCCGCGAGACGCGGACGCCGAGCAGCGACTGCAGGCGCGCCACTTCGGCCTCGGTTGCCCCGATGAGGGCCACGCTTTCCGGTGCGGACGCCGGCTCACCGGCAGCTTCGGTCCAGACGCGGCCGAAGGTGTGGACGTCCTGCGTCGGCTGCACGTCGTGTTCAGCCTCGTCCGGAATCCAGTAGCGCTCGCGGCTGAATGGATAGCCGGGCAGCGGGATGCGGCGGTGCTGCGACGGCGGGTACTCCGCCGCCCAGTCGATTTCTTCGCCGGCGAGATAGCGCGCGGCGAGCGGATGATCGGCCGACGCTTTCAGGACGGCGCGATGTGCGAAATGCCGGCGGCACGCGGTGAGGGTGTAGGCGACGTCGTGCGAGTCGTGCTCGCGGCCCTCCGTCGCCAGCCATTCCTCGAGCTGCGCCACCCGGTCGCGCAGCGATTCCTCGCTCATCGCGGAGACGGCGAACAGCGGCGCGGCAGCAGAGCGCAATGCGCGAGCCGGCAACTGCGGCGGCTCCTCGACCACGAGATGGACGTTGGTCCCGCTGAGGCCGAACGCGCTGACGGCGGCGCGCATCGGTGCCGCGCTCCAGGCCCGGCGCTCGGTGGCGACGAAGAACGGCGTCGCGGCGAAGTCGATGGCGCGGTTGGGGCGGTCGAAGTGCAGCGACGGCGGGATCTCGCGGTGGCGCATCGCCAGCAGGACCTTGATTAGCCCCGCGATGCCGGCCGCCGGTCCGGCATGGCCGATGTTCGTCTTCACCGAGCCGATCGCGCAGAAGCCGCGATCGTTCGTGAACTGGCGGAAGGCGCGGGTGAGTCCTTCGATCTCGAGCGGATCGCCGAGCCGCGTGCCGGTGCCGTGCGCCTCGACGTAGCCGATGGTCCGCGGGTCGATCTTCGCCCGCTCGTAGACCTCCGCTTCGAGCTCCGCCTGCGAGACGGCGCTCGGCGCGGTGATGCCGTTGCTGTGGCCGTCCTGGTTCGCTCCCGATCCGGCGATCACGCCGTAGACGAAGTCGCCGTCGCGCAGCGCGGCGTCGAGCGGGCGCAGCACGACCGCCCCCGCTCCTTCGCCCGGAATGAAGCCGTCGGCGCCGTCGTCGAAGGCGCGGCAGAGACCGGTCGGCGAGAGCATCCCCAGCCGGCCGGTGAGGTAGTGGAAGCTGGAGGTGGTGCTGACGAACACGCCCCCGGCGAGCGCGAGGTCGCATTCGCCGCTGCGGATGCTCTGGCAGGCGAGATGGACCGCCAGGAGCGACGACGAGCAGGCGGTGTCGACGGCCAGCGCGGGACCGCGAAGGTTGAGCAGGTACGAGATGCGCGAGGCGAGCACGGAAACGCCATTGCCGAGGAACGCCTGCGGCTGCGGCTCGCGCGAGGTCATCCGCTGGATGTAGTCGCCCGCGGCGGCGCCGACGAACACGCCGCATCGTTTGCCGTCGAGCCACGCCGGCGCGTAGCCGGCGTCTTCGAGCGCGTGCCACGCTTCCTCGACGAACAGCCGCTGCTGCGGGTCGGTGTACTCCGCCTCGGCGCCCGACATGTGGAAGAAGGCGGGGTCGAACTTGTCGACGTCGTCGACGAAGCCACCCCACTTGCACGGACTCTTGCCCGCTCTCGTCGGGTCGGGGTCGTAGTAGCGGTGCACATCCCAACGCTCCCGCGGCACTTCACCGATGCGGCAGACCCCGTCGCGCAGGTCGCGCCAGAACTCCGCCGCGTTCCGCGCTCCGGGGAAGCGGCCCGCCAGCCCGACGATCGCGATCGGCATCGGTGAACGCGCTTCCGGCTGCGATGGAGCGGTCTCCGGCACGGGTACGACCGGAGCCGTGACCGCGATGTTCGCCGGCGCGCTCGGGGCAAGCGTCGCCACGTGCCGCGCGAGCTGGCGGACGCTCGGGTAGTCGAAGAGGACTGTCACCGGCAGCTCGGTGTGCAGGGTCTCGTTGATCCGTTTCACGAGATCGACCCCCGGAATCGAATCGACGCCGAGCTCGGAGAAGCGACGGTCCGGATCGACGTCCGCGGCAGCGACACTGAGCACCGCGGCGACGTGGCGGCGGATGACCCGTTCGACCTGCGCGACGTCGAGCGCCGCACTCTCGACGGCGGCAGGCGATACGCGCGGACGTGCCGTGGCGATGAAGACTGCCTGGGATGCACCATCTCCACCGCGCGTTTCCACGCCGTCGAAACACTCGACGAGTGCCTTGCGCCACAGCGTCTCGTCAAGCAGCGGCGAATGCGGCAGGCGCGCCGCGGCGTCGTCGAAGAGCCACCAGCCATCGGTCAGTCCGAACGTCAGCGTCGAGAAATCGTGGAGGCGGATGCCTTCGTTGAGCAGCAGCACGCCACCGTCGCGCAGCAGGCGGTGCGCGTTGCGCAGGCTCACCGCGATGTTCCGCGTCGCGTGCAGCGCGTTCGAGGCGAAGACGAGGTCATAGTCATACTCGTCGAAGCCCTGTGCGGCCGGTTCTTTTTCGATGTCGAACGGCAGGAAGCGCGCGAACGGGTAACGCGCCCCGAGCTCGCTCTTCGCCTGCCGCACGAGGCCGGCCGAGAGATCGCTGAAGACGAACTCGATGCGGCCGGCGAACGGCGCCAGGGCCTCGAGCACGCCGCGCGATGTCCCGCCGGTGCCGGCGCCCATCTCGAAGACCCGCACGCGCTCGCGGCTGCGGAGCAGGGCCTGCACGCGCGCGGCGACTTCCTCCGCGACCAGGCGGTTGTAGCGGTCGACGATCGGATTGTCGCGATACAGCGGCGCGACCCACTCCGTCGAGCCTCCCGGGAAGAGCACCTCCGCCGCATTCTTCGCGCCGGAGAGGACTTCCGGGTAATGGTCGAGACAGCGGTCGATCAGCTTCGCGAACGTCGCGGTCCAGCCGCCGTCCGGCTTCGCATGCGGTTCAACCGGGGTCGCCGCGATGGCTTCCAGCGCGGCGCGCAGCCGCGCGTATTTGGGCGCGGTCGCGAGCGTGAGCCGTCCGTTGGCGTCGACGAACCTCCGCAGCGCGGCGCGGCCGTAGTTTTCGACCGCCGCGAAGGCGGTGGCGATGTCGTCTTCCGTGCGCGGTGCGAGGAGGCCCATGCGCGCGAGCGTCTCCGGCTCCACTTTCATCGGCATGAGCTGCAGCTCGTCGCCGCCGAGGCAGGCTTCGAGTGCGCGCAGCCCTTCGTCGACGCGAATCGCCCCGATCCCATGCTCCAGCGCGCGCCTCCGGTGCAGCGGCGTCGCCACCGCGCCGACGTCGCCCCAGAAGCCCCAGTTGACGATGCGGACGGGGAACGGCGCGTGCGCCGCCAGCCGCCGCGCAATCGCATCCTGCGCCATCGAGGCGGCGGCGTAGTTGGCCTGCCCGGCATTGCCGAAGAACGAGTTCGCGGAGGAGAAGAAGGCGAAGAAGTCGAGCGGCTCGCCGGCGAATGCATCGGCGAGCACTTCGCTGCCGCGGAGCTTCGGCGCGAGCACCGAACGCAGCATCGCCGCGTCCATGTTCTGCGCGAGCACGTCGCGCAGCGCCATGGCGGCGTGGATCACGCCGTGGATGGCGCCATACGCCGCTTTCGTTTCTGCGATGACGGCGGCGACGGCCGCGGCGTCGGTGACGTCGGCGCGCCGGTAGACGATCGATTCCGGCAGCGCGAGCTCGCGCTCGCGCCGGCCGAGGAGGACGACGCGCGCCGCGAAGGTGCGGACGAGGTACTGCGCCAGTTCGAGGCCGATGCCTCCCGCCCCACCCGCGATCAGATAGACGCCGCCGTGGCGGAACCGAGTCTTGCCGCCCGAAGGGACGACATGCTCGGCGAGCGTCCGCTGGAAGCGCCGTCCGTTTCGCTCGGCGAGGACGGCTCCCGCCTCCTGTCCCGGCTCGTCGAAGAGCTCTGCCGGCGGCGTGGCTGACTCGATGATGGTGAAGCGGAGATGGGTCTGCTCCCGCGAGACGGTCTGGGCGAAGCCGAGGACGCCGCCGTTCTCCGGAGGCGCGCAGACGGTGACGTGCAGGCCGTGCTGCGGCAGCGCTTGAATGAGATGCAGCAATGCCACGACGTCGCGTTCCATATCGGCGCTGCCGCCGAGGAAGACGACGCGTGCGAGCGTCCCGAACGTCGCGAGCAGTTCCCGGAAGGCGGTGGGGGAGGCGGCATCCACCTGCCACTGTCCGGTGCCGGTGGAAGCGTTTCGATCTCCAAGGGCCACGTCGATTCCCGTTGCGAGACGGGCGACGTCCGGCGCGCGGACCACGAGCGTCACACCGTCGACAGCAGCTGCCGGCGCCGGCGCGGGAACTTCGGCCCATTCGGGCCGGTAGTAGCGCAGGGCCGGCTCGGCGGGGCGGTGCAGTTCGGCCACTGAGAAACGTTCGAGCGTCGCCAGCGTCGCGCCGTTTTCGTCGAGGAAGGCGAGATCGAACGCGCGCGCGCCGGTGAGCCGCACGTGCGCGTAGCAGATCGCCGGAAGTGGAGTCTGAACCTCGACCGAGCCGATCGAGGCCGGGACGAGCACGCCGCTCGACGTCCGGGCGAGCAGTGCCATCGCCGCCTGAAACGCGCCGTCGACGAGCGTCGGATGAAGGGTGTAATACGGCAGGCTGCGCGATTCGCCGGCCGGGAGCTGCAGCTCCGCGACCGCCTCGCCCTCGCCGAGCCAGAGGCGGCGGAGCCCGCGGCAGTATGGGCCGAGGATCACCCCGGCCGCCTCGAACTGGCGGAGCAGCGCATCGACGTCGAACGGCTCGCGCGCGGTCCAGGCGTCGAGATCGACGGCGCTCGCGGTCGCGCTCCGGCGATTGGACGTGCGGCCCGACGCAATGTCGCTGCCGCCGCTGCGGATGACGAACGTGCCGTCCGCCTGCAGCGTCAGCTCTACGCCGGCGTCACCGCCGCTCACCTGCAGCGGCGTCAGGAACGCGATCTCTTCGAGGGACGTCTGTCGGGTGGCGGAGAGCGCCATCTCCACGAGACAGGCACCGGGGAGGATGTGCCGCCCGACGACCTTGTGATCGCGAAGGAACGGCAGCGAGGTGTTCCAGCGGCTGCGGAAGACGCCCGGTCCGCTCTCGTCGAGCAGCGGATGCGGTGCCGCGACCTGCTTCGGCTTCGTTGCCGATCCGAGCGTGTGACTGCGCCGCTCGAAACGGTAAGTCGGCAAAGAGACTTTCGGCGGCGGCGCCGTACCGAAGAGTGCCCGCGGGTCCGGAATCTCCGCCCGTGTATCGCTGATGTCGCGCCGCAGCGCCGCGATCAGCTCTTCGCGCGTGGAGGCGCGGAGCACCACGCGATGTTCGAAATGATTGCGACCTCCCAGCAGCGTCCAGCTCACCGAGTCGAGTCGCGCCTCCAGTGTCCGCTCCAGCCACTCCGCAAGCGCCGCGCAGTTTGCCGCGAGCGCTGCCCTGCTCTTTGCCGAGACGACGAACGGCAACATCCCTTTCCGTTCAGGCGGCACACTCTGCCGCGGCGCTTCGGCGATGACGAGGTGGACGTTCGTTCCGCTGAAGCCGAACGAGCTGACCGCCGCCCGCCGCGGTGCGTTCGCGCGCTCGGGCCACGGCTCGACGGACGTGTTGACGCGGAACGGCGTCGCCGCGAAGCCGATCGCTTCGTTCTCGTTCTCGAAATGGAGCGAAGGAGGCAGCTCGGCCGCTTCGAGCGCCTTCAGCACTTTGATCACGCCCGCCATGCCGCTCGCGCTCATGGCGTGGCCGATGTTCGTTTTCGACGAGCCGATCGCGCAGAATCCGCGGGCATCGGTGTGCTTCCGGAACGCGGCCGTCAGCGCCTCGATCTCGATCGGGTCGCCGAGGCGGGTGCCGGTGCCGTGCGCCTCGACGTAGCCGATCGTCTCCGGAGGGATGCCGAACTTCTCGTACACCTCGAGCTCGAGCGCGGTCTGTGAAGGAGCGCTCGGCGCGGTGATGCCGTTGGTCCGGCCGTCCTGGTTGATGGCCGAGCCTTCGATCACGCCGAGGATGCGGTCGCCGTCGGCAATGGCGCGATCGAGCGGTTTGAGGACGACGACGCCCACTCCCTCGGCGGGCACGAAGCCGTCGGCATCTTGGTCGAACGTCCGGCACGCGCCGCTCTTCGAGAGCATGCCCGCCTTCGAGCCGGCGAGGTAGAAGTTCGGGGTGTTGAGGATGCAGACGCCGCCCGCCAGCGCCAGGTCGCTCGTGCCGAGGGCGAGGCTCTCGCAGGCGAGGTGAATGGCGACGAGCGAGGAGGAGCAGGCGGTGTCGACCGCCAGGCTCGGCCCCTTCAGGTTCAGGTGGTAGGAGATGCGCGCCGCCAGGATCGAGCTGGCGTTCCCCATGAAGGCGTACGCGTCGGGGGTGATCCCTTCGGCGGAGATCTGGTGGATGAAGTCTCCGCCGCCGGCGCCGGCGAACACGCCGCAGCGGACGCCGTCGAGCTGCGCCGCCGTCAAGCCGGCATCCTCGATCGCGCGGCAGGCTTCCTCGAGGAAGAGCCGCTGCTGCGGGTCGATGAGCTGCGCTTCTTTCGCGGAGATGTTGAAGAACGAGGAGTCGAACTCGTCGATCCCTTCGACGAAGCCGCCCCACTGGCAGTAACTCTTGCCGGGCGCCTGCGGGTCGGGGTCGTACAGCTCGTCCACGTTCCAGCGCGAGCGCGGGATCTCGTGGATGCTGGAGACGCCGCCGCGGATGTTCCGCCAGAACGTGTCGGGATCGTTCGCACCGGGGAAGCGGCCGGACATGCCGATGATCGCCACCGGCTGCCGCGATGCGGGCGCCTGGGCCGCGCGCGATTCGCGGACCTGCTGGATGAGGTTCATGGCCTGCGCCGCGCTGAGCTCCTTGCGCGCGACCATGCCGAGGACGGTTTCTTTGAAGGTGGCCATTGTCGTCGTTGTCAGTTCCAGATCGGGTCGTCGGGGATGGCGTTGAGCGCGGAGTCGTAGTCGATCAATCCGGATTCGAGCTGTTCGAGGATCGCCCGCAGCGGGTCTCCGCCGGTGGGCTGGTGCGGTATCGGCTGGATCGGCTGGATCGGAACCCGCTCCGCCGCGAGCGGCACACGGGTCTTCGCCGCGAGCACTTCGTGAACGTGCCTGGCGAGCTCCGGCACCGTCGGATGGTTGAAGACCACGGTGGTCTTCAGGTCGAGCTGCAGCTTGTCGTTGATCCGCTGCACCAGCTCGGCGCTGAGGATCGAGTCGGCGCCGAAGTCGGTGAACGACATCACTCCGCCGTTCTCCACCTGCGCCACCGGCATCTCGAACACGTCCGCGACCGCCTCGGCGACCGCGTGCGTCACCGCGGCGAGCGAGAGGGCGGGTGCTGCCGGCGCGACGTGCACGACGGCCTGCGGAGCGTGCGCGGCGACGATGCTCTGTGCGTCGCCGCCGTGCGTCAGTCGCGCCGCCAGTCCCTCCGCCGCGAAGGCTGCGCGCCATTGCGCTTCCGACAGGAGCGGGCTTTCCGGAATGCGCGCCGCGGCGTCTTCCGCGAGCCACCAGCCGTCGAGGAGGCCGAACGTGATCGTCGCGAAGTCGCTCCGGGCGGTCATCTCGTTCACGAGCAGCAACCCGTCCGGCGCGAGCAGCGACGCGGCGTTCCGGACCGTGCGGGCGATGTCGCGCGTGGCGTGGAGGCAGTTCGCAGCCAGGACGACGTCGAATGACGCCGGCTCGAATCCCTGGGTCCGAGGCTCAAGCTCGATGTCGAGCAGCGCGAAGCGGGCGAAGGGAGAACGCGCGCCGAACGTCCGCTCGCCGTGGGTGAGGAACGCCGGCGACACGTCGGTGTAGACGTATTCGAGCGAAGAGGCGAGCGGCGCGAGCCGTTCCAGCACGTGCGCGCTCGCGCCTCCCGTGCCGGCGCCGATCTCGAGAATCCGGATCTTGCCGTCGCCTCTGGCGAGGGACCGCTCCGCATGCGCGAAGACCTCGGCGGCCAGGGCGCGGTGATACTCGTCCGCCTTCGGCGAGCCGCGGTAGACGCGCTCCAGCAGCTCGGTCGAGCCGTCGGGGAAGAACGCTCCCGCCGGCGGCACTTCGCCGCGAAGGATCGCCGGATAAAGGTCGAGGCAGCGGTCGAGCAGCGTCCGGTGCGCGGCGATCGCCGGAACGTTCGGCGCCTCGGCGGGAGCGTTGTCATTGCGCCCGAGCATCGCCACGAGCGCGTGGAACAGCCGCGCGTAGCGCGGTGCAATGCCGAGGTGCTCGACGGACTCTCCTCCACGCCAGCCCATCGACGCAAAGATCGTCCGCAACCGGCGGACGCCGAAGCGCTCCAGGGCGCGGAATGCCTGTTCGTCCGTGACTGCGGCCGCGGCGGGCCGTTTCGCCTGCTCGCGCAGCTCCACGCCGCGCAGTTGCAGGAGGACGTGGCCCTCGCGGTCGGCGATGGAGATCTCGCCGCCTTTCACGTGAATCCACATTGCGGCGGAGAGGTCGGACGTTCCGGCGAGCTCGCCGATCGCGTACGGCAGCCGCGGCGCATTGCCGGTGCCGTCAACGAAGAGTCCCATCAACGACTGCAGCGCGGCATCGACGGTGGAGATGAAATCGCCGCCGGAGCGGAGCTCGGCGAGCACTTCTCCCGGACCGGCAAAGAGCGCGTGCAATTGCCGGAAGCGCTCTCCGTAGGCGATGCCGGCCGCGCGGGAGGCGGCGTAGATCTCTTCGTGGCCGAGATGCCGCGTGCAGCGTGCGCGGATCTGGTCGAGCGGTAACGTTGCGTCGTCGAGTTGCGCGTCGGAGATCCGTCCGCGGCTGCAGACGTCGCCGTTCGCCCGGAGCTCGAAGGCGCCGTCGCGCGCGACGGTGATCTCGATCGTGACGCCGTCCTCCCCTGCGATCACCGGCGCGAGCCAGACGACGTCCGCGATCGCACCGGGCGCAATCGCCAGCACTTCCGCGAGATGCGCGCTGCCGGGCAGGACGCGCCGGCCGCCGACGGTGTGGTCCGTGAAGAACCACTCGTTGCCGGTGAAGCGGCGGGTGACGCTCTTCGCTTCGGCGCGCGGCGGCTCGGCGATCCAGTGACGCGTCCGTGCGAACGGATAGGTGGGGAGGGCAATCCGGTGTCCGCCGCGCGTGGCGCGCCAGCGGCTCCAGTCGACGGTTTCTCCGTTGGTCCAGCGCTCCGCCAGAGCGGCCGCCTCGGCGTCGCGCGCCACTGTGCCGCCGCCGCGCAGTTGCGCGAGCAGTTCGGCCGCGGTCGTTGCGATGAAGGCGACGGGTGCGGTCATCGGCTCGCGGCCGTTCTGCAACGTGCAGGCGATGTCGGCGAGATCGGCTTGCGGGTGACGCTCGAGCCACGCCGCGAGCTCGCTCACGATTTCCTGAAGGCGTTCGGGCGTGCGCGCGGAGAGCGGCACGACCTCGGCCGCACCTGCGGTACCGCGCACCCGAGTATCGAGGTGCTCTTCGACGATGAGGTGCACGTTGGTGCCCCCAGCGCCGAATGAGCTGATGCCCGCGCGCCGCGGCCCGCCCTTGCTCCGCCACGCTTCGGCGCGCGCGGCGAGGCGGAACGGCGAGCCGTCGAGGGCCAGGCTCGGATTGGGCGGGTCGCAGTGGAGCGTCGGCGCGATGGTCTGCTCGCGCAACTGGAGCAGCACTTTCTGCAGCGCCACGATGCCGGCCGCCGCTTCGAGGTGTCCGACGTTCGACTTCACCGAGCCGAGCGCGCAGAACGCCCGCTCCGCGGTGAAGCGGCGGAAGGCCTGCGTCAGTCCGGAGACTTCGACGGGATCGCCGAGCGCGGTGCCGGTACCGTGCGCTTCAACGAAGCTGATCGTTTCGGCCGGAACACCCGCCCTGGCGATGGCGTCGGCAATCAGCTCCGCCTGCGCGTTCGGGTTCGGGACGGTGAAGCCGCTCGTTCTGCCGCCGGCGTTCATCGACGACGCGCGGATGACGCCGAGGATGCGATCGCCGTCGCGCAGCGCATCTTCGATCGGGCGCAGCAGCACGGCGCCGACCCCTTCGCCGGCGACCAGCCCGTCCGCGCCCGCGCCGAACGGCCGGCAGTGCGCGCCACGCGAGAGCATCTTCATCTGGCTGAGCACCACGTACTGGCGCGGGTGCAGCAGCAGGCTGACCCCTCCGGCCACCGCCGCGCGGCACTCGCCGCGGCGGATGCTCTCGCATGCGAGATGGACCGCCGCGAGGGCCGACGAGCAGGCCGTGTCGACGGCGAGACTCGGGCCGCGGAAGTCCATCAGGAAGGAGACCCGGTTCGCGATCGACCAGTACGGCGAGTTCGCCGCGGCGGGATTGCCGCCGTTCCACTGGTCGGCGCTGTAGAGTTGATAGTTGCCGTGCATCACCCCGGCGAAGACGCCGACGTTCGCACCGCGCAGCGACTCGCGCGTGTGCCCGGCGTCTTCGAGCGTCGCCCACACGGTCTGCAGGAAGAGCCGCTCCTGCGGGTCCATCCCGTTCGCTTCGCGCGGGGAGATGCCGAAGAAGAGGGCGTCGAAGCGGTCGACGTCTTCGATGAAGCCGCCCCACCGGCTGTAGGTCTTGTCGCGCGCGTCGCGCGGATCAAAGTACGCCTCGTGGTTCCACCGCGTGACCTCGGAGATGGAATCGACGCCATCGCGGAGGTTGCGCCACAGCTCGTCGGTGTTTCGCGCGCCCGGGAAGCGGCCGCTCATGCCGACGATGGCGATCACGCCGCTGAGCGGGATGCTGTCATTCAGCCGCGGAAGAGACGACGGGAGGCCTCCGGCGGGCCGGCCCGGCCGGCTGCGTTGGTTGCCATAGGCTGAACGGACGGCTCTGGCATCGAACGCGGTCCGGGCGGAAACAAACGCAGCCGGCCGGGCCGGCCCGCCGGAGACCCTTCGTCGTCTTTTCGTGGGCCGACTGAGAGCGTTCTGCTGAGCGCGGAACGGCAGTTTCGCGGCGAGCTCGCCGAGGTTGCGGGTCTCGAAGAAGAGGGTCTTCGGCAGCGGGCCGAGCTCTCTCTCCAGGCGCGCCGTGATCTGCATCATCACCAGCGAGTCGATGCCGAGCGTCTCGTGCGGCTGCGTGGCCTGCACCTGCGCCAGGTCGAGCTGCAGCACCTCGGCGACGATGCGCCGGAGGAAGTCGATCCGGTCGATGGCCGGGACTGCCGGCGCCGCGACGGCGGCAGGTGCGGATTCGCGCCGTCTCGCGGTGAGCTTGATCGGCATCGATTCCGCCAGGCCCGCGCCGAGGATTCGCTCGAACGCCTCGATCCCCTCCGCGGGGGCGATCGAGGCGACGCCGCGGCGGGCCACCTGGCGGCGATGTTCCTCGGAGGCGACGATGCCGACTTCGCCCCAGAAGCCCCAGTGGATCGTCAGGACGGGGCAGCCGAGCACCGCGCGCCACCGTGCGGCGATGGCGTCCTGAATGCCGCAGGCGGCGGCGTAGTTGCTCTGCCCCGCGCCGCCGCTGAACGACATGGCGGACGAGAAGACGGCCGCGAAGTCGAGCGGCTGCCCGGCGACGGCCTGGAACGTTGCCTCGGTGCCGTGCGCCTTCGGCCGCAGCGCGGCGGCGAGGTCGGTCTCCGTCATCCGCCCGACCGGTGCGTTGGCCAGCACGATCGCGGAGTGGATGAGACCGTGGACGGTTCCCCAGCGCGCCGCGGCTTCAGCGACGACCGCGCCCATGGCCTCGGCGTCCGCGGCATCGGCCGCGCGATAGATCGCTTCGCCCCCCGTCTCGGCGAGCTCGCGCAGCAGGGTCTCGATCCGCGCGTCGGACTCGCGGCGTCCGGTGAGGATGAGGCGTGCCTTCCACCGTTTCGCGAGATGTCGCGCGAAGGTTGTCCCCAGTCCGCCGGCTCCGCCGACGATCAGGTAGACGCCGCGCTCGCGAAGCGGCAACGACGCCGGGGCGGGAAGGTTCGTCTCGCGCGTCGTGCGGACGCGGCGCGTCCCGCCGGTACCGTAGACGACCTCGCGCTCGTCGGAGATCGGCTCGGCCGCGATGCGCGCACCGGCGCCGTGGAGGTCTTCCACGGCGATGGTGCAGAAGGAGGTATCCGGGATCTCCGCCGCGAGGGAGCGGCAGAGCGGCGCGAACGCACCGAGGACGGCGTCTGCAGATGCCGGGACGATGACGCGCACGGCTTTCGCGGCCAGGCCGCTCTGCACGAGCTGGAAGAAGGGCAGCAGCTCCGACCGGATCGACGCGTCGAGGTCCGGCGTTTCCCCTTCGGCGAACGAGGCGAGGTAATGGATGGTGTCGAACGCACCGAGACGCGTGCAGTCGTCCGGCGTCGCAATCTCGTAGCTACCCTTGGCGAGACGGCGGAACGTGCGGCCGAGGATCGCCTCGACGCAGTCGCCCCCGAGCGCCTGCCGGAGTTGCGCGGCGAGGCCGGCGTCGGCGAGCTGGCGGACGATCAGCGTGCGGCCGGGGAGCGGCGCGGCGTGCGAGGCCGGCATCTCCTGCCACACCGGCTCGAAGTAGTGCAGCGTTGCGGCCGCACGCGGCTCGAAGCCGCGCAGTTCGGCCAGCACCTCGCCCCGGGCGTCGAGGACGGCGATGTCGTAGACGTCGTCGCGGCGCCGTACGAGCGTGTGGCGCGCTGCGGTGAACGAGCCGAAGACGTCGAACGACTCGAGTGCGAACGGGACGAGCGTGGCGCCTTCGCCGTTCATCAGGACCGCGGCGGTCTGGAACGCGGCGTCGAGCACGGCCGGGTGTGCAGGCCATTCACAGCCGGCCGCCTGCCGCAGCGTGCCGATGGCCTGCGTGCCATCATGACGGATCGTCTCCAGCAGCCGGTACGACTCGCCGTACGCGATGCCCGCGGCAGCGCAACGCTCGTATAGCTCGCCGGCGCCCAACGTTTGCGAAAGCGCGGGCAGCGCGCGGCGAGCCGGTGCGGCGGCGGCCGGCTCGAACCGGCCGGTAGCATGGATGCCCGCCTCGCTCACCAGCTCGAAGCGCTCGCCGTTGCGCCGCACCTCGATCGACAGCGGACGTTCGACGGCCAGCGGCTGGCGCCAGACGATGGAGGCGAGCCGCTGGCCGACCGTCGCATACACGATGGCCAGTTGCGCGGCGGCCGACAGCGTCGGCTGGCCGTGCAGCAGGTGGTCCCGCAGGTGCCAGTCGCGAGGAGAAAGCTCGAGCTTCGGCCGCGGCGGCGGAACGGGCCGCCCGTGCCAGTGCGTCTCTCCTTCGAACGGATAGGCAGGGAGGTGAATGCGCGGTTCGGACGTGGCGAAGGCGAGAGCCTCACCCGCGGCCCACCGCTGCGCCAGGATGCGAAGATCGCCCGCCGCGGCGACGTCACGACGCGCGAGCTCGCGGAATGCGCGAGCCTCCGCGACGCCGGCAAAGACGTTGTCGTTCGCTGCACCGTCGAGCCAGTCGCGCAGCGCCTTGCGCAGTTCCGCGCGCGTCGATGCGATTACGGCCAGGCGATGCTCGAACGCATCGCGGCCGCGCTGCAGCGTCGCCGCAATCGCGGCGAGGGGGGCCTCGGCCTGCAGCAGCGCTTCCACCACGCGGCGCAGTGCACCGGACGTGCGCGCGGAAAGCGGGAAGAGCCGCGGAGCAACTTCCGCTTCGGAGAGCGTACGGCGCAGCGCCTCTTCGACGACGAGATGCGCGTTCACTCCGCCGAAGCCGAAGCTGCTGACCCCCGCGCGGCGCGGCGAGGCGGTCCACGGCCGCGGCTCGCGGACGATCGACAGCGGCGTCCCTTCGAGGCGGAGGTGCGGGTTCAGCGTCTCGCAATGCAGCGTCGGCGGGAGCGTGCCGTGCTGCATCGCCAGCACGACCTTCACCAGGCCGGCGATGCCGCTGGCCGGCTCGAGGTGGCCGATGTTCGATTTCAGCGAGCCGATCCCGCAGAACGGCTCGGCCGGCAGCGTGCGTCCCTGGCGCCGCGCGAGCTCGCGGAAGGCGCCGGCCATGCCTTCGACTTCGACCGGGTCGCCCAGCTCGGTGCCGGTGCCGTGGGCCTCGATGTAGGTGATCGACTCCGGTTCCACGCGTGCGGTCGTCCAGACGTCGGCGAGCAGCGTCGCCTGCGACGCGGAGCTCGGCGCCGTCAGGGAGCTCGCGCGTCCGCCGTGGGCGACGCCCGAGCCGAGGAGGAGGGCGTGGATCGGATCGCCGTCGGCGAGGGCACGGGAGAGCGGCTTGAGCACCACCGCGCCGACTCCCTCGCCGCGGACGTATCCGTTCGCATCGTGCGCGAACACCTTGCAGCGCGCGTCGGGAGCGAGCACCCCCATTGCCGCCACGGCGTTGCTAGTCGCGGACGCGAGCAGCAGATTGACGCCGCCGGCGATGGCCAGCTCGCATTCGCCGCTGCGCAGGCTCTGCACCGCGTGGTGCACGGCTACGAGAGAGCTGGAGCAGGCGGTGTCGATCGCCTCACTCGGCCCGCGCAGGTCGAGCAGATAGGAGAGGCGGTTGGCGATGACGGCGTGCGCGGTGCCGGTCACGACCTGCGCCTCGTCCGCGCCGACCAGCGAGGCGTAGTCGTTCGCCTGCACCCCGACGAAGACTCCAGTGCGCGTGCCGCCGCAGCCGAGCGGTGCGATGGCCGCGTTTTCGAGCGCGCTCCAGGCGGTCTGCAGGAACAGCCGCTGCTGCGGGTCCATCAGCGCCGCCTCGTGCGGGGCGATCTGGAAGAAGGCGGCGTCGAAGCGGGCCACGCCGTCGATGAAGCCGGCGTCCGGCAGCGTGCCGGTCAGCGCCTCGCGGTCTACGGGGACCGTGCGAATGAGATCGTCGCCGGCCGCGAGGTGACGCCAGAACGCGTCGAGATCCGTGGAGCCGGGGAGGATGGCATGCATGCCGACGATCGCGATCGCTTCATCCCGCGACGGCTCGCTGGCCGGGGTCGTGAGCGGCTCGGCGGCCAGCGGCGCGAGATGCTCGGCAAGCTCCGCGAGGGTGCTCTGCGCGAAGAAGACCGCGGGCGTCACGGAGACGCCGAGGCGGTCGGTCAGGCGCATGGCCAGCTCCTTGAGGGTGATGGAGTCGAAGCCGTATTCGTGGAAGCTGACCTGCGGCCGGATTGCGGCCGGATCGAGCCGCAGCAGCGCGGCCATCTCCGCGCGAATCGTCTCCGCGATCGGCGCCTGCACACGTGCGGTGGTCGCAACACGCGGCTCGACGGGAGGCGGCGTTACGGCGCTGCCCCGCAGATAGGCGCGCAGCCGCTCGGGATCGCCGCTGCCGACGAGGACGACCGGCGAGCCGGAAGCCAGCGCCGTTCCCATCGCTTCCATCGCCGCCCCGGCATCGAGCGCCCGCATGCCGGACGACTGCTGGAAAAGCTCGAGCCCCTGTTGGAGAAACTTCATCCCGCCGCCGGCCCAGAGCGGCCACTCGATGGCGACGATCCGGCCGCCGCTGCGCTCCGCGTACTCGCTGAGGAAGCGGTTCGCATAAGCGTAGTCGCCGTGGCCGAAGTCGCCGACCGTCGCGGCGAGAGAAGAGAAGAGGACGAAGAAGCGGAGCCGGTCTTCGCGCGTGAGCCGGTCGAGCAGCAGGGCGCCTTCGACTTTTACCGCCAGCACGTCCTGCATCGCCGCGGCGCTCTTCGCCGCCAGCGCGTCCGCTCCCATCATGCCGGCCGCGTGGACGATGCCGTCGATGCTGCCGAAGCGCGCGCGGACCTGCTGCAGCGCCGCGGAGAGCGCGGCCTCGCGGGTCACGTCCGCCTGGAGGTACTCGACTTCGGCGCCGAGCAGCGTCAGCTCGCGGATCGCGGCGGCATCGGCGGGACGCCGGCCGAAGAGCGCGAGCCGGGCGCCGAAGCGCTGGGCGAAATGCCGCGCCACCGCGAGCCCCGCGCCGCCGAGGCCACCGGTGATGACGACGACGCCGCGCTGTGGGAAGTCGATCGCGGCCGTTTGTGCTTCGATCTCGCGGATACCGCGGACGACAGTCTGTCCGCGATCGTCGCGAAGGTCGACCGTGAAGTCGAGACGCGCATCCGCCAGCCGCAGCGAAGGCGTCAGCGCGGCCAACGCGGCGAACGCCGGTTCCGCCGCACGTGCACGAATGCGGACGGGGGGAAGCGTCCGGCTGGTGCGCTCGCGCAATGCCTGCGCGAAGAGCAGCAGCGCCACCGGGCCGCGCTGCGCCAGCTCGCCCATCTCCGCCGGTGCCTCGCCATCGGACCACTGCCAGACGAACGAACGCGGCTCGATGCCGCGCGCCTCGAGATCGTGCAGCAGACGCGAATAGTCGTCTTTCACGAGCGGACGAAGGCATAGCGTCGCCTCGCCCTGCCAGGCGTAGCTCCATCCCGGCACCACGCGCACCGCGGCCCCCGGCTCATCCCCGAAGACCACGAACGGCGCCTCGGCTTGCGGCGCAAGAGCTGCCGTCTCGTACTGAGGGACGAAGAAGAGAGAAGGGGCAACCGCCGGTTCCGGCGTGCACCAGTAACGATCGCGCGCGAACGGATACGGCGGCAGCGGTACGCGCCGCACGTCCGCTCCGGCGAACAGCGCCGCCACGTCCGGTTCTTCGCCCGCCAGATATCGCTGCCGCTCCTCGGCGAGCGCGGAGTGCGGCGAGACGTTGCTCTCGAGCGCGGCCAGCAGCTCCGCGGCCGTCTCCGCAACGAACGCCGCCCGCTCCTCGAAATGACGGCGGCCGGCGGCGAGCGTGAAGCTGACATCGCCGAGATCGAGGTCAGGGCGGTTCCGCAGCGCGGCGGAGAGATTCGTCCGGACGCGCGAGAGCGCCTCCGGCGTCCGCGCCGAAAGGCAGATCAGCCACGGCCGGCGCTCCGTCGTGCGAGGGGTGGGCGGCGGCGGTTCCTCGACCACGAGATGCGCGTTCGTCCCGCTGAACCCGAACGCGCTCAACGCGCCGCGCCGCGGTGCAGCATTCCAGGGGCGCGGAGCGGTCGGAATGTAGAACGGCGACTGCTCCAGGCGGAGGCGCGGATTCGGGGTGCGGAAATGCGCCGACGGCGGGATCTCGCCGCGGTCGATGCTCAGCAGCAGCTTCGCCAGGCCGGCCACCCCTGCGGCGGCAGCGGTATGGCCGACGACGCTCTTGATCGACCCGAGCGCGCACGTGCCGGCCGGCAGGTTGCCGAACGCCTGCGCCAGCGCGGTCGCCTCGATCGGGTCGCCGAGCGGCGTGCCGGTGCCGTGGGCCTCGACCATCGTGATCGTGGCGGGGTCGATCGCGCCGTCGCGGAAGACTTCTTCCAGCAGCTCCGCCTGCGATGCGGCGCTCGGCGCGGTGATGCCGTTCGTCCGGCCGTCCTGATTCGTCCCCGATGTGAGGATGACGCCGTAAATGTGATCGCCGTCGGCGATGGCCCGGTCGAGCTCCTTGAGCACGACCACGCCCGCTCCTTCGCCCGGCACGATGCCATCGGCCTCGGCGTCGAACGCGCTGCAGACGCCGCGCGGCGAGAGCATCCCGGCGCGTGACATCAGGAGGTAAGGCTTCTCGGTCAGGTGCAGCGTGACGCCGCCGGCCAGGGCGACGTCGATGTCTCCGCGGGCGATGGCCTTGCAGGCGAGGTCGATCGCCACGAGGGACGACGAGCAGGCGGTGTCGATACTGAGCGCGGGACCGCGCAGGTCGAGCAGGTAGGCGATCCGCGAGGCGAGGATCGACGGCGAGTTGCCGAGCATCTGATACGCATCGGGCGTCGCGCCGCTCGCGGTGATCAGCCCTTCATACTCGTTGCCGAGGACTCCGGCGTAGACGCCGCAGCGCTTCCCTTCGAGCGCGCCGGGCGCATAGCCGGCATCCTCGATCGCCTTCCAGCATTCCTCCACGAAGATCCGTTGCTGCGGGTCCATCAGCTCCGCTTCGCGCGGGGAGATGCGGAAGAAGAGCGGGTCGAAACGGTCGTGATCGTCGAGGAAGCCGCCCCACTTGCCGTAAGTGCGGTCGCTGCGCTCGGCGTCCGCCGACCACCACGCGTTGCTGTCCCACCGCGATGCCGGCGCCTCGGTGATGGCATCGCCGCCGCCGCGCACGAGGTCCCACAACGCATCCGCATGCGGAGCGCCGGCGAAGCGCACCGACATCCCGACGACTGCCACCTGCCGTGACTGCGGCGTGCGCTCGATACGCGGTGCCAGCGCGGCCGGCGCAGGCGCGCGATCGGCGATGTAGCGCGCCAGCGCGCGGATGGTGCTGTGGTCGTAGATGACGTCGGCCGTCATCGTGAGCCCGTACTGCCGGTTCAACGCGTCGAGGAGGCGCAGGCCGGTGAGCGAGTCGACGCCGAGCTCGGAGAAGGTCGCCTCGACATCCAGCTCGCTCGCGACCGCCTGCAGGATGGTCGCGGTCTGCTCGCGCACCACGGCTTCGATCGAGTCCGCGGGGCGAGGCGTCGTGATGGCGCGCGGCGCCTGGGCGGCGTTGAGTGCGCGGAGATTGCGTTCCAACAGAGCCTCCTCAGTTGCTGCCGGAGCGCGCTGCGCGTCGATCAGGACGTAGCGCATCAGTCCCGCGCGCAGGGCTTTGCCGAAGTTGTCCCACGAGCGATGGACGCCGGCGACCAGCGCGGTGCCGCTGGCGGCGAGGGTCTCGTCGAGGTGGGCATCGACCAGGAAATTCGCGATCTGGGGGGTGAGGTCGACACACGACTCGATGGCGATGCGGTGGCGCGCGAAGAGGCGCGCGTAGCTCTCGCGGTCGAGGGTGTACGAGCCGGTGCCGGCCGAGCGAACCGCGGTCGTGCCGGAGATGCAGTCGGCGAGCAGCAGCCGTCCGTCAGCGGCGAGATGCTCGCCGAGGTTGCGCAGCAGGCCGTCCTTGTCCTCGATGTGATGGGCGACCTCGATCCCGAACGCCACGTCGAACGTGCCGGGGAATGGCACGCTGCTGCTGTCGCGGTGGTGGATGGCCACGCGCGCGGCGACGCCCGCGGCATTCGCGCGGCCAGTGCCGATGCGGGCCTGCTCGCCGGAGACGGTGTAACCGGCGCATTCGAGGTGCGGGTGGCGGCGGGCGAGGACGATGAGGTCCGTTCCCAGTCCGCACCCGAAGTCGAGCACGCGGCGGACGCGCGAAAAGTTGACGGAGCGGAACAGCATTCGCCGCAGCTCGCGCTGCGCTTCGAGCATCAGCGTCCGCGCGTGCGGATCTTTCTCCGGCGCGAAGAACGCCGCCGTCCAGGAGAAGCCGGGCTCCACGCGCGCAAGCGGCGCGAGCGACAGGTACTCCTCCTCGAACGCCGCATCGGACGAGACGGCGGTCTGGTCGTAATAGCTCGCCGCGGCATTCGGCGCGGCCACCGCGTCGTCGAGCCAGTACGGCTTGCGGTCGAACGGATAGAGCGGCAGCTCGATCCGTTGCCGCGGCGCGCCGTGCAGCCGTTCCCACTCGACCTCCGCGCCCGCGCACCATTGCCGCGCAACCTCGGACAGCACGTTCGAGGTCACCCGTATGGCCTCGCGCCGAGCCCGTCCCTGAAAGATCTCTCCGCCGCGCGCAATCCGCTCGCGCAACTCGCTGACGGACGACACGACCGTTGCCCAGCGATGCTCCAGCGCCTCGCGTCCCGTCTGCAGGGTGAAGGCGACGTCGGCCAGCGAAGTGTCTTGCCGGAGATGCGCCGCGAGCCGGTCGAGGACGCGCCGCAGCGTCTCCGGCGTCTTCGCCGAGACGACGATCAGTTGCGGCCCGTCGCTGGCAGCGGCGGTGCGCGGCTGCGAGTGTTCTTCGACGATCAGGTGCGCATTCGCTCCGCCGGCGCCGAACGAGCTGATCCCGGCGATGCGGCGCGGCGCATCCCACGGCCTCGCCTCACGCGGCACGGTGAACGCGGAGTTCTCGAAATCGATGTGTGCGTTGAGCGCGCGCGGCGCGGCGCCCGCGACGATGGTGCGGTGCCGCATCTGCAGCAGCACCTTCGTCAGCGCGGCGATGCCGGCCGCCGACTCGCAGTGGCCGAGGTTGAACTTTACCGAGCCGACTGCGCAGAAACCGCGGCGCTCCGTGGCGAAGGCCTTCTGGAGGCCGCGGATCTCGATCGGATCGCCGAGGCTCGTGCCGGTGCCGTGGGCCTCGACGTAGCTGACGTCGGTGGAGGAGAGGCCGGCGTGCTCCAGGGCGCGCTCGACTACAGACGCCTGTGCGGCCGGATCGGGCACCGTATAGCCGGCCGTGCGGCCGCCGGCGTTCACGGCCGAGCCGCGGATCACGCCGTAGATGCGGTCGCCGTCGCGCAGTGCGTCATCGAGACGCCGCAGCAGCACCGCGCCGACTCCCTCGCCGGCGACAAAGCCGTCCGCTTCCTCCCCGAACGGCGCCGAGGAGCCGGTGGGGGAAAGCATCTGCATCTCGCTGAGCTGGATGTCGTGCAGCGGGTGGGTGATCAGGTTCACGCCGCCGGCGATCGCGGCGTCACAGTCGCCGCCGCGGATCGCCTGGCAGGCGAGGTGGATCGCGGTCAGCGACGACGAGCAGGCGCTGTCGACGGCGAGGCTCGGCCCCTGGAAGTTGAAGTAGAAGGAGGCGCGGTTGGCGACCGACCAATGTGCCGAGCCCGCTGTTGCCCCTTCACCCCGCGCCCACGCCTCGGTCGCGTTCCACTGGTACGCCGCGTACATCACGCCGGCGAACACGCCGACCTCGCCGCGCGCGTTGAGCGACGCCGCGGAGTGCCCCGCGTCCTCGAGGCAGTGCCAGACCGTCTCGAGGAAGAGCCGCTCCTGCGGGTCGATCAGCCGCGCCTCGCGCGGGCTCAGATGGAAGAGCGCCGCGTCGAAGCCGCGGATGTCGCCGAGGAACGCGCCGGCGCGGTTGTACGTGCGGCCGGGCGTGCCGGGTTGCGCGTCGAAATGCGCGGTGCTGTCCCAGCGGCTCGCCGGAATCGGACCGATGGCCGTCCGCCCGTCGCGCAGGAGATCCCACAGCGCGTCGAGCGTCTCTGCTTCCGGATAGCGTCCGGCCAGGCCGACGATGGCGATGGCGTCGGGGTCGGCAGACGTGGATTCCACCCGCGGCTGCGGTTCACTCGCGACGGCGAGCCTGTCGCCGAGGTGTGCGGCGAGTTTGGCGATGGTGTTGTGCTCGAAGAGCAGCGTCTTGGGGAGCGTTCCGGTGCGCTGCTCCATGCGCTCGATCACCTGCAGCGCGGAGAGCGACTCGAGGCCGTAGCGGTCGAACGGCTCGCCGGCCTGGATCTCCTCGACCGGCACCTTCAGGACATCCGCGAAGACTTCCTTGAGCCAGGCCGTGGACGGATTTGCGGCGGGCGATGGTGCCGCAGGCTGCGCGGCGACGCTCTTCGCAGCAGCGGCGGCGCGCGGACGTTCGACCAGGCCGTCGCTCGACGCGGCGAGGACCGCCTGGATGCCGTTCTCGGAGGAAAGCAGCCGTCCGCCGGTGAAGCCGCACTCTTCGAGGATGCGCAGCCAGGTCGCCGGAGCCGCGGCCGGTCCGTGCGCGAGCCGCTCCCGGTTGTCTTCGAACAGCCACCAGCCGGGGGTGAGGCCGAAGGTGAGGGTGGCGAAGAGCTGCAGGCTGCTGATCTCGTTCAGCAGGAGGACGCCGCCGCGCGAGAGGAGACGCTTCGCACCCGTGAGCGAACGGCGGAGATCGCGTGTCGCATGGAGCACGTTCGCGGCGATGACGATGTCGGCGCCGCCCGCAATTGTGTCCGGGCTCTCGATGTCGAGGAGCTGATAGCGGACGAACGGATACGGCCGCTGCCACCGCTGCTCTGCGCTGCGCAGGAACGCCTGGGAGAGGTCGGTGAACAGATACTCGACCGTTTTTCCGGTGGCGGCGAGCGCGGGGAGGATCGCCTGCGTCGTGCCGCCGGTACCGCCACCGATCTCGAGGATGCGCACCGGGCCGCTCGCGCGCTGCACGAGCTCCGCGACCGTCCGGGCGATGATGCCGTTGTAGTACTCGGTCAGCGCGTTGCCGCGATAGATCTCCTCGACCAGCGCGAGATCGCCGGCGGGGAAGAGGACTTCCATCGCTTCCTTCCGTCCCGAGAGCACTTCGCCGTAGCGGGCGAGGCAGGTATCGAGAAGATGGAGATACGGCGCGAGCGCGGGGTAGCGGCTTTCGATCTCTTCGCGGCGCGGTGCGGCCGAAGGGCCTTCCGCGATCCAGCCGCGAATGGCGTTCGCCAGCCGCTGGTGACGCGGCACTACGGTTACGGGCATGTCGACGCGGGCGAGCGCGGCGCGCGCGTAGCGCTCCATCTCCGCGAATCCTTCGAGCAGCCGTTGGGCGTCGTGCGCGGGAGAGACGGGCACCGTTGTGGCGAGCGAGACGGCGCTCGGCGGCTCGACGTGCGTGACGACGTCCGGCAGCGCGCCGAGCCGGGCCAGCGCTTCGGGCGTGGCCTTGATCGCCACGGCCTGATGCAGCGGACCGCCGAGGATGCGGCGGACGGCGTCGAGGCCTTCGCCGGCGGAGATCGAGTGAATGCCTGCCCGGGCGAGGCGCTCGCGCACCGCGTCGTTGGCGACGCTGCCGGTCTCGCCCCAGTAGCCCCAGTTGACGACGCGCGCGTTCCAGCCGCGCTCCTGCCGCAGCCACGCGGCGAAGGCGTCCTTGAACGTGCAGCCGGCGACGTAGTTCGACTGCCCGGCGTTCGCGGAAAAGGCGTTCGCCGAGGAGTAGAAGAGGAAGAAGTCGAGCGGCTCGCCCCCCGCGGCCTCGGCGAGATGGATCGAGCCAAGTGTCTTCGGATGCAGCGCCTCGATGAAGCGCTCGTCGGTCATCCGCGCCAGGCTGGTGTCGGCGAGGACGAGCGCGGAGTGGATGACGCCGTGGATCGTGCCCCAGGTGCGCCGTACTTCGTCGAACGCGGCGCGCACTTCGTCGCTGCGCTCCAGCGCGGTGCGGCAGTAGAGCACTTCCGCGCCGAGGGCCTGCAGTTCGTCGACTTGCTGGTGGCGCGATTCGCCGCGGCCGAGGATGGCGATGCGCGCGCGGAACGTGCGGGCCAGATAGCGGGCCGTGACCATCCCGAGTCCGCCCGCGCCGCCGGCGATGACGTAGACGCCGCGCTCGCGCAGCGGCAGCGACTCGGGCGGCGGGAGGGCGACCGAACGCAGGTGGCGGTGATACCGACGGCCGTCGCGCCAGGCGATCTCCATCCCACCGCTGCCGTCCGGCTCCGACGCGATCAGATCGGCGGCGGCCATGTCGTCGAACGAAGCCGGGAGGTCAATGATGCTCACCGGCACGGAGAGCTCGTTCGCGATCGTCTTCGCCAGGCCGTGCGTCGCGGCGGACCACGGCTGCACGCGGTCGCTGGCATGCACGGCGAAGACGCCGTTCGTGACGACGTGCAGCGGTCCGCGCCAGCGGCGCGTCAGGTGCAGCAGCGCGAGCACACCGTCGCGTTCCGCGCGGTCGAGCGGACACTCCGCGGCCTGGATGCCGCCGAGGAAGAGCACGCGGGAGAGTCCGTCGAGCGGAGCCGTGTCGACCGCGTCGCAGGGGATGAGCCGGGCGCCGGGGAGTTGCCGCGCCAACGCCTCGGACAGAGACCGCGCATGTTCGGAGTGGACGATGCCGATCGCGCCCTCCATCCGTTCCGCACGCGCAGCGTCCTCAGCGCGCCAGACCGGCTGGAGAAAGTCGACCGCCTGCGCGCGCGGCAGCGAACGGACCGCGAGTCCCTCGACCCGCGCGAGCACGCCGCCCCCGGCAGTAGTAACGGTCACGTCGTATCCGGAGCGATTCCTTCGCACATGCGCGCGCGCCGCACCGTCCACGGCACCGCGGATCTCGATCGACGCCGCGGCGAACGGCGCCGCCGCCTCCTCCGTCGCCGCGAGCGGCAGCGCCGCCTGCCACGCCGCGTCGAGCACCTCGGCGAGTCCGTTTCCGGCGGCGAGCGATGCGGAGACCTGGTCGGTGCCGGCGTCGAGCGACTGCAGGAGGCGGAACGACGGGCCGTAGTGCATCCCCAGCGCGTCGAAGCGGCGGTAGATCTCGTCGTGGCCGAGGCGCACCCCGCGCGTGTCCGCGGAAGGGCCTCCGTTCGTTGCACCAATCGTCTCTTCGAAGGCGCCGCGGCAGTGGACCTCACCGTCGCATGTCACTTCGAAACGAAGATCGTCGAATTTGACGCGAAGCTCCCGCGGGGCGCCGTTGACCGCCAGCGGGCGTGGCCAGACGACGTCGCGGAACGTGCCGCTCGTCCGTCCGCTCGCCTCGAGGACGAGTTGCAGATAGGCGGAGGCGGGAACGACGCCGGCTCCCTGCGGGCGGTGATCGCGGACGATCGGATCCGCCGCCGTGATCGTGCGCTGCACCGCGGGCTGCGCAGCCACGGCGACGGCGATCGGCTGCGCCCAATAGCGTTTCCGCTCGAACGGATATCCCGGCAGCGGCACGCGCCGTCCCTCCGCGGGCGGCGGCAGCACCGCCCCGGCGAGCCATTGCGCGGCGAGCTCGCGCGGCGAGAATCCGGTCGCGATCCGCGGTGCGTCGAGCGTTTCCCACGGAACCTGCGCGATCTCCACCTCGCCGCGATCGAGCCGGCTCACCAGCTCTTCGACGGTCGAGGCGATCGCCGCCAGCCGCCACGCCAGCGGCTCCCGTCCCGTCGCGAGCGTAAACGCCACGTCAGCGGGATCGAGGTCGCGCGAGCGGAGCGCATCGGCGAGAGAGCGAGCGTAAGTGCGCAGGCGTTCTTCGCTGCGCGCCGAGAGGACGAAGAGGCGCGGAATCACCACCGCAGCAGCAGCCCGTACAGGGGCCCGATGCTCTTCGACGATGACGTGCGCATTTGCGCCGCCGGCACCGAACGAGCTGATGCCGGCGCGCCGCGGCGTGTCGCTCCACGGCATCACTTCGAGCGGCAGGCGGAAGCCGGTGGCATCGAGATCGAGCGCCGGGTTGAGCGTCTCCGCATGCAGCGTCGGCACGATCCGGCCGTGCTGCATCTGCAGCAGCACCTTCGCCAGCGAGGCCATCCCCGACGCCGCTTCGAGATGGCCGATGTTCGACTTGATCGAGCCGAGGAGGCGCCCGTGCCGCGCCGTACCGAACGCGCGAGCGAGACCCGCCAGCTCGATCGGATCGCCGAGCGCGGTCCCGGTGCCGTGCGCCTCGATGTACCCGACGCTCTCCGGTGCCACTCCCGCCTGTTCCAGCGCCTCGGCGATCAGGTCGCCCTGGGCAGCCGGATTCGGGACGGTGTAGCCGTTCGTCCGCCCGCCGTGGTTCACCGAGGTCGCGCGGATCACGCCGTGAATGAAATCGCCGTCCGCCAGCGCCTTCTCCAGCGACTTCAGGACCACCGCGCCGACCCCTTCGCCCGGAACGTAGCCGTCGCCCCCTTCGCCGAAACTGCGGCAGCGGCCGTCAGTCGAGGCGAAGCGGCCGTGGCTCAGGCCGAGGTACTTCTGCGGGTGAAGGTTGAGGTTCACCGCCCCGGCGATCGCGCTGTCGCACTCCCCGCGGCGGATGCTTTCGCAGGCGAGGTGAATGGCGGTCAGGGACGAGGAGCAGGCCGTGTCGATCGCCATGCTCGGTCCGCGGAAGTTCATCGCATACGACACGCGGTTCGGGATCGACCAGTACGGCGAGTACGCCGGCAAAAACCGTCCCTCGGACCGCTCCGCCGCGGCGAACAACTGATACTCGCCGTACATGACGCCGGCGAAGACCCCCGTGCGCGTGCCGAGGCGCGCGGGCGTGTACCCGGCGTTCTCCACCGCATGCCACGCGGTCTCGAGGAAGAGCCGTTCCTGCGGGTCCATCGCCTCCGCGTCGCGCGGCGCGATCTGGAAGAAGAGCGGATCGAACTCGTCGACGCCCGAGAGGAAGCCGCCCCACTTCGCGTAACTCTGTCCCGCCTTGCCGGGCTCCGCGTCGTAGAAGCCGGCCAGCGGCCAGCGCTCCGCCGGGATCTCGACGATCGAGTCGCGCCCTTCGACGAGATTGCGCCAGAGCGCGTCGAGATCGTCCGCACCGGGGAACCGGCCGGCGATGCCGACGATGGCGAAAGCACCCGCGGCCGGTGCGGCAGCTTCTTCGACCTGTGCGACTGCCGTGGTGCCGCTGAGGTACGCGGCGACGTCACGGAGCGTGCGGTATTCGAAGAGCAGTGTCTTCGGGAGCGTCCCGAAACGCAGTTCCAGCGCGCGGTTGATCTGGACGACCAGCACCGAGTCGAGTCCGAAGCGCTCGAACGGAGTGTCGGGCTGGACGCGCTCGGCCGGAAGCTGGAGCTCCGCCGCGAAAAGCTCGCGCAGCCACTCGATCACCGGCTGGCTGGCCGGCTGGCTGGCCGCGACCGGTTGCACGGGCGCGCTCCGCGTTCGCCGCCGGTGCACGATGGCGACGGAGCTCTCTCCCGCCGCGAGCGCGCGCCACGTCGCCGCGACCGCGCGCGCCGCCGGCATCGGCACATGTTCACCGTCCGTGGCGGCGGTCATCCCGCCGTCCTTCCAGATCGGCCAGGCGATGGAGACGCTCCGCCCGCTCCGCTTCCCCGCGGCCCGCAGCGAATCCCGCGCCGCCGCAAAGTCGTCGAGGAACCGGTTGGCCGCGGCATAGTCGGCTTGCCCCGCGTTGCCGTAGAGCGAAGCGATCGAAGAGCCGAGCACGAAAAAGTCGAGCGGCAGCTCGCGCGTCGCCTCGTCGAGATTCACCGCCCCCTCGGCCTTCGTCCGCCACACCTCCGCGACCGCCTCACTGCTCTTGTTCACCAGCAGCGCGTCGCGAATCACCCCGGCCGCGTGCACGATCCCGTCGATGCGGCCGAAACGGCGGAGGACCTCCGCAATCGCCGCACGCGTCTGCGCCGCATCGGTCACGTCGGCCTGGATGTACGTATAGCGGTCGAGTTGCAGCGGCCGGCGCCCGAGCAGGACGACCTGCGCGCCATAACCGGAGACGAGCGATTCCGCGAGGTGCAGCCCGATCGCGCCGGCTCCTCCGGTGATCACGTAGACACCGCCCTGCCGCAGCGGCAGTTCGCCGGTCTCGTCGAGCGGACGCAGCTCCATGCGCCGCTCGCGTCCGCCGAGGCGGAACGAGGGGCGCAGCTTCGCGCTTTCGAGCGCGATCGTCCGGACCGCCGCTTCGAGCGCGGTGTGCTCCGGAACGTCGTTGCGCGCGTCGACGACGATCGCGGCGTCGCGCCCGGCGAGCATCAGACTCCGCGTGACAGCGATCAACGCCTGCAGGTTCAGCAGGCCGTCGTTCCCGGGGACAAGGACGACTTGTTCGAGCGGGTATATGTGGGCCGGACTTTTAGTCCGGCCGGCTCTCGGGGCACCTTCTCCCCGAGTGGCGACCGGACTAAAAGTCCGGCCCACATCCAGGCGCGCGTCGAGCTCCGCGAACAGGCGCGCGAAGGCGTCCGAGGATTCCAGCGAAAACTCCCATACGGACGGCGCGGCCTCTCGCCATTCCGCGGCATGCCGTACCACCAGCATTCCCGGCGGCGCTTCTGCGGTCTCGTCGCACAGCACGAACAGCGCCTTGGCGGGATCGGCGTGGGCGGAGCTGACGGGCACGCTCTCCCACCGCGGAGCCAGCAACGCCGTCTCCGTCACGCGCACCGAGTAGTCGCGCAGCTCGATCACGACGTTGCCGTCGCGGTCGAGGAGGCGGATGCGATAGGTGTCCCCTCCCTTTGTCATCCCGAGCGTCGAGCGAGGGACCTGGGCGGGTGGGGGAGCGCTGCGTGTCCCCTCCCACCCAGGTCCCTCGCTCGACGCTCGGGATGACAAAAGGCGCTCCCCGTATGCCCAGCAGGGAGTACCGCCGGAACGCCACGTGATCGACCCGAGCGCAAACGGAATCGGCAGCTCGCAGCCGATCGCGTCGCCGATCGCCGCGAGCGACTGCAGTGCCCCTTCGAGCAGCGCCGGTGCGAGCTCGCTGTTGCGCGGGGCGAGCTCCGCGAGCACTTCCTCATCGTTGGCGGCGGCGTGGACCATCGTCCGGAAATGCTCGCCATAGGCGAAGCCGGCCCGCCGCAGCGCCGCGTAAAAATCGCTTCCTCCCGTCACCCGCGTACAACGGGCCCGGATCGCGGCAAGGTCGCAGCGCTCGGCGCCGCCGTCAAACGTGTCATCCCGAGCGTTGTCAGAGCCCGGGTGTGGAACGCCGGAGGCGTTCGGGCGAATAGCCGGTGGTTGAGCGCTTTGCGCGATACCACCGGAATGAACGTTCGATTGGTGTTGCACCCCGGCAGGGGTGCCGGCACCCCTCCCGGGGTGCGCATGAGGGGGCTCGACGGATCCGGTGGTATCGCGCTCCGCGCTCAACCACCGGCTATTTGCCGGCACCCCTTCGGGGTGAGCCGACACGATCGTCCCCTCGCAGAGCGTCTCTCCCCCGGACTGGATCGAAAAGCGCGTGCCGTCGATCCGTATCTGCACGGAGAGAGGCGTGTCGCCGGCCGCTAGCGGCCGTTGCCACACTACATCCCGCAGCGCATCCGCACCCGTGGCGCGGCGCGCCAGCTCGAGGTACATCACCGCCGGGAGCAGCCGCGTGCCGTCGATCGCGTGCTGCTCGAAGAACCATTCCCGGCCGCTCCATTCGTGGAGAACAGGAGCCGTGTCACGGACGACTTCATGGCGCCAGTGCCGCTCCCTCGCGAACGGATACAGAGGAAGCGAAACTCGCCGCCGCACTTCCCCGGAGTGCAGCCGCGTCCAGTCGACGGTCTCGCCGGCGCAGTACCGCCGCGCCAGTGCCAACAACTCCGCCGGCGCATCGAGAGCCGCACCCCCTCCAAGTTGCGCGCGCAGCGAAGCCAGATCGCGGGCGACGAATGCCGCGCGATGTTCGAAATGCGTCCGCCCCGCCCCCAGCGTGAAGGCCACATCGGCGAACGATGCGTCCCCCTCCCACGTCCGCAACTGCTCGATCTTCCGCCGCAGCCCCTCTGCCGTCATCGCCGACAGCGGAACGAGCTGCCATGCATTCGACGCCGAGGCCGCCCGCGGTGCCGGCCCTTCCTCGATCACAAAGTGCGCGTTCGTACCGCTGAAGCCGAAGGCGCTGATCGCTGCGCGGCGCGGGGATCCTTCCCACGGCAGGAGCGAGGTGTTGACGAAGAACGGGCTCTCGTCGAAGCGGATCAGCGGATTGGGTGTGTGGAAGTGGAGCGACGGCGGGAGCCGGCGATGGCGGAGCGACAGCAGGAGCTTGATGAAGCCGGCGGCGCCGGCCCCGGTGAGGAGATGGCCGATATTGGTCTTCACCGAGCCGAGGGCGCAGAAGTTTTTGCGGGGGGTGAAGCGCCGGAATGCGGCGGTGAGCGCCTGCACCTCGATCGGGTCGCCGAGGCGGGTGCCGGTGCCGTGGGCCTCGACATATTGAATGGTGGCCGGGTCGATGCCGTGGCGCTCGTAGACGCCCGTCTCCAGCGCGCTCTGCGACGGCGCGCTCGGCGCGGTGATGCCGTTCGACCGGCCGTCCTGGTTCGTCGCCGAGCCGAGGATCACCGCGTGGATCGAATCGCCGTCGGCGAGCGCGCGGGCGAGAGGCTTGAGCAGCAGCACGCCCACGCCTTCGCCGGGGACGAAGCCGTCCGCCGCCGCGTCGAACGTGCGGCATCTCCCCGTCACCGCGGCCATGCCGCTGTCGGCGAAGAAGCGGTCGCTGCGGTCACTGAAGAGCGAGACCGACACGCCGCCCGCCAGCGCCAGCTCGCACTCCCCCGAGGCGAGGCTCTGGCAGGCGAGGTGGATGGCGACGAGCGACGACGAGCAGGCGGTGTCGACCGCCAGTGTCGGCCCCTTGAGGTCGAGGTGATAGGCGACGCGCGCCGGCAGGATGGCCAGCGAGTTGCCGATCATCGAGAGGCTCGCCGCGTCGTCCCCCGCGTAGTCGTTCGGCTGCACCCCGGCGAACACACCGGTGCGCGAGCCGGCGAGCGAGGTCGGGTCATAGCCCGCCTCCTCGATGGCGTGCCACGCCTCTTCGAGGAAGACCCGTTGCTGCGGGTCCATGCGCGACGCTTCGAGCGGCGAGAAGTTGAAGAACTGCGAGTCGAAGCAGTCGCGCTCCTCGAGGGCCGCGCCGAAGCGTCCCGGCGCCAGCTCGCGCACGCTGTCGCGCCCTTCGGCAAGGAGCGTCCAGAACTCTTCGAGCGTCCGCGCCCCCGGAAAGCGTCCGGCCATGCCGATGACGGCGATGCCTTCCGCCGCCGCATTCGTCGTCGCCGCCGTTTCTTCCGCGCGTACCCGCGGCGCGAGGTATTCGGCGAGAGCGGCCGGCGTCGGATGGTTGTAAAAGTCGGTCGGATCGACGGCCGCGCCGAGGGCCGTCGACAGTTCCACCGCCAGCGTCGAGGAGACGAGCGAATCCACTCCCGCCTCGGCGAACGTGCGCGTGGGCAGCACCTGCGCCCGCGCCACGCCGAGGACCGTGGCGGTGGTGGCGAGGATGCGCTCCACCGCGTCGATCGCCGGAACGGCAACGGCCCGCGTCGCCTCGAACAACCCGTCGCCGATCGCCCGTCCTGCGAAGCCGCAGTCGCGCAGCGCCGCGATCCACGCCGGCGGGTCGAGCAGCGGACTTCCCGGAAGCCGCAGCCCGTCTTCCGCGCGCCACCAGCCGTCGAGCAGGCCGAAGGTGACGGTCAGGTGATCGCGCACCTCGGTGGTCTCGGCGAAGAGGAGCACCCGCGCGTCGATGGCCCGCAGCGCGGCGCGGACGTCGCGCGTAGCGTGCAGCACGTGCGCCGCGATCGCCACGTCGTAGCTCTCCGGCGTCAGCGGCGGGCGTTCCAGGTCGAGGAGCGCGAAGCGGGCCCGCGGATGCCGCGCGCCGAGCCGCTCCCGGCTCTTCGCCAGGAGCGAAGGGGAGACGTCGGTGAAGAGATAGTCGTACGGCAGTCCGGCCGCGTCGAGCGCCGCCAGCACCCGCTCCGCCGTCGCCCCCGTCCCGGCGCCGACTTCGAGAATCCGCAGTGGAGTCCGTTGTGCGGCGGCGAGGGCGGTCACGCGCGCGGCGATGACGTCGTTCAGCGCGCGCGTCTCGGGCGCCTCGCGATAGATCGGTTCGACGAGGGAGGTCGATCCGGCGGGGAAGAGCACGTCGCGCCCCGGCAGGCGTCCTTCCATGACGTCGAGCAGCCGCACGACGCAGTGGTCGACCAGCGGCACCCACACCGAATCGGGAGGAGTGACGGCCGCCGCGTCGCCGCCCATGTTGCGGACGATCTGCGCCACCGCATCCGCGAGCGCCTGCTGGCCGGGGGCCGGCCGCCATTGCGCCGGATCAACCGCGCCGCGCGCCCGCAACGCTTCGAGGAGAACGAACCGCGCGTAATCATCGAGCGAGGCCGCGCGCGGCGCATGAGTGCCGGTCGCCCAGCAACGGACGCGCTCGAACGGACACGTCGGCAGGGCGATGCGATTGCCATCCGTCCCACCTGCAACATCCGTGGTGAATTCACACGCGTCGAGTTTCCGCACCGCCTCTTCGAGCGACGACGCGACGACGGCGCCCTGGACCGCGAACCGCTTCCGCCCATTCGCCAGCGTGTACGCCACGTCGGCGAGGCGCGTCTCCGGTTCTTCGCGAAGGAACGCCGCGAGCTGTCGCGCCGAGGCGCGGAGAGCGGCGTCGCTACGCGCCGAGAGGAGCAGCGTGTATGGCCCTGCGCTCGCGGGACGCCGTTCCACGCGCGGCGCCTCTTCGAGAATCAGGTGGGCGTTCGTGCCGCCAAACCCGAACGCGCTCACCGCCGCGCGCCGCGGAGCCTCGCCCGCCGGCCAGTCGCGAAGGGTCGAAGCCACCGCAAACGGCGTCCGCTCGAAGGCGATCCGCGGATTCGGCTCGCGATAGTGCAGGCTCGGCGGCACCTTCCCGTGCTGCAGCATCAGCGTCGCCTTGATCAAGCCGGCGATGCCGGCCGCGGTGTGCAGGTGGCCGATGTTCGGCTTCACCGAGCCGATCGCACACGATCCCGCCGCGCCGCCCGCATAGGCGCGGGAGAGCGCCTCGATCTCGATCGGATCGCCGAGAAGCGTGCCGGTGCCGTGCGTCTCGACATAGCCGATGCTGGCCGGATCGACTCCCGCCAGCGCAAGCGCTTCCTGGATCACGCGGGTCTGGCCGTCGACGCTCGGCGCGAAAAAGTCGACCTTCTCCGAGCCATCGTTGTTGATCGCCGAGCCCTTGATCACCGCCAGGATCGGATCGCCGTCGGCCAGCGCGTCATCGAGGATCTTCAGCGCCACCAGCCCGGCCCCGCTCCCCGGCACCGTGCCGCCCGCGGCGGCGTCGAACGTCCGGCAATGCCCGTCGCGCGAGAACATCATCGCCGGGTCGTAGACGTAGCCCGCCTGCGGCAGCACCACGCACGCGCCGCCGGCGATCGCCAGGTCGCAATCGCCGTGCAGGAGGCTCTGGCAGGCCATGTGGACGGCGACGAGCGAGCTGGAGCTCGCCGTCTGCACGGTCATGCTCGGGCCCTTCAGGTTCAGCTTGTAGGAGATGCGCGTCGCCGCGTAGTCCTTCTCCTCCGACGCGTAGGCGACCAGGCGCTCCACCGCTGTGCGCGGCTCCGCCTGCGGATAGCTGCTGCGGGCGATCGAGACGTAGACGCCGGCCGCTCCCGGCACCGACTCCGGGTCGTAGCCGGCGCTCTCCAGCACTTCCCAGCCGCATTCGAGGAGCAGCCGCTGCTGCGGGTCGAGCATCTCCGCGTGCCGCGGGATGACGTGGAAAAACTCCGCGTCGAACTGGTCGATGCCGTCGAGCACGCCGCCGGCCGGGACGAAGTCGGGATGGGCGAGATCGCGCTCCGGCACGCCCCACTCGCGCAGCGTGGCCCGGTCCACCTGGCGGATCGACTCCACGCCGTCGCAGAGGTTGCGCCAGAAGGCTCGCGGATTCGGCGCACCGGGGAATCGGCACGCCACCGCGATGATCGCGATGTCGTTCCTGGAGCTCACCGGGGCGGCTCCTCCGATTGCATCCGCCGCAGCGCGCGCCGCAGCTGCCGCTTCTCCGCGAAGCCGTCGTCGCCCGCGAGGTGCAGCGCCTGCGGCGGCATCTGCGGCTGCGGTTGCGCCAGCGCAGCAGACGGACTGCCGGCCGGGCTGCCGGCGAGATGCGCCGCCAGCTCGGCGATCGTGGCGTGGCGGAACAGCTCCGTGATCGAGACCTCTTTGCCCAGCCGCGCCGCCAGCTCCCGCTGCACGCCGAGGATCGAGAACGACGTGCCGCCGACCTCGAAGAAACGCTCGTCGTGGCCGACCGTGGGAAGCTCCAGCACGTCGCGCCAGATGGCGGCGATGGCGTTCGCCAGCTCGAGAGAGGCTGTATTAGAGGTAGTGCGGTGCTCTGCGACGTCGAGGCGCGGAGCCATTACCGCCGTCTTCGGGCGCGGGACGCCGCCGGCCATCGAGGCCAGCGGGAGGTACTGCTCGCCGAGGCCGAGCGCGGTGCGGACCGGGGCCGCGTCGAACGCGCCGATCAGGCAGAGGCCGAGGCCGTGCTCGGCCGCCGACTGGCGGAGGATCTGGGCCATGTGTCCCGCTTCGATCCAGGCGAACGGCTCGGCGAGGTCGCCGTAGAGCGGCCGGATGGCGTCGAGGTCGGCGAAGAAGAAGATCGTGAAGGCCGCTTCCGCCGCCATCCGTTGATTGGCCGGGACGTGGATGCCCGCGTCGACCGCCTCCGCCGGCGCCACCGCCACCAGCTCGTGCCGCAGCGGATGGTAGTAATAGACGCCGCCGTCGAGTCCCGTCACGCGGGAGGGACGGACGTGCACGTACGTCTGGACGCTGCACGTATCGCCTGCCGTGGGATAAGCGCGGCGCACGCGTCCCTCGCTCTCGAACGCGCGCAATCCGTTCAGCAGCGCTTCGAGCTGCCGCAGCGCGGCGGTGCCGGAGAACTCGCGCACCGAGGTCCACTGCGCCGCCCGGAACGGAAGCTCGCCGTCCGGATGGAGAAGGACGCGCGGGTTGCCGTTGAAATCGTTGCGCACCCCGCGTCCGGCGGCGACGAACGTCCGCCGCGCCTCGCTCTCCTGCAGCACGCCCGCCGAGGCGAAGAGACGCTCCAGCGGCTGCGCCGCGCGTTGCGGAGCAGCGGCGCGCTCGGAGAGCACCTTCCGGTCGATCTTTCCATTCGTGCTCAAGGGCAGCGCGTCGAGCGGTGTGAGACGGAGCGGAACCATGTACGCCGGCAGCGCGGCCTGCAGGCGGCGGCGCACTTCCTGCGGCGAGGCGCCGCCGGTGTAGAACGCCGCCAGCCGCTTCTGCGCGTGGTCGTCCGCGAACGTCACCGCGGCCGCCGCGGTCACGCCGTCGCAGCGGATGAGCGCCGCCTCGACTTCCCCCAGCTCCACGCGATGGCCGGAGATCTTCACCTGCCCGTCGCGCCGCCCGAGGAACTCGATGTTGCCGTCCGGAAGAAAGCGCCCCCAGTCGCCGGTGCGGTAGAGCCGCTCGCCCGTTCGGGGATGATGGATGAAGCTCGCATTCGTCTGCCGCTCGTCGCGCCAGTAGCCGTCCGCGAGCCCGATACCGCCGATGTACAACTCGCCGGCGATGCCGTCCGGGCAATCCTCCAGCCGCTCGTCGAGCACGTGGAACTGCTGGTTGGCCAGCGGCTTCCCGTACGGGATGCTCTTCCACGACGAATCGACCGCGCCGACCGGGTACGCGATCGACCAGATCGAAGCCTCCGTCGCGCCGCCGAGGCTGACGATCGGCACCGGCAGCCGTCCGGGGAGACTCACCGGAATCCAGTCGCCGCTCAGCATCGCCAGGCGCAGCGAACGAAGCCGCCGCGGATCGGGCCCATGCTCCGCGAGCATCTGCAGATAGCTCGGCACCGAGTTCCAGATCGTGACGCCCTGTTCTTCGACCAGTCCCGCCAGATACGCCGGATCGCGCAGGCTCTCCGCGTCCGGAATGACGATCGCCGCGCCGCAGGAGAGCAGCCCGAAGATGTCCCACACCGAAAGATCGAAGTTGAGCGCGGAGAGCGCCAGCACCCGGTCGTCGGCCGTGAGCGCGAAGCGCTCGTTGATGTCGCGTACCGTGTTCGCCGCCGCGCTGTGGCGGATCATCACGCCCTTCGGAACGCCGGTAGAGCCCGAGGTGAAGATCACGTAGGCCAGGTCATCTGGAGTAGCCGGGCCGGCATCCCACGAGGGTTCCATGGGACCTATGGGACCTATGGGACTGATAGGACGAACATTGGCCGGGAGTTCGACGCCCTCGCCGGCAATGGCGACACGGCACTCGCCCAGGCGCAGCAGCTCCGCGATCCGCGCCGGCGGTGCGCCGGTGTCTACCGGCAGGTATGCCGCGCCGGCCATCTGCACCCCCAGCACCGCGACCACCTGCTGCCATCCTTTCGGCAGCACCACCGCCACCAGCTCGTTCCGCTGGACGTTCGCGTCCCGCAACGCCTGCGCGAGCGCGGCGGCGCGTGAGGCAACGTCGCGATAGGTGAGCGTTCCCTCACCGGTAATCACCGCGACCCGCTCCGGCGTGCTGCGCGCCTGTTCGAGCACGCGCGCGTGCAGCGTCTCCTGCGGCCACGCCACCGCGGTCGCATTCGCCTCGGCGCGCCGCGCGCGTTGCGGCGCCGGGAGCAGGTCGTGCCGTTGCTCATCCCACGCGGCATCGCTTTCCGCCAGCCGCTCGACCAGCGACGTCCACGACCCGAACATCGCCGCCGGCAGCTCCTCCGGGTAGAACCCTTCGACCACGTCCCAGCTCAGATAGAGGCCGTGGCCGTCTTCGAGGATCTGGCAGTCCAGCGTCACCTGCGGCGTGCGGGTGATGCCGCTGACGAAGCGGCCGAACGGCTCGAACGAGGCGTGGCGGTGAATGAGGCTGGTGAAGACCACCGGCATCAGCACCCGCTCGTTGCGGCGGCGGGAGAGCGCGGAGATGACCTCGACGCCGCTCACCGCGACGTGCTCCAGGTCGCGTGCGAGCTGCGCCCCGATCGCGCGCGCGCGTTCCGCGAACGGCGCCTCCGTCCGGCAGTCGACGGTCAGCAGGAGGTTCGAGCTGAACTCGCCGAGGATCCCCTCGGCGGCTGCTTCCGGGCGGAGCTTTCCCGCCGTCAGGTTCAGCGTGAAGTCGCGCCGCGCCGCCCACCGCGCCAGCACTTCCGAGAAGGCCGCGATGATCGCGGGCACCCGCCGCAGCCCGCGCGCCGCGGCCCGCTCCTGAAACGCATTCCACGCCGCTTCGTCGAGGCGATGCTCGTAGCGGAAGAAGCGCGACTGCTCGCGTGCCGCGCCGCTGGCCGGCAGTTCCGGTGCGGGCGGCAGGTCGTCGAGCCGCGAGGTCCAGTACGCGGAGCTCGCGCGGTACGCCTCCGACGACTTCCGCTCCTCCGCGCCGGGCGGGAGCACCGGAAGCGGCGCACGAGCCCGCGCCGGATCGGCATACAGCTCGCCCAGCTCGCGCAGCAGCAGAAAGATGCTCGACGCGTCGACAATCAGCATGTCGAAGCCGAGGAAGAGACGCATGCCCGAAGGCATCGACGCCGCGGCCACGCGGAAGAGCGGCCAGCGCGCCGGGTCCGTCCGCGCGTGGAGCATCCGCTCCCGCAGATCGGCCAGTCCTGCCGCCGCCGCTTCGTCGCTCTCGTGCCGGAGGTCGACGTGCTCGATCGCAAAGCGGGGAAATTCTTCGAGCACGCGCTTCGTGCCGCCGGCGGCGAAGACCGTCCGCAGCGCTTCATGCCGCGCCACCAGCGCGTTGCACGCGTCCTCGAGCTTCCCGACATCCCAGCGGGGGTTCTCCAGCTCCCAGCAGAGCCAGCATCCTGTACCGCCGAGGACCGGCGACTCGCGGCCGACCAGATACGAGAGCTGCAGGTCCGTCAGCGGCTCTGTCACTTGCGAAGCGCCGGACGATGGCAGAGCGGCGGACGTCGAATGCTGCATGCGGTTCGGCTCGATCACACTCCCTCCCCCTCGACGTTCTTCCGCAGCCGGTACATCGCGAAGAGCACGATCGCCAGCACCGCGAACGTCAGGAAACGGTTCGCGTGGGCGATGTCCGGAATGGCGGAGGTGATGTGGTGCACCGGCAGGTGCGGATGAATCCAGTTGCGGAACGCGGAGATCTCCATCGCCGCGAAGCCGATGATGGCCAGCACCGTGACGACCTGCACCGCGCGCGTCAGCAGGCGCAGCCCGGCCGCCAGCACATACTCGCCCTTCGACATCTGCGAGCGGAGGCGGAACAGGTTGCGGCGGAGGTCCTCGAGCTGCAGCTCCGTTTCGAGGCTGACCGAGCGGGCCTTGTCCATGAGGTCGATGACGCCGCGCTGGCGCATGCGGGTGACGGCCCGTTTCTGCGCTCCCCGGAAGTATTTCGCCACGAGCTTCATGTAGTTGACCTCGGGGAGGAGCGCCGCCAGCGAAGCATCGAGCGTGGCCCAGGTGCGGCTGATCTTCATGAACGACCAGCTCAGCACCACGTGGTGCTCGATCAGGACGTTCCCCGCCTCGAGTCCCATGTTGCCGATCGACTTCTCGTAGTAGGGGAGCTCGCGGTGCTCGGCGCGCTCCGACCACGCCTGGTAAGTGCGGACCACCTTCGCCTTCACCGCCTCCACGTTGATCGGCGGGAGCCGGTCCGAGAGGAGGAAGAGATAGTCGACCGCCATCGGAAAGTCTTTCTCCCCGACCCCCTTCATCGACATCTTGTAGTACTCCAGCATCGTCACGTCGTTCGTGCCGGCGCTGCCGAAGTCGATCAGGGCGAGATTGCTGTCGCGGAGGATGAGGATGTTCCCCGGGTGGAGGTCGCCGTGGAAGAGGTTGTCCTCGAACAGCTGCTGGAAGAACGTGAGGAAGAGCTTCTCGCCGATCTTCTCCGGGTCGACCTCGTTCTCGCGGCACCACGCCGCCAGCCGTTCCGGCTCCTCGCGTCCCACCTCGAGGAAGCTCGACATCAGCACCCCCGGCACCCACTCCAGCACCAGCAGGCGGCGGGTGCTCTGGTCGAAGACCTTCGGCACGTAGACGTCGTGGCCGCGCAGCGTCTTGCGGAGGCGCTTCGTATTCGAGGCCTCGTAGCGATAGTCGACCTCCTCGCGGAAGATCTGCTCGGTCTCCCACAGCATCTCGTCCCAGGTGAAGAACGACATGCCCGGCATGTGCTGCATCCCCTTCAGGAGGATGCGCAGGATGCCGAGATCGCGGATGAAGCGCTGCTCGATCCCCGGCCGCTGGATCTTCACCGCCACCACCGCGCCCCCCTCCCGCAGCCGGGCCCGATGCACCTGGCAGATCGACGCCGCCGCCACCGGATGCTCGTCGAACTCGCTGAAGACCGCTTCCAGCGGCTGGCCGAGCTCTTCTTCGATCGAGCGGCGCGCGATCTCGAACGGAAAGCCGACCGCGGCGTACTGGAGGCGCGACAGCTCGCGGCTGAAGTCAGGGCTGAGGAGATCGGTCCGGAGCGAGAGCAACTGCCCGGTCTTGACCCACAGTCCGCCCATCTCCTCGATGAGCGTGCGGATCTCCACCGCCATCTTCAGGTCGAGCTGGCGGCGGGTCATCTTGTACAGCATCACCCGTCCGATCCACGCCATGAGGCGCATCACGAAGCGGAACGAATTCTTGCGCGAGCGGGTCTCCAGCGGGCGCACTTCCACGGGGCGCTGTTGCTGCGCGGAAAGAAGGGGCGTGGGGATGAGAGACGGGTCGAGCATCGCGCACCTACGACGCTTTCTCGACGTCGATCTCTCGTTGCGAGAGACGCCGGGCGATGTCGCGGCCGACCCGGTAGAGGATGAAGGCGGCGATGAAGATGACGATCCACCAGCCGTAATGGATGTGGCGCACTTCCTGTGCGGCCTGCGACGCCGGGTGGTCGTCCACCACCGGCGCGAGCAGGTGGAAGTGATGCTGGTGCAGGAAGATCCAGACCCCGATCACGCTGCCGATGATGACCGCGCGCGTCAGCCAGCGGACGATCGCCGCGAAGACATACGCGACCTTCCCCGTCGAGGCCCGGAAGTTCTGGGCCCGCTTCCGCATCGAGGCGGTCTCGAAGCGCACCATCTCCATCAGAGGGCTCACCACCCCGCCCACCGCGTTTGTCAGGCCGCCGCTGAAGACGCTGCGAATCCGCCGGCCGGCCGCCTTCTTCCCGTAGCGCTCCATCTCCTTGCGGTAGCTCATGGCGGGGGCGAGCGCCTCGACCGTGCGGTCCGCGCTGCCCATCGTCCCCATCAGCTTCAGCACCTGCCAGTCGAGCAGGATGCCGTTGCGGCTGAGGATCATCGCCAGGTCGCTGGTCAGCACGAACAGCGACTTCTCCTCGTGCGACGCCGCGTCGAGCACCGAGCGTCCCGAATACGCCCGCACCGCGCGGATCACGTCCGCCCGCACCGCGCTCAGGTCCGTCACCGGCAGCGAGTCGCACATCAGGAAGAGCGTGTCGGCGAACTTCTCGTAGTCATTGCGCATCAGCGCCGCCACGGAGAGGTTGAAGATCGTCAGGAAGCGCTTGTCGACCGTCGCCGGCGAATCGCAACTGATGACCGCCAGGCGGTTGTCGCGCAGCAGGGCGATGTTCGAAGGGCCGAGGTCCTGGAGGAAATAGTTGTCCTCGCAGATCTGGCGGAGCATCGAATGGAAGAGGCGGCGTCCGCTCTTTTCCAGGTCGATCTCGTTCGTCTCCAGCCACCCCGCGGCGCCGAGCGGGTCGGCCGCGCGCAGCGCCAGCAGCTCCAGCACCGCCGGCGCCTCGATCCGTTCCTGGATCAGCAGCCGTTTGGTCGTATAGCGGCGGAAGAGCTTGGCCACGTACACCTTGTGATCCTTCAGCGACTTCCGCAGCCGCCGCATCGCCGAGGCCTCATAGCGAAGGTCGAGCAGCGCCGGCACCCGTTCCTGGTAGATGTCGATCACGTCGTCCCAGGGGATGTGGCGGTCCGCCTTGACGCGGCGCATCACCATGGCCGTAAAGCGGAACACCTTCAGGTCGCGCTTCAGACGCTGCTCCAGGCCGGGACGCTGGATCTTGACCTCCACCTCCACGTCGCCGCGGCGGAGGCGGGCCCGGTAGACGTCGGCGTACATGCCGGCGCGGACCGGGATCTCGTCGAATTCGGAGAAGAGGAGGCGGATCGGGGATCCGAGGTCTTCTTCGACGATGCTCCTCACCTCGGCGAAGGTGAACGCGGGGGACGGCCGGCAGTAGCGGTGCAGCTCCTCGCGGATCTCGTTCGGGAAAAAGTCATTCCGCTGCGCGAGCAGCCGCCCGAGGTCGTACCAGAAACCCTGGAACGCCGCGAAGCGCGTGGCGATGTCCCGGCCCGTGGCGGCGAGACGGTCCGGCCGGAAACGCCGGTCGAACAGGAACCGCAGCCCCCAGAGCAGGAGCCGGAAGAGGATCGCGATGGTGGAGTAATTTCGCCGGTCGCACGGCGGGAGCGCGGTTGCAGCCTCCGCAAGGCGAGGGAGCTCACACGGGATGTGGAATGGGTCGAGCAGCCCCTTTGCGCGCGGCAGCGGGGACTGCTCCGGACATTCCAGCGGACGGAAAGGCGCAACTCCAATCATGAGCTGTCTCGGAAATGGACGATGTCGGGTTTTGCTGGACCAGGCTTACGACACGTCCGCACAGTCTCCTGATTGGAAAAGAACGGACGCCACAACCGCGGCTCAGAGAGCCGCGAGGCACAACCGGGGATCGGGTGAAAAAGCTAGTTGCGGAGAGTCTTCCAGCCCTGTTTGTGGGCTTTCCCCATGTTCGAGATCAGGTCCTTGAGCCAGCCGTTCTTCTTCTTGCGGTTCGAACGGTCGTGGCGCGCGTTGTAGACGGCAGCGGCGCGTGCCTGGGCCTTGCCCATCCGGCGGATGAACTTCTCCATCGGACGGAGGCGCTTGGAAGTCCGCTTCCTCCCCTCGTTCTTGTAGACCGCGCTGGGGCGGAACCTGCCGGTTTCCGGATCTTTGTGGAGGATGGTGACGCGCTCGACGGCGGGGTGCAGTTTCAGGTCAGCCATTTTCGGATTCTCCTCGAGTCGCTAGTCCAGGATTGAGAACATGCTGTCGCTTCGCCGTTCCCGGACGACGATGACGATCGGCTGCGCGGTCGCGGAAATATTGCCGTTGCTCTTCAGCTCCTCGACCACCATCGCCACGCGGTCCATGAGCTTTCCCTCGCCGCGGCGGAGCTTCTTGATCTGCTTCTTGCTGCGGGAGCCGAGGTCGAGGACGATGGGGGCAGTGTGCTCGGCGACAACCGCCGCCGGTAGCGGTGCCGAAACGGGAGTCGTCGCGGCAGTTTTGACAGGGTCCATAGTGGAAACCTCCTCTTGTCGGATGTGGGTGGGGAACGCCGCGATCATAGCAGAAGAAAAGAACCTTCAAGGTGTCATCGGCCACTATTTTCTTCGGGATGGGAGGAGGCAGGCGAGCGCCCGCGAATGTCTACAAAAGTACCTCGAGGGCGGAGCGCCGACGTTCGGTAGGTCGGCAGTCTCCCCTTCCTGTCATCCTGAGCCGCAGGAACTGACCACGAGCGAAAAGCACAGCGGCGAAGGACCCCTCGCGGTTGAACGCGGCTCGTGCAGCCGGAGGGGGTCCTTCGCCGCCATGTTTGCTGCTCATGCGATCAATCCTGCGGCTCAGGATGACAGGCAGGGGGAGACCCCCACTACGGATACCTCGTATCCGAGCACGCCGCCGACGTATCCCAGCGCACCCCGTCCAGCGTGAAACACGGCCCCGAGAACCGCGTCGCGAGCGCGAACGTCTGCAACTGCACCAGCGCCGTGTCCAGATCCAGCGGCGTAAACGACGCCGGTGTCTGCGTCAGGCCCGGCGTCGGGCGGTCCAGCACCCGCGGGATTCCCGTTCTCGAGGTGATGTAGTGCAGCAGGAAATCGAAATTGTTCTCCCGCTCCACCTGGCAATCGATCCCCTGATTCGCCACGATCAGCAACGCCTTTTCCTCCTCGTCGACATTCAGTACGATCCGGTGCGCCGCCGTCCCGGCCGTCGAAAACGGCGTCACCAGCAACTCCGGCAGCCCATCGGTGGCGATCGTGGCGATGACACTCTCCGACAGGTCCAGATTCGTGAACTTCGTCACCGAGGCACTGAACAGATCGACATGACAGATCGCCCGGTTCCCCGTCACCACCTCGTCCGACGGCACATACGCCGGGACGAAACTCGTGATCTGCGGCACCTTCTCGAAAAACGCCGGCTCATAACTCACCCCGTTGCCGGACGCATTTGCCACCTGGATCCGCACCCCGTCGAAGATGTTTCCCGTCTCCATCACTCCCGGGATCGACATCAGCTCCTGGGACGACGGGATCGTCCGCAGCACCGCAAAGTGCGGCATCAGGAAATACTCCACCCCCGACCGCTCCGGCAGGTCAACCAGCCCGAACCGGAACGCCGACGCATCCGGCAACACCACCCGGTGCGGAATCCACGGCACGACACCGGTGAAATGCGAGCAGATGCCCTGGAACAGGATCTTGAGCGTAGCCATGACCTTCTCCTCTCTTTAATGTGCAGGCGCCGGGATGCGGCGCGTCAGCAGCGCGATCGTCCGCCACTCGCGCGACCCGTTCCCGCCGATCGCCAGCATCTGCGCCGTCCGCAGCGCCTCCGCCGGCTCCGCGCCGGCCGCCAGCTCCCGGTGCACCACCTCGAACAACATCCGCGCATCGCGGTCGAGGATCTTCGCCAGCGTCCCGATCACGTCCGCCGCTCCGGCCGCCGAGAACGCGCCGCCGAGACTCGGCGCGCGGGTTTGCGGAGAAGCCGGCTCGCGGAGCGTCTCGCAGGCCGCCAGTACCACGATCCGCGGGCGCATCCGCGGCACCGCCGCCATCGTCTTCCACGACACCCGCTCCACCCCGCCGGCCGGACCGGTCAGGAACAGCGCCCGGTCCCCGCCCCCCGGCTCCTCGTTCGTATGCCCCGCGATGTGGAGCACGTCCGCGTCAGCCTCGCTGAGCGCCGCGAACGTCGTCGCCGCCCTCGGCAGCGCCGCCACCTGCGGATACATCCCCAGCACCTCGCGGATCTCGTCCGTCGCCGCCGGCAAGCCGCTCTGCCCGGCCGAGCCGCCCGAGAGGAGCGCCATCGCCGTCAACGTCTTGCCCCTCGGCGCCGGTTGCCGTTGCAGCGCGCTCGCGTTCGCGGCGATCGCCACCGGCATCCGCTCGATCAGATACTGCTGCGCCGCCCGGTCATACAGCGCCGCGAACGGCACCGCCTGCAGGTGCCGGTCCGCGACGACGATCAGTTGCCGCGCCCCCGTCACCGTTCCCTCCACCGGCCGGATCAACGCGTCGTACAGCGGCCCCGCCGACGCCGTCCCGTTCTCCTCGACACTCCGCTTCGCCAGCGCCGCGAGCGTCTTCCGCGTTTCCGGCCGCCGCGCCGCCGTGATCCCGCGGTCGTTCACGGCGAGGACGATCGTTTCCTCGGCGAGCGTGACGATCTGCAGCATCACCGCCCCGCTGCCCGCCAGCCGGCGCTGCAGCTCACCGGCCGTGACCGAGCCGCCGCGCGCCCGTTCCGCGAGCGCGAACGCCCCCGCGGCATCGCCGCGGTCGAGCGCCAGGCGCATCGCCTCCTCGAACAGCCCCTCCGCCACCTGCAGCGCTCCCGTCCCGAGCGTCGCGTTCCGCGCCTCCTTCCGGGAGCGCTCCACCACGCCGATCCCCTCCTGCAGGTCGCCCCACGCGCCGGCCGCGTCGCCGTTCCGCGCCGCACAACGCGCCCGCAGCAGCAGCGGCTCCGGCAGCGCGAGCGGCAGCTCGTGCTCGCGATAAAAGCCGATCGCGCGCGAGAGCGGCGCCATCGCGCCGCGCGGGTCGGCGATCGCCAGCGCCGCCCCCGTCGCCACCGCCGCATCCGCTTCCGCCCGGGCACGCACCGCCGGATCGCCGATGCCTGCCGCCACCGAGGCTGCCTCCCGCGCCGCGTGCAACGCCTCCGCGCCGTTCCCCGCCGCCGACTCCAGCATCGACTGATAGACCAGCGCGTCGAGCACATCCACCGGCCG
>Ga0190275_10000090_pt1 | contig 109154 bp, 109 predicted proteins | sample Popmic550T_FD_133745 | JGI IMG/M metagenome (GOLD analysis project Ga0190275, IMG submission 133745) | Populus adjacent soil microbial communities from riparian zone of Yellowstone River, Montana, USA - 550 T | ecosystem: Environmental > Terrestrial > Soil > Riparian zone > Trees stand... | reverse complement strand
GTCTTCATCCGGCGTGGTGGAACGCGCCGGTGCCCGCGTTCGGCGATCGCGACGCGTGGCTCGCGATCGTCGGTCTCGCGCCCGGCATGTGGGGCGCCAACCGCACCGGGCGGCCGTTCACCGGCGATCATGCCGGGCAGCTGATGTTCGCGACCCTGCTGAAATTCGGCCTCGCGCAGGGCAATTATGACGCACGGATCGACGACGGGCTCCGGCTGCGCGGCTGCATAATCCTCAACTCCGTCAAATGCCTGCCGCCGCAAAACAAGCCGCTCCCGGCCGAGGTCGCGACCTGCCGGCGCTATTACGAAGCCTCGCTCGCCTTACTCCCGCACGTACAGGTGCGGGTCGCGCTGGGCCGGATCGCGCACGACAATGCGGTTCGCGCGGCGGGCGGGAGATTGTCGGCCTTTCCCTTCGCTCACCTCGCCGAGCATCGCCTGCCCGATGGCCGCATCCTGGTCGATAGCTACCATTGCTCGCGCTACAATCAGAATACCGGCCGCTTGACCTCGGCGATGTTCGAGGCTGTCTTCGCCCGCGCGCTGGCACTGAGGAGCTGAAGGATGGACACCTATTTCGTGCTCAGGCGCCGCGGGCCCGGCTTCGATCCCGCCGCTCCGGTCGAGGGCCAGCCGGCTTGGGACGGCCACGCCGCCTGCATGATGCGCTTGGCCAGAGCGGGCCACCTGCTCTTCTCCGGCCCGGTCGGCGATCGGGAGGGCGCGCTGCTGATCTACCGGGGTCCGGACGCCGCGGCGGTCGGGGCCTGGGTCGCGGAAGACCCGTGGACCGACAACGGCGTCCTCGAAACCGAACGAATCGCGCGCTGGGATGTGAGGATCGGGCGGCTGCCCGGCTAAAGCCGTTCCCCGGCGAAGGCCGGGGCCCAGGATCGACGCACAGCGTCGATTTCTGCGCTGCCGCGCAGGATATTTTGATGGGCCTGGGCCCCGGCCTTCGCCGGGGAACAACCAGTGCAAGCTGAACGCGCTCTAGCTGTCTTCCGTAAGCCGTCCGTAAAGGTCCGGCCGGCGGTCGCGGAAGAAGCCGAAAGCAGCGCGGTGACGCCTCGCGGCCGTGAGATCCAGTTCAGACAAAATCATCCCGGTCTCGTCCGCGCCCAGCTCGGCAAGGATCTCGCCGCGCTCGTCGCAGATGAAGCTGTGGCCGTAGAAATTCTGCCCGCGTTCCTCGCCGATCCGGTTGGCGGCGACGATCGGCACGGCGTTCGACACGGCGTGGCCGATCATCGCCCGCCGCCACAAGTCGCGCGTGTCGAGCTCGGGGTCCTGCGGCTCGCTGCCGATCGCGGTCGGGTAGAACAGGATCTCGGCGCCCATCAGCGTCATTGCCCGAGCGACCTCCGGATACCATTGGTCCCAGCAGATGCCGGCGCCGAGGGTGGCCGCGGGGGTCGCCCAGGTCTTGAAGCCGCTATTGCCCGGGCGGAAATAGAATTTCTCCGAATAGCCGGGGCCGTCGGGAATATGGCTCTTGCGATAGACGCCCATCACCGCGCCCGACGCGTCGATCATCGCCAGGCTGTTATAATGATGCGGCCCGTCCGCTTCGAAGAAGCTGGCCGGGATGACCACGCCCAACTCCTTCGCCAACGCCTGCATCGCGAGCACCGCGGGGTGGGCGTCCACCGGCCGTGCCTTGGCGAAATGCTCCTCGTCCTGGGTCCGGCAGAAATAGAGACCCTCGAACAATTCGGGCGGCAGCACGACCTGCGCGCCGCCCGCGGCCGCCTCGCGCACGAGCGCGGAGACGCGGGCGATATTCTCGTCGAGATCGTCGGTGAAAGCGAGCTGGAGTGCCGCGACCTTGAGCTTCATCATTCGGGAACCTGCTGGCTGATGCAATGGAAGCTGCCGCCTCCCACCAGAATATGGTCGGCGCGCACGCCCCTGGCAACGCGGTCCGGAAAGAGCGCGCCGATCAGCTCGACTGCCGCCTCGTCGTTCGGCGCGCCGTAGGTCGGCACCACCACGGCGGCATTGCCGATGTAGAAGTTCATGTAGGAGGCCGGGACGATCGCGCCGTCGCGTTCGATCCGCCCGGGCGAGGGCAGGGGCGCCACGCTGAGCCCGAACGCCTCGGCGCGGTCGCGCGCATCGGCATAGATCTGGTGATTGGGGTCCTCGCCGCTCGCCGGCACCGGCAATGCGAGCACGCCCTCAGCGACGAAGCGGGCGAGATTGTCGACATGGCCGTCGGTATGGTCGTTGACCAGGCCGTCGTCGAGCCAGAGCAACCGCTCGATGCCGAGCTGTGCGAAAAGGCGGGCCTCGATCTCGGCCCGCTCGAGCCCCGGGTTGCGGTTCGGGTTGAGCAGGCACTGCTCCGTGGTGACCGCCAGCCCGCTGCCGTCGACGTCGAGCGCGCCGCCCTCCAGCACCCAGTCATAGGCGTCGCCCTCGATCCCCGAAGAGGCGGCCAGCCGCTCGCCGATCCCCTCGTCGCCCGCCATCACATATTTGCCGCCCCAGCCGTTGAAGCGAAAGCGCGCCGTGCGACGCGCGTCACCCTGCTTCAGCACGATCGGCCCGGTATCCCGCAGCCAGACATCGCCGAACCCGGCCTCCACCACCGTCGCGAACGGCGCCAGCCGGCGCGCCTCGTCCGCCGAACCCGCGTCAGCCGCCACCAGCCGCACCTCCTCGCCCTTGCCCTCGGCATGAACCGCGCGGGCGAAGGCCCCCACCTCCTCGCGCGCTTCCCCGATCACCCCCGGCCATTCCGCCTCGTGGCTCGGAAAGCCGATCCACACGAACTGGTGCGGCGCCCATTCCGGCGGCTGGCGCCAGTTCATTGCCCGGCGCGGGAGCGATCGCGGATGGCGCGGAATTCGTCGCCCTCGTTCCAGTTCGGCCAGGCATCGCTCATCGCGAGCTCGCGGCCGAGGCTGTAATAGATGGCGACGTCGGCCAGCGCGCCGGCCCAGTCCCAATTGGGATCATATTCGTCGTTGACGCCATGATAGCGGTTGGCCCGATAATCCATGGCTGCGGCGCGGCCGGCCGCGGGCCCGCCAACGACCAGATCCTCGCCGCCGCGCCCGTAGAGCATCGGCACGCCCTGCTTGGCGAGGCTGAACTGGTCGGAGCGGAAATAATAGCCGGCCTCGGGCGAAGGCTCGGGCGAGATGCGCATGTTCCGCGCTGCGGCGGCGCGCGCGAGATAGCCGTCGAGCTCCGATTTGCCGGCCCCGATCGAGACGAAATCGCGCGCCGCGCCGGCCAGGTTCAGCGAGTCCATATTCACGCCCCCGGCGGTGCGGGCGAGCGGGAAGACCGGGTTGGCGGCGTAATAAGCCGAGCCGAGCAGCCCCGATTCCTCGGCGGTGACGGCGAGGAAGACGAGGGTGCGCTCGGCCGGGCCGGCTTGCGCATGGGCCTCGGCGAGCGCGGCCAGAGCGGCGGTGCCGCTGGCATTGTCGGTCGCGCCGTTGCAGATCCGGTCCTCGCCGGTCTCGGTGCAGATGCCGAGATGATCCCAATGGGCGGTGTAGAGAACATATTCGTCGGGACGCTCGCTGCCCGGCAGGATGCCGATCACGTTGCGCGAGGCAAAGCGGCGGACATCGTTCTGCAGCGCGGTCGAGAGGCGAAGGCCGAGTGGCACGGCGCGGAAGCCCGGCTGCTGCGCGGCGCGGTTCAACGCGTCGAGGTCCTGCCCGCCCGCCGCGAGCAGCCGGCGCGCGGCCTCATTGGTCAGCCAGCCGTTCATCGCGGTCTGGTCGGCGCCGTCGTTCGGCGTCTGCATATAGGGTTGCGGCCCGGTCCAGCTATTCTCGACCGTCATCCAGCCATAAGAGGCCGGGGCGGTGTCGTGGACGATCAGCACGGCGGCCGCGCCCTGCCGCGCCGCCTCCTCATATTTGTAGGTCCAGCGGCCATAATAGGTCATCGCCCGGCCCCCGAAGGTGCCTTCCAGCCCCGGCGCCTGCCAATCCGGATCGTTGATCAGCACGACGACGGTCTTGCCGCGGACGTCCACGCCCGCATAGTCGTTCCAGCCGCGCTCGGGCGCGTTGATCCCGTAGCCGACAAAGACGATCTCGCTATTGTCGATGCTGACGCGCGGCTGGGCGCGATAGGATGCGCCGACGAAATCGTTGCGGAAGGCGAAGTTCAGCGGCTGAGCGCCGCCGGTGACGCGAAGCTGGGGCGCGCCGCGCAGGGTGATCTCGACCAGCGGCACGTCCTGAAACCAGCTGCCATTGTTGCCGGGCTGAAGGCCGGCGCGCTCGAACTCGCGCGCGAGCAGGGCCACGGTCTGCAGCTCGCCCTCGGTGCCCGGCGCGCGGCCCTGGAAGGTGTCGTCCGACATTTGCTGGGTCAGCCGCTGCAGCGTCTCGAGCGAGACTTGCGGTACGGACGAGAATTGCTGCGTGGTCGCGCAAGCCGAAAGGAATGCAAAAGCAAGGGTCGAAAGAATCGGCTTGAACGCCATGGCTGTTGCTCCTGGCTCGATCGGGACGTCGAGGGGCTATTGGCAGGGCGCGCAGAGCGACGCAAGCGGGACCATGACCGCATTGCGCCGCGCTCGGCTGATCCCTAAGAGTTTCGATCAGGGGGAAAATTTCATGATCTTGCGGACTCTTTTTCCGATCGTCGGCCTGCTTGTCTCGTCCGGGGCGCTCGCGCAGGAGCCGGTCGATCCGTCACAATTGTTCGGCGTGCGCGAAAGTGTCGAGCAGATCGACATCTCACCCGACGGTACCCGCGTCGCCTTTCTGCAGCCGGGGCCCGGCGCGACGACGGCGGTCTACGTGCACGATCTCGGGAGCGACGCCGACCCGCGGCTCGTCACCCGCTCGACCGGCAATCCCGAGCGTTTGCGCTGGTGCAATTTCGTCACCGATACCCGGCTGATCTGCCAGGTCGCCGGCATGGCCGTGGTGGACAGCATACTCGTGCCGTTTTCGCGGCTCGTTTCGATGGACATCGATGGCGGCAACGCGGAGGCGCTTGGCGAACGGGGGTCTTTCTACGACGTGCGGCTCCGTCAATATGACGGCTCGATCCTTGATTGGAACGGCGGCGTCTCCGGCACGATTTTGATGGCCCGCGAATATATTCCCGAACAAGGCCGGATCGGGACCCGGCTCACCCGCCGCACCGACGGACTCGCCGTGGACCGGATCGACGTGCGCACGCTTCGCTCGGACCGGGTCGAGCCGCCCAGCGCCCGGGCCAACGATTATATCAGCGACGGTCGCGGCAATGTCCGCATGATGGCGGTCCCCCAGACCCGCGGGGGGAGCGGCGGGCTTGGCACACGCACCGACTATTTCTATCGAACCGCGGGCAACCGAGAGTGGCGGTCCTTCGGGAGCTACGAGGGAGGCAGCGGGGAGGGGATGCGTCCGCTTGCCGTCGATGCATCGCTCGATGCGGCCTATGTGCTGAAAAAGCTGAACGGCCGGTTCGCGCTCTATCGGGTCAAGCTCGATGGCTCGATGGCGACCGAGCTCGTCCATGCGAACGATCAGGTCGACGTCGACGGCGTCGTCTGGGCCAGCCGCGGATCGCGCGTGATCGGCGTTACCTTCGCGGAGGAGGAACGACGGATCGTCTACTTCGACCCCGATTATGCGACACTGGCGCGATCGCTCGGGGGTGCCATTCCCAACCTTCCCCTGATCAATATCGGCAGCACCAGCACGGACGGCAACCGGGTGCTCATTCATGCCGGGGCGGATAACGATCCCGGCCGCTACTTCATTTACGACCGCAGGGCGAGGAGCCTGAACGAGATCCTCATGGTCCGGCCGCAATTGGAGGGAGTACCGCTCGCCCATGTGCGCAGCGTAACCTATCCGGCCGCCGACGGGGTCAATGTCCCGGCCTATCTGACCGTGCCGCCGGGACGCGAGGCGAGGAACCTGCCGGCGATCGTATTGCCGCATGGCGGGCCCTCCGCCCGCGATGAATGGAATTTCGATTGGCTCGCCCAATATCTCGTCAATCGCGGCTACGCGGTGCTGCAGCCCAATTATCGCGGTTCGGCCGGCTATGGCGATGCCTGGCTTGCGGGCAACGGCTTCCGGAACTGGCGAACCTCGATCGGCGACATCAGCGCCGGCGCTCGCTGGCTCGCGGCACAGGGGATCGCCGATCCCAACCGGATGGCGATCCTGGGCTGGTCCTATGGCGGCTATGCCGCGCTGCAGTCGGGGGTGGTGGACCCGAGCCTGTATCGGGCGATCGTCGCGATCGCTCCGGTGACCGACCTTCAACAGGCGAAAGACGACGTCCGCCATTACACCAGCGCCCGCAACGTCGCCGGGTTTATCGGCAGCGGCCCGCACATTCGCGAGGGGTCGCCGCTGCAGAACGTGGCCGCGATCAGCGCCCCCGTGCTGCTGTTCCACGGCGACCGGGATCTCAACGTCAACGTCATCCACTCGCGACGGATGGACGGCGCGTTGCGCGAGGCGGGCAAGAGCAGCGAGCTGGTGCTGTTCCCCGGGCTCGAGCACGACCTCGCGGACTCGGCGGCGCGGAGCCGGATGTTGCAGCGGATCGGGACCTTCCTCGACGAGGCGCTACGCCCCCGCGCTCAATGAACGCGCTCAATGAAAAAGGGCGGCTCCGCGAGGGGCCGCCCTTGTTCGCTCGGCTTTGAAGTCGCAGTCTAGCGCGAATAGAATTCGACGACCAGATTGGGCTCCATCCGCACCGGATAGGGCACTTCGTCGAGCGTCGGGACGCGGTTGTAGACCACTTTCGAGGAGCCGTCCTGGACGAGATATTCGGGCACGTCGCGCTCCGGCAGGCTCTGGGCCTCGATCACCAGCGCCATCTCCTGCGCCTTCGGGCCGAGCTCGATCACGTCGCCGACATTGACCTTGGCCGAAGCGATGTTGAGCTTCTTGCCGTTCACCCGGATATGGCCGTGATTGACGATCTGGCGCGCGGCCCAGATCGTGGGCGCGAACTTGGCGCGATAGACGACCGCGTCGAGCCGGCGCTCGAGCAGACCGATCAGATTCTGGCCGGTGTCGCCCTTCATTTTGGCGGCTTCGGTATAGGCGCGCTTGAACTGCTTTTCGGTCACGTCGCCATAATAGCCCTTGAGCTTCTGCTTGGCGCGCAGCTGGATGCCGAAATCGGAGACCTTGCCCTTGCGGCGCTGGCCGTGCTGGCCGGGGCCGTATTCGCGGCGGTTGACCGGGCTCTTGGGCCGTCCGAAGACGTTCTCGCCCATGCGGCGGTCGAGCTTATATTTGGCGCTGGTGCGCTTCGACATGGTGACACTCCAATTTGCGTTGTCTCTGGTCCCCGGAACCGCACCGCCGGACCGAACATGTCCGACGCGGCCGCCGCTTCACCAGGGGTGCGGGGCCAATTGCGAAGGCGGGCACATGGCCGCTGAAGGCCATCAAGTCAAGCGTGGGCCCTCACGTGTGGGCCCTCACGTCAGGCGACGCACAAACGCCGCCCAAATAGGGCGGCGTCCGCTTCGCAAGGTGATTCGCCGCCGCTAGCCGACGGAACCGGCTGCGATCAGTATTGCCGCTCCTGCGGAACGTTCTGCGAGCGCTCGACATTCTCGCGGATCTGGCGCCGCTGCTCGGCCCACTGCGCGCGTGTCATGCAGACCCGAGTACGATTCAGCCTCGAACCGGTCTCGGTCACCATGCGGCAGATCGTCTCGTTGGGACCTTCCTGTTCAGAGTCCCGCGAGCGAGGCTGCGCCGTGGCCGCCGTCGCAACCAGCGCAGATCCGATAATGATCAGCTTAATCATGGCTCTACCTATCTCCTTATGTGGCACCAGAAGGCCGCAAAGACCCGAAAAGTCAAGCCCGTCTCGACCAATCGCATGTCGCAGCTTAACCCAGGATTGCTAGCGGCGCGGTTCCGCCAGGGCCCGAATAATGCCCCGCAGGGCCTGAATCTCGCGGGTCGACCAAGCCGGCTTGGTCAGGATCGTGCGGATCGTGTGCTTCGTCGTCTGAATGCGATCTGGGGGGTGGAAATAGTCGGACCCCTCGAGCGCGCCGAACAGCTGCTCGATCATCCCTTCCAGATGGGCGTGCGGCGCGGGCTGCTCCGGCGCAGCGCTTTCGGTGGGCACGGCCAACGACTGGTGCTTCGACCATTCGTAAGCGAGCAGGATCACCGCCTGGGCCAGATTGAGCGAGCGGAAGTCGGGATTGACCGGCACGGTCACGATCTTGGCGGCCAGGGCGGCCTCGTCGGTCTCGAGGCCCGAACGTTCAGCCCCGAACAGGATCGCCGACGCGCCCGCATTGCCGTTGATCTCGCGCCCCGCCTCCTCCGGCGAGATCACCGGCAGGACCAGCCCGCGCTTGCGCACCGTCGTCGCGTAGACGTACGCGCAATCCGCGACCGCCTCGGCGACCGTGTCAAACACCCGCGCGCGCTCCAGGACGATGTCCGCGCCCGACGCCGATGGGCCGGCCGACGGGTTCGGCCAGCCGTCGCGCGGCGCCACCAGGCGCAGGTCGGTCAGCCCGAAATTGAGCATCGCCCGGGCCGCCTTGCCGATATTCTCGCCGAGCTGGGGGCGAACCAGCACGATCGCGGGGGCGGCCCCGGTCACTCCGTCCCCGCCTCCTTCACGGTGCCGGCGAAATGCTCGAAATCGCGGGCTTCGCGGAAATCCTTATAGACCGAGGCGAAGCGGATATAGGCGACCGGATCGAGCGCCTTGAGCCCTTCCATCACCATCTCGCCGATTCGCGCCGACGGCATCTCGCTCTCGCCGCTGGTCTCGATCTGGCGCTGGATCGAGCTGGCGAGGCGGTCGATCCGCTCGGGCGGGACCGGGCGCTTGCGGCAGGCGATCTGGATCGAGCGCTCGAGCTTGGACCGATCGAACTGCTCGCGCCGATTCTCCGATTTGACCACGGTGAGCTCGCGCAGCTGGATCCGCTCGAAGGTGGTGAAGCGGGCGGCGCAATCCTCGCACTGCCGGCGCCGGCGGATCGCGGAGCCGTCCTCGGTAGGACGGCTGTCCTTCACCTGGCTGTTCTCATGGGCGCAAAAGGGGCAGCGCAATGACTACTGCTCCTGATAGATGGGGAAACGCGCGCAAAGCGCACGAACCCGCTCGCGCACCTCGGCCTCGGCCGTTCCATTGCCCTCCTCGCCATTGGCATGGAGGCCTTCGAGCACGTCGGCGACCATGTCGGCGATGTCGCGAAACTCGGCGACGCCGAAGCCGCGCGTCGTCCCCGCGGGCGAGCCGACGCGGATGCCGCTGGTCTTGACCGGCGGCAGCGGATCGAAGGGGACGCCGTTCTTGTTGCAGGTGATCGCGGCGCGCTCGAGCGCCTCGTCGGCATCCTTGCCGGTGACCCCGATCGGGCGCAGGTCGACGAGCGCGAGGTGGGTGTCGGTGCCGCCCGAAACCAGGTCCGCGCCGCGCTCCTTGAGTCGGCCGGCAAGCGCCTGGGCATTGGCAATCACCGCCTTGGCGTAGCTCTTGAAATCGGGCTGCAGCGCTTCGCCGAAGGCGACCGCCTTGGCGGCGATTACGTGCATCAGCGGCCCGCCCTGGAGCCCCGGGAAGACCGCCGAGTTGATCTTCTTGGCGATGGCCTCGTCGTCGGTCAGCACCATGCCGCCGCGCGGGCCGCGCAGGGTCTTGTGGGTGGTGGTGGTGACGACATGGGCGTGGCCGAAGGGGGAGGGGTGCTCGCCCGCCGCGACCAGCCCGGCGAAATGGGCCATGTCGACCATGAAGGTCGCGCCCACATCGTCGGCGATGGCGCGGAAGCGGGCGAAATCGATATGGCGCGGATAGGCCGAGCCGCCGGCGATGATCAGGGTCGGCCGATGCTCGCGGGCCAGCCGCTCAACCTCGTCGAAATCGATCAGATGGTCCTCGCGCCCCACGCCATATTGAATGGCGTTGAACCATTTTCCGGACATTGCGGGCTTGGCGCCATGGGTCAGATGGCCGCCGGCGTCGAGCGACATGCCGAGGATGGTGTCGCCGGGCCTGGTCAGCGCCAGCATCACCGCGCCATTGGCCTGCGCGCCCGAATGCGGCTGCACATTGGCGAAGCCGCAGCCGAACAACTGCTTGGCCCGCTCGATCGCCAGCGTCTCCACCGCGTCCGAAGGGGCGCAGCCCTGATAGTAGCGCCGCCCCGGATAGCCTTCCGCATATTTGTTGGTGAGCACCGAGCCCTGCGCCTCGAGCACGGCGCGGCTGACGATATTCTCCGAAGCGATCAGCTCGATCTGGTTCTGCTGGCGGTCGAGCTCGGCCGCGACCGCGTCGGCGACGGCGCCATCGGCGGCGCGCAGCCGATCGGTGAAGAAGCCATCGGGCTGGACGTCGCTAAGCGGTCGGCTGCTCATGCAGGTTCCTTGGCAAAGGGTGGGTTGGTCAACTTCTCGACCCGCCGCACGTGCCGGTCGCCGGCGAAGTCGGTGTCGAGAAAAGCGGTGATGCAGGCCTTGGCCATCTCGATGCCGATCAGCCGCGCCCCCATCGCGATCACGTTCGCGTCATTGTGCTGGCGGGCGAGCGTCGCCGACAGCGGCTCGGAAACCAGCGCGGCGCGGCAGGCCGGGTGGCGGTTGGCGGCGATCGAGATGCCGATCCCCGAGCCGCACAAAGCGATCCCGCGCGCGGCCCGCCCGGCGGCGATCGCCTCGGCGAGCTTGTAGCCATAATCGGGATAATCGACCGACTCCGCGCCGTGCGGGCCAAGATCGTCGACGTCGTGGCCGCTCTCGGCCAGCCAGGCGACGAGATCGGCCTTCAGCGCGAGGGCGGCATGGTCGGAAGCAATGGCGATCCGCATGCTCACGCTCTAGTCCCTGCGGCCGGGATTCGCCACCTGATATTGTGCTCAGTCGCGCTCCCATTGATGGCCGCGGTGGATCGTGCCCACCATCAAATCGTAGCGGTTGAGCCATTCGCCGCGGCCCCGGTCGCGGATTTTCTCATGCTCCGGGTGGGCGCGCCAGGCCAAAGCGCTGGCATCGTCGGCCCAATAGGAAATGGTGATCTCGCGCCCGTCCTCGCCGCCGACCCAATCGACGCCCATGAAGCCCGGCTGCTCGGCGACCAAAGCGGCCATCGCCTCGGCCGCGGCGCCATAGCCGTCGCCGTCTGCGCCCGACCCCTCGGAAATGAAGATCACCGCGACCTGGCCCTGGCGCGGGTGGCTCATCAGGCGGCCCAGCGCATCTCCAGCCGGTCCCAGATTTCGATCAGCGCGGCGGTGAGATCGCGCATCATCGCTTCGGTATGGGCGGGGCCGGGGGTGAAGCGCAGCCGCTCGGTGCCGCGCGGCACGGTCGGATAATTGATCGGCTGCACGTAGATGCCATATTCGGCGAGCAGGATGTCGCTGATCCGCTTGGCGGTGACCGGATCGCCGACCAGCAGCGGCACGATATGGGTGGTCGACGGCATCACCGGCAGATGGGCCTCGGCGAAGATCGTCTTGAGCCGCGCGGCGCGCTCCTGCTGGGCTTCGCGCTCGACGCTCGAGGCCTTGAGGTGACGCACGCTGGCGAGCGCCCCGGCGACCAGCACCGGCGACAAGGAGGTGGTGAAGATGAAGCCCGGCGCATAGCTGCGGATCACATCGACGATGTCGCGATTGGCGGCGATATAGCCGCCCATCACGCCGAACGCCTTGCCGAGCGTGCCTTCGATGATCGTCACCCGGCCGGCGACCTGGTCGCGCTCGGAGATGCCGCCGCCGCGCGGGCCGTACATGCCGACCGCGTGGACCTCGTCGAGATAGGTCAGCGCGTTGTAGCGGTCGGCGAGGTCGCAAATCTCGGTGATCGGGGCGACGTCGCCGTCCATCGAATAGACGCTTTCGAAGGCGATCAGCTTGGGCGCCGCCGGATCGGCCGCGGCGAGCAACTCCTCGAGATGGGCGAGATCGTTGTGGCGGAAGACCTGCTTCTCGCAGCCCGAATTGCGGATCCCGGCGATCATCGAAGCGTGGTTGAGCGCGTCGGAGAAGATCACGCAGCCGGGCAGGAGCTTGCCCAAGGTAGCGAGCGTCGCCTCGTTCGAGATATAGCCCGAGGTGAAGAGCAGTGCGCCTTCCTTGCCGTGCAGATCGGCGAGCTCGGCCTCGAGCGCGATATGATAATGGCTGTTGCCCGAGATGTTGCGGGTTCCGCCCGAGCCGGCGCCGACATCGTGCAGCGCCTCTTCCATCGCCGCGATCACATCCGGATGCTGGCCCATGGCGAGATAATCGTTCGAGCACCACACGGTGATCGGCTTCGGCCCGTTGTGGCCGGCGAAGCAGCGCGCATTGGGGAAGCTGCCCTTGTTGCGCAGGATTTCGATGAAGACGCGGTAGCGCCCCTCGGCGTGCAACCGCTCGATCGCCTCCGCGAAGATACGCTGATAGTCCAAAAGTCTTCCCCGGTGTCCTTCGCGGTCAATAAAGGAAAAGGTCCGGTGAAGGCCAGTGCGAACGATTCGCAATTAGCGCGGCTGCAGCGCGTTAAAAGGCTTCGATCCTCCCCAGGCCATAGTCGGCAAGCCTGGCCGCCAGCCCCGGCGCGACCGGCGCATTGCCGGTGAAGACGGCGATGCCCTCGCCCGCGGCGTCGGGCCACGACGTGCCGGCGGTCAAATGCGCGACCCGGCGGGCGATGCCCTGGCCGCCATGGACGAAGGCGAGCGGGCGCGGCGCGGCGGCCGCGAGTTCGGCCTCGACCAATGGGAAATGGGTGCAGGCCAGCACCACGGTGTCGATCCGCTCGCCGCCCATTTGCCCAAGCAGGCCATCGAGGATGCGCGCATAAGCGGCGGGAGCGGTGGCCTCGCCGCGCAGCTTGGCCTCAGCCAGTTCGACCAGTTCGTGGCTGCCGTGGCGAAGCACCAGGCAATCGGAAGCGAACTGCTCGGCGAGCCGGTCGACATAGGGCTGGACGATGGTGGAGGCGGTGCCGAGCACGCCGATCGCGCGGCTTCGCGAGCGCTCGGCGGCGGGCTTGATCGCGGGCACGGTGCCGACGATCGGCACGCCGAGCGCCGCGCGGACGGCATCGAGCGCGATCGTCGAGGCGGTGTTGCAGGCGATCACGATCAGCGCGGGATCGTAGCGCTCCGCCAGCCGCCCGAGCAGAGCGGGCAACCGCGCCTCGATCTCCGCCGGGGTCTTCGTGCCATAGGGAAAGCCGGCGCTGTCGGCGACGTAGACGATCGGCGCAGTCGGCAGCAGCGCGCGGATCTCGCGCAGCACGGAAAGACCGCCGACGCCGGTGTCGAGGACGAGAAGGGGGCGGGGCGGGGTGATCATCGGGGGGACGATGTAGCGCCGCCGCGCGCCGATGCAATTTGTTGTGCGGCCCCGGCACTGCTAGTCTTCACTCGAAAGGGGGGAGTGTGACTCCAGAAATCTACGTTCCGCCGCTGCTGTGCCTATTGTTCGGCTATGTCCTGGGCTCGGTCCCGTTCGGGCTGCTGCTGACCCGCGCCGCGGGGTTGGGCGACGTGCGCGCGATCGGCTCGGGCAATATCGGCGCGACCAACGTGCTGCGCACCGGCCGCAAGGGGCTGGCGGCGGCGACGCTGCTGCTCGACGCGGGCAAGGGCGCGGCCGCGGTCGCTCTGGCCGGCCTGATCTGGCCCGATCTGCCCCAGGCCGGCGTGATCGCGGGGATCGGCGCCTTCCTTGGGCATCTCTACCCGGTCTGGCTGCGCTTCAGGGGCGGCAAGGGGGTAGCGACGCTGGCGGGGATCGTCGGCGCGCTGCACTGGCCGAGTCTCGTCGTCGCGGCTTTGGTCTGGCTGCTCGTCGTGCTGATCACCCGCTATTCGTCGCTGGGCGGAATTCTCGCCCCGGCCGCGACGCCGATCAGCGCGGCCCTGCTCGACCGCTATGATCTGGCCATGCTCTTTTTCGGTTTCGCCTTGCTCGTTTTGTGGACTCACCGCGCCAATGTCGGGCGGCTGCTCGACGGCACCGAGGCCAAGGTGGGCGGCAAGGCGAAGGTGGGGTGATGCCCGCGCCGGCCGACCGCATCGCCCGCCTGAGGCTGATCAGGTCGGACAATATCGGCCCGGTCACCTATTTTCAGCTGCTCGCCCGCTTCGGCTCGGCGCAGGCGGCGATCGCCGCGATCCCCGATCTTGCCGCGCGCGGCGGCGGGCGGGCGCCCAGGCTCGCAGGCAAGGGCGAGATCGAGCGCGAGATCGACGCGGTGGAGCGGCTCGGCGCGCATTATCTGTTCCTCGGCCAGGGCGTCTATCCCGCTTTGCTCGCCGAGCTGGAGACGGCGCCGCCGGCGCTGATCGTCAAGGGCGATCTCAGCCTGCTCGAGCGGATGTCCGTGGCGCTGGTGGGCGCGCGCAACGCTTCGGCGGCGGCCTGCCGCTACGCCCGCCAGCTCGCCGCGGGGCTTGGCGCGGCGCAGGCGGTGGTGGTCTCCGGGCTGGCGCGAGGGATCGATTCGGCCGCGCATGACGGCGCGCTCGACACCGGCACGATCGCGGTGATCGCGGGCGGCATCGACGTGGTCTATCCGCCCGAGAATGCGGCGCGGCAGGCGGCGATCGCCGAGCGCGGCGTGCTGATCGCCGAACAGCCGCCCGGGGTGGAGCCGCGGGCGCGGCATTTCCCCTATCGCAACCGGATCATCGCCGGCCTCACCCACGGCACGGTGGTGATCGAGGCGGCGCCCCGATCCGGCTCGCTGATCACCGCGCGCTTCGCCACCGAATTCGGCCGCGAGGTGATGGCGGTGCCGGGCTCGCCGCTCGATCCGCGCGCGCAGGGCTGCAATCTGCTGATCCGCGAGGGCGCGACCCTGATCCAGAATGCGGAGGACGTGCTCGAGGCGCTGAGCCCGCTCTCCCGCCGCCCGTTCCGCCAGCGCGAACTTGATTATGTCGCGCCGGGCCCGTCGCCCGATGCCGACGAGAGCGCCCGCCGCGCGATCGTCGCTCTGCTCGGCGCGACTCCGGTCCCGGTCGACGAACTGGTCCGCCAAGCGGGGCTCGCCCCGGCGATCGTGCAGACGGTCCTGCTCGAGCTGGAGCTCGCCGGACGTCTCGAGCGCCACGCGGGCGGCCGGGTCAGCCTCGCTTGAGCCAATCCGTCCGGTCGAGCCGGAAATAGATGCTGTCGCACAGGCCGATATGGGTGTCCCAGGTCCCCGTGGCACGGCCCGTCTCGGCGAAGCCATGGCGTTCGAGCAGCGCGATCGAGCCCTTGTTGCGCGGGTCGACGTCGGCGGTGAGATGATCGACGTCGGGCCGGGCGAAGACATGATCCAGGAAGGCGATCATCGCTTCGGCGGCATAGCCTTTGCCCCAATAATCGGGCGAAAGAATGTAGCCGAAGTCGGGCAGCCGCCAGGCGCCGAACTTGCCGATCGGGCGGCCGTCGAGGGTGACCACGAAATCGTCGCTTAGCTCGGGCGGCGAGTGGATCATCGCATCGAGCCACTCGCGGGTGCGCTCCGGATTCTCGTGCGGCGGGTGGGACCAATAGGTCATCGCGCGCTCGTCGCCGAGCACGGCATGCATCGCGTCCAGATCGGAAGGCCGCGCCCGGCGCAGAACGAGACGGGCGGTGCGAAGCTCGGTCATGCGTCGAACTAAGCGGTTCGCAGGCACCGCATCAACAGGCTTGACGCCCGCCTGCGCCGCTCCCCACCCTATACGCGTACGCGTGAAGGATTTTGAATGAAGCTCGTCGTCGTCGAATCGCCTGCGAAGGCCAAGACCATCGAAAAATATCTGGGCCCGGGCTACCGGGTGCTCGCTTCCTACGGCCATGTCCGCGATCTGCCGCCCAAGGACGGCTCGGTCGATCCGGACGACGGCTTCGCCATGCAGTGGGAGACCTATGCGGATAAAGCACGCCAGCTCAAGGCGATCTCGGACGAGGCGAAGAAGGCCGATTCGCTGATCCTTGCCACCGATCCCGATCGCGAGGGCGAGGCGATTTCCTGGCACGTGCAGGAGGTGCTGGCCAAGAAGAAGGCGCTGCCCGCCCATGTCGAGCGGGTGACCTTCAACGCGATCACCAAATCGGCGGTGCTTGAGGCGATGGCGAACCCCAGGGCGCTCGACGAGGACCTGATCGATGCCTATCGGGCGCGCCGCGCGCTCGATTATCTGGTCGGCTTCACGCTTTCGCCGGTGCTCTGGCGCAAGCTGCCGGGCGCGAAATCGGCGGGCCGGGTGCAATCGGTGTCGCTGCGCCTGATCGTCGATCGCGAGCGCGAGATCGAGCTGTTCCGCGCGCAGGAATATTGGAGCGTCACAGCGACGCTCGAAGCCGACGGCACCGAGTTCCAGGCGCGCCTCGTCCGCTACAATGGCGACAAGGTCGATCGGCTCTCGATCGGCGCGGAGGGCATCGCGCTCGCCGCCAAGCAGGCGGTCGAGGACGGCCGCTTCTCGGTCGTCTCGGTCGAAACCAAGCCGCTGACCCGCAATCCGCCGGCGCCCTTCACCACTTCGACCCTGCAGCAGGAGGCGGCGCGCAAGCTCGGCTTCTCGGCGAGCCAGACGATGCGGGTGGCGCAGGGCCTCTATGAGGACGGCGCGATCACCTACATGCGGACCGACGGCGTGCAGATGGCGGGCGAGGCGATCTCGGCCGCGCGGCGCGCGATCGCGGCCCGCTATGACGCCGGCTATGTGCCGGACAAGCCGCGCCACTACGAAACCAAGGCGAAGAATGCGCAAGAAGCCCACGAAGCGATCCGGCCGACCGATTTCGGCCGCGACCGCGCCGGCTCGGGCGATCATGCGAGGTTGTACGAGCTGATCTGGAAGCGCGCGCTGGCCAGCCAGATGGCCTCGGCGCGGCTCGAGCGGACGACCGCCGAGCTGGCCGAGGGGACCGGCCGGCACGGGCTTCGGGCGACCGGGCAGGTGGTGCTCTTTCCGGGCTTCCTCGCGCTCTACGAAGAGGGCCGCGACGATGCCGAGGACGAGGATTCGCGTCGCCTGCCACGCCTGCGCGAAGGCGATACGCCCGCCAAGAAGAAGGTCGAGGCCGAGCAGCATTTCACCCAGCCGCCGCCGCGCTACTCCGAGGCGAGCCTGGTCAAGCGCATGGAGGAAGTGGGGATCGGGCGGCCGTCCACCTACGCCTCGATCCTGCAGACGCTGAAGGACCGCGACTATGTCCAGCTCGAGAAGAACCGCTTCATCCCCGAGGAGAGCGGGCGGCTGTTGACGGCTTTCCTGGAGCGCTTCTTCGAGCGCTACGTCTCCTACGATTTCACCGCCCATCTCGAAGAGGAACTGGACGATATTTCCGGCGGGCGGCTGGAATGGCAGGCGGTGCTCGAGCGCTTCTGGCGCGATTTCAAGCCGAAGACCGGCGAGGTGATGGAGCAGAAACCGAGCGAGATCACCGCCGCGCTCGACGAATTCCTCGCCCCCTGGCTGTTCCCGGACAAAGGCGACGGCAGCGATGCGCGCCTTTGCCCGGCCTGCGGGGAAGGGCGGCTGGCGCTTCGCGGCGGCCGCTTCGGCGCCTTCGTCGCCTGCTCCAACTATCCCGAATGCAAGTTCACCCGCCGCTTCGGGGCCGAAGGCGGGCAGGAGGATAATGGGCCGCAGATATTGGGCGAGGACCCGGTCAGCGGTCTCGAAGTCTCGCTCCGCTCCGGCCGCTTCGGGCCCTATTTTCAGCTCGGCGAGGGCAAGGAGGCCAAGCGCGCCTCGCTGCCCAAGGACGTCCCAGCGGCCGAGGTCGATCTCGAGGCCGCGCTTCGGCTGCTCTCGCTCCCGCGAACCGTCGGCGAGCATCCCGAAAGCGGCAAGCCGATCACCGCGAGCATCGGCCGCTACGGGCCGTATCTCGCCCATGACGGCAAATATGCGAAGCTGGTTTCCACCGCCGAGGTGTTCGAAGTGGGCATGAACGCGGCGGTGGCCAGGCTCGCCGACGCGGCCAATGGCGGCGGCCGGCGGGCGGGTTCGCGCGAGCCGTTGAAGCTGCTCGGCGCGCATCCCCGCACCGAGGCCGAGATCAAGCTGATGGAAGGGCGCTTCGGCCCCTATGTCACCGACGGCACGACCAACGCGACCCTGCCCAAGTCGGTCTCTCCGGACGAGCTGACGCTGGAGGAGGCCGCGCAATTGATCGACGAGCGTGCCGCCAAGGGCCCGCCGGCGAAAAAGGGCAGGGGCCGCAAGGCGCCGGCAAAGGCGAAGAAGCCGGCCAAGCCGAAGAAGAAGGAAGCGAAATGATCGTCACCGCCTTGCTTGCCCTCGCCGCCGCCGCGCAGGAGCCGCCGGCGCCCGCGCCCAATCCAGCCAATGCCGATTATCATTTCCGCTATCTCAACCGGCTCGATCCGGGCGAGGGCTGGCGCCGGACCGAGAGCGGCTTGCGCTACCGCCGGGTCGGCGCCGCCACCCAAGGCGCGCGGCCGAGCCCGACCGACACCGTCACCATCCATTATGCCGGCCGCTTCATCGACGGGGTGGAGTTCGATTCGTCCGTCGCTCGCGGCGAACCCGCGACCTTCCCGCTGCCCCGACTGATCCGCGGCTGGCAGGAAGGGGTGCCGTTGATGCGGGTCGGGGAGCGCTACGAATTCGCGATTCCCTATACTATTGCCTATGGCTGGAGCGGGCGCGGCCCGATCCCGGGCGGCGCGACCCTCCTGTTCACCATCGAGCTGATCGCGATCCCGGCGCCCCCGCAGCAATAAGCGTGGTTTACCGGGCGTTTACCTTGCCCGGTCCGGCTCTGTTTACCCTGATCGGGCTAGAGCGGGCGCATGATCCGCACGGGCAAGCTCGCCATCAGCCGCGGCCATGCAAGGCCCGAACCGCCGCACCTGAGCCTGGTGCCGGCCGAGGCGACGCATCCCGCGCCCGCCTCGCCCGATTATCATCTCGTCCACGACCGGCTGACCGCGCTCGAGCGGCTGGCCCGATTGCACGAGCAGGGCGCGCTTTCGGCCGAGGAATTCCAGGCGGAGAAGCTGCTCGTGCTGGGCTTGCCGGCCGACGAATATGTGCTCCGCGAAGCGGCGCCGGTGCACTTCGTCCCCGCCGCGCCGGGCCGGCCGGAGCGGGGGCCATCGCTGCTCGGCCGGATGCTGAGCTGGCAATTCCTGCTGTTCAGCCTGATCGCCGGGCTTGGCTTCTCCTTCGCCGCCCAGCCGGACGAGACGCTGCGCCTGTTCGAGCAGATCGGCCGCTATTTCGGCTGAGCGCCGCAGCCTTTGCAGGCCGGATCCCTGGCGATGCGGACGGTGCGCAGCGCGGGCTTGAGCCCGTCGAAGATGTGGAGCTTGCCCGCCGGATCCTCGCCGAAGCCGGTGAGCGCGCGGATCGCCTCCAGCGCGGCGAAGGTCCCGGCCAGTCCCGCCATCGCGCCGAGCACGCCGAGCTCGGCACAATTGTCGCAATCCTCCGCGTTGAAGGCGTCGCCGACGAAGCAGCGGTAGCAGGGCTCGCCGGCCTGCCAGCCCCGGAAGGTGCCGATCTGCGCCTGGAAACGCCCGATCGCTGCGGAGACCAGCGGAATGCGCGCGGCGGTGCAATGATCCGAAACGATCAGCCGGGTCGCGAAATTGTCGCTGCCGTCGAGGACGAGGTCAGCGCTCTCGAGCAGCGCCGCGACATTGTCGGCGCGCAAACGCTCCTCGCGGGCCTCGAAGCGGATGTCGGGGTTCAGCCGCGCCACCGCATCCTGCGCCACTCGCACCTTCTCGCGGCCCACATCGGCGGTGCCGAACAGGATCTGCCGCTGGAGATTGTCGAGGCTCACTTGGTCGTCGTCGATCAGCCGGATCGCGCCGACGCCGGCCGCCGCGAGATACTGGATCGCCGGCGAGCCGATCCCGCCCGCGCCGACCACCGCGACGCTCGCGGCGAGCAGCTTGCGCTGCCCCTCGCCGCCGATCTCCTTGAGGACGATATGGCGGGCATAGCGGTCGAGCTGGGGATCGGTGAGGCTCACCGCCCAGTCGAGCCGAAGCCGCCGAGGCCGCGAGCGGTTTCTTCCAGATCGTCGACCTCCGCAAAGCCGGCCTTCAGCACCGGGGCGGGGACGAGCTGGGCGATGCGGTCGCCGCGCTGGATGGCGAAGGGCTCCTGGCCGTGATTGACGAGCACGACCATCACTTCGCCGCGATAATCGCTGTCGATCGTGCCGGTGAGGCAGGTGATGCCGTGGCGGACGGCGAGGCCGGAGCGCGAGCGGACCTGGACTTCGTAGCCGTGCGGGATCGCCATCGCGATGCCGGTCTTGACCGGGTGCCGGGCGCCGGGCGGGAGAGTAAGCTCCTCGGCGGAAACCACGTCGAGCCCGACGGCATGCTCGGAGCCGTAGGCGGGGAGGGTAAGCCCATCGCCGTTCGGCAGGCGCTTCACCTTGATCTCGATCATCGCAATGCCTCGGCGATTCGCTGCGCGAGGCGGCGGGCGACTTCGGTCTTGGACATATGCTCCCAGCTCTCAGTGCCGTCGGCGCCGATCAGATGGACCTTGTTGTCCTCGCCGCCCATGACATCGCCGGAGACGTCGTTGGCGACGATCCAGTCCGCGCCCTTGCGGGTGCGCTTGGCAATGGCCTCGGCCTCGACGTCGCGCGTTTCCGCGGCGAAGCCGACGAGCAGGCGCGGGCGCGAGGCGCTGGCGGCGAGCGTGGCGAGAATGTCGGGCGTCGGCTCCCACTCGAGGCGCGGCGGCCCGGCTTCCTTCTTGAGCTTCTCCGCCGCTGGAGCGACTCGCCAGTCGGCCACCGCCGCGACCAGGATCGCGGCATCGGCGGGCAGCGCCGCGGTCACCGCCGCATTCATCTCGGCCGCCGTCTCCGCGTCGATTCGCTCCACCCCGGCGGGCGTATCGAGCGCGACCGGGCCGGCCACCAGAGTGACCCGCGCGCCCAGCTCGGCGAGCGCCCCGGCAATCGCGAAGCCCTGCTTGCCCGACGAGCGATTCGCGATCACGCGCACCGGATCGATCGGCTCGTGGGTCGGCCCTGCGGTGACGATGACGTGGCGCCCCTCGAGCGTCCCTGGGCCGCCGAGCGCCCCTTGAATGGCCGCGAAGATCGCCTCGGGCTCGGGCAGCCGCCCCGGCCCATATTCGCCGCACGCCATCTCGCCCTCGTCCGGCTCCAGGATCGTGACGCCGTCGGCGCGCAGCCGGGCGACGTTGCGCTTCGTCGCCTCATGCTCCCACATCCGCACGTTCATCGCCGGCGCGGCGAGCACCGGCTTGTCGGTGGCGAGGAGCAAGGTGGTGGCGAGATCGTCGGCGATCCCCGCCGCCATTTTGGCCAGGAGATCCGCCGTCGCCGGCGCGACCACGACCAGCTCGGCTTCCCGCGACAGCTGGATATGACCCATCTCGGCCTCGTCCTTGAGGTCGAACAGCTCGGTGAACACCTGCTGCTCGGACAGCGCCGCCAGCGTCATCGGTGTGATGAACTGGGCGCCGCTTTTGGTCAGCACGCAGCGCACCGTCCCGCCGGCCTTGCGGATCAACCGGATCAGCTCGCACGCCTTGTAAGCCGCGATCCCGCCGCCGACGATCAGGAGGATGCGTTTGCCTCTCATCAGACTAATTTAGGAGCCAGACCGCCGCGGCGCCAGCCGTCGCCGAGAGCAGCGAGGCGAGCAGCATCGGCCAGGCCCGATGCGGCCGCACCACCGCGATTTCGCGCAAGGGGCGCGCGGGCGGCGCGGCGCCGGGGGGCGGGTAATAATAGTCGATGCGGCGGATCAGCTCGGGGAGCTTGCGCAGCGTGCGGACGGTCTTGACGATTTCGTCCGCGACGCGCGCTTCGGGGCCGAGTTCGCTGCGCACCCATTCAGTCAGGAAGGGCTCGGCGGTTTCCCACATGTTGATGTCGGGATCGAGTGCGGTGGCGACGCCTTCCTCCATCACCATCGTCTTTTGCAGGAGCAGCAGATGGGGCTGGGTCGGCATGTCGAAATCGCGGGTGATCTTGAACAGGCCGTCGAGCATCTGGCCCATCGAGACCTCCTTGACGGGCAGGCCGCGCATCGGCTCGCCGACGGCGCGCAGCGCGGTCGCGAATTCCTCGAGATTGTGATGCGGCGGCACATATTGCGCCTCGAAATGGATCTCGGCCACGCGCCGGTAATTGCCGGTGATCAGGCCGTGGAGGATCTCGGCCAGCCACATCCGCGCCTGGCGATCGATCCGGCCCATGATCCCGAAATCGATCGCCGCGAGCCGGCCGTCGGGCAGAGCGAAAAGATTGCCCTGGTGGAGATCGGCATGGAAGAAACCGTCGACCACGGCCTGGCGAAGGAAGGCGCGAACCAGAGTCGCGGCGAGCGCCTTGAGATCGTGGCCGGCCTCGACCAGAGCCGCCCGGTCGGTGAGCTTGATGCCGTCGATCCATTCGAGCGTCATCACTCGCCGCGCGGTGCGGCTCCAGTCGATCTCGGGCACGAAGAAGCCGGCTTCGGCGACCAGATTCTCCTTGAGCTCCGAGGCCGAGGCCGCCTCCTGGCGCAGGTCGAGCTCGCGGTTGGTCCATTGCCGGAAGGTCTCGACGACGAGCCGCGGGCGAAGCCGCGCCGCCTCGCCGCCCATGTTCTCGACCTGCGCCGCCGCCCATTCGTAGGTCTCGATCGCGGCCGCGAAATCCGCCTCGATATTGGGGCGCAGGACCTTGACCGCGACCTGGCGACCCTCGGTGGTGACCGCCCGATGGACCTGCGCGATCGAGGCGGCGCCGACCGGCTCCGGATCGATCGAGGCGAAGAGCTGCTCGAGCGGGCGGCCGAGGCCCTGCTCGATCGCCGCCTTGATCTGGGCGAAGGGGGCCGGCGGCAGGCTGTCCTGCAGAAAGGCGAGGTCGCGCGCCGCCTCCTCGCCGACCAGATCGGGGCGAGTGGCGAGCGCCTGGCCGAGCTTGATCGCCGCCGGGCCGATGTCCTGGAAGGCGCGGGCGTAGGTCGGCACCTCGGGCACGCGCGCGCCGAAGCGGGCGATCCGGGCGAGGCGGCGGACCGGCGGCGGGGTGTTGGCATCGCGCTCGATGCCGCGCAGCGCCCCGTGCCGCGCCAGCACCCGGCCCCATCGCAAGAGCCGCCAGACATGGGTGACCGAGGCGGTCATGCGCGCCCCGCCGTCATCCCGGACTTGATCCGGGATCCATGAACACGGACCAACCCGAATATCGGCCGCCGGTGTTCATGGACCCTGAATCGAGTTCAGGGTGACGAATGAGGGAGGCGGCCATCAGACTTTCCAGCCGCTGTGAATGGCGACGAGGCCGCCGAGGATCGGCTCGGCCTTGACGTTGGCGAAGCCCGCCGCCTCGATCATCCGGGCGAAGCGGGCCATGTCGGGAAAACGCTCGATCGATTCGATCAGATAGCGGTAGCTTTCCTCGTCTTTGGCGACGGCCTTGCCGAGCGTCGGGACGATGTGGCGCGAATAGGTCTCGTAGAGCGTGCCGAAGCCCGGCCAGCGCGTCTGCGAGAATTCGAGGCAGTAGAAGCGGCCGCCGGTCTTGAGCACGCGATGGGCCTCGGCGAGCGCGGCCGGGATGTCGGTGACGTTGCGGATGCCGAAGGCGATCGTATAGGCGTCGAAGGCCTTGTCGGCGAAGCTCAGGGTCTCCGCATTCTCCTCGGCCCAGACCAGATCGCGCAGCTCGCGTGATTCGGCGCGGTCGATGCCTACGGCCAGCATTTCCGGATTGATGTCGGCGACGGTGACGCGGGCGCCGGCCCGGGCCAGGCGGAAGGCGATGTCGCCGGTGCCGCCGGCCATGTCGAGGATCGCCTCGCCTGCACGCGGGCGGACCTTGCGGACGAACGCCGCCTTCCACAGCCGGTGTTGGCCGCCCGACATCAGGTCGTTCATCAGATCGTAGCTGGCGGCGACGTTCGAGAAGACGCCGCGCACCCGCTGCGTCTTTTCCTGAGGGCTGACATCCTCATGGCCGAAAGAGACCTTGTCCATGGCCGCGCCGTCTAGCAGGGGTAGGAGCATGGTGGAACATGCCTGAGCTTCCCGAAGTCGAGACCACGGTGCGCGGCCTGCGCCCGGTGCTGGAGGGCCGGCGCATCGCTTCGCTCGAGCTGCGCCGCGAGGATCTGCGCCGGCCGTTCCCGCCGGACCTGCGCCAGCGGATGACCGGGGCGCGGGTCATCGGGCTTGGCCGCCGCGCCAAATATGGGCTGGTCGAGACCGACCGGGGCGACACCTTGATCTTCCACCTCGGCATGTCGGGCCATTGGCGGCTCGATCCGTCCGAGATCGGCAAGCACGACCATGTCGTGATCGAGACCGAGGAGGGGCGGCGTCTGGCGCTCAACGATCATCGCCGCTTCGGTTCGGTGGACGTGGCTCGTACCGACGAGATCGACGCCTATTCGCCCTTCGTCCGGATGGGCCCGGAGCCGCTCGGCGAGGCGTTCGATGGCGCCCAGTTGGCCGGGGTCCTGGCGGGGCGCAGCGCGCCGATCAAGGCGCTGCTGCTCGATCAGCGGACGGTGGCGGGGCTCGGCAACATCTACGTCTGCGACGCGCTCAACCTCGCCGGGATCGCACCGGGGCGGGCCGGCGGTCGAATCGGCCGCGCGCGGCTGGACCGGCTGGTGGAAGCGGTGAAGGCGGTGCTTCACGCCGCCATCGCCGCCGGCGGCTCCTCGCTGCGCGACTATGTCCAACCCGACGGCGAACTCGGCTATTTCTCAAGCGAATGGCGGGTCTATGGGCGCGAGGGGCTGCCCTGCCCGCGCTGCGCCGCGGTGATTCGCCGGCGAGTCGATTCGGGGCGCTCGACCTTCTACTGTCCGAAATGCCAACGCTGATGCTTGACCACAAGCGGCTCTCCCCGTAGAGGCGCCCCCTGAGTGGGTGCGGTGCGAGGCCGCGCCCTTTTCATTTGAAATATGAGGCAAGAACGATGGCGAATACGCCGCAAGCAAAGAAGCGCATCCTCCGCAACGCCAAGCGGACCGCCGTCAACGGCGCCCGGATCGGCCGGATCCGGACCTTCGTGAAGCAGGTCGAAGCGGCGCTCGCCGCGGGCAATAAGGACGAGGCCAAGGCCGCGCTCGCCCGGATGCAGCCGGAAATGGCGCGCGGCGTCGCCCGCGGGGTCATGCACAAGAACACCGCATCGCGGAAATTGTCGCGGCTGACACGGCGTCTCGTCTCGCTGGGCTAAGCCTTTCCAGCGATTGAGCGACAACGCCCGCCGGCTCATCCGGCGGGCTTTTTCGTGTCCCGGATGGGGGCTTTCAAAAACCCTAGGATTTCCGGCGATTCGCGAAATGACGCTTCTCGGGAATCTGAAGTAACCATCTGAAATGGCATGCGTTTTGCACTTGCGTGACGCAGTTCTGCGCTTTTTCGCTGTCAATATAGATTAATTTCTGTGACAGTTTTTTTTCGCTTGATCCTGTTCGGGCACGGGACCAAAACAGCCTTTCGGCAGGACGAATCTCCGGTCGACGCAAGCAAAATCACAACGAGCTGCGGCATGCCGGGGGGCGCTTTGCCGCGCGGGGAGTTTTGCGCCAAAAAAAGCGCGTTACCGCAAAGGGGCGCGAGAAACGAGGGGTGCGCGGGCGGTGCAAAGAGCGGCAGAAAGAGCAGCAGTGGCGGACTCCGACATGGGCGAATCGATCGCCCTGGCCTGGGAGTCGATCCGCGCGCAGCTCCGCCGCGATTGCGGCGCCCGCACCTTCGACGGCTGGCTCCGCCCGATCGCGCTCGGCGACTTCGACGAGGAGAGCGGCGCGCTGAGGCTCGAGCTCCCCTCCCAGTTCATGGCCGATTGGGTGCAGACCCATTTCGCCGAGCGGCTTGCTCTGGCCTGGAAGGCGAGGCGGCCCGAGGTGAAGCAGATCCGCATCGGCATCGGCGCCCAGGCGCCGCGCACCGCGGCGCTGGTCGAGATCCCGGCTCCGGTGGAAGAGCCGCAGGCCAGGGCCGTGCCCGGCCTCTATTCGGTCGCGCTCGAGCCGCGCTACCGGTTCGACAGCTTCGTCGTCGGCAAGGCCAATGAGGTCGCCTTCAACGCCGCCCGGACGCTCGCGGGCGCCGACAAGGTCGCCTTCAATCCGCTCTTCCTCCACGGCGGCACCGGCCGCGGCAAGACCCATTTGCTGCACGCGATCGGCCACGAATATCACCGGCTCAAGCCGCGTTCGAAGATCATCTACATGTCGGCCGAGAAGTTCATGGTCGAGTTCGTCGCCGCGTTGCGCGCCAACGAAACCATCCAGTTCAAGCAGCAGCTCAGGTCCGCCGACCTGCTGATGATCGACGACGTCCAGTTCATCGCCGGCAAGGAATCGACCCAGGAAGAATTCTTCCACACGATGAACGAGATCATCTCGGCCGGCCGCCGGCTCGCGATCAGCTCGGATCGTGCGCCGCAGGACCTGGACGGGATCGAGCCGCGCATCCTCTCGCGCCTGTCCTGGGGCCTGGTCGCCGACATCAACGCGGCCGATCTGGAGCTGCGGCTCTCGATCATCCAGAAGAAGCTCGAGCAGCTCCCGGATCTCAAGGTCCCGGCCGACGTGGTCATGTTCCTCGCCAAAAGGATCAGCTCGAACGTTCGCGAGCTGGAAGGCGCGCTGAACCGGATCGCCGCCTATGCCGGCATGCAGAACCGGGCGATCGATCTCGATTTCGTCAGCGAAGTGCTCGCCAACATATTGCGCGCGAACCAGCGGCGGATCTCGATCGACGAAATCCAGACCCGGGTCTCCGACCACTACCGGATCCGCAAGGCGGAGATGACTTCGGCCCGGCGGGCACGCGAAGTGGCGCGGCCGCGGCAGGTGGCGATGTATCTGTCCAAGCAGCTGACCCCACGCTCGCTGCCCGAGATCGGCCGGCGCTTCGGCGGGCGCGACCATACGACGGTGATCCACGCGGTGAAGCAGATCGAGAAATTGCGCGCGCAGGATCCGGAGCTCGACAACGACATCCGGCTGCTGACGCGGCAGCTGGAGAGCTGATCTCCTCTGACTTTTGGGGGGAAGTGGGGGGAGCGGGCCAGGCCTGCTCCCCCCTTTTTCATGTCCGGCGATTGCTCATCGGCACCGGTTCAGTTGCCCGATCAACTGATCGAGCCTGCGCGACGGGTCCTTCGGACACCGAAACGCCCGGTTGAGAACCGTCACGATCCACGCCGTCGCACTGGGCGGCGCGGCGATGACAAAGCGCCGGGGATGCATGGTCGTCATCGGACCCTCCTCGGCTGGTTTGTCATGGGAACGCGCAAGGCGGCGATTTGGTTGCCGCCCGCGCTTCCCGGATTAGCGGCCCTCGCGTTCCGGAGCGACCGTGATCCTTACCGTCTCGCCCGAATTGCCGGGGAAACCGGTGAACATCGCCTCGACCAGATTGGGCACGAGCAGCGGCAATTCGTCGCTGCGCGAGCGCGCCTGGGCGGTGCCTTCGAAAACCGACTGGCCGTCGGCGGCGCGGCGGATGTCGAGATCGAGGAACGAGGTGTAGACCGTATAGCTGTCGATATCGTAGCCCCCGCCGCCCCAGAACGGATCGTGCCAGCCCCAGTAGAAAGGCGAGCGGCCGCGGCCATAATAGCCGAAGCGGCTGTAATAAGGCCGGTAGCCGAAGCCGCGATAGCGGCCGCTCCAGCCCCACCAGGGATCGGCGAAGGGATCGGGCCGGGCGACGACCCGCTCGCGGCCCTGATCGACGCCGTAATCGAGGGTGACGAGCAGGGTGGCGTCGGCGCGCGAGGCGGCTTCGCTATAGCCCAAAGCGGCGAGGTGCTGGCGGACCTGGCCGGCATATTGCGCGAATTCCAGGCCGCCGCGATTGGCGGCATCGGCGGGCTCGACATAGAAGCTTTGACCCGTGGGCGCCGGCATCGCCTGGAAGCGAGAGACCTGCGCCGGAAAACCGGTCGCGCAGGCGGAGAGACCGAGCAGCGCCAGCGGCGCGGCGACGGCGAGGAAGGTCTTTTTCATGGACATGGGCTCGGAGCCTTTCAGCGCAGCGAATTCGCTCCGCCGCAGGGGGGAGCTTTGTCGTGGCTATAGAACAACTTGCCCCTTTTCGCAAAGTTCCTGTGAACCTTGGGTGAAGGGGACTTCACAATCCTCCAGCGGATGGCCGCCGCACTGCTCGGCCGGCGAATGGTCCCAATGTTCGCACTGGCCATGGGGGTGCTCAACTCGGCATTTGCGGGTCGAATTGAAGGCAGATTTGGTTCACGCGGAGGGCGCGGAGGGAGGGAAGTGAAGGCGCGGAGGGGGCGTGGCGCGTCGGCCCGTGGGAGAGACGCAAGAGTTAGGAGAATCGCAAGGGGCCGATCCGCGCTGCGCGGATGCGAGATAGGGCGGACTGACGATTTGAAAGAGCCGGACGGCAAGGGCTGCCTCGCGAGTCGCGGCGAGGGTGTCAGATCGGCTCCAACATGTATCCAACAATCCCGGTCGTTGGCTGCAGGAGGGGAATGACTTATGCTGGTCGATCGAAGCCGAGCCGCAGGAACGCGATGCCGATCATCTCCGTCTTCTTGGGATCGTCATCAGGATGTATCATGACGAGCATCCGCCACCGAGGCGGAGGTCAGTCTTCCTCGCCGGGCTGCTTGAGGACTATCCCATGAATATGGCCTGCGCGGCAGCAGGCATCGACGCTAGCGTCGATCCTAGGCCCCGGCCTTCGCCGGGGAACGGTTCGATGTAATGGGAACGGACTCTAACGCGGCAATCCAAGCGCCCGGTACGCACCCTCCAGCGTCGGCTTTGCCAGTGCGGCCGCCTTTTCCGCGCCCTTCGCGAGAATGGCCTCCAGCGCCGCCGGGTCCGCCTCGAAATCCTGCAGCTTCGCCCGGATCGGGGCGATGGTTTCCGTTAGGCGTTCGATGAGGAGGGGCTTGAACGCGCCGAAGCCTTTGCCGGCGTGTTCGGTGAGGACCGCTTGGGGGGTGGTGTCCGCCAACGCCGCGTAGATGGTGACCAGGTTCAGCGCCTCGGGGCGGCCGCTCAGGTCTTCGATGCTCTCCGGCAGCGGCTCCGCATCCGTCTTCGCCTTGCGCACCTTCTGGGCGATGGTGTCGCTGTCGTCGTTGAGGTTGATGCGGCTCATGTCGCTCGGGTCGGATTTGGACATTTTGGCGTTGCCGTCGCGTAAGGACATGATCCGCGCGGCGGTCTCGCCGATATGGGGTTCGGGGAGGGTGAAGAGGTCGACGTCATAGTCGGTGTTGAACTTGAGGGCGATGTCCCGCATCAGCTCGACATGCTGCTTCTGGTCCTCGCCGACGGGGACGTGGGTGGCCTGGTAGAGCAGGACGTCGGCGGCCTGGAGCACCGGATAAGCGAACAGGCCGACGCTGACGCCTTCGCGGTTCTTGCCCGATTTCTCCTTGAACTGGGTCATCCGATTCAGCCAGCCGATCCGCGCGGTGCACGACAGCAGCCATGCGAGCTCGGCATGGGCGGGGACGCGGGCGTGGTTGAAGAGCAAAGACCGCTCCGGATCGATCCCGCAGGCGATCAAAGCGGCGGCCATGGCATGGACGTTGGCGCGCAGCTCCGTCGGATCGTTGTAGACGGTCACCGCGTGCAGATCGGCGAGGAAGAAGATGCATTCGACCTCGTCCTGCATCCTCACCCAGCGCCGGATCGCGCCGAGATAATTGCCGAGGTGGAGGTTGCCGGTCGGCTGGATGCCGGAGACCACGCGCTTATTCGGGCGCATCAGCTTGCTCTTCCTTTGCCGCTTTGGGTTTGCGCTTCAGCACCGCCCGCAATTCCCTGAGCGAATAAGCGCGGGTGACGAAGACCGCGGCGGCATAAACCAGGACACCGCCGCCGACCAGCGCGGCGAGGCCCGCGACTCGGAGTTCGAAGCCTTCGGCGAGGAGGGGCTCGACCAGGGGCTCGGCGAAATAGAGCGCGGCGGCCATCAAGGCGGCGGCGAGGACGAGGCGAAGGATGTGGCTCATCAGCTCGCGGTCGACGTTGAAATAGCGGTGCACGGCGAGCGCGCGGTAGAGCAGGAAGACGTTGACCCAGGCGGAGATGGCGGTGGCGAGCGGCGGGCCGATATGGGCGAGCGGGCGGATCAGGATCAGGTTGAGGATCAAATTCACCGCGATCGCGACGAGGGCGTAGCGCAGCGGCGTCTTCATGTCCTGGCGGGCGTGGAAGGCGGGGGTGAGCACCTTGACCATGACGAAAGCGGGCAGGCCGATCGAGAAAGCGGCGAGCGCGCCGGCGGTGGCGGCGCTGTCGGCGGCGGTGAAGGCGCCATATTGGAGGAGAGAGCGGATGATCGGCTCGGCGACCACGATCAGGGCGGCGGCGGCGGGCAGGCTGAGGAAGAGGGCCAATTGGAGCCCCTGCTTCTGGAAATCGCGGGCGCCGGCTTCGTCGCCGTTGGAGATCATCCGGGCGATGTTGGGCAGCAGGACGGTGCCGAGGCCGATCCCGACCAGGCCGAGCGGGAGCTGGTTCAGTCGATCGGCATTGTCGATATAGGTGACCGAGCCGACCGGGAGCATGCTGGCGGCGAGCATGGTCGAGATCAAAAGGTTGATCTGCATCGCGCCGGCGCCGGTCGCGGCGGGCCAGATCAGCTTCATCAGCCGCTTGACGTCGTCGTCGAGCCGGGGCCGGCGAAGCCGCGGCATCGCGCCGGCGCGGGCGCAGGCGAAGAGCAGCCAGAGCAGTTGGAGGACGCCCGAGATGGTCACGCCCCAGGCCATCGCGCGGGCGGTGTCCGCGTCGGTCGGGCCGTTGAAGAACAGCATCGCGCCAATCAGGCACAGGTTGAGCAGGATCGGCGCGGCGGCGTTGACCCAGAATTGGTGAAGCGAATTGAGGATCCCGCCGAGCAGCGAGACGAGGCTGATGAAGAGCAGATAAGGGAAGGTGGTCCGCGCCAGTTCGACCGCGAAGGCGAATTGATCGGGGGTGGGATCGTTGAAGCCGCCCGAGAGGAGCAGCACGGCGGGCCCCGCGAAGAGCATCATCAGGCCGGTGAAGAGGATTAGGAAGGGCAGCAGCACGGCGAGCGCGCGATCGGCGAAGCGCAGCGCCTTTTCGAGCCCGCCCGCCTCGCCGCCCATCTTCTCGTTGAACAAGGGCACGAAGGCGGAGGCGAAGGCGCCTTCGGCGAAGAGCGCGCGGAACATGTTGGGCAGGCGAAGCGCGATCAGGAAGGCGTCGGTGGCGAAGCTCGCGCCCAAAAAGCGCGCCATCAGCATCACCCGGACGAAGCCGAGGATGCGGCTGACCAGAGTGAGCAGGCCGACCGAGGAAAAGGCGCGGATGAGGCTCATCGTGCGATTTTATCCGCGACAATCACGGCCACCCCCATCCGTTCGGGCTGAGCTTGTCGAAGCCCTTCACTTCTTCCCTTCCCTAACAGGAACAAGAAAGGAAGGCCCTTCGACAAGCTCAGGGCGAACGGTTGTGGATGGAATGGCCTCAGTGTCCAATTGCCGGAACGCCCGGCCGTTTCTCAAGCCTGGCCGACATCCCCGGCCTGGCCGCCCGTTTCCGCCGCCTGCGCTTGCGCCGCGCTCTGCATGTAGAGGCCGGCAAAGTCGATCGGGTCGAGGCGCAAGGGCGGGAAGCCGCCCTCGGTGACCGCGTCGGCGACGATCTTGCGGGCGAAGGGGAAAAGCAGCCGCGGCGCTTCGGCGAGGAGGAAGGGCTGGAGCTGCTCGGCGGGGATGTTGCGCAGCGCGAAGAGGCCGGCGTAGAGCAGTTCGACCCTGAAGGCGACGCCCTCGGTCGCCTGCGCGGTGGCCTCGATCTTGAGCGCGACCTCGTGCAGGTCCTCGCCGACGGTCTGGGTGCCGATGTTGAACTGGACGTCCATCTGCGGCTGGGTCTGCCATTGGAAGACCGCCGGCGCGTTCGGATTCTCGAACGAGAAATCCTTCACATATTGGGCGACGACGCCGACCTGTGGGGCCGTGTCCTGACCCATGTCCTGAACCCCGAAATCCTGCTCGTCGGCGCCACCGGCGCTTGCTTCATCGGCCATTTGTCGTGTCTTTCGAAAGTGGTTGTCGTCAGTGCCGGCGCGCGCGCCGAGGCGTGGCCGGGCGGGTAGCAGCCGCACCGCGCGCGCGCAACATCCGGCCGCGCGCCGCGTTCAGCACTTGGCCATGTCGTCTGTGTCGATATGCGGATTTGAAACCAGGGCGCTTCGGGCCTATGTAGGGGCCAGCTTCCCCGGGAGAATGTGTTGACCGTCGAGATCGTCCTGCTGGCCATGATCGCCCTGTTCGTGGGGCTGCGGCTCTATTCCGTGCTCGGCCAGCGCACCGGCCACGAGCAGCAGCGCCCGGTGGTCCGGCCCGAGCCGGCGGCGCCCGAAACCCTGCCCAGCGCGACCGCGCCCGACGTGCCGGCCAATCCCGCCGAGCCGAGCGGGCTCGCTTATGAGCAGAACGCCGCCACCGGCATTCGCGCGATCATCGCCGCCGATCCCGGCTTCGACGTCGCCCGCTTCCTGGAAGGTGCGCAATCCGCCTACAAGATGGTGCTCGAAGCCTATTGGAAGGGCGATCGCGCCGAACTGGCCTTCCTCGCCGGCGACGATGTCCGCCAGGCCTTCGAGACCGCGATCGACGAGCGCGAAGCCGCCGGCCACACCCTCGACAACCGCCTGGTCGCGATCGAGCGCGCGGCGATCGAGGAGGCCCGCCTGACCGGCCGGGTCGCCGAGATCGAGGTCCGTTTCGAAGCCTTCGTCGCCGCCATCACCCGCGACAAGGAGGGCATTCTGGTCGCCGGCTCGATGAGCGACGCGGTGCCGACCAACGATATCTGGACCTTCCAGCGCGATCTTTCGAGCAAGGATCCGAACTGGCGCCTGGTCGAGACCGACGAAGCCGCCTAGCGCCTTGCGGCGCGTCCTTCTTCTTTGCTGTGTTCTCGCGCTCGCCGCCTGCGCGCGCGTGGTGCCGCCGCCCGCGCGCGCGCCGGTGCCGCAGCAGCCTGCTCCCGCACCGACGCCCCCGCCGATCCCGCGGCCCCAGCCTGTTCCGATTCCGCCGGTGCCGGCCGGCGATAATGCGCTGGGGGTGGGGGTCCGGCCCGGCCCGGCGCTGCCCGCCATTCCCGCGGTCGAGGCGCGGCGGGCGCTCGAGGCGTTCCGGATCAGCTGCCCCTCGGTGATGAGCCGCGCCGATACGAGCGGGCTCACCCAAAGCGAGGACTGGCGCGCGGCCTGCGCTTCGGCGGCGTCGGCCGGGGACGCGGAAGGCTTCTTCAGACGCGAGTTCGCTCTGGTCGAAGTGGGCGGCGGGGCGGCCTTCGCGACCGGCTATTACGAGCCCGAGATCAGGGGCTGCCGGACCCGGCGCCCGGATTGCGCGGTGCCGATCTACGCCAAGCCCGCCGATCTGCTCGACGCCAACCCGCGCACCGGTGCGCGCGGGCGGGGCCGGGTCGACGAGCGCGGCGACTATGTGCTTTATTATGAGCGGTCGCAGATCGAGGACGGGGTGCTGGCCGGGCGGGGGCTGGAGATCGCCTGGGCGGCGGATCCGATCGACCTGTTCTTCCTCCAGATCCAGGGCTCCGGGCGGCTTCTTCTGCCCGACGGCGGGGTGATGCGGATCGGCTATGCCGGGCAGAACGGGCGCGAATATGTGGCGATCGGGCGGCCGTTGCGCGAGCGCGGGCTGCTGCAGCCGCCGATCACGATGCAGGGCATCCGGCAATGGCTCGTCGCCAACCCGGAGGCCGGGCGGGCGCTGATGCGCGAGAATAGGAGCTACGTCTTCTTCCAGGAGCTGACCGGGGCGGGGCCGCTCGGCGCGCTCGGCCGGCCGGTGACGCCGCGCGCCTCGGTCGCGGCCGATCCGAATTTCGTGCCCTTGGGCGCGCCGGTGCTGATCCAGCAGATGGACAACAATCTCGCCAACGGGCTTTGGGTCGCGCAGGACACGGGCGGCGCGATCCGCGGCGCCAACCGCTTCGACACCTTCTGGGGTGCCGGCGCCGACGCGGCCTCGATCTCCGGCGCGATGCAGGCCCGCGGGCGAGCGTGGCTGCTGCTGCCCCGGGCCGCGGTGGAGCGGCTGAGGAGCCGGCTTGCGCCCGCTCAGCCCTGAGGAGGACGCGCTCTGGCGGCGGGTCGTCGCCAGCGTGAGGCCGATCCATGGCGGGGCGGCGATGGCGATCGAGCCCGCGCCGCTTGAGACCGTAGCGGCTCCGGCCAAGGCACCGCGCCAAGCACCCGCGCCTGCGCCGGCGCCCGCCCGCAAGGTCGAGCCCGGGACGACGCTCGACGGGAGCTGGGACCGGCGGCTGTCGCGCGGGCTGGTGCAGCCGGACCGGACGGTCGATCTTCACGGCCACAGCCTCGCCACCGCTTACGATCTGCTCGACCGGCGGCTGGAGCAGGCCGCGGGGACCGGTGACCGGCTGCTGCTGCTGATCACCGGCAAGGCGCGCTCGGGCACCGAGCGGCGCGGGGCGATCCGGGCGGCGGTGGGCGACTGGCTCGCCGCCTCGCGCCACGCCGCCAACATCGCCGCCGTGCGCGGGGCGCATCCCCGGCATGGCGGGGCGGGGGCACTGTATATCGTGATGCGGCGGAAGCGATAACGCAGAAACCCTCTCCCCGTGGGGGAGAGGGTAGGGTGAGGGGGTTCTGTCTCTGGGATTACTCTCCGACTCAGTACCCCCTCACCCCATCCCTCTCCCCGCCGGGGAGAGGGGGTTTAGGCGAGCGCACCTCGGATCACCCGCGCATAGATCCGCGCCAGCGCGTGGATATCCTCCACCGCCGCCGCCTCGTCGAGCTTGTGCATGGTGGCGTTGGGGAGGCCGAAATCGACGACTGGGCAGAGCGCGATCAGGAAGCGGCCATCGGAAGTGCCGCCGTGGGTGGAGAGGCTCGGCGCCTGCCCGGTCTCGGCGAGGATCGCGGCGCTGACAATCTCGTAAATCGGTCCGGCCGGGGTCAGGAAGGCCTCGCCGGAGATCTTCGCCTCGACGGTCGCGCCGGGCGCGATGGCCTCGGCGGTACGGCGCACCAGCGCGACCAGATCCTCGCCGCGATGGAGGTTGTTGAAGCGGATGTTGAGCTGGGCGCGGGCCCAGGCGGGGATGACGTTGGTCGCCCGGGTGGCGGTCTCGAGCGCGGTGATCTCCAGGTTGGAGGGCTGGAAGGCGTCGTTGCCGTCGTCGAGATGGAGGGCGTCGAGCGCGCTCACCACGGCGGCGAGCCCCGCCACCGGATTGTCGGCGCGGTGCGGGTAAGCGACATGGCCCTGCACGCCGGGCACCGTCACCCACATGTTGACCGAGCCGCGCCGGCCGATCTTGACGACGTCGCCGAGGCGGCCTTCCGAGGTCGGCTCGCCGATCAGGATCATGTCCGGGCGGATCGCGCGTTCGGCCATCCATGCCATCAATTTGGGCGTGCCGAAGGTGGCGGGCCCCTCCTCGTCGCCGGTGATGATCAGGCTCAGCGTGCCGGGATGGTCGGTCACTTCGGCGCAGGCGGCGACGAAGGCGGCGATCCCGCCCTTCATGTCGACCACCCCCCGGCCATGGAGCAGGCCGCCGATGACTTGCGGGACGAACGGATCGGTCGCCCAGCCTTCGCCGGGCGGGACCACGTCGAGATGGCCGGCGAAGGCGAAATGCGGGGCGCCGAAGCCGCGCGTGGCGAAGAGGTTCTCGACCGGGCCGTCCGGGGCCTCGCCGATGACGAAGCGGTGGACGGTGAAGCCGAGCGGGGTGAGCGCTTCCTCCAGCACGTCGAACACCTCGCCGGTGGCGGGAGTGACGCTCGCGCAGGCGGCGAGGCGGCGGGTAAGGGCGACGGGATCGATTGCGGCGGTCATATCGCGGGCCTAGCATCGCCATGGGGAGGAATGAAATGCCGAAGCTCGACCTCGACACAATCGAAAGCACCAACCGCACCGGCTATCCGCCGCCCTGGGACGCGCCGATGGCCAGGCGGCATTACCGACGCCTCGCGCCCGCGGCGGGGCTCGAGGATTTCGGGCTCAGCCATGTCGTGCTCGAGCCCGGCGGCATCTCCTCGCAGCGCCACTGGCACGAGGGCGAGGACGAGGCGGTGATCATGCTCGCGGGCGAGGCGGTGCTGATCGAGGATGGGGGCGAGACGCTGATGCGGCCGGGGGACGTTGCGGCGTTTCCGAAGGGGGTTCCTAACGGGCACCATCTCGTGAACCGCTCTGATGCCCCTTGTGTGTTCGTCGCGATCGGCAGGATCTCGGCGAGCGACTGTCATTATCCCGATATCGACCTGCATCTGAGCGCGGCGAGTGGTGCGTTCGTCCATAAGGACCGCAGCCCTTACTGACCGTCTTTGCGCCTTCGCGCCTTTGCGTGAACCAGACTTCCTTTTGTTTTCACGCGAAGGCGCGAAGGCGCGAAGGAAGGATAAGGAGTGGGGTGCCGCTTCGCGGGTCAGGCCGTCGGCGTCTCATATTGTTCGATCACCCAGGGTTCTTCCTGCGCGGCTTCGATCCATTCCTGCATCCAGGGCAGATCGAGGATCGCCTCCATATAGGCGGCGGCGAAGCGGGGGACGGGGATGGAATAGGTGACGAAGCGGGTGACGACGGGGGCGAACATGATGTCGGCGGCGCCGAATTCGCCGAAGAGGTAAGGGCCGCCGCTGCCGTGGCGGGCGCGGGCCTGGGCCCAGAGCTCGAAGATGCGCAGCACCTCGGCCTTGACCGGCTCGGACAATTCCTGCTGCGGAATTTGCTTGCGCACGTTCATCGAAAGCTCGCGCCGCAAATTGGGGTAGGAGCTGTGCATTTCGGCGGCCATCGACCGGGCCATGCCGCGCGCCGTCTCGCCCTTGGGCCAATAGCGCGCCTTGTCGGTGCGGTCGGCCAGCCATTCAATGATCGCGAGACTGTCCCAGATCACGGTCTGATCGTCCCACAGGATCGGTACCTTGCCCGCCGAGGGGGCGAATTCGTCGCCTTGCGTGCGCTTGTCCCACGCCTCGTCGAACATCGGCACGGTGATTTCCTCGAAGGGCAGGCCGGACTGCTTCACCGCCAGCCAGCCGCGCAGCGACCAGGAGGAATAGGCCTTGTTGCCGATGATGAGCTTGAGCATGCGACCGCCTCTAGCGCGCCCGACCCACTGGAGTCACCCCGGCGAAAGCCGGGGCCTATGAACTCGGAGCCGGTATCGATCGCCGAGAGCGATGATCGAGGGCGGTGTTCATGGGTCCCGGCGTTCGCCGGGATGACTCGCTGTTTTGCGGCTAGATGAGCGCCGCCTCTAGCACCGCGGCGCGCAGGCGGTCCATGCCGAGGCCTTTTTCGGCCGACGAGACGATGATCTCGGGGTGGGCGGCGGGATGCTTGCGGGCCTCCAGCTCGGTCCGCGCGGTCACTTCGGCGAGTTCGCTCGCCTTGATCTTGTCGGCCTTGGTGAGGACGATGCGATAGCTGACCGCCGCGTCGTCGAGCATCTTCATGACCTCATGGTCGACATCCTTGAGGCCGTGGCGGCTGTCGACCAGGACCAGGGTGCGCTTGAGCACCTGGCGACCGCGCAGATAATCGTTGACCAAGAAGCGCCACTTGCGCGCGACCTCCTTGGGGGCCTTGGCGAAGCCGTAGCCGGGCATGTCGACGAGGCGCAGCTTCATCGGCTCGCCGACCTCGAAGAAGTTGAGCTCCTGGGTGCGGCCCGGCGTGTTCGAGGTGCGGGCGAGGCTGGTGCGGTTGGCGAGCCGGTTGAGCAGGGACGATTTGCCGACGTTGGAGCGGCCGGCGAAGGCGATCTCCGGCACCGTCGGGGTCGGCAGGAACTTCAGCTCCGGCGCCGACAATAGGAACGAGACGGGCCCGGAAAAGAGCTTCCGGGCCGCCTCTTCAAGATCCATTTCCGCCTGGCTCATCGCGCCCGCGGGGGCTTCTTGCCCTTGCGTGGCCCGGCCGATCCGGCCGCCGATGGCGGCGGCTGCGGGAGCGGGATGGGCTCGGGCGCCGCGGGCGTCGGATGGCGCATGTAGAGCCATTTCTGCTGGGCGATGGTGAGGATGTTGTTGGTCACCCAATAAAGCTGCAGCCCGGCCGCGAAGGTCGCCATCGCGAACATCAGGATCCAGGGCATCAAAGCGAAGATCTGGCGCTGCACCGGATCGGGCATTTGCGGGTTGAGCTTGAACTGCAGCCACATCGTGATGCCGAGCAGGATCGGCAATATGCCGATCGCGAGCAGGGAGGGCGGGGTGAAATCGAGATAGCCGAACAGGTTCACCGGCGACAGCGGATCGGGCGCGGAGAGATCGCGGATCCACAGAGCGAAGGGCTCGTGCCGCATCTCGACCGAGACGAGCAGCACCTTGTAGAGCGCGTAGAAGATCGGGATCTGCAGCAGGATGGGAAGGCAGCCCTGCATCGGGTTGACCTTCTCCTCCTTGTAGAGCTTCAGCATCTCCTGCTGGAGCCGCGGCTTGTCGTCGGCATGACGCTCCTGCAGCGCCTTCATCTTGGGCTGGATCACCCGCATCTTGGCGAAGGAGGCGAACTGCTTCTGGGCGATCGGGAAGAGCAGGAGGCGCACGATCAGGGTAAGCGCGATGATCGCGACGCCGAAATTGCCGATGGTGAGGAACAGCCAGTTCAGCAGCGCGAAGATGGGAATCATGAACCATTCGAACCAGCCCCAGTCGATCGCCTGCTCGAGCGGGGTGCCGAGCTCGGCCGAATAGCGATCGAGCAGCTGCACCTCCTTGGCGCCTGCGAACAGGCGCGAGGTATAGACCGCGGCACGGCCCGGCGCGGCGCTGACCGGCTGGGCGACGTAGGAGGCCTGGAAGCGATCGGTGCCGGCGACGTGGCGGAATTCGGCGGCGATCGGGCTGGCGCCCTGCACGGGGACGACCGCGGCCAGCCAATATTGGTCGGTGAAGCCGATCCAGCCGCCATTGCTGTCGAAGCGGACCTGCCCGGCTTCGGAGACGGTGTCGAAATTGTTGCTGTAGTTTGCGGCGCCGTCGAACACGCCCATCGGGCCGATGTGGACGGTCCAGCTGTCATGTTCGCGCGCATGGGTGCCGCCGACCCGGCTGACCAGGGCATAGGGGCTGGCGGTGAAGCGCTCGGGGCCGCGGTTGACGATGCGCTGTTCGGCGCGGAACATGTAGTCGGCATCGACGCTGAGGAGAATCTGGAAGAGCTGGCCGCGGCCATTGTCCCAGGACAGAGTGACCGGGGTTTCGGGGGTCAGGCGGCCGCCGCTCGACTGCCAGAGCGTCGCGTCGGTCGGGACCGCGCCCTGCGCGCCGATCCAGCCGAACTCGCCGAAATAGGATTGCGGGGTGCCGGACGGGGAGAACAAGCGGACCGGCGGCGAAGCGGGATCGATCGTCTCGCGCTCGTTCAGCAGGACGAGATCGTCGACGCGGGCGCCACGCAGGTTGATCGTGCCGGCGAGGCGAGGCGTGGCGATCGCGACGCGCTGGCCGGCGCTTTCGCGCAGCACCTGCTCGCGATTGCGGACAGCGGACGCCGTGTCGGCGCCGGCGGGGCTTGCCTGGGGCTGCGGAAGGACGACCTCCTTGCCGTCCTCGATCTTGGTGACCGGCGGATTGGCGGTGGGGAACCAGGTCTCGGTGACGAGCCCCCAGCCGATCAGCACCAGCGCCGAAAGCGCCACGGCCAGGATCATATTCTTGCTGTCGCTCACTTAATTCCCCTCAACCTCGTCCTTGGGCACTGGATCATGGCCGGAACCCCCCCAGGGGTGGCAGCGCAGCAGGCGCCTGGCCGCCAGCCAGCCACCGCGCAGCGCGCCATAGCGGGAAAGCGCGGTGATTGCATAGGCCGAGCAGCTGGGCTCGAAACGGCAGCTCGGCGGCAGGATCCGCGAGGGCCCGAGCTGCCAGCCCCGGGCGATCAAAATCATCAGCTTCGCGATCACCGGGGTGACCCCCGCTCCGTTCGGCCTGAGCCTGTCGAAGGCCTTTCCTTGTTCTTTGCGGGAGAAGAGAAGGAGAGGGCTTCGACAGGCTCAGCCCGAGCGGAGTGTTTTACCCTGGAAAGTGCCTTCTCGAGATCGCCGGCGAGCTCAGCATAAGGCCGCTCGATGCCGGTCTTGCGGCCGATCAGGACGTGATCGGCGCCGGCAAGCCCCTGCTCGGGCAGGATCGCGCGGGCGAGTTCGCGAAAGCGCCGCTTCATCCGGTTGCGGATGACGGCGTTGCCGACCTTCTTCGAAACGGTGAGGCCCAAGCGGATGGCGGGATCGCCGTCGCCGCGCGGATGGACGAGGAGGACGAAGCCCGGAGCCGGCGCGCGCTTGCCGCCGTTCGCGGCGAGAAATTCCGCGCGGCGGGTGAGCTTGCCGATCCCGGCCTTGGTTACGCGGACAGCTTCTTGCGGCCCTGGCCGCGGCGGTTGTTCAGGATCCGCCGGCCGCCGACCGTCGCCATCCGCGCGCGGAAGCCGTGCCGGCGCTTGCGCACGAGGTTGCTCGGCTGAAAGGTGCGCTTCATCGCTCATTACCTTGTCAAATAGGATCGAATGAAAAGGGCCGCCATACAGGGCGGCCTCTCCTTGGCGGCGCGGATAGGCAAAGTGCCCCGCAAAGTCAATCGCCCCCGCTCGGCGGCACGCCGTCGGATTGCTTGCGAAGCTCCTCGCGCCGCCGCGCGCTCGCTCGCCTCAGGCTCCAGTCGGTCCAGCGCCCCTTATTGGGGTGCTTGCGCTTGAAGCGGACATAGAGCCGCTTGGCCCAGCCGGTATATTTGAGGATCAGGCTGAGCCCGGCGCCGAAGACGATGATCCCTCCCGGCCCCGGGATCGGCCCGACCAGCGGGGTCAATGCGATCAGCACGAAGCCCAGGCCAACCAGGCATTGCCGCACCACCGGAATATCGGTCCAGCCTCTTTCGGATCGCGGCCTGTGCTTCATCGCCTGCCTATTTGGGCATGGCGGACGGCCTGTTCAATCGCCGCACTTGTCCGCGACTCGACTTCCCCCGGCATTCCATTCAAAACGGATGAGAACGCATCCGAATTGGGGGAAAAGCCGGGAATGGTCGCGCACGTCGCCACGGTGGCATTTCTGGGGCTGGAGGCGCGCGCCGTCGAGGTGCAGGTGCAGATCGCCAGCGGCATCCCGAAATTCCTCGTCGTCGGCCTGCCGGACAAGGCGGTGGGGGAGAGCCGCGAGCGGGTCCATGCCGCGCTTGCCGCGATCGGCCTGTCGCTGCCGCCCAAACGGATCACGGTGAACCTGTCGCCGGCGGATCTGCCGAAGGAGGGCTCGCATTACGATCTGCCGATCGCGCTCGGCCTGCTCGCCGCGATGGGCGCGATCGATCGGGAATTGCTCGCTTCCTATCTCGCGGTCGGCGAGCTTGGCCTGGATGGGCGGATCGCGCCGTCGCCCGGGGTGCTGCTCGCCGCGATCCATGCCTCGTCGCAAGGGCTGGGGCTGATCTGCCCGGCCTCGCAAGGACCTGAAGCCGCCTGGGCGGGCGAGCTGGAAGTGGTCGGCGCGCCCGACCTCATCGCTTTGCTCAACCATTTGCGGGGGACCGCGGTGCTGTGCGCGCCGGTGCCGGGCCGAGCGGACCCGCCCGCCATGGGCCCCGATCTCAGGCAGGTGAAGGGCCAGGAGACCGCCAAGCGCGCGCTCGAAATCGCCGCGGCGGGCGGTCACAATCTGCTGATGACCGGGCCGCCCGGCGCGGGCAAGTCCCTGCTCGCCGCCTGCCTGCCGGCGATCCTGCCCGAGCTGACCCCTTCGGAGGCGCTCGAAGTCTCGATGATCGCGTCGGTGGCCGGCGAGTTGAAGGACGGCCGGCTGGTCCGCACCCGGCCGTTCCGCGCGCCCCACCACAGCGCCTCGATGCCGGCGCTGGTCGGAGGCGGGCTGAAGGTGCGGCCGGGCGAGGTCAGCCTGGCGCATCTCGGCGTCTTGTTCCTCGACGAGCTTCCGGAGTTTCAGCGCAGCGTGCTCGATTCGCTGCGCCAGCCGCTCGAGACCGGCAAGGTCCAGGTCGCCCGCGCCAACGCCCACGTCACCTTTCCCGCCCGAGTGCAGCTCGTGGCGGCGATGAACCCGTGCCGCTGCGGGCATCTCGGCGATCCGGCCTTGGCCTGTTCACGCGCGCCGCGCTGCGCCGCCGATTATCAGGCCAAGGTGTCGGGGCCCTTGCTCGACCGGATCGACATTCATGTCGAGGTCGCCGCGGTCGCCGCCGCCGACCTCGTCCTGCCGCCGCCGACCGAGGGCTCGGCCGAGGTCGCGGCGCGGATCGGGGCGGCGCGGGCGGTGCAGACCGCGCGCTACGCGGCACACGGAATTCGCACCAATGCCGAGGCGGATGGCGACTTGCTCGATGCGGTGGCCACGCCGGAGGAACCCGGCCGCCGCCTGCTCGCCCAGGCGGCCGAGGCGATGCGGCTGTCGGCGCGCGGCTATCACCGGGTGATGCGGGTGGCCCGAACGATCGCCGATCTCGCGGGCAGCGAGACGGTCGGCCGGGTGCATGTGGCGGAGGCGCTCAGCTACCGGCGGGTCGCGCCGCGGAACTAGTTCGAAGCGCCGCCGCCGCGGACGATGCGGATGCCGCCTTGTCTGGTGAGGCGGGGGCCGGTGCTGACCGCGACGGTGCGCTGCTGGACTTGGCGCGGGGTGGAGGCCGAGGCGGTCTGGTGGGTGCCGAGCGTGCGGTAGCGGACCGGGCGGGCTTCGACCGGGATTTCGAGCACGGGGGTCGGCGCGTAGCGATCGCGGGTCGGGCGCAGGACGCGGCGGGTTTCGACCCGGGCGACCGCGTAGCGCGGCTGCATCGCGCTGGAGGCATCGTCCTCGGTCGGGGTCTGAGTGAAGGCGCCGGCGCCGCCGCCATCGCCTGGCCGGCGATAGAAGATGTGCGCGCCGACGGTGGTCTGCGGGACCAGGCTCGGCGCCCAATAGGGCCGGATCGCGGTGGTGTGATAGTTGAGCGCGAGGCCGACCGGGCGATAGACGCTGCCCCTCAGCGCCGACTCGGCGATCTCGCGGGCCCGCGCCCAGGCATAAGGCTGGACGCCGGCGCCGATCGAGCCGTCGCAGGTGAAGGTGAACTGGCAGCCGGTGGTGCGGTGCGAACCCTGATAGACGACGCCGCAGACGCTGCTCGGATAGGACGGGTGGCGGACCCGGTTCAGCACGACCTGCGCGACCGCCCGCTGGCCGGCGTCCGATTCGCTGCGCGCTTCGTAATAGATCGCCTCGGTCAGGCATTGCAGCGAGCGTTCGAAGGTCGCCGGATCGCGGCTCGCCGAGAACGGCCGGGCCGCCTCGGTGGCGAGCGCGGGCGCGGCGACGCCGGTCGAGAGCAGGGCCGGGATAAGAAGAAACTGAACACGCATACGAAGAGCCGCCCCGTTGATCGGGGTCGGCTCTACGCATGGAGGGTTGGGAAGCCGTTAACGGCCGCCGGGCTCTATCAAAGCCTGGGTGGGTCAGTTGCTGTTGGCGGGCGTCGCGGGTTCGCTGGCGGGCAGGTTGATGTCGGGCATGTCGACGTCCGGCGCCTCGACATTGACGTTGACGCCGACCTCGTCCGCGGCCTTTTCGAAAGAACCGCTGAGGAAGAAGAAGGCGAGCGCCGCCACCACGACCAGGCCGAGCACGGCCGCGATCACGCCGCCGCTGCCACGCCGCTCGCCCGTCTGGATGATCGTCGTCTCGCGCTCGACTCGCGGCGGTTCGTTCTCGACTCGCGGCGGCAGTTCGTTCTCGTCCATGCTTCAGGCTCCAATTTGTTGCGGGGCCAGAACGCGGCGCTGGAACGGCTGGTTCCGGGAGAAGTGGGTTAACGCGCGGCGCGGGCGACGGTGGCGGCGAAGGCGTCGCCGTGGCCGGGGTCGTGCTCCAGATAGAGGTCGGGCTCGACCAGCTCCAATTCCATCAGCAAAAACGCGCCGTCGGGGCCACGGATCAGATCGACGCGGGCGTAGAGCAGGGGCTCCTCGACCGCGGCGAGCACGGCTTCGGCTGCGGCCCGTTCGTCGGCGGCGGGCGTGTGCGGCGTGATGCTGCTTTGATATTCGGGCTGGACGCGGAAATCGCCGGCTTTTGGGCGCTTGCGGATCGCGTGGCTGAAGGCGCCGCCGAAATAGATGAGCGAGATTTCGCCTTCGTCGAGGATGGCGGGGATGAACGGCTGGATTATCGCCGGGCCGTCGGGCCCGCCCTCCAGCGACCCGCCCGGCGACCAGCGGATCGTCCGCCAGGCCAAAGCCGAAACCTGCGGTTTGGCGATGAGCGTGGTCGAGCCGAACGCCGCAGCGGCTTCGCGCAGCGCGACCTCGTCGATCCGATCGACGTAGCGGGTCGGCACCACCGGCGCGCCGCGCGCCGCGAGGCGGCCGAGATAGAGCTTGTCGGCATTCCAGCGCAACACGCTGGCCGGGTTCTGCAGGCGGAGGCCGCGCGCTTCCCAGTCGGTGACCGTATCGCGCCACTGCGCCCCGGCGCGGTGATAGCCCCAGGGCAGCAGGGCCAAGACGAGATCGAAGCCTTCGAAGCCGGCCGGATCGACCCAGCTGCGCCCCTCCGTTTCGAGGCCGGCGCGGGCCAGCGCCCCGGCATAGTCGGCCAGCACCTCGCGCCAACGCGTCCGATAGCCCTCGTCGGCCGGGTCCGGGGTCAGGATGGCGATGCGGGCGGTCATGCCTCCGGCAGGAAGTCGGGCACCGACAGATAGCGCTCGCCGCTGTCATAGTTGAAGCCGAGCACCCGGCTGCCCGGCTCGAGCTCGGCGAGCTTCTGCTTGATCGCCTGCAGCGACGCGCCCGAGCTGATCCCGACCAGCATCCCTTCCTCGCGTGCGGCGCGGCGGGCCATCTCCTTGGCGTCGGCGGGATCGACCTGGATGATCCCGTCGAGCAAATCCTTGTCGAGGATCGCGGGGACGAAGCCGGCGCCGATCCCCTGGATCGGGTGCGGCCCCGGATCGCCGCCCGAAAGCACGGGCGACAGGGTCGGCTCGACCGCGAACACCTTGAGGTTGGGCCATTCCTGCTTGAGTACCTTCGCGCAGGCGGTGATGTGGCCGCCGGTGCCGACGCCGGTGATCAGCACGTCGATCGGGTCGTCGCAGAAATCCGCGAGGATCTCCTGCGCGGTGGTGCGGACATGGATGGCGACATTGGCGGGGTTTTCGAACTGTTGCGGCATCCAGCTGTCGGGGGTCTCGGCAATCAGCTCCTCGGCGCGCGCGATGGCGCCCTTCATGCCCTTCTCCTTGGGCGTGAGAGCGAAGCTGGCGCCGTAAGCGAGCATCAGCCGCCGGCGCTCCAGGCTCATGCTTTCGGGCATGACCAGGACCAATTTGTAGCCCTTCACCGCGGCGACCATGGCGAGGCCGATGCCGGTATTGCCCGAGGTCGGCTCGATGATCGTGCCGCCGGGCTTGAGCTTGCCCGAGGCTTCCGCCTCCTCGATCATCGCAAGCGCGATCCGGTCCTTGATCGAGGCGCCCGGATTGGCGCGTTCCGATTTGATCCAGACCTGCGCATCGTCGCCGAACAGGCGGTTGATCCTGATATGCGGCGTGTTGCCGATGGTTTCGATTATGCTGGCGGCCTTCATGGCTGGTCTCCTTGGGTGGGGGCTTTAGGATGAGCGCGTGTCACGAACCTATCTCGCGATGGAAAGTGCGCTGAGCGCGGACGAATGCGACGCGGCGATCGCGCTGGCCACGGTCGGCCGGACGGCGCGCGGGCCGGTCTATGGCGGGGCGGGGGCCGAGGTCGATCCGGCGCGGCGCGACGTGCAATCGACGCTGGTGGCGCGCGGCGAGGCGGCTTGGCTGTTCGAGAAGCTGGATGGGCTGTTCCAGGCCGCGGCTGCGCGGTTCGAATTGCCGGTCGGGCCGATCGGCGAGGAGATCCAGATCCTGCGATACGACGAAGGCGGGCATTTCCGGATGTGGCATTCGGACGCGGGGGTCGATCAGGTGGATCGGCGGCGCATCTCCCTGTCGGTCGAGCTTTCGGAACGGGCCGATTATGAGGGCGGCGAGCTGGAGATCGTGCCCGATCTGGTCGCCCGGCCGCGCAGCCTGGCACGGGGGAGCGCGCAATTGTTCCCGTCGCGGGCGTTGCACCGGGTGACCCCGGTGACGCGCGGCACGCGCTGGGCGCTGGTCGCCTGGACGGGGGCGCCCTGAGCGCATCACGGGCCGCTCCCGGGCTTGAGATTGGGCGCGAGCGCCGAGGCTTCGGGCACCGGCATGTCCTTGCCGGGCGCCTGCGCGAGCAATTCGGGATCGGGGGTGACGAAGCGATCGGCCTTGCGCAGGCTGGGGAAGGCCCAGGCGCAGATACCCGTGACGACGACCGCGAGCGCGCCGCCGCCGACCACCGCCATGACCGGGCCGATCGCGGAGCCGACGAGGCCGGCGCGAAACTCGCCGAGCTCGTTGGAGGCCGAGATGAACAGGCCCGAGACCGCCGAGACGCGCCCGCGCATCGCGTCGGGCGTGTGCAGCTGGATGAGGGAGGAGCGGACGTAGACGCTGATCATGTCCGACGCGCCGAGCACGAACAGGGCCGCGAGCGACAGCCACATCCACTCGCTCATCCCGAACACCATGGTGGCGAGGCCGAAGATGCCGACGCAGACGAACATCTTGACCCCGACCCGCCGCCGCAGCGGGAAGCGGGTGAGGACCAGCGCCATCATCGCGGCGCCCGCGGCCGGGGCGGCGCGCAATGCCCCCAGCCCCTCCGAGCCGACATGGAGGATGTCGAGGGCATAGACGGGGAGCATCGCGGTGGCGCCTCCGAGCAGCACCGCGAACAGATCGAGGCTGATCGCGCCGAGCACGATCTTGTTGTCGCGCACGTAAGCGAGGCCTTCGATCACCGCGCGCACCGGGTGGGACTTGCCGGCATCGCCCAAGGGGATCGGGCGGATCAGCAGCATGCAGACCAGCGATACCAGGTAGAGCGCGGCCGACGCCTCGTAAGGCAGGCTGGTCGAAACCGCGAAAGCGGCGCCGCCGACCAGGGGCCCGGTGACCATGCCGACCTGCCAGGCGATCGAGTTGAGCGCGATCGCGCTGGGCAGGATCGCGGGCGGGACCAGGTTGGGCGCGATCGAGCCCAAAGCGGGCATGGCGAAGGCGCGGCCGATGCCGAGCAGCACGGCGACCGCGAACAAGGGCTCGAGCGACATCGCATCGAGCCAGATCAAGGCGGCGAGCGCGGCGGCGCAGAGCATTTCGGCGGCCAGGCTGATCCGGACGATCCAGCGCCGGTCGACCCGGTCGGCGACATAGCCGGCGAGCAAGGTGAGCAGGAAGAGTGGCAGGAATTGGGCGAGGCCGACCATGCCGAGCCAGAAGCTCGCCTGCTCGATCGACATGCCGAGCTCGCCGCGGGCGAACTCGTAGACGTGGAAGCCGATGACGACGACCAGCATGGTGTTCGCGGTCGTGCTCGCCAGCCTCGCGTCGAAGAAGGCGCGATAGTCGCGATAGCGGAACGGCGAGGCCTCGGACATCCGGCCTTTCACCTAGGCAGGCGCGGGGGCCGCCGCAACTCCCGCGTGGGGAAAGCGGGTGGGGTGCCGTGTGCGGCGTGGAAGCAGTGGGATTGCACTCCTGCGGCCGCTGCTTGCGCAAGTTTCTGCTGCATAAACCCTCTCCCCACCGGGGAGAGGGAGTAGAGGTGCCTACCTATCCTCGAACGTCGGCGCGGTCAGCGGATCGGCGAAGCCTTCTTCGCGGGCGCGTTCGCCGTCGCGGAGCATGAAGCTTGTCCCGGTGCCGCCGAGGAATTCGATCAGGTCGCGGCTGAGCCGGTCCTTCTCGGTCGCGAACAGGCCGTGCGGGGCGCCGTCATATTCGATCAGGCGGGCGCCGGGGATGGCGGCCGCGGCGGCGCGGCCGGTCGGCTCGATCGGCACGGTCTTGTCGCTGGTGCCGTGGATGATCAGCGTCGGCACGTCGATCGCCGCGAGATCGGGACGGAAATCGGTCTCCGCGAAGGCGTCGAGCGCGGCGAGCGTCGGCAGCAGCCCCGCCTGCATCGCCATGGTCCAGGCCAGGTTGAGCTGGCCGTCGCTCACCGGATGGACGATGAAGCCGACCCCGAAGAAGGTCTTGAAGAAGCTTTCGAAAAAGGCGGCGCGGTCCGTGCGGATGCCTTCGCGCATGGCTTCGAACCGCTCCTCGGGAACGCCGTTTGGATTGTCGTCGGTCTTGAGGAGGTAAGGCGCGACCGAGCCGATCAGGGCGACTTTCGAGATGCCCTTGCTGCCGTGACGCGACAGATAGCGGGCGATCTCGCCGCCGCCCATCGAGAAGCCGACCAAGGCGATCTGCTCATCCTGCGCGTCCACCGCCTCGATCACGTCGGCGAGATCGTCGGCGAAGGTGTCGTAATCATAGCCGCCCGCGGGCTGCTCGGACCGGCCGAAGCCGCGCCGGTCATAGGCGATCACCCGGTGCCCGGCCTCGACCAAAGCGAGCGCCTGATCGTCCCAGCTGTCGGAGGAGAGCGGCCAGCCGTGGATCAGGATCACCGGCGGGCCATCGCCCCAATCCTTGAGGTAAAGCTCGGTGCCGTCGCGCGCTTCGATATAGGGCATGGGAATCTCCTTGGGATTGGCTAAGCTGAACGCCCGGCGGCGGCGGGGTATCCAGTAGCTTGGCGTTGTGACCCAAGCGGCGTGCCATTTCGTCGGAACTGCCGGTCGCTGACACCGTTGCAGAGGCGCAACATGGAGATTTGTTATGCGTAAGCTGATGCTCACCTTAGGCGTGGCGGCGATCGCTATCGCCGCGCCCGCGTTGTCGCAGGGCCGCGGTCAGGGACAAGGCGGTGGCGGCGATCATAAAGGCGGTGGCCGCGATCATAAGGCCGATCAGGGCCAGCGCGGCCAAGGTGCCGGCCACGGCCGTACCGCGCGGCAGGGCGGCGGCCGGGATGAAGCGCGGGGCGGGCGCGGCGAGGGTCGAGGCGCCGGTCGGCAAGCGATGCGTCACGACAATCCGGGCCGGGGACGCGACGACGACGCGCGCGGCCGCGGGCGTGACCATGGCGAGGACCGTGCGCGCGGCCCTGCCTCGGCGCGCGCGAAAGACGTTCGCCGTGACGTCCGTGACGCCCGCGCCGAGCGGCGAGGCCGCGGCCGTGTCGAGCGGCGGGCGGTGCTGGTGACCAATCCGGGGAACATCGCGCGGCTGCGCTTCGCGCCCGACCGTGCATTCGTGCGCGGCTGCCCGCCGGGGCTGGCGCGCAAGAACAACGGCTGCCTGCCCCCGGGACAGGCGCGGCAATTGCTCGCAGAGCGCAATTGGTACGGGAGCTGGTGGCCCCGTTACGGCGATGGCAACTACCGGTACTGGAACGGAAATCTCTACCGGTTCGAGCCCAGCGGTTCCGTGGCCGGTTTCATTCCGCTGGCGGGCGGCGCGCTTTGGCTCGGCAATTCCTGGCCGGCGAGCTACGCCTACGATCCGGTGCCCGATTATTACCGCGATTATCATGGCTGGGACGACGCCTATGATTACCGCTACTCCGACGGGATCGTCTACGGGCTCGACCCGGAAAGCCAGCTTATCCGCGAGGTTTCGGGCCTGCTGACCGGCGACGATTGGGCGGTCGGCGGGCGCATGCCGGAGGGCTACGATATCTACAACGTGCCCTATGCCTATCGCGACGAATATCGGGACACGCCGGACGATTGGTATCGCTACAGCGACGGGCACATGTACCGGGTCGATCCGACGACCCAGCTGATCGAGGCCGCGATCCGGCTGATCGTCTGACAAGGGAGTGACGGGATGACGAAAGCGCGCATGGCCCTGGCGGCAGGGCTTGCCGCCGCGACGATGCTGGCCGGCTGCAATGCCGGCGGCGAGGAGGGCGACAACGCTTTGGCCGGCGGCAATGCCGCGGCGGTGGCCGAGCCGGGCCAGGAGACGGTCGCGGCGGCGCTCGCGGGCGACGGCGATCTCGCCCGGCTGGGCGAACTGGCGCGCAATGCGGGGTTCGACACTATGCTGGGCGGAACCGGCCCCTACACCGTCTTCGCCCCGGGCAACGAGGCCTTCGCGGCGCTCGGCGACGAGCGGACGAACGGGCTGAAGGGCGAAGCGATGCGGCCGCAGGCGATTGCCCTGCTGCGCGCCCATATCGTGCCGGGCGTGGTCACCCGACGCGACATCGAGGCCGCGTTGCAGCGCCGCGGCTCCCGCCCGGTCACCATGGGCTCGATGTCCGGGAGTCCACTGACCTTCAGCCGCGACGGCGACGCGATCATCGTCACCGGCGCGGACGGCGCCCGCGCCCGCCTGGTCGAGGAAACGCTTGCTTCGAACGGCGCGATCCAGCGGGTCGATGCGCTGCTCGTGCCGGTGGAGGCCGCGGGGCGCTGAGGCGCGGGCGGCGCCGCACAAAGGCTCGAAAAAGCTCGAAGGTTTACGGTACCTCGCGGGAGCCGGCCGGGGGCCGCTCACGCCTGACCTCGACAGGGGTGCCGCCTTAGGTGCGGCCGAAGCCGCGGCGGTCATAGACGATCACGCGATGGCCGGCCTCGGCAATGGCAAGCCCGGCATTGCGCCTCGCCCGCAGCGTGGGACGGGCTGGAAGGCGGCAAGGGTGGGAGCCGCCCCTGCAAGGGCGGCTCCATTGCGAGCTCAGCTTCGTCCGCCGCCGAGGTTGATGTTGATCGTCACCCCGTCGGCCGCCGCGACCGTGGCCGTTGCAGTCCAGTCGGTCGCTGGCGCCGATTCCTCGCCGGGGCCCTGGCCGGTGCCGACGGCCGCTTTCTCGGCGAAGGCGATCAGCCGCCCTTCGCCCTCCCCGGGGCCGGCTTGCGAACCGGCCTTGGCCGCGAAATCCGCCGGATCGATTTCGCCCTCCATCGGCGGCGCGGCGTCCTCGATCCCGTCCGCGTCCGGCGCTCCGGCGTCGGGGACGGCCGCGGTCGGATAGACGTAGCATTGGATGCCTTCGTACCGATAGCCGTTGCGCCCGCGCCCGAGCTCGGCCCAGTTGGTGGTGTAGAAATGATCGCTATTGCCCCAATAGCGGTAGAGCGGGACCGCGCCCGGGGTCGGAACCGGGCGGACATAGCCCTGAATGCCCTCGAATCGCCAGCCGTGGCGGCCGCCGCCGAGTTCGGCCCAGTTGGTGGTGTAGAAATGATCGGCGATCGCCGCATTCCAATAGCGGTAGAGCGGCACCGATCCAGGCACGATACTCGGGAAAATGTGGCATTGGACGCCCTCATAGGCCCAGCCATGCGCGCCGCCGCCGAGCTCGGCCCAGTTGGTCGTGTAGAAATGGTCGGTCGCTGCGGCGTTCCAGTAGCGGTGCAGGGCCCTCGTGCCGACCGCCGAAGCGAGCAGGCGGTCGAGGATCTGGCGCAGGTTCGGACGGTTGCCGATCCGCTGCGTGGCCGGGCGCCCCGGCGCGTCCTGCTGCGGCGAGCCGGTCGTGCGCACGATATCGCGCGCGGTCGCCGGGGTCAGCAACGGCCGCCCCGCCGCCTTCAGCGCGCCCTGGACGCAGGCGAGGGTGCCGACGACGATCGGCGAGGCGCTCGAGGTGCCGCTGAACACATCTGAATACCAAAGGTCTTCGTTGCCGCCGCCCTGAAGATCGCCATAGCCGGCGCTGGTCACCTCGCGACCCCAACCCTGGACGTCGATCGCGGCACCGTAATTGGAGAAATCGAGGCGTGAGCGGTCCGGTCCATGGTTGTTGCCATGGGTTCCGGGTGGCGGCGCGCCGGCGCCGACCAGCACCGCGCCCGAATCGCGGGCGCCCCGCCGGAAGGCATTGCGCCAGTCGGGCGGGAAGCCCTGCAGCGGCTGATCGTAGATCGGATCGTCGAGATTGTTGCCGCCATTGCCCGCGGCCTCGACCACGATCACGCCTTTGGCGACGGCATAGCGGATCGCGGCATATTCCGCCGGCCACCATTCGACCGACGTATAGCCGCGCACCGGATGGCCATATTGCACCTCGATCAGGATGATGTCGCCCGGGTTGAGGGCGTCGGCGGCGGCGCGCAGCGCGGCGGCGAGCCGGCCGGTGCCGAAGATCGAGGAGCCGCGCACGATCGCGTCGGGTGCGATGCCGAGCACCCCGAAGCCGTTGTCGTCGCCGCCGATCACGCTGACGACCGCGGTGCCGTGGTTGCGCCAGACGAGGTCGGGGGTCTGCGGACCGATCACGCCGCCCTGATTTTGCCTCAGATCCTCATGGGTGAAGCGCCACGCGCCCTCGCAATCGACGACGCCGACGCCGGCGCCGCGGCCGCCCGGCTTGGTCCAGGCATAAGGCACGTCGATGCCGCCCGGTGCGACCGCGCGATAGAGCTGGCGCGGGACGAAATCGGGCGTCGCCGCGGGCGCGGGCTCCGCCGCCGGCATGGCGACGTTGACCTCGTCGATCGGACCGCTCCCGTCGGCCAGCGGATGATCGAGCGTCGCCTCGATCAACTGTGCGGGAACCGCATCCGGCTGCACATAGGCGCCGGCGATCTCGGGCAATGCGGCGAGCCGTTCGGCGGCGGCCTGGGCGTCGCTCGCGGCCACTTCGATCTCGTAAAAGCGCTCGAGCGCGGCTTCCGCCGGCGGCGCAGCGCCCTCGACCGCCATCGAGCGCGCCTGAAGCCGGGATTCGGTCTCGCCGAACAGCGGCGTGAGCGCGGCGCTCAGATCGCCGAGCGCGCCGCACAATTCGCTGACGTCGGCGCCGATGGCAGAGGCCACCGTCGCGCCATCGACGCGCAATTTGGCATCCGGGTTGGCGATGATGACGATGGTCTTGGGCGTGGAATCGGTCCTTGGCATGACGCATCTCCTCTGCGGTCAAAACGGTCGAATATGGTGTCAGAGGAGACCGGCCGTCGCGGGCCGTCGGTCAGAGACCAGGCAACGAGGCCTCGGGCTGGACGTAGGCGGCGTCGACTTCGGCGAGCGCGCGCAGTTCGGCTGCCGCCGATTCGACGTCGGCGCTGGCCGGAGCCTCGGCCACCAGATAGCGGGCGAGCTCCGGGTCGCTGACGCCGGCGAATTGGGGAAGCAGGACAAGCCCGAGCCGACGGGCCACGGCCGCCAGGGCGGCCGGAACGGCCCCGTCAGGCCCGCTTGCGGCAGGCTCCCGCATCTGCACGACGATCGTCGCCATGGCTAACTCCCCAAAGACGAGCTTACCACAAGCAAGAGGCACCGCAAATAAGCTTGACGCCGATGTCTTGAAACATCCTCGGCCAGACCAGCAGCCGCTTCTTGCCGATTTCCCCGCATCTATTGCCGTCGGCTTCAGCCCAAGCTCACGAAGCTGTCCAGCACTCGCTTCCGCCCCGCTTTCTCGAAATCGATCTCGAGCTTATTGCCCTCGATCTCCGCGACGACGCCGTAGCCGAATTTCGAGTGGAAGACGCGCTGGCCGAGCGCGATGTCGGCGCGCCCCGGGTTGCCGAGGCTGACGGCGCTGGCCTTGACCTCCTGCACCCGCGCGGGGGTTCGTTCGAACTGGCCGCCGGCGACGGCGCGTTTCCAGCCGGGGCCCCGGCCGCTGCCGCGGGCGACGTCGGCGAAAGGGTCGGCGCGTTCGGACCAGTTGGCGCGCCAGAGCGATTCGCCGCCGCTCATCGTGGATTCGCTCGCGATATGGGCGTCGGGGAGCTCGGTGACGAAGCGGCTGGGAATCGAGCTGGTCCACTGGCCGTAGATGCGGCGGTTGGCGGCGTGGAGGATGATGCAGCGGCGGCGGGCGCGGGTGATCGCGACGTAGGCCAGGCGGCGCTCCTCCTCGAGCGACGCATTGCCGCCTTCGTCGAGTGCGCGCTGCGAGGGGAAGACGCCTTCTTCCCAGCCGGCGAGGAAGACGGTGTCGAACTCCAGCCCCTTGGCGGCGTGGATGGTCATGATCGTGACCTTGTCGGTGTCGCGGTCGGCGTCGTTCTCCATGACCAGGCTGACATGCTCGAGGAAGGCACCGAGATTTTCGTAATCCTCCATCGCCCGGGCGAGTTCGGCGAGATTTTCGAGGCGGCCGGCGCTTTCCGCCGAGCGATCGGCCTGGAGCATCGCGGTGTAGCCGGATTCGTCGAGCATGATGCGGGCGAGCTCCGGGTGCGGGAGTTCGTCCAGCCGGGCGCGCCAGCGGGCGAAATCGCCGACGAGGTTTCCGAGCGAGCGCCGGGCGGCGCCGGTCAGCTCGTCCGTGTCGAGGATGCGGGCGGCGGCGAGGGAGAGCGGGATGCCCTCGGCGCGGGCGAGGGTGTGGAGCTTGGCGACCGCCTTGTCGCCGAGGCCGCGCTTGGGGACGTTGACGATCCGTTCGAAGGCGAGGTCGTCGGCGGGCTGGGCGAGGACGCGCAGGTATGCGAGCGCGTCGCGGATCTCCGCGCGCTCGTAGAAGCGGAAGCCGCCGACGATCCGGTAGGGCAGGCCGATCGCGATGAAGCGGTCCTCGAACTCGCGGGTCTGGAACTGGGCGCGGACGAGGATCGCGGCGTCGTCGAGGCGGCCGCCGCGAAACTGGATCGTCTCCAGTTCCTCGCCGACCCGGCGCGCCTCCTCGGGCCCGTCCCAGATGCCGATCACCTGGACCTTGTCGCCCTCGTCGACCTCGGTCCACAAAGTCTTGCCCAGCCGGCCGCTATTCTGCGCGATCAGCCCGGAAGCGGCGGCGAGGATGTTCGGCGTCGAGCGGTAATTTTGTTCAAGCCGGATGATAACAGCGCCCGGGAAGTCCTTCTCGAAGCGCAGGATGTTGGAAACCTCGGCGCCGCGCCAGGAGTAGATCGACTGATCGTCGTCGCCGACGCAGCAGATGTTCTTGCGCTCCTGGGCGAGCAGGCGCAGCCACAGATACTGGCTCTGATTGGTGTCCTGATATTCGTCGACGAGGATGTAGCGGAAGCGCTGCTGATAATGTTCGAGGACGTCGCGGTGGCGCTTGAGGATGACCAGCATGTGGAGCAGCAGATCGCCGAAATCGCAGGCGTTGAGATCGCGAAGCCGCGCCTGATAGACGGCGTAGAGCTTGGCGCCCTTGCCATTGGCATAGGCCTCGGCCTCGCCGGCATCGACCTGATCCGGGGTCCAGCCCTTGTTCTTCCAGCGATCGATCATCCCAGCGAGCAGCCGCGCCGGCCAGCGCTTCTCGTCGACGTCGGCGGCGGCGATCAATTGCTTGAGCAGGCGCAGCTGATCGTCGGTGTCGAGGATGGTGAAATTGCTCTTCAGCCCGACCAGCTCGGCATGGCGGCGGAGCATCTTGGCGCCGATCGAATGGAAGGTGCCGAGCCAGGGCATGCCCTCGACCGCCTGGCCGACGATGCGGCCGACTCGCTCCTTCATCTCGCGCGCGGCCTTGTTGGTGAAGGTGACGGCGAGCAGCTCGGACGGCCAGGCTTTGCGGGTGTAGACCAGATGGGCGAGCCGCGCGGTCAGCGCCGCGGTCTTGCCGGTGCCGGCGCCGGCGAGGACGAGCACCGGCCCCTCGGTGGTCAGCACCGCCTCGCGCTGCGGCGGGTTGAGGCCGGCGAGGTAAGCGGGTTCGGGCTGCAGCTCGGTCATTCGCGAACAGTTAGGGAACGGCGTGCGCATGGGCAAGCGGCCAGCCGCGCGTGCGCCCGATGCCCCGGACGATACTAAGCGCGTGTCATTTTGCCACCGATCAAGTAAAGAAAGCTGGGCGACTCGGGGGAGGCAGTCATTTCGGTCGATCGGCAAGATGGCGAGGTCGAGATTCAGGACTTCATCCTGGCTCGGGAACTCGCTGAGGTTTATCTCCTCATCGATCATATCTCAGCATGTCAGTGCAAGGAGATACCGACCGCGCTCAACAACGATCCGGTCTTCAAGAATAGTAAGGGCAGGACTTGGATAGAACAGGTATGTGAGATCGCCTGGCCGCCCGATGACTCGACGGCTCGAGAAGATGCCCGCAACGCCGCCCGGCTGATCCGCGCCAAGGACGTGCTCAATAAGGCCGCTTCCCCTGCCACCGGCGGCAGCATAGCCTTCACCTTGATGGTCGCCGGAGAGGCACGCGATCCGCAGAACGGCCCCTGGTGGCGGCGGGCGCTGCTTTGGATGGCCGATGCACAGCCGACCGACTCACCTCAAGAGGACGGCGGAAGTGGCGGTGTCGGAAGCGGCGGCGGTGGCGGCGGCGGCGGAAGTGGCGGTGGAGGCGGTCGCCGGCCGGGCTGGGGCGACAAGGCGCCTTCGCGCGCATCGTTGGCGGACCTCGCTTATCCGTCCCTTGCGCGGCGCGCCTGGCGCTATCGCCTGGGGCTCTATTTCATTCTGCTGTTCCTCGTCCTCTGGCTGCTGGTGACCTGCGTCCTTTCCTGGGAAGTCGCCACGGGCAATTCGCTGCTCAACCGGGTGACAACGCTCGACGCGCGGATAGCGACATTGCAGAGTGCAGCGATCGACACGACGAAAACGGGTGGCGCGACGCAGACCACCCAGCAGCCCAGCGGAGGCGCCGCGCCTCCGCAGCAAGGCGGTGGGGGAGCCCAGCCGGCGGCGCAGCCGCAGCCGAGCCCGGTCAGCACGCAGCGGGTGCCGTCTCCAGAATTGCTGCGCGCGACAGAACTCTACGACAACGCGGCGCAGAATCTCGCCAAATGGATGGACGATCGAAGCTTCATTCGCGGGCTTTTGCTCGATCGGATGGGCGGCAGCGAGGAAGCCACCCTCGTCGCGGCGCCCGTTCCCGTGGCCGTCGCGCCCGCACGCGGCGCCGCGGCCGCAGCCGCGCCGCCCGCCAAGACGAATGTGGAATGGGCGGCGGCGCTGCTCGGCGTCCTCGCGAGCAATATCCTGCCGATCTTTTATGGCCTGCTCGGCGCGGGGGCGGCGGTGGTGCGGCTCGTCTCCCAGAAGATGCGGGACAGCCTGCTGGCGCCGCGTGATATCCTGCTCGCCTACGTGCAGTTGGCGCTGGGCGCGGTGATCGGCGCGTGCATCGGGCTGTTCGTCAGCTCGGAGGGCAACGCCGCCGCCACGGCGGGCGGGCTGCTCGGATCGGTGCCGCTGTCCGCCTCGGCGCTTTGCTTTATCGCGGGCTTCGGCGTCGAGGGCGTGTTCCAGGCGCTGGAATCGCTCATCCGTCGGGTCTTCAATCTGGAAGCACCGAGCGCTTGAACCTCGGGATCCACGCGGCAGCGTGATCCACGCCGCCAGGACGGATCCCGGATTTCCGTGGTCAGCACCGCCTCGCGCTGCGGCGGGTTGAGGCCGGCGAGGTAAGCGGGTTCCGGCGGGGCGGCCGCGGGAGGTCGGTCACAGGCGAACAGCTCGTGAACGAAGCGGCGGCGGGCAAGCCGCAATGGTGCCGTCCCGGGCCTCGCACTCGCCACGTCGCGATGATAGAGCGGCGCCGAATCAAGCCAATAGGATCGAAGCACATGATTTCGCGGCGCACGATGATGGGATCGGCCATGGCGACGATGCTGCTGGCGCAAGGGCGCGCCGGTGCCGAGCAGGCGCAGCGCGTTGGCGGAGCGCGAATCGTGGTGCTCGACAATCGGGTGTGGATGCAGGTGCGCTTCGGCAATCGCGGCCCCTATGCCTTCATCATCGACAGTGGGGTCTTCACCAATTTGATCCGGAGCGATCTGGTTCGCGAGCTCAACCTGCGCCAGCTCGGCGACCAAACGATGCGCGGCGTCGGCGGCCGGCATCAGATGGGGATTTACGAGGGTCGGGACGTGACCCTTGGAACGATCAACATCGGCAATGCCGACTTCGCGGCTTACGAGCATAGCGACCTGCCGATCCACGCCGAAGCGATGGGCGCGCTTTCGACCAGCATTCTGACCGTCGCCGATTCGGAACTCGATTTCACGCTAAATGAGTGGCGCGTCTACCCGGACGGGCGCGGCGAGCGGGCGGGCTATGAGCGCCTGCCGTCCGAGATCGGCCGCTCGGCGACGAGCATCGGCGCCGCGCCGATCCATGTCGAGGCCGTGATCGGTGGCGAGAGCTACCGGCTGCAGGTCGATACCGGCGCGCCGGGCGAGATCCTGCTGTTTCCCCGAGGCACGCGGCGGAGCGGCCTGTGGAACGAGCGGGTGCCCTATGCGCCCGGCTTCCGGCGCGGGATCGGCGGGATCGGGGCGGCAACCCGGCTGGTCCGCGGACCTATGGCGCGCCTGGGCTCGACGACGTTCGAGCGACCGCTCATCTCGCTGACGGATCCGGAGACAAGCGACAGCCCGTCCGGGGACGGACTGCTCGGCATCGGCATCATCGAGCGGCTGAACTGGTCCACCGACGTACGGGCGGGAAAGGTGTGGGCGAAGCCGAGCGGCGTGGCCGCGCGGCCGGAGCGCTACGGGCTCACCGGCATGTGGCTGGGCGAGGAGCGCGGGCGGCTCGTCGTGGTCGCGCTGAGCCCCGGCAGCCCGGCCGCGGCGGCTGGGCTTGCGCTCGGCGACGAGATTTTAGGGGTGACGCTGCCGCAATGGATCGCGCGGGTCAGCGGGCGGCCGGGCACCTCGGTGCCCTATCGGGCGCGGCGCGGCGGCGAGGAGCGATCGGGCACGCTGGTGCTGCGCGACTTTCTCTAGCGGGCGCGGCGGCGCGCTACCACAGGATGCGGCGGCGGCGGACCGGGGGCTCGTGCGCCGGCGCTTCGTCCTGCACCTCCCAATAATGATCCTGGACGATCCGCGAGCGGACCGGGCGGCCGCGGCCGTCGCGCGAGGGGCGGAAGTGGAAACGCTGCTCGATCAGCCGGCAGGTGTGCGAGTCGAGCTCGGCGCTGCCGCTCGAGGCGGTGATCCGGCAGCCCGTCGCCCGGCCATCCGGCTCGACCGTGTAGATCACCGAGACCGGGCCATCGATCCCCGCCTCACCGAGCCCCGGCGGATAGTCGCGGTTGCGGATGTTGCCGCGGATCTGTCGTGGCGGACTGGCGCCGCCGCCGCCGCCGCCATCGCCGTCGCCGTCGCCGCCACCGCCCGGGCCGTCGCCGAAGCGACCGCTGCCGGTCCCGCTGCCGAGGCCGCCGCTGCCCGTGCCCGGACCGGGGAGAAGGGCCGCGCCCGCCGTCCGGTCGAGCCCGGGGCCGGGGCTCGGAGCGGTCACCAGGGTCTGTGGGGGCGGCGGCAGCGGCGAGGGGCGCGCGACCATCTCGGTCCGCCGCGATTCGAGATTAAGCGGGGACGCCGCGCCTTCGCGCCGCCGGCTGCGCTCGCGCCGGTTCGGCTGGGCCTTGACGATCGGCTGCCGCGGGGGCGCCAGCGCGACGAGCGTCGGCACGGCAGCTGGGGGTTCGGGCAGATCGCCGCCAAGGCCGCGAAGCAAAGCGAGGCCGATCAAAAGATGGACGACCAGGGTCGGCACGCCCGCCCGAAGCCGATCGCTCAGATCCTCTCGCATTGCCGTCATCGCGCTATCCTCGGCGGAAGGATATTCGTTCGCAACGCACGGGTCGAGCGCTAAAGCCCAAGGAAATCAACATTTTCCCGGACAAGTCGGGCCTTGCGCGCCTTGGTCTCGCGCGGCCGCAGGAAAAGTGCCGGCCGCGCGGACGCGGCCGGCCTCGCCACTCTTATTTGTCGCCGGGGACTTCGTCCTGGCCCTGATCCTGGCCCTTGCTGGCCTCGGCCTCCTTCTCGGCGATGATCTCCTCCTCGGTCCGCTTGCGGGCACCTTCGCCGCCTTCGGGATCGATCGGTTTGGGCTCCAACATCTCGCTTCTCCTTGCTCACCAAGGCCGGAACGACCGGCCGGGCGCCGCTACAAAAGGCCATTTCGGCGCCGCGATCAACTGCTTGTCGATCCGCTCCGGAGGACGACGCTCAAGCGGGCGCGCGGAGCAGGGTCAGCTTCGCCTTGCCGAGGACGCGTTCGGTCTCCTTGCCGAGGCCGGCGATCTCGACCGACTCGCGGCGGCCGGTCTCCAGGCTGAGCAAGGCGCCGGGGGCGAGCGCGCCGCGCGCGACGAGGTTCGCCACCGCCTGCTGGCCAAGGCCGCTGTCATAGGGCGGATCGAGGAAGACCAGGTGCCAGGGGCCGCCGACCGGGTGGAGCGCGTCGCTCGCCCGGACGTCCGCGCGGTCAATTGCGCCGAGCCGGGCGAGATTGCCGCGCAAGGCGTCGAGCGCGGCGCGGTCCTTCTCGACGAAGGTGCAATAAGCGGCGCCGCGGGAGAGCGCCTCGAGGCCCAAGGCGCCGGTGCCTGCGAAGAGATCGGCGACGGCGAGCTCTTCGAAGCTGCCGAGTCGGCTGACCAGCATCGAAAACAGGCTTTCGCGCACCCGGTCGCTGGTCGGGCGGGTGGCCTGGCCGGGCGGCGCCGCGAGGGGCCGGCCGCGCCACTGGCCGGCGATGATCCTCATCCTCTATTTCCTCCCCGGCTTTTGCCGGGGAGGGGGACCGCTCGAAGAGCGGTGGAGGGGCTTCTTGTCCTTTGAAGAACCCCCTCCACCATGCTTTGCATGGTCCCCCTCCCCGCGAAATCGCGGGGAGGAAAGCTCTTTGCGGAACGCCACCAGATCGTGGCGGCTGATTTCGTCGACCGCGCCGGTGGGGAGATCGGCGAGCGGGAAGGGGCCGTAGGCGGTGCGGATCAGGCGGGAGACCTGCAGCCCGAGATGTTCGAGGACGCGGCGGACCTCGCGATTCTTGCCTTCCCTGAGGCGCATCTCGATCCAGCCGTTGCGGCCCGTGCGGCGCTCCAGATTGGCGTTGATCGGGCCGTAGCGGATGCCCTCGATCTCGATGCCGTGGATCAGATCCTCCAGCTGCGCCTGGCTGACCGGGCCGAACACGCGGGCGCGATAGCTGCGCTCGACCCCGGTAGCCGGCAATTCGAGCTGGCGCTTCAATTCGCCGTCGGTGGTGAGCAGCAGCAGCCCCTCGGTGTTCAGATCGAGCCGCCCGACCGGCATCAGCCGCGGCAGGCCCTGGGGGAGGCGGTCGTAAATGGTCGGCCGGCCCTTTGGGTCGCGTTCGGCGGTCAGGAGACCAGTCGGCTTGTGGTAGCGGAACAGCCGCGCCGGCGCCGGCTCCTTGACCGGCTGGCCATCGACGGTGACGCCGTGCAGCGAGCTGAGCAGGGTCGCGGGCTTTTCGACTTTGACGCCGTCGATCGCGATCCGGCCCTCCTCGATCATCCGCTCGATCTCGCGGCGCGAGGCGATGCCGGCGCGGGCGAGCAGCTTGGCGATGCGCTGGCCGTCTTTGGGCCCCTCCCTCGGGTCGTCCCTGGGGGCGTGCTTGGCGGCGGCTTTGGGCGGTTGCTTGGGCATGTTCTCGGGCGGTTCGATGCGAATTTGCGTTCAGACGATTGCGGGGCGCGGCACAAGCGGCCAGACTGCTCGTTCCGAACACGACCAATCGGGAGGGGAGCGCCCTAGATGATCTTCGGCAAGCGCGAAAGGCTGATCCGCCGCATCCTGGTGGTCGAGGACGAGCCGCTGGTCGCCTTCGACAACGAGATCATGCTCAAGGACGCCGATTACGAGGTGGTGGCGACGGTCGACACCTTCGCCGACGCGGCCGAGGCGATCGGGCTGCACGAGATCGATCTGGTCCTGACCGACTTGAGCCTCAGCGGCGACGGCGACGGCAGCGACGTCGCACGCGCCGCGGGCGAGCGCGGCATCCCCGTCCTCTTCGTCACCGGCGATTGTCCCGAGGAAGCGAAGTGCCTGGCGCTCGGCTGCCTCGCCAAACCTTATTCGGCGCGTGTATTGCTCAATGCGCTCAAGGTGATCGACGAGCATCTGCGCGGCGAAGAGGTCGGGAATTTGCCCGACGAACTGGTGCTCTACGCGCGGCTTTGAATCGCTATCGAAGCGCCGCCTCGACCTGGTCGTGGAAGTGGCGGATGCCGGTTTCGAGCGTGCCGAGCGTCAGCGTCTCGATCGAGCCGGAGGCGAGGCCGTTCTGGCCCAGCGCCGCGGCGTGATAATCCTCGGCGCCGAACACGCCCTCGTCGAGCAAAGTCCAGCTGCGCTCCCAATGGTCGATTTCCTCAGGGGTCGAGGGCGCCTGCGGGATCAGCATGAAATCCTCGACCAGCGTGCGGCCCTCGCTTTGCGGCATCAGCACCATCAGATTCACATAATCGGGGCTCATGATCATGATCGTCGCCGGGAAGAGCTGATAAGCGAAGGTGATCACCGCGCGCAAAGCCGGCCAGTCGTTGTGATCCACTTCGGCGAGATATTCGTTGCGCCCCACCGCCGAGCGCTGATGGCGGCCGATGAAATCGCCGACGGTGATGCCGTCGGTGAAGAAGCGGGCGATGGTCTGGGCGTGGAGGCGCTGGACGTGGTAGCTTTCGAGGAAAGCGTCCATGATCAGCTTCCAGTTGGCCGGGACGTCGTGGACCCGGCTTCGGAAGAGATGATGGCCGGCCAGGCCGAAGGCGTCGAACTCCGGCGCCAGCGCGCGGGCGTCAGCGAAGTCCGTTACCTCCCGAGCGAACCAGATCAGCCCGCCCGCCTCGACATTGGGCAGCTCCTTCAAATGGTGGTTCGCCTTGTCGAGCCCGGGGAAGCTGTCCGGGCGCGGGATCGCGGCGAGGGCGCCGTCGGCGGTGTAGGTCCAGGCGTGATAGGGGCAGACGATGCGCGGGCATTTGGCCGGCCCCGCCGCCTCGACCAGGCGGGTGCCGCGGTGCCGGCAGACGTTCCAGAAGACGTGGGCAACGCCCTGCTTGTCGCGGGTCAGCAGCAGCGGGATGCCGAAGCCGTCATGGGCGACGGCCATATTGGGCTCGGGCAGCAAGGCCGACGGCGCGATCACCATCGGCAGGCGATCGAACAGGGTCGCCTTCTCCGCGGCGAAGCGGGCGGGATCGGTGTAGACGCAGGCCGGGACGGTGGTGATCTCGTTGGTCTGCATGCGCCCGCCGGCGACGATCTCGCGGGCGAGATCGAGCTGACCTTGGGTGGGCCGCTGGCGGGTCGGCATATCCATCGGGAATAAGTGCCCTTTACGCGAACGTAAGGCAAGGGTGCTGATCCCCTCTCCCCGTGGGGGAGAGGGCAGGGTGAGGGGGTTCGGCGTAAGCGGCAAATCTCCGACTCAGTACCCCCTCACCATCCCTCTCCCCGCAGGGGAGAGGGGGTAACCATTGGGGCTGGCAGTCACCCATCGAGCCGTTACAAGGACGGCATGAGCGAACCGAGCCCAGCCGCCGCGGCGCCGTCCTGGCGCGACAAGCTCCCCGCCGGGGTCCGGCCCTATACCGAGAAAGCGCCGATCGCGGCCTTCTTCGTCGGGGTGTCCTCGGGCTTCCCTTATGCGATGATCGGGGCGACGCTGACCACGCGGCTGGCGCAGGACGGGATCACCAAATCGACGGTCACCACCTTCGCGCTGGCCTTCCTGGTCTACAATCTCAAATTCCTCTGGGCCTGGGTCGTCGACGGGGTGCGGCTTCCGCTCCTGCACAGGCTCGGCCAGCGCGTTTCCTGGCTGCTCTTCGCCGGGGTGATGGTGATGGCCGCGGTGGCCAATCTGGCGCTTCAGGATCCGTCCGCCAACATCTATCAGACCGCGATCGCGGCGATCCTGGTGGGCGTCGCGGGCGCGACCTACGACATCGTCATCGATGCCTATCGGATCGAATTGCTCGAGCCGCGCCAGCTCGGCGTGGGCTCCGGCATGTCGCAATATGGCTGGCGGATCGGCTCGGTCGCCGCCGGCTCGCTGGCGCTGGTGCTTGCCGACCGCGTGGGCTGGGAAATGGCCTATCTGGCTTGCGCCGTCTTCGCCCTTCCGGCGATGCTCACCGGGCTCATCGTCGGCGAGCCCGAGCGCCATCGCCCGCCGACCGAGCGCAGGGGCTTTCGTGAGGCCCTGGTCGCGGTCTGGGGTCCGTTCGCGGAATTCTTCATGCGCAAGGGAGCGGTCCTCGTCCTGCTCTTCATCCTGCTCCACAAGATCGGCGACACGCTCGGCCAGCTCGTGCTTCGGCTGCTGCTCGACGATATGGGCTATTCGAATGACCAGATCGCGATCTACGATGTCGGCGTGGGCTTTTGGGCCTATTTGATCGGCATATTCATCGGCGGCCTGCTCTACGCGCAGATCGGGATGAAGCGCTCGGTGCTGATCAGCCTGGTCCTGATGGGCGTTTCCAATGCCAGCTTCGCCTTCCTCGCCATGGCCGGGCAGACCAATCTCGGTCTCGCCGCCTGCATGACCTTCGAAAATGTCGCCAGCGGGATCGGCGGCGTCGTCGTCGTCGCCTATTTCTCCGCGCTGACCGATTTGCGGTTCACCGCCTCGCAATATGCGCTGATCTCCGCCGCCTCGAGCATCGTCGGCCGGATCCTGACCGGGACCACGGCTGGAGCGATCGTGGAATCCGTGGGCTTCGTGAACTTCTACTGGTTGACCACGCTTGCGGCGGTGCCTGGTATTGTCCTCTTCTGGTGGATGATCCGCACCGGCCTCGTCGACGCCTCGATCGGCACCGCCGGCAAGGAAGGCGAGGGGGATGCGCGGGCCGAGGCTCAGCCGGGCGGCTGATCGTTCGCCTTGAGCACTTCGCCCGCCAGATAGAGCGAGCCCATGATCAGCACGACCGGGGGGGGAGCCGGCGCTATGGCACGCAGCGCCTCGGCCACACCGGCGGCGGGGCGGGCGTTCAAGGCCTCGGCTGAATGGTGGTCGTGGCCGGGGACCGGCACCGCCTGGATGCTCTCGGCAATCGCCCGGACAGGACGCAGGACGCCGTCCGCATCCTTGTTGGCCAGCAGTCCGACGATGAGATGCAATGGCCGCTTCTCGTTCACGAAGAAGTCGGCGACCGAGCGGGCCGCCGCCGGATTGTGGGCACCGTCGAGCCAGAGCTCGGCGTCCCGCGGAAGGAGATCGCGCAAGGGGCCGGGCGCCAGACGCTGAAGCCTCGCGGGCCACTCCGCATTGGTCATGGCGGCCTTGAGCGCGGCGTCGGGCACGTCGAGCCGCTGCTGGTGGCGCAGCATCGCGACCGCCAGAGCGGCGTTGCGGGCCTGGTGCGCTCCGGCCAGTGCGGGCGGCGGCAGATCGATCGTGCCGCGCGCGTCGCGATAGGCGCCGTCCGCATCCCAGGCCTCGCCGCGCGGCAGCCAGATCGCCCCGGCGCGCGCCGCCGCTTCGCCGATCACGGCGGCGAGCGAGGGCGGATAGGCTTCGGTGACGAGCGGTACGCCCGCCTTGGCGATGCCCGCTTTCTCGGCGGCTATCTGTTCGATCCGGTCGCCGAGGAAGGCGTGATGGTCGTGGCCCAGTTGCGCGATTCCGCAGACCAAGGGGCGTTCGATCACATTGGTCGCGTCGAGCCGGCCGCCCAGCCCGACCTCGACGATGCAGGCGTCGGCGGGGGTGCGGGCGAAGGCTAGGAAGGCGGCCGCCGTGGTCGCCTCGAAGAAGCTGAGCTCCATGCCGTCGGCGGCGTCGAGGGTTTCGCCGAGCAGAGCGGCGAGCGCGTCGTCCTCGATCAGCCGGCCGGCGAGGCGGATGCGCTCGTTGAAGCGCACCAAGTGGGGGCTCGCATAAGCGTGGACGCTCAGCCCCGCCGCCTCGAGCATGGCGCGAAGGAAGGCGCAGGTCGAGCCCTTGCCGTTGGTCCCGGCGACGTGGAGGACCGGGGGGAGGGCGCGCTCAGGGTTGCCGAGGCAGTCGAGCAGGGCGGCGATGCGCTCCAGCCCGAGAATGTCGCGGCCTGGGGAGAGCGCGGCGAGGCGGTCCAGCTGGGCCTGGACGGCGGGGTGATCGGAGGTGGCGCTATCCACCCTTATCCTCCCCTGCATTTGCAGGGGAGGGGGACCATGCGAAGCATGGTGGAGGGGCCCTTCTGCTGGAAGAACCCCCTCCACCGTCCTTCGGACGGTCCCCCTCCCCTCGAAATCGAGGGGAGGATTTGGAGGCTCAAGCCGCCTTCCTCTGCGGGGTCAGATAATCGAGCAGCAGCGCGAGCCGGGCGCGCAGCTCCTTCCGGTGCACGACCATGTCGATCATCCCGTGGGCGAGCAGATATTCGGCGCGCTGGAAGCCTTCGGGGAGCTTTTCGCGGATCGTGTTCTCGATCACCCGCTGGCCGGCGAAACCGATCAGGGCGCCGGGCTCGGCGAGCTGGATGTCGCCGAGCATCGCGTAGGAGGCGGTGACGCCGCCGGTGGTCGGATCGGCGAGCAGGACGATGTAAGGCAGGCCCGCTTCCTTCAGCTCGGCGATGGCGACGGTGGCCTTGGGCATCTGCATGAGCGACAATATGCCCTCCTGCATCCGCGCGCCGCCGGCGGCGGTCACGATGATGTAGGGCGAGCGGTCCTCGATCGCCGCGCGGGCGCCGGCGACGAAGGCGGCGCCGACCGCCATCCCCATCGAGCCGCCCATGAAGGCGAAGTCCTGCACCCCCATCACCATGCGGTGCCCGTCGATCGCGCCGCGCGCGTTGATCAATGCATCGGGCTCGCCGGTCGCAGCGCGGGCGGCCCGGATGCGGTCGCTGTAGCGCTTGGAATCGCGGAATTTGAGCGGGTCCTCCCTGACCTGCGGCGGCGGCAGCACGGTGTAGCCGGGGTCGAGCAGCATTTCGAAGCGCTTGGTCGGGCCGATCCGGCCATGATGCTCGCAGCGCGGGCAGACGTAGAGATTCTCCTCATATTCCTTGGAGAAGACCATCGCCTCGCATTCGGGGCATTTGTGCCACAGATTGTCCGGCGTCTCCCGCTTCGGCAGGAACGGAATGGCGGCGCGGACCTTGTTCAGCCAGCTCATGGCGATACTCCTCGAAGCGCGTGGCGATAAGCCGTCTAGAGCGTGGCGGCAATGGCGCGGGCGGCCAAATCCGGATCATCGGCCTGGGTGATCGGGCGGCCGACGACGAGGATCGAGGCGCCGGCATCGAGCGCCTGGCGAGGGGTGACGACGCGCTTCTGGTCGGCCGATTGGCCGTCGGCGGGGCGCACGCCGGGCACGACGAAAAAGCCTTCGGGCCAGGCCTTCCTGGCCGCCGCGACTTCGGCGCCGGAGCAGACGATGCCGTCGAGGCCCGCCGCGCGGGCGAGCTCGGTGAGGCGCACGACCTGCGCGTGGGCGCCGCCCTGGACTCCGACCGCCGAGAGATCCTTATCGTCGAGGCTGGTGAGCACGGTCACCGCGACCACTTTGGTGCCGGACGGGGCGGCGGCCTTGGCGTCCTCCAGCATCGCCCGGCCGCCGGCGGCGTGCACTGTGAGGATGGCTGGATCCAGCGGGCGCAGCGCCTGCACCGCCTTGGCGACGGTGTTGGGGATGTCGTGCAGCTTGAGATCGAGGAAGATGGGCAAGCCCAAAGCGGCCATCTCGCGAATCCCGGCCGGGCCGTTGGCGGCGAAGAATTCGAGGCCGAGCTTGAGCCCCCCGACATGGGTCTTCACGCGCGCTGCGATGGCCTTGGCGCGGTCGAGATCGATGGTGTCGAGCGCGACGTAGACCGGGCTGGTCATTCGGCGGGCCAGGCCTTCGAATCGGTGGCGATCCTTTCCGGGTCCGCCGGCGCCTCGGCCGCGGCGGGGCGACGAACGCCGGCGCCGGGGGTGTTGGCGACATGCATCGCGGCCTGCGCCTCCAGCCGGCGCTTCAAGGACCACACCCGCGCGCGCAGGATCAGGAAGGTCGGCAGGAAGCCCAACAGAAAGAAGACGAGCAGCAGCACGGGCAGCTTCACGCCGTGGATCAGCCCGGGCCAGACCCGGATCGAGACCGGCTCCCAATTCGCCATGGCGAAGAAGATCGCCAGCACGGCGACGGCAACCCAGAGCAATGTCTTCACGAACTGCATGAGCCTCCTTTCCTAGAAAATGCCGGCGCCGTCCAGACGGGCCGTCACCCGATCTCGCGATCGAGCTGTTCGAACAGGGGCTCGATCGCCTTCAGCCGCGGCCGTTCCTCAGCGAGGATCGCGCGGAAGGCGTCGCGTTTCAGGGCCTTGATCGCCTCGGGCGCGGGGCGCTTCTCGTCGGGCAAAGTGGAAACGACGATGTCGACCAGGCGGTCGGCGCCGTGCAGCCGGCCCCACAGATAGTCGTTCTCGCGATAGGCGCGGCTGAAGAAGGCGCCGAAGCTGTTGAACTGCAGGCCCTTGAGCGTCGCCTGCGGGCCGCCCTCCCTGATCGCGGTCGCATCGTTGGGGGAGATCCGGTCGACCTTGATCGGATCGAATTCGTCCAGCCCCTCGCCCTGCAGCAGCGGCAAGGTCGCGACATCGTAATAAGGATAGCCGAGATAAGCGAGGATCAGCGTGCGCCGATCGGCCTTGGGGAGGAGCGCGAAGGCCTCGCCGAGCGTCTGGTCGGTGGCGGCATCGAGCGGCGCCAGCTCGAGCAGCCGCCCGTAAGCGGCAAGCGCGGTGGCGGGCTCGGCCTCGGCCTGGGCGAAGGCGTCGAGCGTGGCCTCGTCCGCCGGCCGGTTCTCGCGCTCACGATAGTCGGCGATCAAAGCGTGGATGGTGCGCAGCACGGTTTCGGCGTGGCCGCGCTCGGCCTCCATCGACTCGGCCATCTGGGTCAGCCGCCGGGCGACGAAGCGCAGGCGGCGGGTGCGGAAGGCGAGATCATATTCGACGAGGAAGCGGACGACGTCGTCGCGCGCGCCTTTGGCGGTGATCGCGTCCGGATCGGTCAGGCCGCTGCCCCGGATCGCCTCCCAGATCGCCCCGCGGACCGCCTCGCGCCGCCCGCGGTCGCCGCCGCCGCGCTCCAATATGGCTTCCGCGATGTCCTCAACCGTCGCCGCGATCTTGAGCTGGCCGTAAGCGGCATAGGCATAGCCCGCCTCGCGCGCCGAGAGGCTGTGCGCCTTGGCGCGCCAGGCGGCGAGCCGCGCCGGGGTCGGCCGGTTGAGGAAGAAGCTGGAACCGAGCGCGCGCTCGATCGCCGCCTCCACTTCGGGCCGCATCGTCTCGACGATTCGCCGCAGCCGCCGGATCCGCGCCGACATCTTCTCGATCGCCTCGAGATTGTCGCGGATCGGCTGTTCGCGCGGGATATCGGACATCGCCCCGAAGATGGTGGCGAAGAAGCCCGGCGCTTCGGCGTCCAGCGCGGTGAGGCGGACGCTCTTCATCCCGGGCTTGGGATCGATATAGACGAAGCGGCGATCGACCTCGCGCCGCGACGGGCGCTTCTCGAGCGCCTCGATGGCGGGGCCGAAGGGGGCGTTGGCGAGCACCGAGCCGTCGATCAGCACCGCCTCCTCGGCGTCGCCGCGCGCGGCTTGGCGGGGCAGGGTGCGGGCGAGGAAGGCGTCGCGGTCCGGCCAGCCCTGGTCGCGCGCGGCCAGGCACGAGTCGAGCTCCGCCACCTGGAAGGGCGGAAAGGCGCCGGGGAAGCTGGTCGTCGCCCGCGCCGCATAGGTCAGCGCTTCGATCCCGGCCAGGTCGCGCGCGCCGCCGCCGGGATCGTTGAAAGCGAGCGTCAGGCGGTGCTCGGTCTCGATCACCTCGGGCGGCGAATTGAGCGTCAATTGCTCTGGATAGCCGCGGAAATCGGTGACGGTCACGAACAAGTCGAGCGGCTGATAATCGGGCAACAGGGGCGCGCCTTTGGGGCCGCTCTCCATCGCCGCGAAGGCATCGAGGATCAGATTGGTCAGCGCCTTGCCGCTGAACGGCGGCGCGAACCAGGGCGCGCGCACGAAGCGGGCGAGCTTGGCCTTGATTTCGGCGCGGTGGCCGGGCTCGACCGTCTTTTCGATATTGGCCATGCGCTGGGTGAGCGCCCAGGCGACCGGCACCGCGGCGAATTTGGCGGCCCGCGCGATCGGCCCGCCGCCGGGATCGAGCAGGGCATCGACATCGGCCCCGTCGAGCCACAGATCGGTCAGCGGATCGAGCGTCGCGCCGCTGGCGATGGCATGGCCGAGGAACACCGCGTTGATCCCGCCCGCGCTCGCCCCGGCGAGGATGTCGACGAGGACGCGCAGCTCGATCCCGGCCTCGCGGCAGACCGAGCGGAGGAGGATGTCGTAGACGCCGTCGCCGGGCGCTTCGCCGGCGCTCGAATGGACGCTCCGGCTGGCCCTGGCGAGCCGCCAGATCTCCTTGGTAATGCCGTGCATGTAGACGGCGAGGCTGACGCCGCCATAGCAGACGAGGGCGATCCGCAGCTCTTTCTCCCGCATGAGCCGAAGGGTGGCAGGAAGCGGCCATGCTGTCGAGCAGTCGCCTTCCTTTCGCAAAATCGCACCGCTAAGGCCGCTCCACCGTTCCGGGATCGTCCCGGCGCAACCAGTTGGATTTTCACAGCCCGGTGTCGTCGAAGCGTTTCGTTCTCATCGCCTGCATCGGGCTCGCTTTCACGGTGGCGCTGTGGGCCGGGATCGGCTGGTGGACCGCGCCGACCACGACGGACCCCGCCTCGCCGACCGCGCGCTTCGAAATGCCGCTCCCCGAAACCGCCGAGGCCAAGGCCGGCGCGGTCGATTATGCCCGGCTCGACGCGAGGCTTCAGCAGCTGATGGCGCGGCCCGGCATGGTCGGGCTGGCCGTCGCCGTGGTCGAGGATGGCGAGATCCGTTTCATCAAGGGCTATGGCACGACCCAGGCGGGCGGCAGCGAGCCGGTGACGGCGAACACGGTGTTCCGCTGGGCCTCGCTCTCCAAGGGCGTCGCCGCCGACATGGTCGCCTTGCTCGCTTCGGAAGGGAAATTGTCGCTGTTCGAGCCGGTTCGCACCCACGCCTCCTCGCTGCGCCTGCCCGGCGGCAACGAAGCGAGTGCGACCGTTTCGGACCTGCTCAGCCACCGGCTCGGGCTCTACGCCCATGCCCACGATCCCAAGCTCGAAGAAGGCTTCGATCCGCGCCTGCTGCGCGGCAACCTCGTCACCCTGCACAATATCTGTCCGCCCGGCGCCTGCCACGCCTATCAGAACGTCGCGTATGACGCGGCTTCGGAGATCGTCGAGCGGGTGACCGGACGGCCTTATGGCGAGGTGGTCCAGGAGCGCCTGTTCGCCCCGCTGGGGATGAACGGGGCGAGCATGAGCCGCGCCGGGCTGCTGCGCTCGCCAAGCTGGGCGCGGCCGCATGTCGGCGGCGCGGCGCGGCCGGGCGAGGTCAACGACATCTATTATCGGGTGCCGGCGGCGGGGGGCGTGAACGGCTCGATCAAGGATCTGGTGATCTGGATGCTGGCCCAGATGGGCCTCGCCACCGACGTGCTTCCGGCCGCGGTGCTGGCGGACGTGCAGCGGCCGCTGGCGCGCACCCCCGGCGAGAATTTCCGCCGCCGCAAGTTTCGCGATCGGACGTCGGTCTCGGCCTACGGGCTTGGCTGGCGGGTGCTGGACTATGCCGGCAACCGCGTCATCGGCCATCATGGCGGGGTGCGCGGCTATCGCTCGCTGATCCTCTTCGATCCCCGGCGGCGGGCCGGCGTGGTCGCTTTGTGGAATTCGGCGAGCTCGATGCCCAACGGCATCGAATATGAGGTGATGGACATGATCTATCGGCTCGACCAGCGGGACTGGCTGGGGCTGGACACGCCCGCGCCGGGCGAAGCGGTGGAAAGTAATGCTGTCGAAAGCGAGGGCGGGACCTGAGCCCGGGAGTCATCCCGGCGAAAGCCGGGACCCATGAACACCGCAATTCTCTAGCTTGCGCATGCGACAGCGCGCCTGCGCGGCCGCTTCGGTTCATGGGCCCCGGCTTTCGCCGGGGTGACTCCTATGTGGTCACCCCGCCCCCAACTCCGCCCAGATCGGCAAATGATCCGAAGCCCGGCGCGAGGCTGCGGTGCTGTGGGTGCCGCAGGCGAGGATGTCGAGGTCGCGCGTCACCATGATCCGGTCGAGCGAAGCGATCGGGCGGCGGGTGTGGAAGCTGTAGCCGCAGGGGGCGAAGGCGTGATTCGTCGCGAAATCGCGCAGGCAGCCGCCGCTCGTGCTCCATTCGTTGAGATCGCCCATCAGCACCGTCGCCGGCTCGCCCGCCCGCTCGGCAAGGTGAGTAAGGATCGCTTGCGCCTGCTGCCGCCGCCACAACCCCGAGAGATCGAGATGCATGCCGACGACGCGCAGCAGTCGGCCGTCGAGCCTGACGTCGGCGAGCAGGGCGCCGCGCGGCTCGAGCGAGGGCAGGCGGAAGAGGTGATGCTCGAGCACCTCGACGCCCTTGCGGACGAGCAGCGCATTGCCGTGCCAGCCGATGCTGCCGGCGCGGTTGTCGATCTCCACGGGCACGTAATCGCTGTGCGCGGCGAGCATCTCGAAGGGCAAAGCGCTCGCCCGGCTGCCGAAGCGGCGGTCGGCCTCCTGCAGCGCGACGACGTCGGCGCCGAGCTCGTTCAGCACCTCGATGGTGCGCTCGGGCCGCCGCCGCCGATCGGTGCCGATCGCCTTGCGCATATTATAGGAGGCGACGCGGATCATGCGGCCGCTCTAGGACCTGCGCCGCTCAGCGCAAACGCTCAATGGCCCTTGCGGTCGGTGCGCTTGCCGAGCGCGTGGTCGAGCGCGCGCACCGCTTTGTCCGCCGCCATGGTCACCGCGCTGTCGACCCGATGCGCCTCGGCATGGACCGCGACCGGATCGGCACCGTTGGCGCGGACCTCGAGGCTGACGCGCTTGTCGCCGTCGCCGCCTTTGGGGCCGTTGACGTCGGCGACATGGACTTCGACATGGGTGAGGCGCTGTTCGAAGCGCCTGAGCTTGGTGCGGACCCGCTCCTCGAGCCGCGCATTGGCCTCGGCATCGGTCTTGATCTGATTGTCGGTGTTGATCTGGACGAACAAAACGGCCTCCCGCGCCTGTTGATGATGAAGGGATAATGCCGGGCGGGCGGGGGCGTTCCCTGGATGCGGATTGTTCTGGATGTTCCGCATGTGTTCCGTTATCCAGCGATCATGAGCAAGCTCAAGAAACGCTATGTCTGTCAGCTGTGCGGTTCGGTGAGCCCGCGCTGGGCGGGGCAGTGCGCCGATTGCGGGGAGTGGAACAGCCTGGTCGAGGATTCGGGCGGGGTGGTGACGCCCTTTTCGGCGAAGCATAATTTGCGCGGCGGGGGGCGGCGGATCGAACTGGTCGGCTTGGACGCGGAGGTGGCGCTGCCGCCGCGGCTGTCGAGCGGGATCGCGGAGCTGGACCGGGCACTGGGCGGCGGCCTGGTCGCGGGCTCGGCGACCTTGATCGGCGGCGATCCGGGGATCGGCAAATCGACCTTGCTGTTGCAAGCCGCCGCGAGGATCGCCGCGCAAGGCCTTCCGGTGGCGTATATTTCCGGCGAGGAGGCGGTGGATCAGGTGCGGCTGCGCGCGCGCCGGCTCGGGCTCGGCGCGGCGCCGCTGAGGCTCGCCGCGGCGACCTCGGTGCGCGATATATTGACCACGCTGGGCGACGAGGCGCCGCCGGCGCTGGTCGTGATCGATTCGATCCAGACCATGTATTCGGACTTGATCGAGGGCGCGCCGGGGACGGTGAGCCAGGTCCGCGCCGCCGCCCACGAACTGATCCGCTTCGCCAAGGAAAGCGGCTCGGCGCTGGTCCTGGTCGGCCATGTCACCAAGGACGGCGCGATCGCGGGCCCGCGCGTGCTCGAACATATGGTCGATTGCGTGCTGAGCTTCGAAGGCGAGCGCAGCCACCAATATCGGATCCTGCGCGCGACCAAGAACCGCTTCGGCGGCACCGACGAGATCGGCGTCTTCGCGATGGGCGAGGAGGGTCTGGCCGAGGTCGCCAACCCCTCGGCCCTGTTCCTGACCGACCGGGGCGAGGCGGTGCCGGGCGCGGTGGTCTTCCCGGCGCTGGAGGGGACCCGGCCGGTTTTGGTCGAGATCCAGGCGCTGACCGTAAGGCTGGCGAGCGGGGCGACCCCACGCCGCGCCGCGGTCGGCTGGGATTCGGGGCGGCTGGCGATGATCCTCGCGGTGCTGGAGGCGCGCTGCGGACTGAGCTTTTCGACCGCGGAAATCTATCTGAACGTCGCCGGCGGCTATCGGGTGACCGATCCCGCCGCCGATCTCGCGGTCGCGGCGGCCCTGGTCTCCGCTCTGGCCGAGCGCCCGGTGCCGCCGGAGAGCGTCGCCTTCGGCGAGGTCGCTTTGTCGGGCGAGCTGCGGCCGGTGGCGCATGCCGGGCTCAGGCTCAAGGAGAGCGCCAAGCTCGGCTTCGAGCGCGCGCTGATCCCGGCCGCGGTGGCGACCGAGAAGGGGGCGATGCAGCTGACCGGCTTCCGGACGCTGGGCGGGCTCGTCGATCACCTGCTCGGCCGCTAAAAATTCCTCCCCTGCAAATGCAGGGGAGGAAAATGCTTAGCCTTTTCGCCGCCTCAATCCTCCTCTAACCACCCATCATGGCTCTCACCGCACTCGATATCATCGTCGTCCTGCTCGTCGGCGCCGGCGCCGTGTTCGGCTGGCTGCGCGGCTTCGTCGGCGAACTGCTCTCGCTCTTCGCCTGGTTTTTGGCGATCGTCGCGGTGCGCTATCTGCACGCGCCGGTCAGCGCCGCGCTGGAGGGGCCGATCGGCACCGCCTCGGGCGCCTCGGTGCTCGCTTTCGCCCTGGTCTTCGGCGTCGTTTTCCTCGGCGGCAAGCTCGCCTCGCGCCGGGTTGGGCGGCAAGTGCGCGGCTCCGTCATCGGCCCGGTCGATCGGGTGCTCGGCGGCGGCTTCGGCGCCCTCAAGGGCCTGATCGGCGCGACCTTTCTCTATCTCACCTTCACCCTCGTCTACGACACGATCTGGGGCCGCGCCGCCGTGCGGCCGGAGTGGATAGCGGAGGCGCGCAGCTATCCGCTGCTGCGCTCGAGCAGCGCGATGATGGTCGATCTCGTCGAGGCGCGCCGCAATGCCCCGCCCGCGCCGGAGGGAAATGAGAGCGCCGGGAACGCCCAGTGACCCGGATTCGCCTGCACGACACGATGGCGCGGGAGAAGCGCGACTTCGCCCCTGCCGACCCGGCCCGGGTGACGATGTACGTCTGCGGCCCGACCGTCTACGGCCGCGCCCATATCGGCAATGCCCGGCCAGCAGTGGTGTTCGACGTGCTCGCCCGGCTGCTTCGCCACGTTTATGGCGAGAAAGCCGTCGTCTATGCCCGCAACGTCACCGACGTCGACGACAAGATCATCGATGCGGCGCGTGGTGAGGGGGTCGAGCCGGCCGAGATCACCGCGCGCTACGAACGCCATTATCTGGAGGATATGGGCGCGCTCGGCGTCCAGCCGCCGGATATCGCGCCGCACGCGACCGAGCATGTAAGCGAGATGATCGCGATGATCGCGCGGCTGATCGGGACCGGCAACGCCTATGAAGCGGACGGCCATGTCCTCTTCAACGTGCCGAGCGACCCGGATTACGGCGCGCTCGGCCGCCGCGACCGCGACGCGATGATCGCCGGCGCCCGGGTCGAAGTCGCGAGCTACAAGAAGGACCCCGCCGATTTCGTGCTCTGGAAGCCTTCGCCCGAGGGGATGATCGGCTGGGACAGCCCGTGGGGCAGGGGGCGGCCGGGCTGGCATATCGAATGCTCGGCGATGATCGAGAAGCATCTGGGCGAAACCATCGACATCCACGGCGGCGGCCTCGACCTGATCTTCCCTCATCACGAGAACGAGATCGCGCAAAGCCGCTGCGCGCATGGCGGCAAGCCGCTTGCCCGCTATTGGGTGCATAACGGCTTTCTCTCGATGGCGGGCACCGAGAAGATGTCGAAGAGCCTGGGCAATGTGGTGACCCCGGCGGAGTTGCTGGCGGCCGGGCATAAGGGCGAGGTGCTTCGCTTGGCTCTTCTCTCCGCGCATTACCGCCAGCCTCTCGATTGGTCGGAAAGCCTGATCGAACAAAGCAGGGCGCGGCTGGATCGCTGGTATCGTGCTGCCGGGCAGGTGCGAGCCTGGACACCGGGGCATGATTCAACTGCGGTGGATGAGCTTCTATCGCCGCTCGCCAATGATCTTGATACGCCGGCTTTTCTCGCCGCCTTGTCGACTTGGATCAACGCAGCCTTCCAAGACGATGCGGAGACCAATGCCGAGATACGCCGGAATGTGCTCGCTGCGTTGCATGTTGCGCGATTCATGGGCTTTCTGACGGAGGACTCCGATCAGTGGTTCCAAGGCGATGGCGACGCGCGGATCGACGGACTCGTCGCGGCCCGCACTGAGGCGAAGGCGCGTCGCGACTTCGCCGAGGCGGACCGAATCCGATCGGAATTGGCGAAGGAGGGTGTGTTGCTTGAGGACGGGCCCGAAGGAACGACTTGGCGGAGGGCTTGACCCCGAGAGCGACCGCAAGCTTGCATTGTTGGATTTGTTCACGCAATGTTCTCGTTATGGGAGACCGGGATTTTCGCTAATCGATTCATCCGATCAAAAGCCGGGGAGAGATTGAGCGGATTTTTATTCTGGCTGAACTTCCTGAACTTCCGAGTCTGCCGAAGGTGGTTCTTCCCGAAGAGCGTCTTTATATGTGCTCCGTGACCTCCGCCCTTTACTCCCGCGACATCCTTCGTCTCGCCGCCTCGATCCCGCATCACGGCCGTCTCGCCGATGCGCGGGCGTCGGCCGAGAGGAGCTCGCTCGTCTGCGGAAGCCGGATCGTGGTCGATGTGGTTACCGATGACGAGGGGCGGATCGCGGCGCTGGGGCAGGAGGTGAGCGCCTGCGCGTTGGGGCAGGCCTCCGCCGCGTTGATGGGCGCTCACGCCATCGGTCGGACCCAAACCGAGCTGACCGACGCCCGCGATGCGTTGGCCGCCTATCTCTCCGGCACCAGCGACGACCCCGGCGACTGGCCCGGCCTTTCGGTCTTCGCCGAGGCGCGGCGGTTTAGCGCTCGGCACGGCGCCATCCTGCTGCCGTTCGAGGCGGCGGCGGAGGCGGCGGGCAAGGTGCCGGCGCGATGAACCATGCGGTCGAGACCGGCGGCTCGCTGCTCCACGACGCGGTGATCCTGCTCGGCTTCGCTCTGGTCTTCGTCCTGCTCTTCCGGCGGCTCGGGCTCGGCGCCACTTTGGGCTTCCTCGTCGCCGGGGCGCTGGTCGGGCCGCAGGCGCTCGGCCTGATCGAGGGCGCCGAGAGCATGCTTCACGTCGCCGAACTCGGCATCGTGCTGCTGCTCTTCCTGGTCGGGCTCGAGCTCAACCCGAGCCGGCTGTGGCGGATGCGGCACGATATTTTCGGCTTCGGCCTGCTTCAGGTGCTCTTGTGCGGGCTGTTCATCTCGGGGCTGGTGTGGGTGGCGACCGAATCCACCACGGCGGCGGTGATCGCGCTCGGCCTGCCGCTGGCATTGTCCTCGACCGCGCAGGTGCTGCCGATGCTGCAGTCGGCGGGGCGCCTCAGGACTCCGTTCGGCGAGCGCGCCTTCTCGATCCTGCTTTTCCAGGACCTCTCGATCGTCCCGCTGATCACGATCGTCGCGGCGATGTCGCGCAACCCGGCCGACGTCGGCGGCCCGCCGGGCTGGCTGCTCGCGCTCTACACGGTCGGCGCAGTGGTCGGCCTGGTGCTCGCCGGCCGCTTCCTGCTGGCGCCTTTGTTCCGGCTGATCGGCAATCTGGGCGAGCGCGAGATGTTCGTCTTCGCCGGCCTGTTCACGGTCATCGCCAGCGCCGCCCTGATGGAGCTGCTCGGCCTCTCCACCGCTTTGGGCGCGTTCATCGCCGGGGTGATGCTCGCCGATTCGCCCTACCGGCACGAGCTGGAGGCGGACGTCGAGCCGTTCCGCTCGATCCTCTTGGGCCTGTTCTTCCTCGCGGTCGGCATGCTGCTCGATCTCAGCGCGATCGCGGAGCGGCCCTTCTTCGTGATCGGCATGGCGCTCGCCTTGATCACGGTGAAGGCGGCGGTGATCATGGGCCTCGCCATGGCCTTCCGGATGGACTGGCGGCCGGCGCTGGGCCTGGGGCTGCTGCTCAGCCAGGGCGGCGAATTCGGCTTCGTCCTGTTCGCCCAGGCGCAGAACGCCCTACTGATCGAGCCGGAAGCCGCGAGCCTGTTCGGGGCGATCATAACCCTTTCCATGGCGACGACGCCGTTCCTGATGATGGCGACCAGCCGCCTGCGCACTCAGCCGATCAGCCGCGAGGAGCGTGACGGGCCGGTCGCCGATGGCTCCAGCGCCTTGATCGTGGGCTATGGCCGCTTCGGCCAGACCGTCGCCCAGATGCTGCAGGCGCAGGGCATCGCGGTCACCCTGATCGACACCGACATCGAGATGATCGACGTCGCCGGCAGCTTCGGCGCCAAGGTCTATTATGGCGACGGCACGCGGCTCGACATGCTCCGCCAGGCCGGCGCGGCCGACGCCCAGCTGATCCTGTTCTGCATCGACGGCGATCAGATCGGCCCCGAGCTGATGGAGGCGGTGCACGAGGCCTTTCCCAACGCCACAGTGTTCGTGCGCGCTTACGATCGGCGGGCGTTCCTGAAGCTCAAGGGCGCACCGGTCGCCGGCGTCGTGCGCGAAGTGCTCGATTCGGCGGTGCGGATGGCGCGGCAGGCAATGCAAAGCGTCGGCGTCGACGGCGAGGAGATCGACCGCACCGAAGACCTCTACCGCGCCCGCGACCGCGAGCGGCTCAAGGCGCAGATCGAAGCGGGCGATCTGCGCGCGAGGCTGGACACGATCATCACCGGGCCGGAGCGGGGCGGGGACGCCGAGCCGGGTTAGGCTGGACCAGCGAGAAACGCCTGACCGATGCCGCGGGTGAGGATCAGGGCTCCGTCCTTCTTGTCGTGGCGCATTCGGTCGGCGAGACGGTCGGGCGGGACGTCGGTCTCGGTGGGCAGGCCAGTGGCTGCCAAATGGGCGACGACGCGCGCCAGATCCTCCTCAGGACACAGCCCGCGCTCCACCGAAAGGCGAAACGCCATCACCATGCCGATCGCCACCGCCTCGCCGTGGGGCAGGCCGGTCTCGGCCTCGATCGCATGGCCGAAGCTGTGCCCGAAATTGAGCAGGGCCCGCTGCCCCATCGTGTCGCGCTCGTCGCCGGTCACATAGTACAGCTTCGCTTCGACGCAGCGTCCGATCGCGTGGAGCCGCGCGGCCTCGTCGCCCGCGATCAGGGCGGCGCCGTTCGCTTCGCACCAGGCGAAGAAAACGGGATCGCCGATCAGGCCGTATTTGACGACCTCGGCATAGCCGCCGCGCAGCTCGCGTTCGGGCAGGGTGGCGAGCGTCGCCGGATCGATCAGCACCAAAGCGGGCGCGTGGAAGGCGCCGATCAGATTCTTGCCCTGGCGGGTGTTGACCGCCGTCTTGCCGCCGATCGCCGCATCGGCCTGGGCGAGCAGGCTGGTCGGCACCATCACCCAGTTGCAGCCCCGCTTGAGCAAGGCGGCGGCGAAGCCCGCCAGGTCGCCGACCAGCCCGCCGCCGACCGCGACGACATGATCGTTGCGGCCGATCCCCGCTTCGAGCAGCGCATCGAGCAGGCGCTCCGCCTCGGCCAAAGTCTTGTTGGCCTCGCCCGGCGTCAGGACATGGCGGCCGACGAAGTCCGCGCGGAGCCGGTCCGGCCAGCCGGCCGCGGCGACATTCTCGTCGGTGACGAGGAACAGCCTGCCCAGCGGCAGCGCCGCCTCGCCGATCAGGCCCCGGCCGATCCGGATCATACGGCCGCCAGCGCCACAGCGATCCGCTCGGGGCTTTGATCGCCGCGGATCGTGAGATGCGCCAAAGCGTAGAAGGGCGCGCGCTCCGCCATCAGCCGCTCCAGGATCGCGCGCGGATCGCCGCCGTTGAGCAGGGGGCGATGGGTGCCGTCGGCCACGCGCTCGGCCAGCGTGTCGAGCGGGACGTCGAGCCAGACCGCGACGCCACGCTCCAGGATCAGCCCTCGCGTCCCCGGATCGGCGAAGGCGCCGCCGCCCGACGCGATCACGCCGACCGGCCCGTCCAGCAGCTTCGCGATCGTCCGGCGCTCCTCTTCGCGAAAGTGCGCCTCGCCGAACCGTTCGAAAATCTCGGCCACGCTCAGGCCAGCCTGCGCTTCGATCTCATCGTCCGAATCGACAAAGGGAAGGCCGAGTCGCTCGGCGAGCCCGCGCCCGACCGTGGATTTGCCCGCGCCCATCATTCCGACGATCACGATCGGCTTTTCGGGGGCGTTCGTCGGGTCGGCCATGCTAGAGGGGCTATACAGAGCGCGGCGGGGTGGGGCAAAGGCGGCTTATGCGTAGACATTCGAGTTTTGCCCCGACCCGCCGCCGCCGCTCGCCCTTGCCGATGCTGCTGCTCCTCCTGCTGCTGGCGTTTCTGGGCTTTCTGGTCTGGCTCGGGATGCGCGACAGCGAAGTCCCGGTCGGCAAGATCGAGCAGGACGTGACCAATGAAGTCCTGGCCCGCTAAGGCGCTGCTGCTGGCGAGCGCCTGCGCGGCGCTGGCTCTGCCCGCGCTCGGCCAGGACACGCCCGAATCGCTGCTCCCGCCCGGCTTCGGCGATCCCGAGACGCTGCCGCCGCCCGAAAAGGCGACGCCGACGCCGCGCACACCCCAGCAACAGCAGGCGACGCCGGGTAGCCCCACCGCGCCGGCCCCGGGCGTGGACGATCCCGCCGCCAATGCGCTGGTCGATCTGGAGGAGGTCGAGCTCGACCAGATGCTCAGGCCGCGCCCGTCCAATTATTTCAGCATTCCCGCGGGCGTCGAGCGGCCGGTCGAGATCGTCGGCATGCTGGAGCCCGGCAGCACCGGCCTTGCTCCCGACGCGTTCGGGCCGGACCGGGGCGGTTTTTCGAGCGCGCTGATGCGCCGGCTCGACGCGCCCTTGCCCTCGCGCTGGGCCTCGATCCTGCTGCGCCGCGCTCTGCTGTCGCGGCTGCGCGCGCCGGCCGGCGTGCATCCGGTTGATTTCGTGGCGGAGCGGGCGGGGCTTTTGCTTCGCATGGGCGAAGCGGATGCGGCGCGGATGCTCGTCCAAGGCGTCGACGCCGAAAATTATACGCCGCGGATGATCGAGGTCGCCGGGCAGACCGCGCTCGCCACCGCCGATCCGGCCGCTTTGTGCCCCTTGGTCGGGCCGGCCCGCGCCCGCTCGCGCGATACGGTGTGGATCCTCGCCGACGGGATGTGCGCGGCGCTCGAGGGGGAGGCGGCGCGCGCCACCGCCCTGATCGATCAGGCGCGCAATCAATCGGGCACCTCGATCGATCTGCTGCTCGCCGAGAAGGTGGTCGGCGCGGGCGAGCAATCCCGCCGCTCGGTCGAGATCGAATGGGACGGGGTCGAATCGATCAACGACTGGCGCTTCGGCCTCGCCAGCGCCACCGGCGTCCCGATCCCCGAGCGGCTGCGCGAGAACACGCCGCCGCACATCATCGCCTGGATGGCACGCGCGCCGATGCTGCCGCTCGAGGACAGGCTCGAGGCGGCGGCGACGGCGGCGACGCTCGGCGTCTTCTCCTCCTCCGCTCTGGTCGATCTGCACAGCCTGATGCTCGATCAGCTCGGCGAGGCCGATTCGGAAGGCACGGTCGGCGCCCGCTTGCGCACCGCCTGGACCGGCGGCTCGGTCGAGGACCGCCTCGCCGCCTTGCGCGAATTGTGGAGCGGTGACGAGACCGCGCGGCGGCAAGGCTATGCGCGGCTGATCATGACCGCGGGCGCGGCGGCGCGGATCCCGGCGACGAGCGAGCACGGTGAGGATGCCGCCAATCTGATCGCCGCTTTGCTCAGTGCCGGAATGGATCAAGAGGCCGCGCGCTGGGCGGCGGTGGTCGAGGAAGGCGGCGAATCGGATCGCGCCTGGGCGATGCTCGCATTGGGCGCGCCGCGCGCGGTGGTCGGCGTGGACAATGGCCGGATCGGCGCCTTCGCCGACGACAGCGAAGGCGGGGTGCGCCGGCAGCTGCTGGTCGCGGGGCTGGCCGGGCTCGGCCGGATCGACGAAGGCCAGGCGACGTCGGCGGGCTTCAGCCCGGGGCCGGAGACCGGCTGGAGCCGGGCGCTCGCCCGGGCGGTGCAGGAGCGCCGGCCGGGGCAGGTGGCGTTGCTCGCCGCGATCGGCATGCAGACCGGCGGCTGGGACGGGGTTCCGCCCGCGCACCTCTACCGGATCGTGCGGGCGCTGCGCGAGGCCGGACTCGAATTCGAAGCGCGGATGATCGCCGCCGAGGCCGTGGCGCGGCTGTGACCGGCACCAGCGAGGACCGGCAGCTGATCGCGGCCTTCCTCGAGATGATGGCGTCAGAGGCGGGCGCCGCGCGCAACACTTTGCTTGCTTATGAGCGCGATTTGCGGGGCGCCTCCGAACTGCTCGGCGGCGGGCTTGCCGCGGCCTCCGGCGATGCGCTGAAGACGCTGGCCGGAGCCTGGCTGCCGCTCAAGCGCGCCACCGTCGCGCGCAAGGCCGCCGCGCTGCGCCGTTTCTTCGCCTTTCTCGCCGACGAGGGCCTTCGCCCCGACGATCCTTCGGCCGCTTTGCCCCGGCCTTCGCCCGCGCGGCCCTTGCCCAAGGTGCTCGACCGCGCCGCGATCGAGGCGCTCTTCAAAGAGATCGAGCGGCGCAGCCAGGCTGGAGACCTCCAGGCGCCGCGGCTCTCGGCGCTGCTCGAACTGCTCTACGGTTCGGGCCTGCGCGCCAGCGAACTGGTCTCGCTCCCCCGCAACGCGATTTCGCCCGACACGCCGTTCCTGATCCTCAAGGGCAAAGGCGGTCGCGAGCGGCTGGTGCCCGTGTCCGACCGGGCGCGGCTGGCGGTGTCGGCTTATGCGGCGCAATTGCCGCGCGATTCGGCCTATCTGTTCCCGTCGGGCAGGAGCCATCTCAGCCGGGTGCGGCTCCACCAGATCGTGCGCGAAGTCGCCGCCGATGCCGGCATTCCGCCGGACCGGATCAGCCCGCACGTGCTGCGCCACGCCTTCGCCACCCATCTGCTCGAAGGCGGCGCCGATCTTCGCGCGGTGCAGATGCTGCTCGGCCATGCCGACATCGCGACCACCCAGATCTACACCCATGTCGATTCGCGGCGACTGATCGACCTGGTCAACGCCCGCCACCCTTTGACCGACGGCCGCCGCGTTGACGCGCCGCCCAAGCCCGCTTAACCCGCCCGGCTGATGGCGACCTTTCTGGATTTCGAAAAGCCGATCGCGGAGCTCGAGGCGCGGATCGCGGAATTGCGCGAAACTTCGTCGGCGGGCGAGGCCAATATCGAGGCCGAGATCGCCCGGCTCGAGGAGCGCTCGGCGCGGATGCTGCGCGAAACCTATGCAAGGCTCACGCCCTGGCAGAAGACCCAGGTCGCCCGCCATCCGGAGCGGCCGCATTTCAAGGACTATGTCGCCGGCCTGATCGAGGATTTCGTGCCGCTCGCCGGCGACCGCAATTTCGGCGAGGACGAAGCGATCATCGGCGGGCTCGGCCGGCTCGGCGGGCGCAAGATCCTGGTGATCGGCCATGAGAAAGGCGACGACACCGCCAGCCGCCTCAAGCACAATTTCGGCATGGCGCGGCCCGAAGGCTATCGCAAGGCGATCCGGTTGATGCAGCTCGCCGACCGCTTCGGCCTGCCGGTGGTCAGCCTGGTCGATACCTCGGGCGCTTTTCCCGGGGTCCAGGCCGAAGAGCGCGGCCAGGCCGAAGCGATCGCCCGGTCGACCGAGCAATGCCTTTCGCTGGGTGTGCCGCTGGTCGCGGCGATCGTCGGGGAAGGGGGCTCGGGCGGCGCCATCGCCATCGCCGCCGCGAACCGGGTGATGATGCTCGAACACAGCGTCTATTCGGTGATCTCGCCCGAGGGCTGCGCCTCGATCCTGTGGCGCACCGGCGAGAAAGCGGCGGAAGCGGCCGAGGCGATGCGGATCACCGCGACCGATTTGAAGCAATTGGGCGTGATCGATCAGGTCGTCGGCGAGCCGATGGGCGGTGCCCACCGCCACCCCGCCGTCGCCATCGCGACGCTGGGCGAGGAGCTTGGCGAGGCGCTGGCCGAGCTCGCCACCTTGTCGCCGGCGCAGCTGCGCGCGGAGCGGCGCGCGAAATTCCTTGCGATCGCCTGAGCCTCATTCGATCGCCTGAGCTCAAATCGTCCGGGCAAGCAAAAGGGCGGCGAAATCGCTTCCGCCGCCCCTTCCTTCACGTTTCCGAGAACTTAGATGGCTTAGTTCGCCATCGCCGTCGAAACGTTGCTGAAGGTGTTGCTGAGCTGGCCGCCGAGGCCCTGCATGGCGGTGATGGCGGCAACAGCGATGAGGGCGGCGATCAGGCCATATTCAATAGCGGTCGCGCCCTTGTCGTCTTTGATGAACTTGCGAATGAACTGCATTTCCGGTCTCCTTGGGTTCCACATTCTACTGGAAGGTCCACACTTCCCTGCCGCCCGCCTTTGGCTCCTGGGTCAGCTACAGCCCCGATTAACGGGAGGAGGTTGAGAAATATTTAATGCTGGATCCTGGGCATCAGGCGTTGGTCACTTCGTTGGCGATATGGTCCCACATCTCGATCGCCGTGGTCCCGAACAGAGTGAGCGCGCCGATCATCGCGAGGAAGATCATCGCCAGGATGAGCCCGTACTCGACCGCGGTCGCGCCACGCTCGTCCTTGAAAATCCCCCAAAACCCCCGCATCCCATTGGCCCCTTAATCAGCGGGCATGCGTGCCCGTGCGCGAACCGCTTAACCCGGACAGCGTTAATGAAATCCTAGGATGGACGCCGCTTTTGCAAAAAATTCCGACAATGACGGTGGTGGCGGCGGCGCTGGTCGATGCCGAGGGCAGGGTCTTGCTGCAGCAGCGCTCCGCCGGACGCGCGCTGGCCGGGCTATGGGAGTTTCCGGGCGGCAAGGTCGAATCGGGAGAACTGCCCGAGGCGGCCCTGGTCCGCGAGCTTGAGGAGGAATTGGGCGTGACGGTCGATCCGGCGGCGCTTCAGCCGGCCTGTTTCGCCAGTGCGCCGACGGGCGAGCGTCACATGATCCTGCTGCTCTACATCTGCCGCGCGTGGACCGGCGAGCCCAGGCCGCTCGATGCGCAGGCCCTCGAATGGGCGCGGCCGGAGGAGATGATCGCAGCGGAGATGCCACCGGCGGACCAGCCGCTGATCGCCTTGTTGGCGGCGCTGCTTTAGCCCTTCGGCTTCAGCGCCTCGGCCAGCGAGGTCGTGCCGCTGCCGCGCCGCGCCGGCTGGGGCTGATCGGGCGACGGCGCCCAGCCGCTCACAGAGAGGATTTCGAAGCGCTCGGCGGTCTTGCCGTCGGGATCGGCCTGATCCCGGAAATCAGCCATCGCCGCGGCGAGGCCGAGGCGGGCGAGTGGCCGCCCGCGCTGGCCCAGGATGTTGGTCGCGCCCATCCCCCGCAGGTCGCCGATCAGCCGCGAGAGCGAGGAGAAGCGCACCGTCACCCCGTCGACATCGGCGACCGGCAGAGCGAAGCCGGCGCGGCCGAGCAGATCGCCGGCGGCGCGAACGTCGATCTGGGGATGGATTCGCGGCGAGGCCTGGCCGCCCTGGGCCTCTTCGGCGGCGCGCATCGCCCGGCGAAGCGCCGGCAGGCTGCCCGCCCCGGCAAAGGCGGCAAGGAACAGCCCGTCGGGCCGCAATGCTCGGCGGATGAGAAGGAGCGCGCCGGGCAGATCGTTGACCGTATCGAGCACCCCGACCGAGACGATCAGATCGAAGGAGGCGGGCGGGAAGGGGAGGCGGTCCTCGTCGCAATTCAGTCCCCCGACGGCGGCGGCGAACAGGGGGCCAGCATCGGCTGGCGTCACCTTAAGCCCGCGTGCCTTCAGCCGGTCGGTCAGATAGCCGTGGCCGCAGCCCAGATCGAGCGCGTCCGCGAAGGGGCGCTGCACGAGATCGAGCCGCTCGAGCAATTCGTCGGCGGCGCGGCGGTGGAGATAGTCGGCGTCCGCCCCCGACAGCGCCGCGCGATCGCGCCTGAGGCGACGGAGCGAACGGTCGAACGGCATCGTCTGCGGGTCGTCGGGCGGCACGCGGCGGCTATAGGCAGGTTGCGGCGCGGGCGGAAGTTCGGTTCCCGCCGCCCGACTGTTCGTCCCCGAACGCGAATGTCCGGAATCGGACAGAAGCTTCATTGACGGCTTCGCTTTTGTCTTGGAAATGGGGGTGGCACGGCTTTTGCTCCTCTTGCCACAGGTTGCGACCACTCAGTGCTTTGACTTGCCGGACGGGGCCGATAAAAGCCGCTAGGATCAAACAGTGTATTGCATCACTAAAACAGTTGTGCGAGTAGAACGGCGACGATGACCGAGCATGCCTTCGAACCGATGCGCCGCGCCATGGTCGCGAGCCAGCTGCGCACGACGGGCGTAAACGACCCGCGCGTGGTCGCGGCGATGGGCGCGGTCGAGCGCGAGCGGTTCGTGCCCCAGGCCTGCCTGGCGCTGGCTTATGCCGACGCGCTGGTCCCGCTCGGCCACGGCCGCCAGCTCAATTCGCCGATGGCGCTGGGCCTGCTGCTCACCGAGGCCAGGCTCCTGGGGGATGAGCGCGCGCTGCTGATCGGCGCGGCGACCGGCTATGGCGCCGCCGTGCTGGCGCTGCTGGTGCGCGAGGTGGTGGCGCTGGAGGAAGACGAGGCGCTCGCCGCCGATGCCGAGGCGGCGCTTGCCGGCACCGGCGTGACTGTGGTCAAGGGGCCGCTCGCTCAAGGGTGGGCCGAGGGCGCGCCTTACGATTTCATTCTGATCGACGGATCCGTGGGGCAAGTTCCGCAGGCGATCGTCGATCAGGTTGCCGAGGGCGGGACGATCGCCCTCGCGCTCGACGATGCCGGCGCGACGCGGCTTGGCGTCGGCAAGGTTGCCGCCGGCGCCTTCGGGGCCAATCTCTTCACCGACGCGGCCGCCGCCGCGCTGCCGGGCTTCGAACAGCCTCGCGGTTTCAGTTTTTAAGGACGGAGTGATTATGCGGGGACGCTTGCTGGCAGCGGTCGCGATGGCTGCCATCGCCTGGGGAGGGACGGCGCTCGCCCAGACGCAGGCGCCCGTGCGGGCGCCGCTGCCGGTGGCCCCCGTGCCGACCGGGCCCACCCAGTCGCTGCGCGAAGCGCTGGTCCAGACCTATAACAGCAACCCGACGATCATGGCCGAGCGCCAGTCGCTGCGCCAGCTGGACGAGACGGTGGCGATCGTGCGCGCCGGCTCGCGGCCGCAGGTGTCGGCGACCGCCGGAGTCAATCAGGACGTCGTCACCCATAATCTCGGCAACAACGGCCGCGATCTCACCGCCAGCATCGACCTGAGCCTGCCGCTTTATGCCGGCGGCCGGGTCCGCAACGGTATCCGCGCCGCCGACACCAGGGTCGAGGCCGGCCGCGCCAATCTGCGCTCGACCGAGGGCGGCATCTTCACCGAAGCGGTCGCCGCTTATATGGACGTGATCCGCGACCGTTCGATCGTCCAGCTCAACCGCAATCAGGTCAGCGTCCTCGACACGAATTTGATGGCGACCCGCGATCGTTTCGAAGTCGGCGATCTGACCCGCACCGATGTCGCCCAGTCCGACGCCCGGCTCGCGCTCGCCCGCTCGAACCTCGCTCTGGCCCAGGGGCGGCTCGAGGCCAGCGAGGAGAATTACCGGCGGGTGATCGGTCAGCTTCCGCCCGATCTGGCGCCGCCGCCGCCCTTGCCGCCGCTGCCGTCGAGCCCGGATCAGGCGACCGAGGTCGCGCTCGCCAACAATGCCGATCTCGCCTCGATCGCGGCCCAGGCCCGGGCCGCCGGCTTCGACGTGCGGGTGGCGCGCGGCGAGCGGCTGCCGACGATCTCGGCGGTGAATTCCAACCGCTACACCAATTTGCTCGGCTCCGCCGACAACCTCACCGGCGGCACCGGCCTGGTGCCGAACAGCACGACCAGCTCGGGCATCGGCCTGTCGCTTCGTCTGCCGCTCTATCAGGGCGGCGCGGCGGGCGCGCGGGTCCGTCAGGCGCAGGCCTTTCGCAGCCAGTTGCTGGAGCAGACGATCGGCATCGAACGGCTTGTCGTCTCCAACGTGCGCGCCGCCTACGCCGCCTACGTGGCCGCCAATGACGCGATCGAATCGAACACCATCGCGGTCGCCGCCAACGAGCTCGCGCTCGAAGGCACCCGCGCCGAGCAGTCGGTGGGTACGCGCAACATCCTCGACGTGCTCAACGCCGAGCAGGAATTGCTGAACAGCCAGGTGCTGCTCGTCACCGCGCGCCGCGACGCCTATGTCGCCGGCTTCCAATTGCTCAACGCGATGGGCATGGCCGAGGCGGACGATCTCAACCTCGACGGCGGCCCGCTCTACGACCCGCTGGTCAACTACGATCGCTATTCGCGCAGCTGGTCGGACTGGGACGACGGACCCCGGCCGCGGCCGGTGGCGACGCGCACCGTGCCGGCCGACGCGGTCAGCCCGGTAACGCCCGTCCTAAACAGCGTGACACAGCCTCGGCAATAAGCGATAAAGTCCTCATCATGGGCGATATTCAGCAGGACCCGTCGATGGAGGACATTCTCGCGTCCATCAAGCGCGTGATCGCCGAGGACAATCGAGTCGCGGCGACTGTGCCTGGCGCCCGGGCGCAGCGCCGGATGGTGAGGCCCACCGCGGACCTTCCCGAGGACGATGTGCTCGAGCTGGACGATCCGGTCGCCGAGCCGCCCGCTCTGGTTTCCGACGACGCCGCCAACTCCACCCGCGAGCGGCTGGCGACCCTCTCCGCGCTGCGCCAGCGCAGCGATCTGCCGCCCGAAACCAGCGCGCTCGAAGCGGTGGTGCGCGACATGCTCCGGCCGATGCTGAAGGACTGGCTCGACCAGCATCTCCCGCAGATCGTCGAGGAACTCGTCTCCCGCGAAGTCGCCCGGATCACCGGGCGCGATCTTTAGGGTCTCAGCCCCTCACTCGTTTCAATCACCGTTCGGGCTGAGCTTGTCGAAGCCCTCTCCTTCTTTTCCATCGCATCGAAGGAAGAAGGAAAGCCCTTCGACAGGCTCAGGGCGAACGGAGTGGGGGGCTCCAACCGAGGAGGGCTCTGGTGTCCGGGCAAGGTCACTGCTACTCGCCCTCCCATGAAAAAGCTGCTGCTCGCAGGCCTTGCCGTGCTCGCTTTCGCCCAGGCTCCCGCCGCATATGCGCGCGAGCTGACCGCCACCGATGTCGCGACGATGCGCAGGATCGGGGCGCCGACCGTCTCCGAAGATGGCCGCTGGCTCGCCTATCAGCTGCGCGAGACCGATCTGGAGGGCAATCGGGGCCGGATCGATCTGTGGCTCGTCGATCTGAGGACACCCGATGCGGCGGCGCGGCGGATCGGCTCGACGGCCGAGCATAATGAGCACGACCCACGCTTTTCGGCGGACGGACGCTGGCTCTATTTCTTGAGCGCCGCTTCGGGCAGCGAGCAGCTCTGGCGCGTCGCCGTGGCGGGTGGCGAGGCGGAACGGGTCACCGATCTCGGCGCCGACGTCGCCGGCTTTGCGCTCGCGCCGACCGGCGACCGGCTCGCCATCTGGGGCGACCGCGACCTCTTGTGCACCGATTTCGATTGCGAGGACGTCCCCGCGGCGGCGGAAGGGCAGGGCAGCGCCCGGGTCTATGACGAGAGCTTCGTCCGCCACTGGGATGTCTGGGTCGAGCCCGGGGTGCGCTCGCGCGTCTTCACTTTGCCGATGGTCGACGGGCGGCCGCAGGGCGCGGGGACGCCGGTCGCGCCGGGGCTGGTCGGCGATTCGCCGTCCAGGCCGTTCGGCGGGGGCGAGGAGATCGCCTGGAGCGCCGACGGGCGCACGCTCTACTTCGCGCTTCGCATGGGCGGACGCACCGAGCCCAATTCGACCAATCTCGATATCTACGCCGCCCGCGAGGGCGCCGCGCCGGTCAATCTGACCGAGGCCAATCGCGCTTTGGACAGCGCGCCGGCGATTTCCCCCGACGGGCGCTGGCTCGCCTACACCGCGATGGCGCGGCCGGGCTATGAGGCCGATCGGCAAGTGATCCAGCTGCGCAACCTCGCCACCGGCGAGAGCCGCGCGCTGACCGCCGGCTGGGACCGTTCGGTGGGCTCATTGGCCTGGGCGGCGGACGGGCGCAGCCTCTTCGTCACCGCCGGCGAAATGCTCGATACGCCGCTCTTCCAGGTCGACATCCGCACCGGCCGGGCGACCCGGCTCACCGAGGGCGGAACGGTCGGCAATGTGACGCCGCTCGCCAATGGCTCCGTGCTCTACACGCTGAACAGCCTGCAGGCGCCCGACGACCTCTATCTGCGCGACGCGCGCGGGCAGGTGCGCCAGCTCACGCGGGTCAATGCCGATCGGCTCCAGGGTCTCGATCCGGTCGCGGTCGAGCGCTTCAGCTTCCCGGGCGCCAATGGCGACACCGTCTGGGGCCAGATCGTCAAGCCCGTCGGGGCGAGCGGTCGGCTTCCGGTCGCACTGCTCATCCATGGCGGCCCGCAAAGCTCGTTCGGCAATGGCTGGTCCTATCGTTGGAACCCCTGGTTGTTCGCGGCGCCCGGCTATGCCGCGGTGACGATCGATTTCCACGGCTCGACCGGCTACGGCCAGGCCTTCACCGACGCGATCAACCGCGACTGGGGCGGCGCTCCGCTCGAGGATCTGCGCCTCGGCCTCGCCGCCGCCGGCCGCGAGGACGCCCAGCTCGACACCGCGAATGCCTGCGCGCTCGGCGGCTCCTATGGCGGCTATATGGTCAACTGGATCGCCGGGCGCTGGCCCGAGGGCTTCCGCTGCCTGGTCAGCCATTCGGGCGTCTTCGATCAGCGCGCCATGGCCTATGAAACCGAGGAATTGTGGTTCACCGAATGGGAGTTCGGCGGCCCCTATTTCGATCCCGCCGCCGCGGCGCAGTACGAGCGCCACAATCCGGTGGGGCTGGTCGCCAATTGGCGCACGCCGATGCTGGTCATCCACGGCGAGCGCGATTTCCGCATTCCCTACAGCCAGTCGCTCGGCGTCTTCAACGCGCTGCAGCGCCGCAACATCCCCTCGCGCCTGGTCGTCTTCCCCGACGAGAATCACTGGATCCTCAAACCCCAAAACTCGATCCAATGGTATCGCGAGGTGCACGGCTGGCTGGATCAGTGGCTGCGCAGGGGCGGGCAGGGGCAATAGACGGCTTTTCCGGCCGCTGGAGACCGGCGTCGTTGCCGTAAACCCGGAACCGCGTTCGTACGCAAGAATCGACGCTAAAAAGCTGGAAAGCAGGAGAAAAGTGGCGCGCCCGGAAGGATTCGAACCTCCGGCCCCCAGATTCGTAGTCTGGTGCTCTATCCAGCTGAGCTACGGGCGCGCGGGATGGCCGACATAGGCAGAAGGCCGCGGGCGTGCAAGCCCCGTGCGCTGCTGGTTGCCGGGGCACCTGCCAGGGCATAGGAGAGCGAAATGTTCAGCCTCCGTTCGTTCACGCCCGTCGCCGCTCTGGCCCTCGCCGGCTGCGTCGCGCAGGGCCCCTTTCCCTCGCTCGCGCCGCGGCCGGCGGAGCTGGTCGATCTGAGCATCGAGCCGGTGCGCGAGGATCCGGTGATCGCCGACGATGCCGCGCTTCGCGAGCGGATCGCGGAATTGGTCGCTGCGGCGCGGACCGGCTGGCGTGATTTCCAGGCAGAGCTGGGCCCGACGGAACGGGCCTTCGCCCGAGCGGGCGGGCAAGGCAGTGACTCCTGGGTGACGGCGCAGGAGGCGCTTTCGCGGCTCGAGGCGTCACGCGCGCGCACCACCACCGCGGCGGGCGAACTGCAACAGCTGTCGGTCGCCCGCGCCGAGCGCCCGACCAGCCCGGCCGATCGCGCCGCGCTCGACAGCGCGATCGAGGAGACGAATGCGCTTGCGGCACGGCAACAGGAGCGGATGGATCGGTTTCGGACGGACTGAGGCTTCCCAAGGTTGTCATCCCGGACTTGATCCGCGATCCATGGACACGGCCGGTGGGAGATTTCGCTCTGTTGTGTTCATGGATGCTGAATCAAGTTCAGCATGACGGATGAGGCGCTTTAGACCCCGGCCGCCGCCGCCGCCTCGGCATGCAGCCGCCCCAGCATCACATAATGCGCCACCCCGGCGCGCATCCCGGCAAGGTCCGCCTCGCCCAGATCGCGCACATATTTCGCCGGCCGGCCGGCCCACAGCTGCCCGGAGGGGATGCGCTTGCCCTGGGTGAGCAGGGCGCCGGCCGCCAGCATCGCGTCGCTTTCGATCTCGCAGCCGTCCATCACGATCGCGCCGAGGCCGACGAAGGCGCGGTCGTGGAGGATGCAGCCATGGACCATCGCGAGATGGCCGATCAGCACCTCCTCGCCGATCAGGGTCGGGTGGCCGCTTTCGTTGCCGGGGCGCGGCGAATCGACGTGGAGGACGCTGCCGTCCTGGATGTTGGTGCGCGCGCCGATCCGGATCCGGTTGACGTCGCCGCGAAGCACGCAATTGTACCAGATGCTCGCCTGTGCCCCGATCTCGATATCGCCGATCAACCGCACCCCGGCGGCGACAAAGGCGGTCGGATCGACGCGCGGCGCCTTGCCGCCAAAGGGAATGCGCGTCATCGCCTGAGTTCTCCCGGGCGAATGTCGTAGACGATCGTCGGGTTCAGCTCCGGAAAGCGGGGGTCGTCATACTCAAACTCGGGCCGCCGGGTCATGCCGAGCCGCTCCATCAGCCCCCAGCTCGGCTCGTTCTGCGGAAAGGTGATCGCCACGACGCGGTCGGCGCCGAGCGTTTCGAAGGCGAAATCGAGCGAAGCGATCGCGCCCTCTTTGGCATAGCCCTGCCCCCAGGCATCCTCGCGCAGCCGCCAGCCGACCTCGTACATCCCCTCGATCGGGCTCACTTCGGTGTCGGCGATCTTGATCCCGCAAAAGCCGAGCAGCTCGCCATCCGCCCTGCGCTCGACCACCCAGAAGGTGAAGCCGCGCTCCTCCTGCCAGCGCATCAGCCGGGTCCGGAGCGTAGTCTCCAGATTGGCTCGCGTCTGAACCCCGCCGAGCCATTGCATCACGGCCGGCCGGTTGGTGTGATGGATGAAGGGCGCGATATCGGCCTCGGTCCAGTTGCGAAGCAGCAGCCGTTCGGTCTCGATCACAAGCCTAATCCCCGAAAAACGGCAGGCTTGGATAGTTGATGATCGGCAGGATCGAGGCATGGTCGTCGCTCCACCCGGAAAAGTCCGGATCGGTTTCGAGCACCAGCCAGTTCTGCGCATCGCCGCCCGACAGCGAGACCAGCCGGTCGATCGTCTCCGGGTCGCGCGACAGTGCGATCCAGACCGAGATGCTGGCGTTCATCACCGCCTCCTCGTCGCTCGGGACATATTCGAGCAAGGTCGAATGCCAGCCGCCATGCTGGGCGATGTCGGCGATCACCGGCTTGAGATCGAGATAGCGATTCGAGATGTGGAACAGGACGATGCCGCTGCGTTGCACCGCCCGCCCATAGACCTGGAGCGCTTCGCGGGTGAGCAGGTGCATCGGCACAGCGTCGGAGGAAAAGGCGTCGACCGCGAGGATATCGATCGAATTGGCCGGCTGGCGGCCCAGCGTCAGCCGCGCGTCGCCCAGCACGACCCGGGCCTGCGGCGCGCATTGGTTGAGGAAGGTGAAGCGGTTGCGGGCGATCTCCACCATCGCCGGATCGATCTCGAAAAAGGTCCAGGCGTGGTTCGGCCGGGCGTAGCAGGAGAGCGTTCCGGTCCCGAGACCGATCACGCCGATTCGCGGCCGTGCGCCGTAAAGCGCTTCGGCGTTGCTGAGCGCCAGGCCGACGCCCGAACGGCGCGCATAATAAGAGGTCGGCATCGTCTCCAGCCCGGGAAGCAGGTTCTGTACGCCGTGCAATGTGGTGCCGTGCATCAGCACCCGGGCGATCGGCTCCCCGTCCTCGCCGCGCCGCTCATAGACTTCGTAAATGCCGAAATAGGAGCGGGTGCGGATGTCGGTGGTCGAGCCGCGCAACGTGGTCCAGCCGTCATAACTCAGCATCAGCGCGGCGAGGCTGATCGCGAAGGCCCAGCGCCGCCCGAGGCAGGCCAGGGCCAGCAGCGAGACGACGATGCTGCCGATCATCTGGGTCCGGTCGTCCCAGCCGAAATAACCCGCGTCGATCGCGAAGGAGACGAGCAAAGCGATGACCGGGATGCCGATCGACAGGATCCTGGTCAGCGCCGGCGGCCAGGGCACCAGCGCGGTCTGCGGCACGAGCAGGGCCGCGGCGACGATCAGCAGCGGATGCTCATAGGCCCAGTCGAACAGCAACGGCGCGACGATCGCGCAGAACAGCCCGCCGAGCATGCCGCCGATCGACATGGCGAGGTAGAAGCGGGTGAGATGCTCGGCCGCGGGGCGCAGGCGGAACATCTCGCCATGCAGCGCCACCGCCACCGCAAGCATCAGCACCAGGCCGAGCGTCGCCGAGACGAACGGATTGCGGGTGCCGTCGCTGAAGGCGAGGCCGCCGGCGATCAGGATGATCAAGGGCGCGAGCAGGGTGATGAGGTTGGCCGGGCCGCGCCGCGCCGCGAAGGCGATCACGAAAGAGAGCAGATAAAGCCCGAGCGGGAGCACCCAGAGCAGGGGCATGGCGACGATGTCGGTGGTCAGGTGGGTCGTCGTCGACAGCATCAGCCCGGAGGGCACGGCGGCGAGCACGATCCAGTGGACCATCTGCAGGCCGGTCGGCGGCGGCGTGGTCGCCTCGGGCGTCACCTCCACCGCCTTGGCCGGGACGGTCAGCGCGCACAAAGCCACGAGCAGCACCAGTACCGCGTAGATGCCGGTCCACACGATGCTCTGCGTGTGCAGGGTCATCGTCGGCTCGAACACCAAAGGATAGGAGAGCAACCCGGCGAAGCTGCCGAGGTTGGAGGCGGCGTAGAGCGGATAGGGATCGCCGCGGCTGGTCTCGAGCGCATACCAGCGCTGCATCAGCGGCGCCTGGGCCGAGATGATGAAGAACAGGATGCCGATCGAGCTGATCAGGAACCAGGGCACCCAGAAGGCGGGCTCGCCCTCGGCCGGCGGGACCGCGTCGGTCAGCCCGATCGGCAGCCACAAGGCCGCCACCGCGAGCAAAGCGACGTGCAGCCCGGCCTGGTAGCGCGGCCGCATGTAGGAGAGGCCATGGGCATAAGCGTAGCCGCCGAGCAGCAGCAGCTGATAGACCAGCATCGCGCTGTTCCAAACCGCCGGCGCGCCGCCGATCCTGGGCAACGCCATCCGCGCGATCATCGGCTGGGTCAGGAACAGCAGGAACGAGCCGGTGATGATGGTGAGCAGGAACAGCGGGCGCGCATAGCGCTCGCTGACCCGACCCCTGCCGGCGGCGATTTCACTTTGCACGTCGTTCCCCCGTCATGAGCCGAGCAGCCGGGCCGCGGCCGGCGCGTGGTAGCTGAGTATGCCGCAAGCCCCGGCCCGCTTGAAGGCCAGCAAGGTTTCGAGCAGCAGGGCGTCGCGGTCTCCCGCCCCGGCCGCCGCCGCCGCCTCGATCATCGCATATTCGCCGGACACCTGATAGGCGAAGACCGGCACTTCGAAGCGGTCCCGAACCCGCCGGATGATGTCGAGATAGGGCAGGCCCGGCTTCACCATCACGCTGTCGGCGCCCTCGTCGAGATCGAGCGCGACCTCGCGCAGCGCCTCGAGCGCATTGGCCGGATCCATTTGGTAGCTCTTCTTGTCGCCCTTCAGCAGGCCGCGCGAACCGACCGCGTCCCGGAACGGGCCGTAGAAGGCCGAGGCATATTTGGCGGCGTAGGCCATGATCTGGGTATTGCAGTGTCCTGCATCCTCGAGCGCGGCGCGGATCAGGCCGACCCGGCCGTCCATCATGTCGGACGGCGCGACGATGTCGGCGCCGGCCTTGGCCTGGACCAGCGCCTGCTGGGCGAGGATCGCCGCGGTTTCGTCGTTCAGCACCATCCCCGCCGCGTCGGTGATCCCGTCATGGCCGTCGGCGGTGTAGGGATCGAGCGCGACGTCGGTCAGCACGCCCACCTCCGGCGCCGCGTCCTTGGCCGCCCTGACCGCGCGGCAGATCAGATTGTCGGCGTTGAGCGCTTCCTTCGCCTCGGCGGTGCGCAGCGCAAGCCGGGTATTGGGAAACAAGGCGATGCACGGGATGCCGAGCGAGCGCGCTTCGCGGGCGCGCTCGCTGATCCGGTCGACCGACCAGCGCGAGACTCCGGGCAGGGTCGCGATCGGTTCCTCCACGCCCTTGCCATCGGTCACGAACAGCGGCCAGATCAGGTCCGACGGGGCCAGGCTGGTCTCGGCGACCAGCGCCCGGCTCCAGGCGGTGGAGCGGGTGCGGCGGAGGCGAAGGGCGGGGAAGGAGGAGGACGGCATTGCCAGCCTGATAACGTGCCCCGGTCCCACTGCAAAGCGGCGAAGGGTACGGCTTGTTACGTGATCGCAACAACAGCGGTTGACAGAAGAGCGACGACTGTCATGCTCCCGATCATCTGACCTGTAGTGGAGTGGCGTCCTTCTCATTGGGGCTGAAAGGACAGATCATGATGACGATGAAGAAGCGTATCGCGCTCGCGGTCGGCCTTGCCATGCTGGCCTTCACCAATGGAGCGACGGCGCAACAACCGCCACCGCCGCTGCCCAATCCGATCCTCTATGTCACCGGCCTGGAATATTATACCGTGAACGGGACGGATTTCGTCCGCTACCGCTACGACGTGTTCAACAAATCGGATTATCCCGCGGCGATGTTCGCGCCGGCGCCGAATCTGCCGCCGTGCGGCGCCAACGCCAATTCGTCGCGGACCTGGGTCGATTTCTTTACCGCGCGAGGCCAGCGCATCTACGGCTTCTGCGCGCTGGGCAGCCCCAACGATCTGGGCGGCATCTGGTTCGCACTGCCGGAGGGGCAGATTCCGCCGAGCTACGTCTATATCGAGATCCACGACCGGCAGACCGGTCGGAAGTATCGCTCCAACCTCGCGGACACGGTTTTGTAGAAAGGATGGACACGGCCGCGCCGCAAGGCGTTACAGGGGGCCGTGCCCGATCCCAAATCCGTCCCCAAGGAAGCCGTCCTCATCGTCAATGCGCGTTCGCGTAAAGGACGACGGCTGTTCCGCCGCGCCACCTTCCTGCTCCGCGGGGCCGGAATCCGGCTGCTTTCCGCGCATGCGGTGCGCAAGCCCGATCAGCTGATTCCGACGGTCAAGGAAGCGGTGCGCAGCGGCGCGCCGATGGTGATCGTCGGCGGCGGCGACGGCTCGCTCTCCTCGGCGGTGGACGAACTGGTCGATCGCGACTGCGTCTTCGCTTTGCTCCCGCTCGGCACCGCGAACAGCTTCGCCCGCTCGCTCGGCATCCCGCTCGACCTCGAAGGCGCGGTCACAACCATCGTCACCGGCCGCCGCCGCCGGGTCGATCTCGGCGTCGTCGACGGCGATTATTATGCGAACGGCGCTGCGATCGGCCTTTCCCCGCTGATCGGCGCGACCGTCCCGCACAATCTGAAGCGCTGGCTGGGCCGGGTCGGCTACCTCATCTGGGCACTTTGGTCGATCTACCGCTTCCGCCCGTTCCATCTGACGGTCGAGACCGAGGACGGGAAGCGGCACGAGATGGAGGCGCTCGAAGTCCGCATCGCCAACGGCGCCTTTCATGGCGGCGTCGAAGTGGTCGACGATGCGAAGATCGACAGCGGCCGAATCATCGTCCAGGCGATCACCGGTCGCAACAAGCACCGCCTGATCCGCAACTGGCTCGCCGTGCTGATGAACGACCGCCGCTCCAAGCGCGACACCGTCACCGACTTCCACGGCACCCGGCTGCGCCTCATCACCGTCCCGCCGCTCCCCATCTCGATCGACGGCGAAGTGCTCGGCCACACCCCCGCTACCGTCGAAGTCGCCGAGCGCGCGATCGAGGTGGTGGTTCCCGCCTAACGATCCGATGCGCGGGAAACCGTTCGTCCTGAGCGAAGTCGAAGGGCGTCCGTGATGAGTCCGTGCCAGCGCCCCTCGACTTCGCTCGGGGCGAACGGACTTCCTCAGCCGAGCCGCGCAAGCGCCGCGCGGTACTTCTCCGCGTCCGACGCCTTCTCGGCATGGTCCGCCCGCGCTTTCTCGACCGCCTCGGGCTTGGCCCGCTCGACGAAGCTCGAATTGGCGAGCCGCGCGGCGAGGCCGTCACGCTCTTTCTCGGCAGCCTCGGCGGCCTTGAGCAGGCGGGCCTTCTCGGCGGCGATGTCGATCACGCCTTCAAGCGGGAGGACGAAAGTGGCCTCGTCGATCACGACCTGCGCGGCGCCCCCTTCCGGGCGCTGATCGACCCGTTCCACCCTCGCCAGCCGCTGAAGCGCCGCGGCATTGCGTTGCAGACGCGCGTCGGTCACGCCTGAGGCATCGGCGACGTAAAGCGGCAATCTGGCGCCGGGCGGAACATTGAGTTCCGCGCGCGCACCGCGAATCGCGCCGACCAGCCTGATCAACCAGTCGATCTCCGGCCCGGCCTCCGGATCGAGCGCCCGCGCATCCGGCATCGGCCATCTGGCGACGATCAGCTCGTAAGGCCGCTCGCCCATCGCGTTCCACAATTCCTCGGTCACGAACGGCATGAACGGGTGGAGCATGACCAATATCTGATCGAGCACCCAGCCCGCGACCGCCTTCGTCTCCTCATCGATGGCACCCTTGATCAGCTCCAGGTACCAGTCGCAGAAGGTCGCCCAGGTGAATTGGTAGATGGTGTTGGCGCACTCGTCGAAGCGCAGTTCGGTGAGCGCGATGTCGAGCGCCTGGACGGTCTTCACCGTCTCGCCGATGATCCACTTGTTGACCGCGAGGGTCGCCACGGGCGGCTCGATCGCCTTGGACGCGCCGATCCCGTTGCTCTGGCAAAAGCGGGCCGCGTTCCACAGCTTGGTGGCGAAGTTGCGATAGCCTTCGACGCGCTTCTCATCGAGCTTGATGTCGCGCCCCTGGCTCTCCATCGCCGCCAGCGTGAAGCGCAAGGCGTCCGCGCCGTAGCGGTCGATCAGGCCGAGCGGATCGACCGTATTTCCCTTGGATTTGGACATCTTCGCGCCCTTGGCGTCGCGCACCAATCCGTGGAGATACAAGGTCTTCCACGGCCTTTCTCCCATGAACTCGAAACCCTGCATCGCCATCCGGGCGTCCCAGAAGAAGATGATGTCGAAGCCGGAGATGAGCACGTCATTAGGGTAATGGCGGCGCAATTCCTCGGTCTGCTCCGGCCACCCAAGCGTCGCGAACGGCCACAAAGCGGAGGAGAACCAGGTGTCGAGCACGTCACGGTCTTGATAGATCGGCCTTGAAGTTGCGCCGACGCTCCCGCTGTAAGAAAAACCCTCGTGCTCGTGACTCATATCCACGTGCTCAAGGCTGACACCGTAGTACTTGGCAAACTGCGCGCGGACATCCTCGGCAGTCCCCGCCACCACGACATGCCCATCTGCCAGGGCGTAGATCGGCGAGACAAGCAGGGGATCAAAATCCTTGCTCTCGTAAATTTCCTTCTTCGCACCATACCACGCCGGGATCCGATGCCCCCACCATAGCTGGCGCGAGACGCACCAGGGCTGGATGTTCTCCAGCCAGTTGAACCAGGTCTTCTCCCAGCTCTTGGGCACGATCCTGATCTCGCCCGAGCGCACCGCCTCGATCGGCTTCTTCGCCAGCGTCGCCGCGTCGACATACCATTGGTCGGTCAGCCAGGGCTCGATCACCACCCCCGAGCGGTCGCCATACGGGGTCGCGACCACCCGGTCCTCGACCTTCTCGAGGCAGCCCGCCTCGTCGATCAGGGCGACCACCCGCTTGCGCGCCTCGAAGCGGTCGAGGCCGAGCAACGCCTCGGGGATCAGCCCGTCCGCGGTCTGGATCACCCGCGCCTCGCCGTCGAGCATATTGAGCATTTCGGCGGGCTTGAAGCCGGCGCGCTTGCCGACCTCGAAATCGTTGAAATCGTGGCCCGGCGTGATCTTCACCGCGCCGGAACCCAGCTCCGGATCGGCATGCTCGTCGGCGATGATCGGCACCAGCCGGCCGGTGATCGGCAGCTTCACTTGCTTGCCGATCAGCCCCGCATAGCGCTCGTCATCGGGATGCACCGCCACCGCCATGTCGGCGAGCATCGTCTCCGGCCGCGTGGTCGCGACCGAGATATGGCCGCCGCCATCCTCAAGCGGATAGCGGAAATGCCAGAAGCTCGATTGGATCTCCCGCGTCTCGACCTCGAGGTCCGAGATCGCGGTCTTCAGGCCCGGATCCCAATTGACCAGGCGCTTGTCGCGATAGAGCAATTTGCGCGCGTGAAGATCGACGAACACCTTCAGCACGGCGCGGCTGAAGCCCTCGTCCATGGTGAAGCGCTCGTTCGCCCAGTCGCACGAGGCGCCCAGCCGGCGCAGCTGCCGGGTGATCTGGCCGCCGCTTTCGGCCTTCCATTCCCAGACCTTTTCGACGAACTGCTCGCGCGTATAATTGGTGCGCTTGTCCTGCCGCTCCTCGAGCTGCCGCTCGACCACCATCTGGGTGGCGATGCCGGCATGGTCCATGCCGACCACCCACAGCGAATCCTTGCCGAGCAGGCGGGCGTGGCGGACGAGAATGTCCTGCAGCGTATTATCGAGCGCGTGGCCGATGTGGAGCGAGCCGGTCACATTGGGCGGCGGGATGACGATGGTGAACGGCTCGGCCTCGCCCCGCTCCGGGCGGAACAGGCCTTCCGCTTCCCAATGCGCATACCAGCGCGCCTCGATTTCGGCGGGGTCGAAGGTTTTGGAGAGTTCGGTCATGGGAGAGCCGTTACCCAGCTTTCCTCACTTCGTCACCCCGCCCTCCTCGCCGCCCGGATTTCAGAGGGAACGACCTGCCCCTCTCAGCTGGGGCTGGGGGAGGGGATTCGGCTTTCCGGGGAGAAAAGGACATCCTACTTTGGGGTCGTCGCCATAGGCCTTAATCATGGCCTTGCCGCGCAGTCGCACATGAGGAAGGAAGCGGGATGGCCAGGCTCGTATTCGGAATGAACCAGTCCCTGGACGGCTATGTCGATCATATGGCGTTCGCACCCGATCCGACGCTCTTCCGCCATTTCATCGACGAGGCCGAGCGCCAGGCGGGCAGCGTCTACGGTCGCCATATGTATGAGATCATGCGCTATTGGGACGACGATCATCCTGAATGGGGTGCGGAGGAGCGCGCCTTCGCGGCGGCCTGGCGCCGGCAGCCCAAATGGGTCGTTTCGCGCTCGTTGAAGTCCGTCGGCCCGAACGCCATGCTGATCGAGGAAGACCTCGAGCGCGCGATCCGGGCGCTGAAGGCCGGGCGCGACGGCGAGATCGAGATTGCCGGCCCGGACCTGGCGCGAAGCCTCACCGAACTCGGCCTGATCGACGAGTATCGAATCTACCTGCACCCAGTCGTGCTTGGCCAGGGCACGCCCTATTTCGCCGGACCCCGGCCGCCGCTGCGCCTCATGACCAGCGACCGGATCGGCGCGGATGTGATCAGGCTGAGCTACGTTCCCGCCTGAACGCCCGCCTGGCCTCAGTGGTGGCTTTCGCCCGCGCCTTGTCCGTCCGCATACCAGGCGCGGATCCTGAGCGTCTCGCGCGCGCAATGATGCTCTTCGACGACCGGCCGGCCCTCGAGGGTGGTGTTGTGGTGGGCGAGAGCTTCATAGGCCGAGAGCCGGACCACCTCGCCGATCCCGGCCAGCCGCTCCTCGCATTTCTGCTGGGAATCGAGCGCCCGGATCTCGGTGAAGCGCGCCTCGCGTTCGCTTCCCGCTGGAAAGGCGTCGTGATGCTCCTCGACCAGATCGCCGCCGTAAGGCGGCCCGACCGAGAAGGATGGCGCATAGGCGCAGCCGCCCGCCGCGATCAGGGCGATGAGGCCGAGAGATGCTCGCCATGCCATGCTGCAGAAGCTAGGCCAGTGCCTCGGCACGATCAAGCGACGCCATTCATTTTCCCTTCATGGCCTGGCAGCGAGAGGGCTGATATTCCGGAGCCGTGACGACATGGTGGCGGCGGGACGCGGAGGAGCGCATGAGGAAGCTGCAGGCGGTGCTGGTGCTGGTAGGTGCGGCCTTGTTCGCGGCACCCTCGGCGATGGGGCAGAATGCGGTTCCGGCCGGGCAATTGGCGGCGGGCCAGTCGCTGACCGCCGAGCTGACGCCGAACGATGTCCAGCGCCGCTCCGGCAAATATGAGGATGTCTACACGCTCCAGGGCAGGCGCGGGCAGCGCATCCAGATCGATCTCGCCGCGGAGGATTTCGACGCCTATCTCGTGGTGACCGGGCCGGAGGGTTTCTCCTTTTCCAACGACGACGGTGTGGGCGGCGATTCGACCGACAGCCGGCTGGTGCTGGAGCTGCCCGCCGACGGCGCCTATCGGGTCGCGGCGACCAGCTTCCGCCCGGGCGAGACCGGCCGCTACCGGATCGCGGCGGCGGTTCCGGCCGCCGGCGTCGCCGCCGCCCGCCCGCTCGCGGCGGCGCCGATCACCATCGGCCAGAGCGTCAACGGCGCGCTTGCTCAAGGCGACGGCCGCGGCGCGGCGGGCGAATATACCGATCATTATCGCTTCACGGCGCGGCGCGGGCAGCGGGTGGCGATCTCGCTCGAGGCCGGCAAGCTCGATCCGGTGCTGGTCCTGGCCCGCCCCGACGGCACCAGCGATCGCAACGACGATACCGAGATCGACGGCCAGCCCAGCACCAACAGCCGGATCGACACCGTGCTCGCCGAGGACGGCGATTATGTGATCACGGTCACCTCCTACGGGGCCGCCGAGACCGGCGACTATCGGCTGGCCTTGGCCCCGAGCGCCGGCCATCCGCGCCAGCTCGGCGTTCCCGGCGGGCCGCGCGTGATCGCGCTTCTGGTCGGCGTCTCCGATTATGGCGGGCGGACCAGCAATCTGGCCAATACCGACGCCGATGCGCGCGAGCTCTATCAGGGGCTGAGCAATGCCGGGCTGCTCCATCCGGCGAGCCAGATGCTCACCAATGAGGAGGCGACGACCAAGCGCGTCGAAGAGGCCTTCGCCCGCGCCGCCGCCGCCGCCGGGCCCAACGACACCTTCATGTTCTTCTTCTCCGGCCATGGCGACCAGATCGACGTCCCCGTCGGCTCGGCGGAATTGGACGGACGGGCGGAGACGATCGAGCTCTACGACGAGGCGATGACCGACGCCCAGCTCGCGCCCCTCTTCGCCAGCGTGCGCTCGCGGCTGTCGCTGCTCGTCGTCGACGCCTGTTATGCCGGGGGCTTCCGGTCGCTGGTCAACCGGCCCAACGTGATGGGCCTGTTTAGCTCGGAGGAGGATCTGACCAGCCTCGTCGCCAGCCGCTTCAAGGCGGGCGGTTTCCTCTCCTATTTCCTGCGCGCCGGGCTTGCGGGCGAGGCGGACGAGGATGGCGACCGGATCGTCAGCGCCGGCGAGATCTCGACCTATGTCCGCCGCCGCTTCCGCCGCGAGGGCGACATCCCGGCAACCACCCGCGAGGACGACCGCCATTTCCAGAACCTGCTGATCGAGCGCGGCGGCGTCCATGTCGACGACGTGATCGTGCGCTTCGGCGGCGGCACGACGCGCACCGCGGCGAGCCTGGAGCGCCCGGTCAGGGTGCAGCCCGCGGCGGCCGTGACGTTGCCCGAGAAGCGGGCGCCGAGACCAAAGCGCTAGGCTCGCACTGAGTTGTTCCCCGGCGAAGGCCGGGGCCCAGGCCCGGCGTGAGCCGGGTTTTGAGACGCGAGAAGAAAGCCTTCGGCTCCTGGGCCCCGGCCTTCGGGGTCCCCGCAAAGTACTACTTTGCGGGGTGCCCCTTCGCCGGGGTACAGGTTCGTCTAAGCCAACGCCGCCAGGTCCAGCGTCGAGAGCAAAGCCGAGCGGCCCGCTTCGATCCGCCCGTGCAGATCCGGATCGGCCAGGTCTTCGGGCGAGATCCGCTCCGGCCACCACGCCTCGATCAGCCCCGCGATCCGGTCGAGCTGCGCTTCATCGACCAGAAAGCGCGAATCGACGGTGTCCGGATCGGCGACGACGCGCAGGCGAAGGCAGGCCGGGCCGCCGCCATTGGCCATGGAGTCGCGCACGTCGACCACGCACAGGCGCCGGATCGCGCCATTGCCGGCGACCATCTGCTGGAGCCAGCTCCACACCCGCTCGCTTTCGCGCGCTTCCTCGGGGAGGATCAGCGCCATGCCGCCTTCGGGCAGGCTGACGAGCTGGGCGTTGAACAGATAGGATTTCACCGCCTCGTCGAGGCTGACCAGAGCGGCCGGGACCTCGACGATCTCGGCCTCGGGCAGCAGTCGCCTCAGCTCGGCATAGAATGCGCCCTTGTCGGCGAAGGCCTGTTCGTGGGTGAACAGGACATGTTCGTTGGCGACGGCGACGACATCGTTGTGGAAGGCGCCGGCGGCGATCGCCGCTTCCGATTGCTCGACGAACAGGGTGCGCTCGAGATCCAGCCCGTGCAGGCGGGCGACGGCGCGCGAGGCCTGAAGATGCTGGCGGGCGGGGAAGGGGCCGCCGGCGACGCCGTAGACGAAGATCTCGACGCCCGGCGAATCGTGGCCGGCGCCCATCCGCATATGATTGGCCGCGCCCTCGTCGCCGAAGGCCGGCGGCACCGGGCCGTGCACCGCGAACTGCGACTCGTCGGCGAAGGCCAGGCGAAGCTGCGCCAGCGTCGCCGGCCATTCGTGGCTGCGATGGGCCATGGTCTTCAGATTGGCGACGGTGAGGTGGCAGCGTCCGTCCTTCGTGTCCGGCGCGGGCGAGACGGTCGCGGCATTGGCGGCCCACATCGCCGAGGCCGACAAAGCGGCGGGGAGCAAGTCGCCCGCTTCATCCGCACTGGCGCCGAGCTGCTCCAGCCACGCGCGATTGGGGCGCGGATGCGGAATCAATATGCCCTGCATCAGGCCAAGCCCGAGGTTGTGGCGCATTTTGGCGATGCCCTGCAGCGCCGCGGCGCGCGGGAAAGCGTCCTTGCCCTGGTTGCGGGTGGCAGCGAGATTGCCGAAGCTCAAGCCCGCATAATTGTGGCTCGGCCCCACGATCCCGTCGAAATTGATCTCGACCAAAGCCATCGCCTCAGCGCCCGATCGCGAGGAAGCGGTCGCCGGGCTCGACTCCGATCAGGGCGGCCGCGGCGGCGTCCAGCGTCGCCTTGCCCTCGCCCAATGGGGCGACATGGCCGTAGCCGCAGGCGAAGTCGCAGCGCTGTCCGGCGGCGAGCATCATCCGCCGGCCCTCGACCGCATCGTCGATGCCCGCCAGTTCGTAATCCTGCGATTCCCGGACGGTCCGCACCTGGTCGATCATCGCCGACATGGTCGGGCCGCCGTCGAAAATATCGACATAATCGCCGCCCGTGAATCCTTCCTGCTCGAGCATCCGCATCGCCGCGCGCCCGGAGGGGTGGGGCACGCCCATGATCGCGCGCGCGCTTTCCGAGATCATCGCGGTGTAGATCGGCGTCTTGGGCATCAGATCGGCGATGAAGCGGGTGCCGTGGGCGCCGTTGAAGGCGTCGGCCTCCTGGAAATTCATCCCGAAGAAGCGCCCGGCGATCGCGTCCCAGAAGGGCGAGCCGCCGGCCTCGTCGATCACCCCGCGAAGCTCCGCCAGGACCTCGTCCGGAAAGCGCTCCCGATGCAGCTTGATGAACAGATAGCGGCTGCGCGCGAGCAAGACGCCGAGCCCGCCGGCGCGCTCGTTCGGGTGGAGGAAAAGCCCGCCCACTTCGGCACAACCCTCGAAATCGGTGCACAGGGTCAGCATCTCGGCGCGAAAGGTCTTGCCGAGCTCGGGCGAGCTTTGGGTGAGCGTGCTGACCCGATAGGAATAGAAGGGCTCGACCATGCCGACCCGGCTGAAGATCTGGCAGGTGCCGCGGATCTGGCCGGTCGCAGCGTCTTCCAGCACGAAGACGAAGAGGTCGCCGTCCGGATGGCCGGTCTCGCGGTCGAACGCGTCCTGCGATCGGGAGAGCTTGGCGACGAGCGTGCCCTTGTCGGCGGGCAAATTGGTGAAGCCGCCGCCGGTGAGCTTCGCCATTTCGTAGATCGCCTGGAAATCGCCGCTTCGCGCCGCCCTCACCCTGAAGCTCACAACACCTCCCCTTGAGCGAGCCGCAAAATCGTCAGCGCCGACAATTGCGCGCGCTCGACGAGGCTCTCGACGATCAGAAATTCCTGGTCCGAATGGATCGCGCCGCCGCGCGCGCCCATCGTATCGACCACCGGCACGCCGCAAGCGGCGATATTGTTGCCGTCGCAGACCCCGCCTGAGTCGCGCCAGCCTATTTCCTGGCCGAGATCGGCGCCCGAGCGTTGGACCAGTTCGAACAGCTTGAGCGCGCGCGGGTCGATCGGCTTGGGCGGGCGGGCGAAGCCCCCGTGGACGTGCATCGCGACATCGTGCGCCGCCGCGATCTCGCGCACCGCATCGTCGAGGAGTTGCTGGGCGATCGTCTGAAGCTCGGCCGTCGCCGGCCGCATGTTGACCCGCAGCACCGCGCGGTCGGGCACGACATTGTTCGGCCCGCCGCCGTCGATCCTCGCCGGATTGACGCTGAGCCCCGGCCGCTTTGCCTCCGCCAGCCGCAAGGCCAGCGCCGCGGCGGCAAGCAACGCGTTGCGGCCGTCCTCGGGGTTGCGCCCGGCATGGGCGCTGCGGCCTTCGACGAGAATCGAGAAATTGCCGCTCCCAGGCCGTGCGCCGGCGAGCGTGCCGTCGGGCAGAGCGGAGGGCTCGTAGGTCAGCGCCGCCTTCTTGCCTCGCGCCGCCTGCGCGATCAGCGGCGCCGAGCCGAGCGAGCCGACCTCTTCGTCGGAATTGATCACCACCTCATAGCCGAGCTGCGCCGCGCCAGCGGCTTCGACCGCCTGCAGCGCCGCCAGCATCACCGCGATCCCGCTCTTCATGTCGGCGACGCCCGGCCCGCCGAGCACGCTTTCGTCGCGCCAGAACACGGTCTGAAAGGGATGATCCGCCGCGAAGACGGTGTCCATATGGCCGGTAAAGAGCAGCTGCACCGGCGCCTCCGGGCGGACCGTCAGATGGAGATTGCGCCCGTGCGGGATCTCGAACGCCCGCCCGTCCGCGCCCATCGCCTCGACCGGGGCCGACTCCTCGAGCGTCATCTCGCCGGGCAGCGTCGCGAACGCGTCGGCGAGCGTCCCCGCGATCTCGGCCAGGCCGGCGAGGTTGCGCGAGCCGCTGTTCACCGCGGCCCACGCCTCGACCTGGTCCAGCATCGGCGCGTCCGCGCAACGCTCGACCGCGGCCGCCTCGCTCTGGGTCAGTCCCCGCATGGCGAGCGCTCTAGCCGGAGAAACAGGGGAGCGCAAAAGCCCGTTATACGCGCCGGAAGTTCAGGAAATTCAGCGAAATCAAAAATCCGCTCGATCAATAACAGGCGATTGAGCGATTTCCTCGATGCATCCGACTTTCGCAACACATTCTCCCGCGGGAACATATCATGAACATAGATCTCTGTCAATCCGCAGGGAGCCATTCGGCGAAGGCTTCGAGCACGTCCTCGTAGAGCTTCTTCTTGAAGGGCACGATCATCGCCGGAAGTTCGGCCGGGTCGCTCCATTTCCAGGCGCGAAATTCCGGGTCCGGCGTCTCGATGTTCACCTCGGCGTCGGTGCCGGTGAAGCGCATCAGGAACCAGCACTGCCTTTGCCCGCGCCAGCGCTGCTTCCAGACCTTGCCGATCAGATCTTCGGGCAGGTCGTAGAGCAATTCCTCCTTCGCCTGCGCGATCAGTTCGACCCGGTCGCGGGTGATCCCGGTTTCCTCCTCCAGCTCGCGATAGGCGCCCTCGAGCGGGGTCTCGCCCTCGTCGAGCCCGCCCTGCGGCATCTGCCAGGCGTCGAGCGCATTATCGAGCCGCTGGCCGACCCAGACCTTGCCCTGCGCATTAAGCAGCATCACCGCGACGGCGGGGCGGTAGCCGATGTCGGTCATGGCCTGGTCTCGCTCAGCAGCAGCTTTAGCGCCGCGACGCCCTGGCGGACGTCGTCGGCCGAGGAGGGGATCGCGCGGCGAAGGTTGATGAAGCCGTGCACCGTCCCTTCCGCCTCGATGTAGATGGTGCGCACCCCCGCCTCGATGCAGGCCGCGGCATAAGCCCGGCCCTGATCGCGGATCGGATCGAGGCTGGCGGTGGTGACAAGGGTCGGCGGCATGCCCTTCTGGCTCTTCATCAAGGGCGAATAGCGCCAGTCGTTGGCGTCGGCGCAATAGCAATCCTCGAACCAGTCCATGCTGAGCGTGGACAGCATATAGCCCTCGCCGAAATCCTCCTTGCTCGGATAGCCCTTGCCCGGGTCCGACGCCGGATAGATCGGCCACTGCACGAGCACCGGCACCGCTGCGGGCTCGTCGCGCAGCGCGAGGGCGACCACGATCGCGAAATTGCCGCCCGCGCTGTCGCCGCAGACCACGAGGCCGTTGACCTCGCGGCCCAACTCCTCCGGGCTCCCGGCCACCCAGCGCGCCGCGGCGATCGCATCCTCGACCCCCGCAGGCCAGGGATGTTCCGGCGCCAGCCGGTAGTCGACGGCGAGCACCGGCATGTCGAGCTCGCGCGCCATCTCCGCGCAGAACGGCTCGTGCGTGTCGAGATCGCCGAGCACAAAGCCGCCGCCGTGGAGGAAGAGGAAGAGCGGCCCGGCCTCCCGGGTCTCGCGCGCGTCGAACAGGCGCAGCGCTATGCTCCCCCCCGGCCCGGGGCAGGAGAGGTCGCGGATCACCGCCAGCTCCCCCGTCGGCGCGTCGGCGACATGGCGCCCGGCGACCATCATCCGCCGCGCTTCGACCGGCCCGGCCTCATGGCTTTTCGGGCCGGGCAGGGCGTTCAGCCAATCGAGAAACTGGCGGACATCGGGCCGCACGTAGGGATCGGACACACGGGCCCCCATATAAGAAGCGATTCGCGCGCCCTATCCGGTTTCCTCGCCGCAGGAAAATGTCTAGGGATTGCGGCACGCCCCTGACGTAAGGAATCTCCCTTGGCCACGGCCAGACATTATCTCACCCCCGAAGAAGCCGCCGCCGACGGGCCGCTCGAGGCCGTCGTCGTGCGCTTCGCCGGCGACAGCGGCGACGGCATGCAGCTGACCGGCGGCCAGTTCACTTTGTCGACCGCGCTCGCCGGCAACGATCTCGCCACCTTCCCCGATTTCCCGGCGGAGATCCGGGCGCCGCAGGGGACGACCTTCGGCGTCTCCGCCTTCCAGATCAATTTCGGCTCGGCCGCGATCGAGACGGCGGGCGACGCGCCGGACGTATTGGTGGCGATGAACCCGGCGGCGCTG